>Ga0213822_1000327_pt1 | contig 40030 bp, 41 predicted proteins | sample MC6MC0908MG_FD_179872 | JGI IMG/M metagenome (GOLD analysis project Ga0213822, IMG submission 179872) | Enriched soil aggregate microbial communities from Iowa State University, Ames, United States - MC6-MC0908-MG | ecosystem: Environmental > Terrestrial > Soil > Unclassified | place: USA: Iowa... | reverse complement strand
AGATGAAATCGAACCAGGAGACTACGAACTAATCGCCCTGCCGCTGCCACTAGTCGAAGGCGACGGCAGCCCCGTCCGTGCCATCCTAAGACAATGGTAGGATGTAGGATGTCATAGTAAGGTGTCAGGCACCATTTTTGCGTCTGTATATGAGCCAGTAGCTACCGAAGCCGATGATGATTATAAGTCCAATTGATACTGGAAGAACGTAGTCCTTAAGTGAAGGTTTTATTGACTGGGCCTTTTTTGTAAGCAAAACAGCATTTTTTGTGCCATTTTTGGAGGTTTCCGTGGCTGAAACCTCTGTTGCATCTTCGTTGGCAGAGGATGTTACAACTGTAAATGTGACCATATCATGAAACGATTCTGTAGGTACAGTTTCGTTATTTGGATTAGATTTTTCTAGGTGTGTGTGGGCAAAAACATTTGCTCCAAATAGAAAGAACAACAGCGAAGCGACAAGAAAAATCTTGCTAAACATCTTTTTCAACTCCGATATATTGTTATTTTGTTGTTGTTTATTCTATCATCATTCACACCAGGTTAAATCAAATTGCCTTTAATGTTCACAAACCTTTCGAAATTACAGATCAGATCAAAGATTATCCGTCGAAATCCAGTATTCCCATGGCTTCGATCCGCTTTTAGGCTTATGGCTGTAAAATTAGATGAGTATTAAATCATTTCCGCCATTTGTTTAAGTTGGTCCAACTCTAGAATTTGTATTTGTCTGCGCCCGCCCATGACAATCAGCTTTTGTGACATAAACGCTAACAGCTTTCTACTTACTGATTCTGGAGTTGTTCCAATGTAGCTGGCTAAATCCTTTTTCGTTATCGGCAAGGTAAAGATTCCGCCAGCAGCGTTCAATTTATCATGAAAAAGAATAAGTGCCCTCGCTAACCGCTGTCCAACCTCCATTAAACTCAAAAATCCAACCGATTCATCAGACTCATGCAGACGGTCATTTACTGCCAGTAAAAAGCGGTAGGATAAATCAGCTTTATTCTCCATCGCCCTCAGAAAATCCTTTTTGTCGATATAACAAATTACGGTAGGGCCCCCAATAGCTTCAGCATTCACGTAGTGTTTTTCATTTTTCAATAACGAAAATAACCCGAAAAAATCCCCCGGAAACAACAAACGGACAATTTGTTCCTTTCCTTCCGCAGACGTTTTAGTTAATTTAATCAGACCCTCATTCACAACAAATAGCGTTTCGGAACACTCTCCTTCTCGAAAAATAAACTCCCCTTTTAAAAAGTGTCGGCTCCTTGTTACTTTTTGTAATAGTTGAATGTCCGCTTTTTTCATCCCTTTAAAAACGGGAACAGATGTGATGCATGAAGATTGATGAGAACAACAATGATCACAGCCCATACTCCACCACTCCTATTCGATATTCTATAAGTTTAATGTTATCTGCTTTCGAAAATTAAAGTAGTGATTTGCATCAATTCCGTGCATTTCTTGATACAGGTCAAGGTTAATAAGAATGATTCCTATTAAAATAAAAGAAAAACATGAGGTGATTTCACCATGAATGAAACATGTTTAATTGTTTATGCAAGTATGACAGGCAATACAGAAGAATTAGCCAGCCTTATTGGAGAGGGCATTCAAGAGGCCGGCGGCACTGTAAAGATTAAGGATATTCTGGAAGTAGATGTAACAGATCTTCAAGATTATGATGGGATATTGTTGGGAGCCTATACCTGGGGAGATGGAGACTTGCCGGATGAGTTTCTTGATTTTTATGAGGAATTGGAACAAGTAAATTTAGCTGGTAAAAAGGCGGCTGCCTTTGGCTCCTGCGACTCTTCGTATGAGTATCGCGGGGGTGCGGTCGATATTTTGGCCGAAAAGCTGACAGAACTTGGAGCAGATTTAGTACTTGAAGGATTAAAAATTGACCTTTCACCAACTGCAGCGGAAAAAGAACAATGTATCAAGTTTGGTCAGTCCTTTGTAAAAAAATTATATTGAGAGGGTGATAGTTCGAATGAGTATGATGGAATTAGCATTGAATGAAGTTGCCTGCAGCGGCTGTATCGGGAAAATAAAAAGACAGATGCAAAGAACCAAGGGGATAGAAAAAGTAAAGATTGTATCCGATAGTGGGAAAATTCTAATCAACTTTAATGATAGTATTATACAAAGAGAGGAAATTAATCGTAATCTTTATAAATGGACATTTCGAACATTTGATTAACAAAAGCTGCTCAAGCTATTTAAGCAGTTTTTTTTTGAAAAATAACCTTTATTAAGAACAAATAAATTCGTTATAATATAAAATGTAAGGTTATAATTAAATAACAACGGCAGTCATAATTTTTCCTCCCAGTAAAATAATAACCAAAAAAGGGAGGAACTTTTTTGGAAAACAAACAGGATAGTAAATTCGAGGAATCTTTTCTGCCAATGACCTCGATTGCCAGCGGAGTGGGCATTGCAGTTCTGCCGGATGTTTATTGTTTTACGGACCAAATTGTCAATCTTGTCGTGGTAGGAAACCCAATTGAGACGAGTGAATTTGTTCTGATTGACACGGGAATGCCTAAATCAGCGGATGAAATAAAAGAAATGGTTCAAGAACGTTTTGGTGAAGATGCCCGCCCAAAAGCAATTGTGTTAACACATGGGCATTTCGATCATGTCGGGTCGATTGCTGTATTATTGGAGGATTGGAATGTACCGGTTTATACCCATGAACTGGAACTGCCGTATTTAACGGGAAAGAAAGATTATCCACCAGGGGATCCGAATGTGGACAGTGGACTTGTTGCTAGGATGTCTCCGATGTTCCCAAACCATGGAATTGATATTAGTGCACATGTACAAAAGCTTCCACAGGATGGAACTGTTCCAAGTATGCCTGGCTGGAAATGGATTCATACCCCTGGACATACTCCCGGCCATATTTCCTTATTTCGTGAACAGGATAGCGCTTTAATAGCTGGGGATGCCTTTGTTACCGTGAAACAGGAATCCCTTTATAAGGTGATGACGCAAACACAGGAAATCAGCGGTCCACCGAAGTATTACACAACTGATTGGAATGCTGCCTATGATTCCGTGAAAAAATTAGAGGCACTTAAGCCGCAAGTAGCCATAACTGGACATGGGCTGCCCATGAGCGGTGAAGAACTAACGGAAAATCTTAGTTATTTAGTGGAGCATTTTGCCGAAATCGGCCGGCCTAATAGCGGTAGGTATGTAAATTGAAGTAGTTTTTGCAGGCTGCATGGAAATGCAGCCTTAAATGTACTTTGGTTGTTCTTAATTAAGAATGAATGAGCGTATTAATTTATAGAAACACTTGTTATTGGTAGTAAAAAATTTTATAAGGAGGAACCATGAGACTCTGTTTATTCCTGCTATTTGCTGGTGTACTGGATGCTGTCTTAACCCATTTTGGAATCTCTTCAGGTTTCGTTGAAGAAGGGAATCCGATGATGAAGCTAATCATTGATCAAAGCTGGTCCTATTTTTATTTGATAAAAATTGCTCTGCCACTTCTACTGCTTGGTTTGTTTTATCTTCGGCCTTTGAAAGGATGGATCAAGACACTCATCATCTCCACCTGTGTTCTTTACCTCACTGTCCTTGTGTATCACATGATCTGGATTGTCCTCTATTTCAATACCTCAACATGATCCTAACTAGACACCTAAAGGTTATTACGATAGTATCAATACGATATCCAAAAACAAATAATAAGAAAAAAGATATAAGGAGTACAACATGTTAAATAATTTAAAGCCATTTTTACAGGAGTCGTGGAAAAAGTCTGGTTATCCACAACCGACTTCGATTCAAGAAGCAGCTATTCCAATGATTTTGGATGGAAAAGATGTCATCGCCGAATCACCGACCGGTACCGGAAAGACACTTGCATACTTACTGCCACTTTTACATAAAATCGACCAGAATGCGCCGTCATTACAAGCAATAGTACTAGCCTCTTCACAAGAGCTGGTTATGCAGGTCTATCAAGAATTTCAAAAATGGTCGGAAGGAAGCGGTATAAGGGGAACGTCGATTATCGGAGGAGCAAATGTAAAGCGCCAACTGGAAAAATTAAAAAAGCGCCCGCATGTCATTTTTGCCACACCTGGCAGATTGTTAGAACTAATCAAACAAAAAAAAGTGAAAATGCACGAGATTAAAATGGTCGTTCTTGATGAGGGAGATCAACTTATGATTCCGGAGCATTTGAACACTGTCCAAAACATTGTGAAGTCGACGATGAGTGACCGCCAAGTTGTATTATTCTCAGCAACGATGAAACCAGCGACAGAAATGCTGGCAAAAGAAATGACAAACAAACCTGAAGTACTAAGAATTGAAAAAGACGAAGTGGCTTCTTCCGGTGAAGTTGAACATATTTTTTTCTCCTGTGAACCAAGGGATAAAATAAAGCTGCTTGAAAAAATTGCCCGCTTAGCTAAAAGTAAATCACTCGCATTTATCAATGACATCGGAGAGATTCAAGTTTTTAAAGAAAAATTGCTTTTTAAAGAGTTATCCATCGGGGTCCTGCATAGTGACATGAAAAAGCTTGAACGTCAGGCAGCATTAAAGGCCTTCCGCGATGGTAAAATGAACATGCTGATTGCCACAGATATTGCAGCGCGCGGTCTTGATATCCAAGGGGTTACCCATGTTGTTCAGATTGACTCTCCAAAGGATATTTCTCAATATGTACACAGAGCAGGAAGAACAGGAAGAATGGGGGCAAATGGTACCGTCATCTCACTTGTGACCGATCGGGAAGAAAGAGAACTTAAGCGTTATTGCCGGGAGTTGAATCTTCCTCTTCATAAAAGGGTATTTTATCAAGGACAAATTGTTGCTGAGGACCAAAGAAATCAAAAATTAAAACGTTAATGTTAGGCAGTGGCGGAAATCCACTGCTTTTTCTTTTGGGACGTTTTATTACGACCGTTCGCCTCGAAAAATAGCTGTCACGGTCAATAGGAAAGGTTTATAATGACCATTCGCCTCGAAAAATAGCCGTCAGTTCCCATCGAAAAAATGCCGTCACGGTCAATAAAAAAGGGAATTCTTACTATCTTCTCGAATTGTAAAAGAGAAACGGAGGGACTGAAATGGAAAACCCAAAATTAAAGAAATATCTCGATGAATGGCTTGAAGAAGCAACAATCTGTGAAACCCAAGAAAAATTGGAGAGCGGCGAGCTTACATCTAAAGAACTAGTCTTAATGTATTTACAAAGAATTTCTCGTTTCGATAAAATGCTGCATTCAATCATAGAAATTAATCCCGATGCGCTGCAGATAGCAGAAGCTCTTGATGCGGAACGGAAAGAAACAGGACCACTCAGTCAGTTACATGGAATCCCAATTTTAATAAAAGATAATATTGATACTCATGACAAAATGCATACAAGTGCCGGATCGTTGGCTTTAAAGGATTCAATTGCCCAGAGCGATTCGTTTGTGGCAAAGCAATTACGTAGAGCAGGAGCCATCATTCTTGGAAAAACTAATATGACGGAGTGGGCAAACTTCATGGCAATTGGTATGAAAAGCGGCTATAGCTCAAGAGGAGGTCAAGTGCAAAATCCGTACGGGCCGGGAAAATTTGATGTCGGCGGCTCCAGCTCAGGTTCAGGTGCAGCGATTGCCGCCAATTTTGCTGCAGTTGCCGTCGGAACAGAAACATCTGGCTCTATTTTAAATCCATCCTGCCAAAATTCTTTAGTGGGGATAAAACCAACAGTCGGCCTTGTAAGCCGAAGAGGGATTATCCCGATCGCCCATACCCAGGATACCGCCGGTCCAATGGCAAGAACGGTGGAAGATGCCGCCATTCTGTTAAATGTACTCTGTGAGAAAGATGAACAAGATCCTATCACCGGAACAAATCGGTTTAGTGATTTCGATTTTACCGAATTTCTTTTAAAGGATGGACTTAAGGGAAAGAGAATTGGGATTGCATCAAACGGGTTTTTGGAGCTTTTAAGTGAGGAAAAGCAAAAGGTTGTAGCTGCAGCATTGGAAGTGCTGAAATCGTCAGGAGCAGAAGTTATTGAACAAATTGAAATCCCTTCTGCTAAAGCCGAATGGAAATATGATGTGTTAACCTATGAATTTAAACCAGACATAAATGCCTATTTGAATGGCCTCCCCCTATCCATACCCGTGAGAACTTTAGCAGATCTGATTGAATTTAATAAAAAGCATGAAGAAAAAATGCTCAAATATGGCCAGGCCGTGCTGCTGGAATCAGAAACAACGAGCGGTTCTTTAACGGAAGCTGCGTATATCGAAGCGTTGGAATTCGACCTTTATCATTCGACAAAGCAAGGGATTGATTTTGCATTAGAAACATATGACTTGGATGCAATTGTTTTTCCTAGCGATGAGGGCTCTCATCTCAGTGCCAAAGCAGGTTATCCAACAATTGCTGTTCCTGCTGGCTATACGTCTGATGGAGAACCAGTTGGTATTACTTTTGCCGGAACCGCATATAGTGAACCACTTTTAATCCAAGTGGCTTTTGCTTTTGAGCAAATAACACGCTTCCGCAAGGCGCCTGTCCTAGAATAAGTTTTCTTGAATTCATCCATACTATCAATGAATTTTTCAAAAAGGAGATGGTATGTGTGGGAAGAAAGAAACTAGGTAATGCCAATGCCCAGCGCAACAATAACACGAAAAAGCCTATGAAGGAAAGCTCCGAACTGGTTGAATTTACAACTGGGGATGACTTAAAACGGAACCGTCCGAATAGTAAATAAATCAAGTAACGCCTCCAGCTGTAACGGAGGCGTTTTGTAATGTAGAAATATCCCAATTTGAGGGATTTGTTCATATTTGATAGAAAATTGTTCTAATCACTCATTAATTTGTCCATAACTTTGTTATGTTGTTCATACCATCAAAAAATTTGTTTATATCCCTCAAAATCTAGCCGCAGCCCTATTCTTCCTTCAGTAAATCTAGCGCTTTATTCGTCGGTCCTTCAATTACATCACCAGAATAGGAATACCGTGAACCATGGCATGGGCAATCCCATGACTTTTCTGCGCGATTCCATTCACATTCACAGCCTAAATGGGTACAGGTGGTATCAACAACAAAAAGTTTACCGTTCTCGTCTTTATATGCTCCCGCCCTCTTTCCGTTATACATGACAACTGATCCTTCACCCACTTGTAAATCATCTGTGGATTTGTCTGTATACTCAAGCTTTCCTTTAAACAAATGTTTAGCAACATCTGAATTGGTTGTTATCACGCTTTTTAAAGCGGGATCAGCTTGGAAACGTGACGGTGAATAAAGTTCTTTGTAAGGATTGTCTCGATTCATCACATAATCGGTTAATAGGTGTCCTGCAAGAATTCCTGTTGTCATTCCCCATTTTTTATATCCTGTAGCAATGAAAACATTCTTACGGCCTTCGGTATAATGGCCGATATATGGGACCTTGTCCAATGTAACCATATCCTGGGCAGACCACCGGTAATGGTATTCCGACAATCCAAATACATCCTTGGCAAAGGCCTGCAGTGCTTCATAATGCTTCACCGTGTCGATTCCCTGTCCAGTTTTATGGTTTTCACCGCCGATTATCAGTAACTTTTCGCCATTATAAGGTGTATAGCGAATCGAGCGGGTCGGGCTGTCACCACTGATATAGATGCCGCCAGGATAATCTTTGTCGGTTTTTATTCCAATTGCATAGGACCTATCAGCGTACATTCTTGCGAAATAAAGACCGGGTTTATCATAAAAAGGGAAATGAGATGCAATAATAACATGCTTGCATGTTACCCTATGACCTGACTTGGTCACAACTTTTGGTTCTGTATCATCGTCTTCGATGTCCGCGGCAACCGTGTTTTCATAAACAGAGCACCCCGATTTAACGGCATCCTCTAAAAGCGTCTTTAAGAATTTAAGCGGGTGATACTGTGCTTGATTGCGCATCATAAGAGCAGCTTTCGCTGGGATATTAAATGGAATGGTATCTTTTAAGGCACCGTCAATTTCTAGACTCTTGTACGCTTCCCATTCCGTTTGCAGCTTACCTGCGTATTCTTCTGTTGTTGCATAAATGTAAGCATCTTCCTTGCTAAAGTCACAGTCAATGCCATTTTCCTTCACTTTGTCTTCAACGAATTGAATGGCATTCATATGAGATTCAAAGTAAAGTCTTGCCTTTTCTTTTCCAAAATGATTAATATATTCGTCATATATAATGCCGTGCTGGGCAGTTAATTTTGCGGTTGTATGTCCAGTTGTCCCATTTAAAACACCGCCTGCTTCTAAAATAGCTACCTTTCGCCCTTCCTTAGACAGTAAATAGGCAGCTGTTATCCCAGTTATGCCTGCTCCGACAATCGCCACATCTACTGCTAGATCCTCGTTTAAACTTTCAAAAGTAGGCAATTCAATCTCGCGCCAATAGGTTTTAGGAAATTGATGTTCAGATGTACTCATATGTACGCCTCCAGCTTTTTAAAATAATCTCTTGTTTAATTTTTCCCAAATTGCAAAATTAATGTCATAAAGGAAAAATATTAATTTCACCAAAAAATAAAAGAACCCTGTAAGCTCAGGGTCCAACTATATTTATTCATTATCGGATATTACTTTATCAATACGGACAGCATCATCAGAATCAAGCGCTTCTCTCAAGATATGAAATATTAACCAGCCTGCACACCCTAGACAAAAAAGAAAACCGAGAGTAATGGTCCACAAAAGAGTCATCATTAATCCCCCTTTTTCAAGCTCGTTGTTTAAGTAAGCTTTTTAAAGGTATATGCATCAGGGGGATTAATTTTGCCTAGAATCCGTTATTAGTCTTTTTTCTTCAGTTCTGAATAATAATCGACCTTTTTAATATTGACGCCCACAAAGGTTTCAATAATCGACTGGCCGCCGGCGATTGAGAAAATCAAAATAAACACGAAAGTAACCTTTGGAAAAAGCAGATAGGCTCCACCCAATAAAATGGCACTCCACACACCGGCACACCAATAACATTTCAAAAGATAACCAAACATAGAGGCAGGAATTTCCTTGGTTTCTGTACCAGCATCCGTTTCTACTTCGACCTTTTTCATAAAAGGTTTGCGGATAAATTCGGTAATTTTATCAAAAACAATTAAATGGGTTAAACGATAGCTTGCTAAAATTAACATGATATAAGTCATCCAGGAAATATCCCTCACATTTTGAGCCTCCGAAACCTTACGCTTTGTAAAGCCAAATATTATTTTTTCTTCCCTGTATATTTTGAGCCTTAAATCAAAATTATATATTCGGAGGAGGCGAAAAAATGAAAAAATCTTTTTGGTTTAGTTTTCTGTTCTTACTATCACTTTTCTGTATTCCAAGCGTGTCTTTTGCCCAACAAATTTACACGGTACAGCCAGGGGACTCACTTTGGAAAATTGCGGTTAGATATCAGGTCGGGATTACGGAGATTATTCAAGCCAACCCGCAATTTAAAAATCCTAACTTGATTTATCCTGGGCAAAAGGTAAACATTCCTGATTTAGGCGGTGTTAAATCGATTGAAAGTCAGGTCATTTCGCTAACCAACCAGGAGCGTGCGAAAAATGGACTGAAGCCATTAACGGCAGATTGGGAGCTTTCAAGAGTGGCACGTTATAAGGCAATGGATATGCGTGATAAAAATTATTTTAGTCATACAAGTCCAACCTATGGCAGTCCGTTTGATATGATGAAGAACTTTGGGATTGCCTATCGTTCTGCAGCTGAAAACATTGCCGCAGGGCAAACAACACCAGCATCAGTGGTTCAAGCTTGGATGAATAGCTCCGGTCATCGGGCAAATATTTTAAGCACGAAATCCACCTATATTGGTGTTGGCTATGCACAAGGCGGCTCACAAAGATATTACTGGGTACAAATGTTTATATCTAAATAAGGGGCGAAAGGGGTCAGTCTCAAAGCTTTAGGCTTAAGAGACTGACCCTTTCTACGTCCAGAGACTGAGATAAAAATCAAGCTCTAGCGCAATTATGAAAAGCTTTGGAAAAAGGTAAGATGAAAACAAGAAAAGAAAGGGAGTGAAAACAAAATGAAAAAGTTTGGTTTACTGGTAGCGGGAGGAATTGCAGCTGTCATCTTGCTATCAACAATTGGTCCAATGGTAGGGTTACTCGTTAGCCTAGTGCTCCTGTACTTCATATTCAAACAGTTTTTAAAAGCTGAATCTACAGGTGGAAAAATTGGCCTTGGGATTATTGGCTTTATCGTCCTAATAGCTTCCATCCATAACGCTCCAGCCATCATTGGGGTTGCAGCAGCCTATGTGCTTTACCTCGTTTATAAAAAATGGAACGAGAACAAACACACGAAAATCAAAGAAGAATCTGATCCATTCGTCAATTTTGAAAAACAATGGAATGACTTAAAAAATTATTAAAATAAAAGGAGAGAATAACGATGACAAACCTATTTGCAAGAATTAAAAACACGATTACGGCAGACATACACGAGGCTCTTGATCAAAAAGAAAAACAAAATCCAATCGCCTTGCTTAATCAATACCTTCGCCAATGTGAACAAGAAACAGAAAAGGTAAGAAAGCTTTTGGAACGTCAATATACATTGAAGGATGAATTTACGAGAGAATACCACCAAGCAGTAGAGTTAGCTGAAAAAAGAAAGTATCAAGCTGAGGTTGCTTCTAATGCAGGCGAAACGGAGCTTTATCAATTTGCATCAGCAGAGCATCAGCAATATGCAGACCGTGCCGGCCGCTTAAGTGCGTCACTTGAACAAACAAAGGCGCAGCTAGGGGATTTAGAGAGAAAATATGAAGAAATGAAGCACAAGCTTAAAGACATGAACCTAAGACGGATGGAATTAATGGGCCGTGAAAATGTCACTCGTGCAAATCTTCGTATTAACCAGGTGCTTGATTCCAATACTTATTCAGATAAATCCTATTCAAAATTTAAAGATATAGAAAACTATCTGGACCGCTTAGAGCACCAAGTGAACAGCTCATTTTACCGCAATACGATTGATTCAAGGATTGCCCAATTAGAAAAAGATATGAAATTAGAAGAAAGCAAGTCCATTTAGTAAGAAAAAATGTTATCCTATAAGAAAAGCGGAAGCGCCCTTTAGCGACGGATGGCCATTAGTCGCGGGCGCCGGAGCTAGAGGTAGACACTAAAAAGGCGTAGTTTGTACGCCTTTTTAGCAATAGGTATAAAACATAATGTATAAAAAGGGAGGGTGAGCCAATGTTTAAAAATACTAAAAATGATTATGTTGGATGGCTGGTCATAATCGGTATTGTCATACTGCTCCTAGAGATTTTATTTTTCAACAGAGGGCTTATATTCTCTCTTTTTATTTCTGGTGGAATGATTTATCTAGGTCGAAAACGGTCCGGTAAAAAGCTTGGAAAACTCCTTTTTATCGGTGGAATTATTTCCTTTGTCCTTAGTATCGTCAATATGATGACCTTCAAGTTTTTATTGATAGCCATTTTACTGCACTTTTTCATTCAGTTTATAACATCTAAAAAGCAGCCCAATAAGATTTCACCTGAGATCTCCACACAAGAACCAGCAAAGCAAGACGAAACCTTGATTAAATCGGAGCCGTTGTTTGGAAATCTCTTTTTAGGTCAACAAAAAACTCCTGTTGGTGTATATGACTGGAAGGATGTTAACATTCAGACCGGGATCGGGGATACCATCATTGATCTTAGTTACACGATGCTGCCAAAAGGGGAAACCGTCATTTTTATTCGAAATATTATAGGCAATATTCAAATCCTTATCCCATATGAAATTGATGTCAGTATCCATCATTCTTCTGTGGCGGGTTCGACTACTGTTTTCGGCAATCATCAATCAAAAATCTTCAATCAGGTGTTCCAATTGAAAACGCCAGGCTATGACCAGTCTGAACAAAAAGTGAAGATTTTCACTTCACTCGTTGTGGGGAATTTAGAGGTGAGCCGGATATGAGTACAACAGGGCGTCAAATTGTCTGGAGTGTCGGCTTTTCCTTCCTCATCGCAGTTATTATTGGAGCCGTCTTTATTTATGTATTCCCTTTAAATGAATGGTCGGAATTATGGAGCAAACATTTTATGAATATTCCATTAGTCATTTTTGTTCCCGCTTTTAGCATTACGCTAGGAATTCTGTTAGGCGGTGCGCAAGGCTTTTTTTTGCGAAAACAGTTTCTCTCAATTGAACACTCTTTACACCAATTAGAAGAAGGCCGGCAGTGGGAAGTGAAAGTGAAGCCTCCTGTTACGGAAATGCAAATGATCGCCGAGCGAATCGATAAAATTGGCAAACAAATGTCAGAACAGGCGAAGCTCTCACAACGATTAGCGACTGAAAAGGTAGAAGACCAGGAAGAGAGAATTCAGGAAATTATTGAGCAGGAACGAAATCGGCTTGCCCGCGAGTTGCATGATTCTGTGAGTCAGCAATTATTTGCCGCGTCAATGTTGATGTCTGCTATCAATGAAACAAAACAGCAGTCAGAAACGGACAGGGAAGCAAAGCAGCTACAGCTGGTTGAAGAGATGATACATCAATCACAGCTCGAAATGCGTGCACTTCTTTTACACTTGCGGCCAGTTGCCTTAAAAAATAAAACGCTTCAAGAAGGAATTGAAGAGCTATTAATCGAATTATCTCAAAAGGTAACAATGGATATTAAATGGAAGGTGGAAGCTTTTCCATTAGACAAAGGAGTAGAAGATCATCTCTTTCGTATTCTCCAAGAGTCTGTATCTAACACCTTAAGGCATTCGAAAGCAAATAAACTTGAGGTCCTAATGGTCAAACGAGATGAGCTAGTCATCTTAAGGATTGTCGATGATGGAATTGGTTTTGAAGTAGACGAAATGAAAGCGGGCTCCTATGGCATGCAAAATATGCACGAGCGTGCCGTTGAAGTAGGCGGGACATTAAAAGTGATTAGTGTTAAAGATAAAGGAACAAGGCTGGAAGTGAAAGTACCAGTGATGATTAATGGAGATGGTGCCAATGATTAGAGTAGTATTTGTGGACGACCATGAAATGGTAAGAATCGGGGTTTCTTCTTATTTATCTGCGCAGCCGGACATTGAAGTCGTTGGTGAAGCGGATGATGGAAAAAAAGGGGTCGAGCTAGCCCTTGAACTTCGCCCTGATATCATTTTAATGGACTTAGTGATGAAGGAAATGGACGGGATCGAAGCGACAAGGCAAATCATTGAACAATGGCCTGAAGCAAAGGTCATTATCGTGACGAGCTTCTTGGACGATGAAAAAGTATATCCTGCACTTGAAGCCGGAGCAACCAGTTATATGCTGAAGACCTCTAAAGCAGGTGAAATCGCCAATGCTGTCCGTGCTACATACCATGGGCAATCCGTGCTAGAACCGGAAGTAACAGGAAAAATGATGGTGAAAATGCGCCAAAAGAATACTCATTTGCCACATGAAGATCTTACCAGCCGCGAACTGGAAATCTTACTCCTAATGGCAGAAGGAAAAACCAATCAGGACATTGCCGATGAATTATATATCGCCTTGAAAACTGTCAAAACCCATGTTAGCAATATTTTAAGCAAGTTAAACGTACAAGACCGCACGCAAGCAGTGATCTATGCGTTTAAGCATTCGTTAATAAAATAAATTCGAAGACTTTCCAAGCTAATTTGGAAGGTCTTTATTTTTGAAAAAAACAATTGAAAATTCTTCTCAATTGCTGTTATGATAGTTAATGAAAATGATTATCATTATTAATATATTTGGGGGAACTAATTACATATGAAGCTACTAAAAGTATCAGGAATTTTATTGTTATCTAGCAGTCTCTTGTTTGGATGTTCAAATACGGACAAAACGGAATCAACTGAAAAGGTGAATGAAACAAAGACTGCGGCTTCAAAAGCTCTTGATGAGGTAACCAAAGCTTACCGGGAGTATGCAATTGGAGAAATTGAGGAGTTTGTAAAGGCAACAGAAGCATTTACCAATGCAGTTAAAAATGGTGATATCGAACAAGCCAAATCTTTATATGGACCAGCGCGGATGCACTATGAGCGGGCCGAACCGATTGCAGAAGTGTTTGGAGACCTTGATCCGAAAATTGATGCCCGCGAGGGAGATGTCCCTGAGGCAGAATGGGGCGGATATCACCGGATTGAAAAGGGATTATGGATTGAAAACACAACAAAGGGATATGAACAATATGCCGACCAGTTGATGAAGGATGTTAATCTGCTTAGAGCAAAAGTAGATACGGTTGAAGTTACACCGGATTTATTAATTACAGGGGCCGTTGACCTCTTAAATGAGGTATCTACTTCAAAAGTGACCGGAGAAGAGGATCGCTACTCCCATACGGATTTATATGATTTCGCTGCGAATGTAGAGGGTGCGGAAAAGATATATCAGCTGTTAAATCCGGAATTAAAGAAAAAAGATAAAGAGCTATCAAAGGAAATTCAAACACGTTTTGATGAGATTTATAGTTTATTGAACCAGCATAAAAATGGTGATGGTTATAAGCTTTATACAGAATTGACAGAAGCACAAGTGAAAGAGCTTAGCCAAGCGATTGATGCACTTGCAGAACCGCTATCTCAAATAGGAATGGTTACGGAGGCGTCTTAATTGACAGAGAAAACGAACACCCAAAATGATTCTGTCCCTAATAGGGCAAAGATATCAAGAAGAAATATTCTCAAAACTGCCGGTATCGGTGGTGTAGGCGTAATTCTCGGTGCATCAGGACTAGGCGGCTTACTTTCGCTAAATGAAGGGAACGCAGCGACAGCAGATAGAAAGGATATCGTTCCTTTTTATGGGAAGCATCAAGGCGGAATCACCACGAAAACACAGAATCATGTATATTTTGTTTCCTTAGATGTGACAACAACTAAAAAAGATGAACTAGTAAAGCTGTTCAAGGATTGGACAAAAGCGGCGGCCTTGCTTTCAGAGGGCAAGGCTGTTGGGGAGCTTTCAAGCAATGAGTTTCTCCCGCCAAAAGATACAGGTGAAGCGGCGGGTTTATCGTCAGCCAATTTAACGATAACCTTTGGTGTTGGTCCCAGTTTGTTTGTGAAAGACAGCCAAGATCGGTTTGGATTAAAGCAAAAGCAGCCAAAGGAATTAGTCGATCTCCCTAAATTTCCACTGGATGCATTAGACGAGGCATGGACAGGAGGGGATGTCTGTATCCAAGCTTGTGCTGATGATTTGCAGGTGGCATTCCATGCTGTTCGGAATTTGATTCGGATTGCACGAGGTAAGGCTATTCTTCGTTGGGCGCAAACGGGCTTCCAACGCACGAAACAAGCAGATCCGAAGAGTGAAACACCGAGAAACTTGTTCGGCTTTAAAGATGGTTCGGCTAACCCGGATGTAAAAAGTGAAAAGCAAATGAATGAGCATGTTTGGGTGCAACCCGGAGATGGTCCCAATTGGTTAGTGAATGGCAGTTACCTTGTTGTCCGCAGGATTCAAATGTTTATCGAAGTATGGGATCGGACGACATTAAAAGAGCAGGAGAAAACGTTTGGCCGCTATCGTGATAGCGGTGCACCTCTTGGGCAAAAAGAGGAATTTGAGACTTTAGATTTGAAAAAGAAAAATGAAAAAGGTGAATACAGCATACCTGTTGACTCACATACAAGGCAATCACATGGAGACGGTTCTCAAAAAATTCTCCGTCGGGCATATTCCTACTCTGATGGTATGGATGTGAAAACAGGCAACTTTGATGCAGGCTTGCTATTCTTATGTTTCCAGCGCACACCAAGTAAACAATTTATCCCAATTCAAAATAGGTTAGCTAAAATGGATAAATTAAATGAATATACATCCCACAGAGGAAGTGCCATTTTTGCTTGCTTACCTGGAGCAAAACAGGGTGGATTTATAGGAGAGACACTTTTTAACTAATGGTTTCCCTTTTTACAGAGGAGAGAGATAGATGCCACGATTCGCTAAGATATTTAAGCACTTATTATGCCTAACCGCATTTTTGGTCATGTTTCAAACTATTCAACCGGCAGAAGCAGCAGAAAATCATGATGAGCTTTTCGTTCTGATTGGCGATAGTTTAATGAAGGCAAAGGATGGAGAGCTTGCTGTCGTTTCGGGAAATATGGAGCAATTTGCAGCAGAATGGAATTCACTAAAGAAAACTGACAGCAAACAGGCAAAAAATGTTGACCAAAAACTGAAAGAGGTTCAAAGTTTTCTGGCGAAGGAAGGTTTAGAAACAGAGGAACTTTCAAAAAGTCTTTCGTCCCTTTCAAGTGCGGTAGTTTTGTATGAACAGGAACAAAATCCGGCGGACAAGGTAAAAGCAAAAGAACAGGTAAAGCAGTTACTTCCGCTTATTAACAATCTGAAAGCGTCGATTGAAAAAGGGGAAACCGCTAGTTTAAAAGGGCAATACCAACAACTTTTGAATGAGTGGACTGCCTCTGAAAAAATCGTCCATGATGAGAGCATTGCCGCATACGGGAATATTGAAAAATACTCGGCTCTCATTCGAATCGCAGTTACACAGGAACCGGCCGATTTGGAAAAGGCCAAGCAAAATACCGAGCAATTAACAGTAGAAGTTGAAAACTTTTTAGCGGGAAAAACCTCCAAGGTGCCTCAAGGAAATTATTCGCTGGCAGATGTTTCAACTTTATTAAGTCAAGCAGAGAAGCAGATTGGAAAAAAAGATTATAATGCCGCAAGCAGCCAATTAAATGAGCTCCTTACTATTTGGCCAATGGTGGAAGGGGATGTTTCTACCAGAGATAGCAACCTATATAGTGATATTGAAACAAAGATTCCTACCGCGATCAGTATCCTAAATTCTGAAAAGGTAAAAGCAGAAAAGGCTTCTGATATCGTAAAGGAATTAAACACGCGTCTTGCTCCATTAATGAGTAAGACCAATTATTCCTATTGGGATGCGGCCCTTATTTTATTACGTGAAGGATTAGAGGGCTTACTAGTTGTTGCAACTTTAATCGCCTTCTTGAAAAAGATGGGGGAATCCTCTAAGCAAAAGTGGATTTGGTCTGGAGTCATTGCTGGGATTTTAGCCAGCGCCGTTCTCGCAGTTATCATTAACATCGTTTTTTCTGAAATTGTTGCCGCTTCAAGCAGGGAATATATTGAAGGATTAACCGGTGTTGTTGCGGTTGTCATGATGCTGACCGTTGGAGCATGGCTTCATAATAAGTCGAGTATCGGTAATTGGAACAAATATATTAATCAACAAATGCAGCAGGCCATCGCGAAGGGTAGTCTTCTTTCCTTCAGCTTTATTAGTTTTCTTTCTGTTTTTCGTGAAGGTGCCGAGACGATTATCTTTTATACTGGAATTACCCCGTATATCAGCATAGCGCAGCTTACGGCGGGTGTTCTGTTAGCCATTGGGATATTAGTCATTGTAGGCTTCCTGATCATTAAATACAGTGTAAAAATTCCAATCCGGCTATTTTTTAAAGCGGCCACACTTTTAATTTACTTCTTGGCCTTTAAAATTTTGGGAATCAGCATCCATGCATTACAGATCTCTAATGTGCTTCCAACTTCGACAGTTGACAACTTACCGTTTATTGACTGGATTGGACTGTATCCGACCTGGGAAACGACGATTAGTCAATTATGTTTACTGGCTGTAATTGTTTTTATGACTTATTTTGTGAAAAAAAATACCGATAAACAAATCATTACCACAAATGTTTAAGGGGGCTTCCGCAGCCCTTTTTTTTTATGCGAAGAAAAATTCTCCTACTATTCAGGGTACTTGTCTCATAAGTTTAAATGAGATGAAAAAAAGGAGATCGTAAAATTGGCTATTTACTATAAAGGAATATTCTTTTTAGCTGCTTCTGCTTTTTTAGGGGAAGGAATTGAAGTCTTAGTAAATATGATTCTCGCAAGGGAATTGGGATCACATGGATTAGGACTTTATATGTCCATACTGCCATCTATCTTTTTAATAGTGTTACTGTCAAGCTTCGAACTGCCTGTATCGATATCTAAATTCATAGCGGAAAGGGAAGAACGCTTCCACCGGAATATCCTTTATCATGCACTTACGATTACGATTGTTTTTACCAGCATTCTATTTTTAGTGGCCGCAGCGGTTATTCCTTTTATTCCGGTATTCAATGCGTATCATCCATATGTGAGATGGCTTGTGATGATTCTCATTCCGGTGATCGCCTTTACGTCTGTTGCCAGGGGTTATTTTATGGGGATGCAGCAGATGGGGAAAATTGCTATCTCTAACTTTTTGCGGAAAATTATTCAGCTGGGTTTGCTGTTTGTTCTGTTTCGCTTTTTTGAGTTTGACGCAGAATCGTCCTTGTTAATTGCCATTGGTACAATGATTGGCAGTGAGATTGTTGTGTTTCTTTATTTAGTTTACATGTTTATTATCCAATTTCAGCAGTTGAAACGTCAGCCCTTTTCCAATATTAATAAAAAGATAGTCCGAAAAAATTTAATGGCAGTGTCGATTCCAACGACTGGTTTACGTTTGTTTTCAGCTTTTACTGGTGCAATCCAGCCATTCATTATTAAGGCGGCCTTGGTTCACTCCGGCATGACTGATACGCTCGCAACTGAGCAATTTGGAATGCTAATGGGTGTAGCGGTATCCATTGGGTTCTTCCCGGCTTTTATTGCACACTCATTAATGATTGTCCTAATCCCAGCTGTTTCGAAGACCCATTCACAAAAAGATTATCCAACCTTACAAAAGATGCTCCAGCAAGTGATGAAACTTACCCTTTTATATGGTATTGCGGCAGTGACCATTTTCTATTTTTTTGCACCGCAATTAACGTCCTTATTTTTTAAGTCAGCGACATCGGCTGTATTCCTACAGCTGCTTTGGCCATTTTTCTTATTTCATTTTTTCATCATGCCCCTTCAGGCATTTCTGATTGGACTTGATTTGTTAAAAGAGGCCTTTATTCACATCATCTGGTCAACAATCATATCCTTTGGGCTCATTCTCTGGCTGGGTTCCTCACCAGAGTGGCGGATGAATGGGGTTATTATTGGGATGAATACAGGATCTGTTTTATTGGCTATGATGCATTATTTAACGATATGTAAAAAGATAGGTGTCACTGTTTTTATGAAAGGCACTATCACTAAGGCAAGTGAGAGATAAGAATTAAAAAATTTTTTTCAATTAAGTGTAGGGTTTAGGCTGTCCTTTTCGTCTAATGATATGAAGACGATTTTACAGAGGAAAGGACCTAGGAAAATGAGCATAAAATCATTTGAAGATTTAGTGAATGAATATGGGACAGCCATTTATAAATATATTTTATCGTTAGTTAGTCATAAAGAACTGGCAGAGGATCTGTATCAGGAGGTATTACTGTCCGCCTATTTAGCATATTCTTCAATTAAGGAGCCATGTAAATACAAAAGCTGGTTGTTTACGATTGCGGTTAATAAATGTCGTGATTACTGGCGAAAAGAAAATAAGTCGAAGCAATTTTGGAAGGAAGAGGTTTATTCCTACTCTGCCTCGTTCGAACCATCCTCCATTCCTGAAGAAGAAGTCTTACATAAATTTTCTGCAGAACAAATGGCTGAAAAGGTGATGACATTACCGGAAATATATCGTTATCCTATTTATCTATATTACTATCAGGATTTGTCTCTTTTAGAAATTTCCAAAAAGAGCAATCTGCCCATATCGACCGTAAAAACGAGAATGAAACGGGCGAAGGAACGATTACGGCCAAAAATGCTTTCACTTGCTTAAGGGCACTGTTTAAATCTTATAAATATTCTTTGAAAAGGGGAAGATTCACTGATGACTGGAAAAGGAACAAAGGATATTCCTGCGCATTTACATCCATTTATTTCAAAGCAATATTATCATGGTTATACACCAATTGATCATGCGGTTTGGCGATTTGTTATGAAGCAAAATCATTATTTTTTAAAGGAAATCGCCCATCCAGCATATGTAAATGGTTTAATGGATTCGGGGATCAAGACTGAAACCATTCCCAAGGTAGATGACATGAATAAGAGTCTGGCTAAAGTGGGCTGGGGTGCTGTTACAATTGATGGGCTCATTCCCGGGGCGGCTTTCTATAGCTTTTTAGCAAATGGGATTCTTCCGATTGCAACAGAGATAAGGAACATCCAAAACATTGCCTATACACCTGCACCGGATATGATTCACGAAGCTGCGGGGCACGCACCGATTCTATTGGATGAAGCATATCGTGAGTTTGTGAGAAAAATTGGGGAAATGGGTGCTAAGGCACTTTCCAGTAAAGAAAAGCTGGGAGTATTTATGGCAGTCCGTCATTTAACGATCGTTGCAGAAGATCCTAACTCGACTCCAGAGCAGGTAAAAGCAGCAGAATTACAGGTAGCTGAAGCAAGGAAGAAGGTAAAAGGGTTATCGGAGGCGGACCAAGTTTCAAGGCTATTTTGGTGGACTGTTGAATATGGGTTAATTGGGGAACTCGACAATCCTAAAATATATGGGGCTGGCTTGCTTTCGTCAGTTGGAGAGAGCCAGAGCTGCTTGAAAAATGATGTACAAAAAATACCTTTTTCGGTTGAAGCATGCATCAAGACACCTTATGATGTGACCAAGCCACAGCCTCAATTATTTGTTTGTAAAACCTTTGCTGACTTAGTCGAAGCCGTTGATCAATTTGCTGCGACGATGGCGTTTCGAAAAGGCGGTACGGCAAGTCTTGATAAGGCACTAGAAACAGAAAGTGTCACTACGATGGTGTTTTCTTCGGGATTACAAGTAACCGGCATGTTAGCAACTATTTTGAAGGATGAATACGGGGAAGCTGCTTATTTTCGGACGAAGGGACCTACGGCATTATCGCTCGACAATAAGCAGCTGGATGGACATGGGAAAGAAACGCATCGTAAAGGCTTTGGAACGCCAATTGGCAGTTTAGAAGATGGTATCGTGCTGGAGGATTGCTCGAAGGAGCAATTACAAGATTTAGGAATCATAGAAGAGCAGACTACTATTTTAAAATTCCAAAGTGGAGTAAGGGTAGCGGGTACAGTAAAAAGTATTTTATCATCAGAGGGAAAGCCAATCTTAATTTCCTTTAAAGAATGTTCAGTAACGTATAAGGAGAAGGTACTGTTTGAATCATCTTGGGGGACATTTGATATGGCCGTTGGGGCAAAGGTTATATCAGTTTTTGCGGGGGCAGCTGATCCGAATCGTTATTATGATTTTCCGCCAATCGAAGAAGTAGAGGAAATAGCTCCGCAAAAGAGCTGGAACGAACTAGAAACCTTATATGAAGAAATTCGGAGCTTCCGTGAGGGGACTGAATGGAAAGAACAAAGTATAGCGCAAGTCTTAGCTATTTTAGAGGATAGATATCCTAAGGAATGGTTATTGCGGCTAGAGATTTTAGAACTCTATAAAAAGCACGATGTATGCCATCCTCATGTCATCCTCATTGAAGAGAGGCTGCAGACTACAGACTGGGATTCGTCTGTTAAACAAATGATTCAACGGGGACTAACCTTAATCCATAATAGCTAAACAGAAAAGGAGCTTGGGAAATCCAAGCTCCTTTTCCTATTTGTCCAGCGCCTAGCCCCTCGGGTCTGACCAAGGCGCTTCCGCTTTTCTATTTAGTCTTTACTTGAAAGAATCCCTAGAATGCGAAGGATGCTGACAAATAGGTTAATAAAATCTAAGTATAAGTTTAATGCCATTAATGGCACTTCTTCTGCTCTAACACCGTGGTGTTTCATGCGGCTGACATCAAAGAGGACATAACCGCTGAATACTACTACCCCGATAAAGGAATAGGCAAGCATCCCTGTAGAACTTAACGGGAAGAACATATTAAATAGTCCAATCGCTACCATTGCCAGCAAGGCAGCAAGCAGGAAACCGCCTAAGAAAGAAAAGTTCCGTTTTGATTTTGCCGCATAAATCGAAATACCGCTGAACACAACTGTTGTGGTGGCAAAAGCCATGATAACGACATTTGCACCTGCAGTAGCCGCATAATAGGCGACAATTGGATACAGCGTAATTCCTGAAATAAACGTAAAAATATATAAAAATGAATAAGAGATTGCTTTTTTACGTCTGAAAAAGACAGCGGCGATAATCATCACAAATTCCAAAATCGCTAACGGTAAAAATAAGCTTGGTGGTACATAAACTCCTGCCATTGTCCCAAGGAAAGCAATTGCAAGGGATAAAGCAAATGTGCGTAAGACGGAGGGCATATATTCAGTTGATGTTTGTGAATACAATTTTCTTCACCTCTAAAATGTTTTCTTATTAAAGATATACGAAGAAGTGGTCAAGATGTTTCATTTTTTCTTAAAATTTCTTTCTCTTCTTTTAATAAATCGCGAATCTCTGCTAATAGCTCTTCTTGGCGGTTAACTTTTTCTACGACTGGAGCAGGCTCTTCTTTCTTTTTAAAACGGTTAATGAATTTTACAAATAGAAAAATTGAAAAGGCGATAATAAAGAAATCGACGACTGTTTGTATGAATTGTCCATATTTTAAATCGTGATAAGCCAGTTTAGAAAAAGTGTCATCTTTCCCGATTAATAATCCTATCAATGGCATAATGATATCTGCAACAAGGGAAGAAACAATTTTCCCAAATGCTGCGCCAATAATGACCCCGACTGCTAAATCAATTACGTTGCCTTTCATGGCAAACTGTTTAAATTCTTTCCACATCTTTAATTTCCTCCAACATTATTGTGATTTTCTTAATTGTACATTTTATCTCGTATCCATATTGAATTACAATATCTAACCTTTAGAATCCTTCTTTTTTCCTATGGAGAAAAGAGCAGGTGTCATATCACCTGCTCTTAGTCAAATTATTAAAAGTGTCCTAAAAAGCCCAATTTCCTGCTTTAAAGATTGGTTCTGTTTTTCCATCAGCAGTAATACCCTCGATGTCCATTTCTGCTGATCCAATCATGAAATCAACATGAGTAAGACTTTCATTTAGGCCATTTTCTGCTAATTCCTCAGATGACATTTTCTTGCCACCCTCGATGCAGAAGGCATAGGCACTTCCGATTGCCAGGTGGTTTGATGCATTTTCATCAAATAAGGTGTTAAAGAATAAAACGTTTGATTGTGAAATGGGTGAATTATAAGGAACAAGTGCCACTTCACCAAGATAATGTGAGCCTTCATCTGTTTCAACAAGACGCTTTAAAATTTCTTCGCCTTCCTCAGCCTTCACGCCAATAATTTTCCCATTTTCAAACGTAATGGAAAAATTGTCAATAATATTACCACCGTAGCTTAACGGCTTTGTACTCGCAACAGTCCCATTTACACCTGTTTTTAATGGGACGGTGAAAACCTCCTCTGTCGGCATGTTGGCCATAAATTCAAAGCCTTTTTCATTCACACTACCGGCTCCCACCCAGAGATGTTTTTCTGGAAGCTCAATCGTTAAGTCCGTTCCCGGTGCTGTATAATGGAGTTTCTGGTATCGTTTTTCATTTAAATAGTGAACCTTCTCATGAAGGGTTTCGTCGTGTTTCTTCCAGGCATCAATTGGATTTTCAGCATTCACACGTACAGCTTTAAAAATAGCATCCCATAGCTTATTTACTTGAGATTCTGCAGTGGCATCAGGGAATACTTTCGCAGCCCATGCCTTTGAAGGTACAGCAATAACTGACCAGCTTACCTTATCAGATTGTACTGCCTTGCGATAGTTTGCCAGTGCTTTACCTGCAGCCTTATTGTAGTTGGCAATCCGCTCAGGATTCACCCCTTTAAGCAAATCAGGGCTGGATGAAATAATCGACATAAAGGCAGCGCCATTGTCTGCAAGTTCTTCCATTTCTTTTGCACGCCAAGCAGGGTATTCGCTGAATGCTTCATCTGGAGCTAACTCATATTTTGTTCTCGTAATGGTGTCGTCATTCCAGTTGACAACGACATTGTGGGCACCAGTTTCGTATGCTTTTTTGACCACTAAACGGACAAATTCTGCTGCATCTAAAGTTGCCTGTACGACTAATGTTTGTCCAGGCTGAACATTAACGCCGACCTTAACGGCAAGGTCAGCATATTTTTCAAGTTTTTTTTGAAAATCACTCATATGTATGTCTCCTTTTTCAGAATCTTTTTATATTGTAGCGTTTTTAATTGGAAAAGGAAACTATAAGGAGAATGCCTTAAAAAGAAAAAAACAGTAAAGATTTTTCATCTTTACTGTAACTTGCTGCCGTATACTTTTATATTAAAATAAACACCTGCGGAAAATAGTACGATAAATGTTAAAATGCCTGATAATGATGTTGGAGCCATGAATTGCAATAATTCCATTGATTCCACCGCCCTTATAATATAAACCATTTACAAGATAATTATAATATTAAAAGAGGCAAATGTGAACAATTTAGTACAATTTTTTGACGAATATTTGAATTTGCAGAAAGTAAAAAAGCACATTAAAGTGCTTTTTAGACAGTTGCGCTCGCTTTTTGTTTTTCAAATACGTAAAACATAACCCAATATAAGCCTGCACTGACTAGTGCCAAAAGAAAGAGAACGAAGAACGTCCATCCATAGCCGATCCAAACGGTCATGGGAATGGACAGTGGTGCAATTGTCCGTCCAATGGTAAATCGTAAGCTTGCGGCGGCAAAATATTGTCCCCTCATATGTTCCGGTGCGATCCTAGAAACAAAGCTTTGCTGAAGCCCCGCCCCCATTAATTCACCAAAGGTGAAAATCGCCATTGCCACGATTAAACCCCACATCCAATGTGTTTGACTAAAGAGAACGATTGAAATAGCATAGACGACTGAGGAGAGGACAAAGACGTTTCTTTCATAATATTTTCCCATCCACTTTGTAACAAAAACAGTCAGTAGGGCAACAAGGAAACCATTCTCAGCAAGGACAATTCCAAATGCCTGCTCACCTTTGACAGTAAACGACCAATCACCAATAGAAAAGAGGGTTTGATTTTTGACAAAATCCTTAATGTATACGGGAATTAATAAGTCCAATTGCATAAATGTCTGCCCGGCTAGAACACCTGCAAGTATAAAGAGAAGGAACGTTTTATCCTTTACAATAAGTGCATAATCCCTCATTTGATTTTGTAAGAAGTAATACCATTTCCCGTCGCTGGATAAGGAATTTGATTTTTGGAGCGGGACGGTCTCCCTCGTCCATTTTGCTAGAATTAATCCTAGTAAAATACAAACTGCTCCCGCAAAAAGCAACAGCTGAAAGCGGTAGTGAACATAAAAAATGGCTCCCAATATTGGCCCCACAACGACAGCTATATTGATAGATGTATAAAAAATAGCGAAGACATTACTGCGATCTTTTTCGTCCACTACATCCGCCACCATGGCTTGACTAGCAGGCCAGTAAAAAGAACCAAACACACCAGCAATGGCAAACGAGATAAACCCTAACCATGGTGATTGAAACCAAGGGGAACTAGCTAGCGCAAAGCTCAAAAACGAAAGCCCTTGTCCGATTGCCGAAAGCACCATCATTCGTTTTCTCCCAAACCGGTCGGCACAATATCCACCCATAAGGTTAGCAAATACGGAAAAAACCTGCGAAAAAACTAATAATAAACCTGCTTTATTTTTACCGAATTCCTCTGCAAAATAAATCGTCAAAAACGGAAAAAACATCCAAAAGGTGATGTTCATCATCGCTTCAGCAAACAAGCGAACCTTTAAATTTGTGTCCCAATCCCTAATCCTCATTCTGTATCCTCGTTTCGATAGTACCTGCTATAACATCATACTATCCAGATGGAATGTTATACAAGAAAAAAATGACAAACGACGTTTCAACGCCGGGATTGGAATTTTCGGAATTACTGAATCCATAAGGGAGGTATGCTATATTTAACTTATGGAAATTCGAAAGGATGTATTAAATATGGTAAAAAGTGTTGTCATTGCTGAAAAACCTTCTGTTGCACGTGATATTGCGCATGTGCTTAATTGTAATAAAAAAGGAAATGGGTATATTGAAGGAACTAAATATATCGTTACGTGGGCACTCGGGCACCTAGTCACACTTGCTGACCCGGAAAGTTACGATGTCAAATATAAAACATGGAATTTAGAAGATCTTCCTATGCTGCCTGAGCGTTTGAAATTGACCGTTATTAAGCAAACTGGAAAACAGTTTAATGCCGTTAAGAGTCAGCTGATTAGAAATGATGTCAACGAAATAATCGTGGCAACAGACGCAGGGAGAGAGGGAGAGTTAGTCGCACGTTGGATTATTGATAAAGTTAAAGTGAATAAACCGATTAAACGTCTATGGATCTCATCTGTTACAGATAAAGCGATTAAAGACGGCTTTGCAAACTTGAAGCCTGGCAAATCGTATGACAATTTATATGCATCAGCTGTCGCACGTTCTGAAGCTGACTGGTATATCGGTCTTAATGCAACACGTGCATTAACAACCAGGTTTAATGCCCAACTAAACTGTGGTCGTGTTCAAACACCTACTGTTGCGATGATTGCAGCCCGTGAGGACGAAATTAGAAACTTCAAAGCGCAAACCTATTACGGCATCGAAGCCCAAACAGCAGACCAATTAAAGCTGACTTGGCAAGATGCAAAAGGTAACGGCCGCAGCTTCGATAAAGAGAAGCTCGATGCAATTGTAAAAAAACTGGGTAAGCAAAATGCCAAGGTAACGGAAATTGAGAAAAAGCCGAAGAAGTCATATTCACCAGGTCTTTATGACTTAACAGAACTACAACGCGATGCAAATAAAATCTTCGGTTACTCGGCGAAGGAAACGTTAAACATTATGCAAAAGCTGTACGAGCAGCATAAAGTTTTAACCTATCCGCGGACAGACTCACGGTTTATCTCATCAGATATTGTTCCAACTATACCAGAGCGTCTGAAGGCATGTGGAATAGGAGAATATCGCTTATTAACAAGCAAAATCTTAAAAAAGCCAATTAAGGCTTCTAAAGCTTTTGTAGATGATAGTAAGGTATCCGATCACCATGCCATTATTCCTACTGAAGGATATGTGAATGTTTCAGCGTTTACAGATAAAGAACGGAAAATTTATGACTTGGTTGTAAAACGTTTCTTAGCAGTCTTATTCCCGGCATTTGAATACGAGCAATTAACGCTTCGTGCAAAAATCGGTGAGGAAAAATTCGTTGCTAGAGGAAAAACGATTTTATCGCTTGGCTGGAAAGAAGTTTACAATAATCGACTTGATGAAGACGATGAAGGTGATGATCTGAAAGAACAGATTTTACCTCGGATTGAAAAAGGCGATACATTAAACGTCAAACTAATCGCCCAAACATCTGGTCAAACAATGCCGCCTGCACGTTTTAATGAGGCGACATTACTGTCGGCAATGGAAAATCCAACTAAGTATATGGATACGAAAAATAAACAACTGGCAAACACCTTAAAATCGACGGGCGGACTTGGTACTGTTGCTACCCGTGCGGATATTATTGATAAGCTATTCAATTCATTTTTAATCGAAAAGCGTGGCAAAGACATTCATATTACGTCTAAAGGCCGTCAATTGCTGGACTTAGTTCCAGAGGAGCTTAAATCACCGACTTTGACAGCTGAGTGGGAACAAAAGCTTGATCAAATTGCACATGGCAAGTTGAAAAAAGATATGTTTATTCGCGAAATGAAAAACTACACAAAAGAAATTGTTGCTGAAATTAAAGCAAGTAATAAAAAGTATAAGCACGACAACATCTCGACAAAGAATTGTCCAGACTGTGGAAAACCGATGCTTGAAGTGAATGGAAAAAAAGGCAAAATGCTCGTATGTCAAGACCGTGAATGCGGCCATCGTAAAAATGTTGCCCGCGTCACAAACGCACGCTGTCCAAAATGCCATAAAAAACTTGAACTGCGTGGTGAAGGTGAAGGCCAAGTCTTTGCATGCAAATGCGGATATCGTGAAAAACTATCTGCTTTCCAAGCACGCCGCCAAAAAGAATCTGGTGGTAAAGTCGACAAACGGACTGTACAAAAGTATTTGAAAAACCAGCAAAAGGAAGAAGAACCTTTGAATAATGCCTTAGCAGAAGCATTAAAAGGGCTGAAGTTTGATTAATACCATACTAAAGGGGCTATTCATGAAGATTAAATATCTTTATGATAGCCCCTTTATCATAGCCAAGAATAATGGCCAGTTCCTGTGATACACTTCTTTTCCACAAGTCAAGTGATTTCAAAGCAACTCCCTTCAGGTAATGTTTATTTTGACATTAGTATATAATTTTGTAATTTGTAGGATCGGGCTATGAATTTGTTGAAAGCATTCTAATATTTGTAGCCTTTTATATATTATCCTGCTAAAGTGTTATCGTGCTAAAATTCAGAAAATTTAATTGACAGCCATGGTTTTCATCACATACAATAATTATTATAAGAATAGTTTATAGAATGGAATGATGACGCATGAGGCATCTCAATAAAATAGGTCAATATGGAAATGTATTAATAAAAGAGGCTGGACTCCAAATCAAATAAGATTCGGAATCCAGCCTCTTTCTTTATTATACTAAAGTGGTAGAGGAGCGAGTAATATGATAACGCTGACAGGTAATAGTTTAACCCTAGAACAAATGAAAGATGTTTTATACCGCAAGCAGATTGTCACTGCATCTGAAAAAAGTATGGAGGCTGTCCAAAAAAGCCGCGAAGCAGTTGAACGAATTGTTTCAGAATCAAGAGTAGTTTATGGGATAACGACTGGTTTTGGAAAATTTAGTGATGTGCTAATTGACCGGGACCATGTTCAGGATTTGCAGCTTAATTTAATTCGCTCCCATGCATGCGGAGTAGGGGAACCTTTTCCAGAGGTAGTGGCAAAAGCAATGGTGCTACTAAGAGCAAACGCACTTTTAAAGGGTTACTCTGGAATAAGACCTCTTGTCATTGAAAAATTAGTGGAATTAGTGAATAAAGACATTATTCCTGTCATCCCGCAGCAAGGTTCTCTTGGTGCAAGCGGGGATTTGGCACCGCTATCCCATCTCGCCTTAGTATTAATTGGCGAAGGCGAGGTTTTTTATAAAGGGGAACGAATGGATTCACTTGAGGCTTTAAAGCAAGAGGGGATTTTACCGGTAACACTTGAAGCAAAGGAAGGTCTGGCCCTAATTAACGGTACACAAGCGATGACCGCAATGGGTGTTGTCGGCTACTTGGAAGCCGAGCAGCTGGCACATGAAAGTGAACTGATTGCCTCGATGACAATAGAAGGACTGAATGGAATTATTGATGCTTTCGCTGAAGAGGTGCATGTGGCGAGGGGGTATAAACAGCAAATTGATACTGCAGCTAGGATTCGCCGCTATTTAAGTGACAGTTTACTAACAACCCAACAGGGTGAATTAAGGGTTCAGGATGCCTATTCACTGCGCTGTATCCCGCAGGTTCACGGTGCTTCCTGGCAAGCCCTTGATTATGTTAGGGAAAAACTAGAAATTGAAATGAATGCAGCAACGGATAATCCATTAATTTTCGATAATGGGGAAAAAGTTATCTCAGGAGGGAACTTCCACGGACAGCCGATTGCTTTTGCAATGGATTTTATGAAGATTGCTGTCGCAGAATTAGCCAATATTTCGGAGAGACGAATTGAAAGATTAGTCAATCCACAGCTAAATGACCTGCCTCCATTCTTAAGTCCTGAACCAGGACTACAATCAGGGGCGATGATCATGCAATATGCCGCTGCGGCACTTGTGTCAGAAAATAAAACACTTGCCCATCCTGCCAGCGTGGATTCGATTCCATCATCAGCCAATCAGGAGGATCATGTAAGTATGGGGACAATCGCGTCCAGACATGCTTATCAAATTATCCAAAACGTCAGAAGAGTCCTTGCCATTGAGCTGATTTGTGCGATGCAGGCAGTAGAAATCCGCGGGGTGGATAAAATGGCAAGCCACACAAAGATGTTCTATGAAAAAGGACGGGAGCAGGTTCCTTCTATTAAGCAAGATCGTATTTTCTCAAAGGATATCGAAAAAGCGGCTGAGTGGTTAAAGATTATTGAATTATCGCAATTTATTAGAGGTTTAAGTATGGAAAAAGGTCAATTTTAAAAAGGAAAAAGGCGTGAAATTTTCACGCCTTTTACTCTGTCTGATCCAGAAGCAAACGGGCAGTATCTCCCCGCCCTTCATCTTCCTCAACTCTATTTTTAAAAGCTTCCCGGGTTACAAGGAATTCTTCATCCCCAATCGCTTCTTTGCCATGCTTTTCCGTTAAACTGTTTTCTGGGAAATTACCGGGATGGTTCTTCTTTTTATGTTCAAAATTTTCACCGCGTGCCACACCCAACACTCCTTTCGTCTTCGCAAGTAGCATTCCCGAACAAATCAAAAAAAATTACAGTTGAATAAAGAAAAAAGCTGTTGATGTAGTGAACGACAATTTCACTCATCACCAGCTTTATTTTCTGTTTTATCAGGCTTGCACATCCGGTCAAGCATAAATCCAGCAAACAAAATGAACGCTATAGGAATGGAATAGTTTAACACATGAATAACTGTCATAGTAGTACTTCACCACCACTATTTCAATATTTCTAATATTAAGTATATTTATAAGTTGTTTATATTATATGCTATCAATCACATTTTAGACAAATTTAAATATCATAAATATTTTTATGACCAATCCACGATTCCAAACTATTTTCTGCCACTTTTTTGTTAACTGCACAAATGATTCTATTTTTATAAAAAAGGATTTTAAGAATATGTATCGTAATTGTTATATAGTAAGGAAATTTATTGTAATTTTGAATTACGATACTATGTTTCCAAAGGGGGTGTGCTGATAATGAACATGAAGGAAACAAAAATATTCGATATTATCTGTATCGGCGGTGCGAATGTAGATCGGAAAATCCAAGCCTTGAAACCATTGGTTAACAAAACATCAAACCCAGCTCTTAGCACAAAAACAAGAGGCGGGGTAGCTAGAAATATCGCGGAAAATTTAGGGCGAATAGGGCTGAGCACCTCTTTATTAGCCTATATAGGGGCAGACTCTGAAGGGGAATGGCTCCTTCAAAATACAAAAAACTTTGTAGATGTGAGCCCCACAGAAATGATCCAGGGAAAATCCACGGGAACCTATACAGCTGTTCTTGATGAAGAAGGCGAAATGGCGATCGCCCTTGCAGATATGACAATTTATAATGAAGTGAAAGAATATTTCTTTGAAAACCATTGGCACCATATACAAAGTGCAAAAATGATTTTACTGGATACGAATTTTCCTGCTGAAGTGATCAGTCAAGTGATAAATTATTGTAAAAACACAGGCATACCTATTTGTATTGCTCCCGTATCGGCACCGAAAACTGATAAATTACCGGCTTCTTTAGAAGGTGCTACATGGCTGATTGCCAACCATAAAGAGGCGGAGGCATTGTCAAAACAAGACATTACCTCAGAAGGTGACTACTACCGGGCAGCAGAAGTGATTTTAGCAAGGGGTGTTGAGAAAGTTGTGATCACAAGGGGAGAGCAAGGCTTAATTTATTATACAAACAATGGTGAAGCAGGAGCAATAGTACCACCTAGTGTACCGGTTGTGGAGGTAACAGGAGCAGGGGACTCACTTATGGCAGGGATAATATTTGGTTATTTAAAAGGACTCAGTACGGAAGATGCCTGCAAAATAGGCCTCTCCTGTTCGTTAATTACCTTACAGACCAGCGATACAGTAAGTCTTGAATTAAATCATCAATCATTACAGGAAACATTTCAGAAATACTTTAGTAAGGGAGTCAGTTAACGATGAATAAAGCAAAACTATTGCAGTAGTAGAGCATAATTCGAAAGTTTTAGCGGAGCTGATTACTTCCAGCTAAAAAGAAAATAAGATTGATTTTTGAAGGAGGGATTTTTCATAATTTCCTTCCCTTTTTATTTGAGTTGTAAAATATAGGAAGTATTTTGTAGAATTATGGAAAATAATGTTCGAAAAAGTAGTTAGAAAATTAAAAAAGGTGACAAATTATAACACCCTGTTATAAAAGGACTAGATATAATGAACATATCATTTAGAATTAAGTAAAACGCCCTAGTAGGTGACAAGGGAATGAGGCAATCGATAATGCTTAAGTTGTACTAGAAACAGAAAAAGGCAAACCTGTTGAAAAGCGGGGACGCAAAGCCGAGGATCTAAGGCAAGGAACTAACTTGCTACGGTGGCCGGGCTACCTGGAATACGAAATGTATTTTAGGAGTGAGAAAATGATTATTACAGAAAGAGAAGTGGATGTAATCGATCAGGAATGGATGGCGCTCATACTAGAAGCAAAGGAGCTTGGGCTATCAATTGAAGATGTTAGGGATTTTCTTAATCGAGATAGTCAAGAAGAACCTGTGAGTACATACTAAAATAAGAAAAGCATTCAACAAAAAGAAAATATTGTTGAATGCTTTTCTTATTGATTACAAAGTATTATTTACTCTTTATTATTTTGATTAATCCGCCACTTATTAAATTCAAGGAAATCGCGAAATTGTTCTTTTGAAATACCCGACGTCATAGCTTCTTTTACTAGATTCATCCAATCACTATCCAATTCAGTCTTGTCAATTTGCTCATGGATCAAATGCTCTACTGGAAGATTTAATACAGCAGCAATTTTTTCGAGAAACTGAATAGACGGATTCTGTTGCAGGTTTCTCTCAAGTGAACTTAAATAAGATTTAGCAACTCCTGCTTGTTCAGCAAGTTCGGATAGTGACATTTTCTTTTCTAAGCGGAATTTTTTAACGCGGTCACCAATCATGGGGTCTCACACACCTATTTTTAATATTAATATGTTTATTCTACCAAAAAGAATGGAAAAGTACCATATTAAGAACATGTGAATATTACAATAAAATGAACATTGAACAAGACTGTTTAGGGCCTCACCGCAAGTAATTTTGAAAAAATGATCAGATAGAGGTAATATAAAAAGGATTGCAATACTAAGTTTAGCGATGCTGTATTGAACAATATTGTAAGCCATACATAAAAATAAACAAAAAGGATGGGGATCCACCTAATGATTGTCCTTAAATCACAACGTGAAATTGAAGCGATGAAAAAAGCTGGAGATATTCTTGCAGCCTGCCATAAAGAAATCGCAAAATTAATAAAACCCGGTGTATCAACGTGGGAAATAGAAGAGTTTGTTAACCGATTTCTAAGTGAAAATGGAGCAACACCTGAACAAAAAGGCTATAAAGGCTATGAATATGCAACATGTGCAAGCATCAACGACGAAGTATGCCATGGCTTTCCAAGAAAAGAACCATTAATAGAAGGCGACATTGTGACGATTGATATGGTTGTTAACTACAATGGAGCCTTGGCCGATTCGGCATGGTCTTACCCGGTTGGCAAGGTTTCTAAAGAAACGGATCATTTATTGAAGGTAACAAAGGAAGCCTTATACAAGGGGATAGAACAGGCTGTTGTGGGTAATCGAATTGGGGATATTGGCCATGCAATTCAAACCTATGTTGAAAGTGAAGGTCTTTCTGTAGTCCGAGATTTTATTGGCCACGGTATTGGTGCGGTGATTCACGAAAAACCGGACGTTCCACATTATGGACTGCCAGGAAAAGGTGCAAGAATTAAAGAGGGCATGGTATTTACGATAGAACCAATGGTAAATATCGGCCGCTATCAAACGAAGATGGATGATAACGGTTGGACAGCAAGAACGTTTGATGGTAAATATTCAGCACAATATGAGCACACACTTGCAGTCACAAAAGATGGCACAATTATCTTAACCGAACAGAAATAACAATAAAACAAAACCCCGTCATTTACTGCAATAACGGGGTTTTGTTTTATTTTTTTCTAAGACTTCCAAGTTCTTCAACTAACGCTTGCATTTCATTAGGACTAAACGAATTCTTTTTCAGTACCATTTCGTAAATTTCCTTTAATTCTTCATACATTTCTTCATCAAAGTGTGAAGGTTTTATTGCTCCGAGGTTTAGTACCTTTAGTTTTTCTTTTATTTGTTCAATCATATATTCGACATTTTCAACAGATTTTTCTGATAAATTCATTTCGGGCACCCTTTCCGAATTAATATTTTCATCTTTTCATGTTAAATAGTATCTGTCAATACTAACTTCCATTATAAGTTTAGTTTATCCAAAGAAAGGGAAAGAAAAGTTATCAGGTGAGACTTGCATAGGAAAGCTAGATAAAGCAAAATAAATGTATGATGATATTGGTATTATTTTCTTTAGAATTGATTCATGATATTTATCATGGTGGAAGGAGAGTTTAAGATGGCGGGGAAAAATCAATTTTGGAAGGGCATGCTGCTAGGTGCCATTGCGGGTGGAGCCATTAGCTTATTAGACAAACAAACCCGTGAGGTTATGAAGGAAAATGTCCTAAAAACCTCTAGCAAGGTTGCCTATATTGTTCGTAATCCGGGAGAAATAACCGATAAAATAAAGGGGACAGCAACCAAAATCAAGACAACCTTTGAACAGGTGAGTGAAGAAATTGCCTATATTACAGATAAGGTTGAGGAATTAAAGGAGCTGACACCCCAGGTAACGGATATTCTAATGGAGACGAAAGAAACTTTCTCAGGTAGTGAAGAATCAGACTTAGCAGAAGAAATATTGGGGGAAGAGAAAAAAATCGATTAAAGAAGGAGGCCGAAAATGGACAAGGAAGCGAATGTACGTTCCTCGTTGCTAAGATTGCTTTGGCATCGGATTGAAGAAGATGATCTTCCAGGATTAAGTGCACAATTGGCCTACTTTTTTCTTCTTTCCTTGTTTCCACTCCTAATTGTCATCTTTACCCTTTTGCCCTATTTCCCGATTCCACATCAGGATATGCTTGGGATGATCAAAGATTTTGCACCTGCCGAAGCGATGAAGTTAATTGAAAAAAATGTAAATGAAATCATGAATCATCGAAATGGCGGGTTGCTTTCGTTCGGGATTATTGGGACGATTTGGTCAGCTTCTAATGGTATAAATGCCGTTGTGCGTGCTTTGAATAAGGCCTATAATGTGAAGGAAAGCCGTTCGTTCATTGTCTCAAGAGTAATGGCGGTTTTATTAACTTTTGGGATGATTTTTGTTTTTATCCTTGCGATTGTTCTACCGGTTTTCGGCAGGGAAATTGGACTTTTTTTGTTTTCAAAATTAGGTTTTACATCGGAATTTATCAAGCTTTGGAATACATTAAGCTGGCTTACTAGTGCAATTATTTTATTCCTTATTTTTACAGGGCTGTATTGGATTTCCCCAAATGTAAGGATGCGTTGCCGTAGTGCTTTTCCTGGAGCTGTGTTTGCAACATTTGGTTGGATTCTGTCATCAATGGGCTTATCCTTTTATGTCGGAAATTTTAGTAACTATTCGCTAACATATGGAAGCATCGGGGCTATTATTGTATTAATGATTTGGTTATACATATCGGCCTTCATTATTATCCTTGGCGGTGAAATCAATGCCTATTATAGTGAAAAAAATCGGGCGAACTGCTAATACTTACCTTCATGAAAAAAGTTCATTTGCCTAAACTATGATAGAGGGGTAACCCACCATCAAGGGAGGTTTTAAACGATGACGAAGCATACTAAAAAAGACGGCGGTACAAAGCAAAAAGGAAAAGGCAGTAAAGGAAATAAAACGTCCGGATCGGCAAACGGCTCTAACGGATACCACTAAAGGGATTCGACCATATAAAAAGGCTGGGAGCACCCAGCCTTTCTTATGATTTCAATAATCGAAGACTATTTAGGATGACAAGTATTGTACTTCCTTCATGACCGATTACTCCGTAGGGTAAGTCGAGCATCTGAAAGAAATTGGATGAAATCAACAGCATGATGATTGTGATTGAGAAAATAACATTTTGTTTGATGATCTTGTTCATACGTTGTGAAAGGCGGATCGCTTCTGCAATTCTTGGCAAATCATTTTTCATTAGGACAATATCAGCTGTTTCAAGGGCTACGTCTGTCCCTTCCCCCATTGCAATCCCAACATTGGCAATTGCTAATGCTGGAGCATCATTGATACCATCACCGACCATAGCCACAGTCTTATATTTCTTTTTCAGCTGTTTAAGCTTCTCCACTTTCTCTTCCGGGAGACATTCCGCAAAAAATTCATCCACATGACTTTCAGCAGCAATGGCTCGGGCTGTTTTTTCACTATCGCCTGTTAGCATCACTGTCTGTATGCCTTGTTTCTTTAAATGATCGATGGCAACCTTTGTTTCCGATCGAACTACATCCTTCATCGCAATCATTGCACTTAGCTCACCGTTAATTTCAATAAATACAAGTGTGTTTCCAAGGCTTGAAAGGTCTTTTGCCTTCCCATCAGCAAACTTGTCGACATTTTCTTTTCCAACAAAAGCTGCTTTTCCGATCTTCCATTGTTCTCCATTCATTTCAGCTTTTACACCCCAGCCGGGAACATCCTCAAGGCTGTCAGGATGGAATAGTTCTCTACGTATATTTTGCTTTGCATATTTGACAATTGCCTGTGCAAGCGGATGGTTTGAATGGCGTTCAATCGAAGCCGCTTTCCAAATGAGAGTATCTTTTTCCAGCCCCGTTTTTACAATTACTTCAGTGACTTCTGGCTTACCTTTTGTTAGTGTGCCGGTTTTATCAAAAGCAATCGCTTCTAAATGACTTAAATTTTCAAGATGAACGCCGCCTTTTACTAAAATTCCATGTCTGGCACCATTTGAGATGGCTGATAAGGTTGCAGGCATGATCGATGCGACAAGGGCACAAGGAGAAGCGACCACTAATAAAATCATTGCGCGATAAAAGGATTCATGCCAGCTCCAGCCCAGTAAAAAGTACGGAAGGAAAAACATGGCAATCACGACAAGCAGGACAACCTTGACATAGGTTCCTTCAAAGCGTTCAATGAAAAGCTGTGATGGTGACTTTTCACTTTGTGCTGATTGAACTAGCTGAATAATTTTATGAAAAAGTGTATCGTGACTTGCCTTTGTCACTTGAACAGTAATCGAGCCCGACATATTAACGGTTCCGGCAAAAATCTCCGCTTGTTCCCCCTTGGAGACGGGCATCGACTCGCCTGTTATCGCTGCTTCATCAATATTGGTTTGACCTTTGATAATTATTCCGTCTGAAGGGACACGCTCTCCCGGTTTGATTAGGATCTCGTCACCGACAACAAGCTCAGAAACGGGAACTTTTTGTTCATAACCGTTTGTGATAAGTAATGCCTCTTCCGGCTGAAGTTCCATTAATGAAGAAATTTCCTTATGACTTTTATTCATGGTGTAGGTTTCTAAGGCACCACTAACAGCAAAAATAAAGATTAACACAGCACCTTCTGTCCAGTACCCAATAATGGCTGAACCAACCGCAGCAAAGATCATCAACATTTCCACGTTTAGTTCTTTATTTTCGTATGTGGCTTCAATACCTTCCTTTGCTTTGGCAAAACCGCCAATCACGAATGCCAGCAAGTAGGCAATGATAGAATCGACTCCATTCCCATATTTATCAAACAGCCAGCCGGCCAAAATCAACATACCGCTCAATCCGGCAGCAATCAGTTCGGCATGCGGTTTGATTTTTTCTATGGTACGACTATTCTGTACTTCTTTTGTAAGTGATTTTGCATTTGTACTCATCCTGTATCTCCTCCCCTATTTAATTTGATTGTACTCTAAGAAAAAAGTTAGGTCAATTCTAATTGATAATATATCCATTTAATTGAGAATAAGAATCAGTGTATTTGTTTATAAATTATGGATTTATGATTATTCTTCTTAATTACAAATAATAATTATTATCATTTGAATAGCTAGTAGGTGATAAGGATAATCAACCTCACTACCCCCCTAAAAAACACGAAAGCTGTCATCAAATGATGACAGCAAAAAATCTCTCAATTCATATATTTTCTTTCATCTTACCACACATACTATGCTTTAAGATATGATTTTGCTCCAAAAATCAGGTGAGGTTCTTTTACATTAATTCTATAATTAATCATTTACGATAACCAAAGACTTTTCCTTATTTAAAGTGATGATTAAAAAGATAATAAAAAATATGGCACTGATAATAGCAAAGAAACTTATGTTTTTAAAGTATTGGATAAAAAAACCACCTAAAGTCGGGCCGATTAAACTACCGAGACTGAAAAAGATCCCGCACAAGAGATTTCCTGTTGGGAATAAATTTTTCGGCATTAAGTCAGCCATATAGGAAATGCCAAGTGAGAACGTTGAACCAACAAACATTCCTGCTACGAACAAACAGACAGCAAGCGAGAAGAAAGATTGTTCCAAGAAACTGGCCGATATAAAACAAATGGAACCACAGAAAAGTATGGTAATTAGAACATTTCTACGCCCTAATTTATCGCTCAACAGTCCTAATGGGAGCTGAAATACAATTGCCCCTATAGCAAAGGAAGCTAGAAGAACTGAGACATTCTTTACATCCAAGCCAATCCTTAAAGCGTAAACAGGAAAACTTCCGTTCAGGGATGATTCTAACATTCCATATGCAAGTGGTGGTAAGAAAGCAGCCCACCCATATTTCCAAGCTTGCGAAAATCGTTTTAAGGTGGAGGAGAATGAATTGACCTTTATTTCTTGATCCGGATGTTCGTTTTTAAGAGCAAATAAAAAGACCCATCCCAGTAAACATAAAGCAGACGATAATATGAAAGGAAGGGCTTCATTTACATTGACGAGTGGCGTCATTAATGGTCCTGTCGCAAAACCTAATCCAAAAAATAATCCATAAAGAGAAAGATTTCTTCCACGCCTTTTTTCAGGTGAAAAAGAAGTAATCCACGTCTGTGTAGCGAAGTGCAATGCATGGTCCCCAATACCTATAAAAAGTCGAAGTGTAAACCAAAACCAAAAAGATTGCCATAACGGGAACAAGGCCAATGAAACGATCACCAACAAGCCTCCAAAAATAATAATGGGCTTATAACCAAATTTTCGAAGGGGTTGTTCCATAAATGGGGATACTAAAAGTATTCCGATGTATAATGCAGTTGCATTTAACCCGTTTAATGATGAAGAAACTCCACTGTGTTCAAGGATTACCGCAATCAGTGGGAGAAGCATCCCTTGACTGAAACCGGAGATGGCAACAATACTGACCAAAATCCATAATCTAAAATTTGTGTTTACATTTATCATTTTTTACCTCTAAGGAAAATAAATTTGTGATGAGTATCCAAATATGTATTATAACAAGATAATGGCTCGTTCGGTAAGAATGAATTATGTCGAAGTCCGTTCATTTTGATTACTTTTCCTACTTTTAAGGTGAATTTAGCTGCATGTGGAAGCAACATATAGGGTAGAAAAAAAGATGAGTTAAAAAATAGACAATGGAGGGAATGCGGTGACTAATAAAATTTTTATGCTGCTGACGTTCATTGGGGTTCCACTTTCAATTATTGGGACGCTGATGCATTGGCCGAGTATTATTCTATTTATTCTTTACTGTTTAACGATTATTGCGTTATCCAGCTATATGGGCAGAGCAACCGAAAGTCTTGCCATTGTGGCTGGTCCGCGAGTAGGAGGGCTATTAAATGCTACCTTCGGAAATGCAGTGGAGCTGATCATATCGGTTTTTTCTTTAAAAGCAGGATTAGTAGGAATTGTCTTAGCTTCATTAACTGGCTCAGTGCTGGGGAACCTGCTTCTGGTCGCTGGACTTTCTTTTTTTGTTGGGGGACTAAAATTCAAGCGTCAGGAATTTAACGTATTTGACGCTAGACATAATTCTGGACTGCTGATGTTTGCGGTCATGATTGCTTTTGTCATTCCTGAAGTATTTTCGATGAATATGAGTGAAACAAAAACCCTTTCATTGAGTATTGGAATTTCGATTATTCTTATTCTCCTTTATCTTGCGGCGTTATTTTTTAAACTCGTTACACATCGAGGGGTTTATCAGT
>Ga0213822_1000322_pt1 | contig 40507 bp, 34 predicted proteins | sample MC6MC0908MG_FD_179872 | JGI IMG/M metagenome (GOLD analysis project Ga0213822, IMG submission 179872) | Enriched soil aggregate microbial communities from Iowa State University, Ames, United States - MC6-MC0908-MG | ecosystem: Environmental > Terrestrial > Soil > Unclassified | place: USA: Iowa... | reverse complement strand
CCAACTTCTGGGGGATCCGTTAAAAAAGAAGGGACAATCAATATAGGAATGAAAAAGGAAGTGCCTATTGCTGAGCACCCGTTTGCTAAAGAGAAGCCAAAGGAAATGCCAATTAAGGAGATGCCGGTTAAAGAAATGCCAATTAAAGAAATGCCAACAAAGGAGGTACCGAAAAAAGAAGTACCTATTGTAAAAGAACAGCCTATCAAAAAAGAACAACCTATCATAAAAGAAGCACCAAAAGCACCCTATACTCCGAAAATGCCTCTACAAGTAGTCCCAGAAATTGATATTAACAATTATTATATGTCAAACATGTCAAATATGACCGTACAGCCGAATTTGCCGCCTAAACCTGCTAATATCCTACCTGAGGTAAAAGAGGTTCCAAAGAAGGAAATTCCAATACCAGCACCACTCCCTATACAGGAAGCACCATGTGAGATGCCGCAGGAATATTGTGTCCCTGTCACACCAATTATGCCAGGGCCTGGTTTCTGCCCGCCATTTGGAGGAGGCGGATTTCCGGTACCGCCAATGATGCCATATCCACAAGCAATGGTAATGGCACCGCCGCAGGGAATGATCCATGGTACTCCAGGAGTTGGTCCAACCGTGGCGGGTGCATCAGTGATGCCTGGACAATTTTACCATGACGAATCATCGTCCTTTATGCCGCAAATGCCTGTTGTGAATCCAGCGTATAATCCGGGATCTATGATGGGTGTCCAAAATCCGGCATTCCAGCAGCCGATGATGGATCCGGCAGCTTATGGCCAAATGCCAACAGGATATGGAGGAATGCCGGCAGGATCCGGCCAAATGCCAACAGGATATGGAGGAATGCCGGCAGGATACGGCCAAATGCCAACAGGATATGGAGGAATGCCGGCAGGATACGGCCAAATGCCAACGGGATATGGAGAAATGCCGGCAGGACATGGCCAAATGCCAACGGGATATGGAGAAATGCCGGCAGGATATGGTCAAATGCCAGCAGGATACGGCCAAATGCCAACGGGATATGGAGAAATGCCGGCAGGATCCGGTCAAATGCCAACAGGATATAGAGAAATGCCAGTTGGATATGAACAGATGTCAACGGGGTATGGGGAAATTCCGGCAGGTTACCAAACCGGATATTCAGCAGCAGCACCGACTGGTTACCCAATGACAGATCCTGCAGCCAGAGGGTTCCCAACTCAAAATCCGGCAGAATTCACCCAACCTGCAACGGGCATGCCTGGAGCGATGTATGGAATGCCCGGTGTGGCAGCTCCGTATGGGACGGGTGGTTCCCCATACGGTTATCCGCAAATGGGAAGTCCGATGCCTCAAGTAATGGGCATACAAGGTTTTGAATCATCAGATATGGTTGCACATGCTGGCTACGGTCAAATGCCAGTCATGCAGAGCGTGCCGTCTCAGGGGCTGCCAGTAGGAACAGGTGCAATGGTTGACTGCGGCTGTGGACCGACTCCTTCAATGGGTGTCATGCAACCGGCTGCAGCGGCACCTAATACTGTACCGACAAATTTTGTCCCGCCGACACCGCCGATTTACAGCGCACCCTATACGGGACCAGTAAATGTTGCCCATCCTCCATATATGAATCCATATGGAATGGGTCCTGTCGGAACAAATCCTTACGGTATGCCAGGTTACCGCGATGAAAGCAATTAATACGTCAGTAAACAAAAAAGGGGACGATGATTATTTTAATCGTCTCCTCTCTTATTTTCAGTCACAGTTTTTAGAAAAAATCATTCAGCTGGAACCGATTAGAAAATCTGTATTTTTATTAAAAACTGCTAAAAATACCTACATTTTAAAAGGGTATCATTCAGATAGCAGACTTAGGCTCCAAGAAGCGTTTTCGGCTACTCTTAAAAAAGAGGGATTTTTAGAAACCTATTTGTTTTTAACTCCCCATGTTAAAGAACAGCTTTTTTTTGAAGGAACCTATTTTGGCTGTATCGAGTACATTGCTCCAAATAAAACGCCGTTTTCCTTTCATACACAAAAGAATCGTCAAGAAGGTTTGGAGCTTTTAGAAAAATTTCACCAGACGACAGCATCATTTGAGACCCGTTATCGAACATTGCTTCCTAACGGTAAATTAATGGAAAAATGGACGGAGAGGCACCATATCTTTTCAAATCATCTTCCCTTTTTAAAATATTTTATGAAGGAACCGTTTATCTCAGAAATGATCTCATGGGCTGATTGGTCACTGGCGGGAATGAAAAAGCACCAAAACTTTTTTCGAAATGAGCCTAATGTAATCCTTCATGGTGACGTTGCACATCATAATTTTGTACGTGACAGGAATGGAAGATTACATTTAATTGATTTTGATTTAATTAGTATCGGTCCTCCTTCATACGATTATTTACAATATGCTAACCGGATTTTGCCCTATAGCGACTGGTCATTTGAAAATATTGGAAGTTTAAAGCAACTTCGAAAATATTTACCAAAAAAAGCCTTTTTGTACGCCTTGGCATATCCAGCAGATATTTTTCGAGAATGGAATCGATTAATTCGGGAAAAATCATATACGGATCAAGTAAAACTTAAGCAAGTAATGGATTTATCGATCAGTCAATTTTACACAAGAAAAAAATTTATTGACCAATTACAGGAAATAGTGAAATGAATGAAATCTCCTCGAAAATAACAAGCTATACATGAGCATGTAAATGTGTGCTCAGATTGTTTTGAGGGGGTTTTTCGCTTGAACAAGAAACAGTGGATGATTCCTCTTTCCGCATTCTTATTGTTAGGTGTGGCGGGATGTGCAAGTGATAATAATCGTGCAGGAGTGAATGAAAATAACAATCCGGTACGACCGATTGGATATTATTCCAATGAAAACCACCCGAATAATGGTAACGAGTTATTAAGGGATAATGATGGTGCAATCACTGAAATGATGGATCGCAGTCTTGGGGATGAGGATCAGGTTATTAATGAGCAAAATAGAAGGCAGATACAAGCAAAAGATAAAAATGGAAATCCTAAAAACCCAACGACCCCATTAGCCAAGAAGGATCGAAACTTTTTTCAACGTGACAATCGTTTCAGTACAAGTGATATGAATTATCACGGTCATTTGAGTACAAATATAGGTAACACTGGTGTTGCTACGAATCCGAATTTCCAGGACAATTTTTCTAATAAAATTAGAAGCAAAGTTGCTAGCGTAAATAATGTCCAGGATGTAAGGTCAGTAGCATATGGAAATACGGTCATTGTATCGGTAACATTACGGGATAACAGCAAAGCTGCTGCTACAAAGAGAGCCATACAGAACGTGGTGAAACCTTACGCAATGGGACGAACCGTAACCGTGATCACGGATGAGGGAACCATTGGCCGTGACCGCAACATTCATAATGATTTTCAGCGCAATAAAGGAGGAAGGTAATAAGTGGAAACGTCTTGCTCTGAGGCTTAAGACCCTGAGCCCCTAGGCGCTGAAAAATTTATTCTTATGATAAAAAGGGCAAAGCACTCGAAGCTTTGCCTCTTTTTATTTTAAAAATCTCTTTCGGATAAAAAGGCAAAAAAGGGCTAAACTAGAACTGAAAAGAATGTTCAATTTTTAACAATAAGAGGTGAGTAACATGAGGGTTAATGGGGTAGCAAAGTACCGGTTGGGATTAGCCGTATTTGCTGTTATTCTCTTCATGTTTATTGGTAGAGTCCCTTGGATGACGACGACAGGCTCTGCTGCACAACAGGATAACCACCAAACACAGCAAAAAACGCTGCCGCTAAACATCACGGTTATTTTGGAAAGAATCTATCTTGATGGAGAAATAAGTCAGGAAGTAGTTCAAGAGACATGTTGGTCAATGGAGAACTTTTGGGCTAAATATGATCAGTGGCAGCTAATTAATAACGATGAATCGACATATGTATTTAGAAAACCAGTTGATGATATATCGCCATTACTGAAAGCAAATGGGTTCTTTGGTGTTACCGAAGATGGTATATTGACCATTTTTAATGGAAGACCCGGTCAATCAAGAATCATTCAATCTTTTTTTCAAATAGATATCAAGAAGCTTGAAAGTAGAATCCAAGAAGAGTTGATTCAAGGCATCCCAATTAAATCAAAAGATCACTATGTTGAAGTATTAGAAACATTTAAGCCATATTCCGTCAAAATAGAATAGAGTCATTCCGAATCAGACTGATGCATTAGGTCAGCCTGATTTTTTATTTCCATAGCTATTTTCTTCAATAACTTTAAATTTGTATGGTAGAATGAAGTTTAGTGAAACTAGGGGAGAGAAAACGATTGTATGAATTTATAAAAGGAACCGTCGAGTTTGTCGGTCCAGAATATATTGTCATTGAAAATAACGGCATTGGCTATCAAATCTCAACACCAAATCCGTTTATTTATGCTGGAAAAATGGAGATAATGGTAACGATCTATACCTATCATTACGTTCGTGAAGACATTATGGCACTTTACGGCTTTAAAACAAGAGAAGAGAAACGGCTTTTTACAAAGCTGTTAAATGTTTCGGGGATCGGCCCAAAAGGGGCACTCGCCATCCTTGCTTCCGGTGAAGTCCAGCAGGTGGTCACGGCAATTGAAAATGAAGACGAAAGCTTCCTGATAAAGTTCCCGGGAGTTGGCAAAAAAACAGCCCGGCAAATGATTCTTGACTTAAAAGGGAAATTACAGGATATAGTGCCCGATTTCTTCCCGAATTTATTTAATGCAGATCAGCTACCGGTACATACACAAGCCGCTAATTCGGCCTTTGACGAAGCCATCCTTGCCTTGAAGGCCCTCGGCTATTCAGAAAAAGAGATTAAAAAGATTTCACCTGAGTTAAGAAAAGAAAAGCTGTCAACCGACCAATACATTAAAAAAGCCCTACAGCGGCTTTTAAAATAGGTGATAATCATGGAAGAACGGATTATTTCTAGTGAAGTGAATGAAAACGAGATCAGTATTGAACAAAGCCTTCGGCCGCAAACCTTAAAGCAATATATTGGGCAGAATCAGGTGAAGGAAAATCTCGAAATTTTTATAAAGGCTGCAAGACTTCGAAAGGAAACATTAGACCATGTGCTCCTTTACGGACCGCCCGGATTGGGGAAGACGACACTGGCTGTCATTATCGCCAATGAAATGGGTGTCAATATTCGGACGACTTCAGGTCCTGCAATAGAAAGACCCGGCGATTTAGCGGCGATTCTAACGGCACTAGAGCCGGGGGATGTACTATTTATTGATGAAATTCACAGGCTCCCACGGACAATTGAAGAGGTATTGTATCCGGCGATGGAGGATTTTTGTCTGGATATCGTGATTGGTAAAGGCCCAAGTGCCAGATCTGTCCGCCTTGACCTCCCGCCATTTACGCTTGTCGGAGCGACAACAAGGGCGGGATCATTATCTGCCCCTTTACGAGATAGATTTGGAGTTTTGAGCCGGCTCGAGTATTATAAGGAAGATCAGTTAAAGAATATTGTCATCCGAACGGCTGAGCTGTTTGGAACGGAAATTGACGAACCTTCAGCAGCTGAAATTGCCAGGAGAGCAAGGGGAACCCCAAGGATTGCCAACCGGCTCCTCCGCAGGGTGAGAGATTTTGCTCAAGTAAAGGGAAATGGTACAATAAACCTTGCCCTTGCAAAAGAAGCTCTTGAGCTTCTTCAGGTTGATCGCCTTGGTCTTGATCATATCGATCATAAACTATTAAAAGGAATTATTGAAAAATTCCGTGGCGGCCCGGTAGGCTTAGATACAATTGCTGCATCGATTGGCGAAGAAGCTGAAACCATCGAGGATGTTTATGAACCATACTTACTGCAAATCGGCTTTTTGCAGCGTACCCCAAGGGGGAGAGTAGTAACAGCAGCGGTTTATCACCATTTTGGGATGGAAATACCTGCCCCATGATAATTTTATTACAGAGTAGGATGTCATAATATGAAAGTAGATTTGTTTGATTTTCATTTGCCAGAAGTATTAATTGCCCAGGTCCCGCTTAAAAATCGGACAGACAGCCGATTGATGGTGTTGGATAAACAAACAGGCGAGATTAAGCATGAAGTGTTTAAAGATATTACCAAGTATTTGCGTGAAGGGGATTGCCTTGTCTTAAATGATACCAAGGTATTGCCTGCACGCCTTTTTGGTGTGAAAAAAGATACCGGTGCCAAAATTGAAGTCCTGCTGTTAAAACAGCTGGAAGGAGACCAGTGGGAAACACTCGTGAAACCGGCAAAGCGAGTGAAGGAAGGAACCGAAATCGTATTTGGTGAGGGCCATCTAACAGCAATTTGCACCGGAACATCAGATCACGGCGGCAGAGTGTTAGACTTTAAATACGAAGGTATTTTTTACGAAGTGCTTGACCAATTGGGAGAAATGCCGCTGCCTCCATACATAAAAGAACAGCTGGATGATCGGGATAGATACCAGACGGTCTATGCCCGCGAACCTGGTTCAGCCGCAGCTCCTACAGCAGGACTACATTTTACGGAGCCTTTACTGGAAGAAATAAAAGAAATGGGTGTCCATATCACCTTTATCACGCTGCATGTGGGGCTTGGTACCTTCCGGCCTGTTAGTGTCGATGATGTGCTGGAGCATGATATGCACTCCGAATTTTATACAGTAACAGATGAGACGGCCCGCTTGCTGAACAAAGTACGAAGTAAGGGTGGGAGAATCGTTACTGTTGGGACAACTTCAACGAGAACATTGGAGACAATTGCCTCCCAAAATGATGGGCAGTTCACGGAGGGCAGCGGCTGGACAAGTATTTTTATTTATCCAGGGTATGATTTTAAAGCCATTGATGGCATGATAACGAATTTTCATTTGCCAAAATCAACCCTGATCATGCTTGTCAGTGCATTAGCAGGAAGAGAAAATATTCTGCACGCCTACAACACAGCTGTCGAGGAGAAATATCGCTTTTTCAGCTTTGGAGATGCCATGTTCATCATTTAGTTTTGCATAAGGAAGGAGACAACAAATTTGACTGCGATTCGCTATGAATTAATTAAAACATGTAAACAAACAGGAGCCCGTCTTGGCCGTGTCCATACACCGCACGGCTCCTTTGATACCCCCGCCTTTATGCCGGTTGGAACGCTGGCTACCGTAAAAACGATGTCGCCAGAAGATTTAAAAGAAATGGGTGCCGGGATCATTTTAAGCAATACATATCATTTATGGCTTCGTCCAGGGCATGAGATTATTAGAGAAGCAGGAGGTCTTCATAAATTTATGAACTGGGACCGGGCTATTCTTACAGACTCTGGCGGATTCCAGGTGTTCAGTTTAAGTGAATTCCGCAAGATTGAAGAAGAAGGGGTTCATTTCCGCAACCATATGAGCGGGGAGAAGTTATTTTTATCTCCGGAAAAGGCGATGGAGATCCAGAATGCCCTTGGTTCTGATATTATGATGGCCTTTGATGAGTGTCCACCGTATCCGGCTACTTTTGAATATATGAAGAAGTCAGTCGAGCGGACATCCAGATGGGCTGAACGCTGTTTACATGCGCATCAACGCCCGGAGGACCAGGGTTTATTTGGAATTGTCCAAGGTGGAGAATATGAAGAGCTTCGTAAACAAAGTGCAAGAGACCTTACTTCTCTTGATTTCCCTGGATATGCTGTGGGCGGATTATCTGTCGGCGAACCAAAGGATATCATGAATCGAATGCTTGAGTTCACAACACCGCTGCTCCCGGCAAATAAACCAAGGTATTTAATGGGTGTCGGTTCTCCCGACTCGTTAATTGACGGCTCGATTCGCGGAATTGATATGTTTGACTGTGTCCTGCCAACACGTATTGCCAGAAATGGTACCTTAATGACAAGTGCTGGACGTCTTGTAGTAAAGAATGCCCAATATGCGAGAGACTTTGGCCCGCTTGATCCAGAATGCGATTGCTACACATGCCGAAATTATAGCAGGGCTTATATCCGTCACCTAATAAAATGTGATGAAACATTTGGAATAAGATTAACGTCTTACCATAATCTCTATTTTCTGTTAAGATTAATGGAGAAAGTCAGACAAGCCATTTTGGAAGACCGGCTTGGTGATTTCCGAGAAGAGTTTTTTGAACGTTATGGTTTTAACAAACCGAACGCGAAAAATTTCTAATAGATAAATTTTGAAAGGAGGGAAACAAGATGCAAGGTTTGGGTACAATCATTCCATTAATATTAATGTTTGTATTATTTTATTTCCTACTAATTCGCCCGCAGCAAAAACGTCAAAAAGCAGTGCAGAATATGCAAAGCGAATTGAAAAAGGGTGATAAAATCGTCACGATTGGCGGGTTACATGGTTTTATCGACTCAATCGATGATAATAAAGTTGTGATTAAATGTGGAGACGGCAGCCGTCTTACATATGATCGCAATGCCATTCGTGAAGTTACTGAGGCTGGCGCCGGTGAAGGTGTAAGTCTTTCAAAGTAAAAATAAAAGCGGAAGCTGCCTTGGGGCGGCTTCCGTTTTTATTTCAGACCGATCTTCGTGAATTATTCGTGGCGATATTAACCCCTAAAATACCACCCATCATCGCGATTAAGGTATAGCATGTATGATAGATGACTTGCTCTGCGTCAAACAAACGATCATAGCCAAGGTATTGAAACAAAAATACAACTAACGAATAAATAAGCCCAGTTAATCCACCGATAAGCCAGCCTTTTTCCTTCCGCTTTCCACCGGAAAGAAAACCACCTCCAAATAGCCCAATGAATGATAAGGCTGTAATGATATATTGTAGAGATCCTTCCCGAGCAGAGGTAAACCTAAGGATAAACGCAAAAATCAGGCTGCATATTACAGCAAAGGTAAAAATAAAAATTAATCCGTACAAAATGGATGTACCAAAGCTTTTTGATTCGATTTTAACTCTCCCCCTTCAGAGCTTTTCGGCCAGCTGGAACGTTCTTCATTTTCTGTAGTGCCAGACCTTATATGCAAGTTTCTTTCCTAGTACAAGCGTATTCGTGAAGAGCAAAAAGTAGAATTAAATTTTTCATACTTTTACTTTTTAGAGAACTGTTTGGTATATAATTCCTCTAATTATTCCTTCAAGAATGCAAATAATATCGTTGAATGAAAAAAAGGGGCGGACAGCTATGGCAGATTATATTACGATATTAGCTCGAACGATTTTATTTTATTTACTCATCCTGGTCATATTCCGCTTAATGGGAAAAAGGGAAATTGGGGAACTAAGTATCCTTGATCTTGTTGTTTTTATTATGATTGGCGAATTAGCGGTCGTAGCTATTGAAAGACCGAATGTCAAAATATTTCATGCGATATTACCAATGGTCATTTTAATGATCATTCAAATTATTATGGCAATCGTTTCATTAAGGAGCAAAAAATTTCGTAATCTTGTAGAGGGAAAGCCCAGCATTATCATAAACAGGGGGAAAATTGACGAAGTAGCGATGCGGAAGCAGCGCTATAATTTCGATGATTTAATGACCCAATTACGAGAAAAAGACATTCGCAGTATTGCAGACGTTGAGTTTGCGATACTTGAATCGTCAGGAAGCTTATCTGTCATTGAAAAATTAGAGGACCCAAAACAGCCAAAGAATCCCTCTAAAAATGGTGATATAACGATTCCACTAATTTTAGATGGTAATATTGAAGAAGAAAATTTAAAAAGAATTAACAAAACAAACCTGTGGCTTCGTCAGGAATTGAAAAAAAAAGGATATCGGGATGTAAAAAGAATTTCCTTTTGTAGTTATGAAAATGGCAAGTTCTTCATTGATTTACAGGATTATTAATATTAAGAAGACACGCCAAAAAATCGGCATGTCTTCTTTTATTATGAAAACAGATTTCCAATCCATGGAATTCGTGAAAGCTCATCTTTTTTAATTAGACGGAATACAACCAACATGAGGGAATAGGAAACGGCCATTACGAGTGTTGCCGTTAATGTTCTTATGACCAGGTGTGCATTTATCGAGGAATTCTCAAAGATCCAATAGCCTAACCAGCCTGATACCCCCATAGCAAGAAATCCCTTTAAATAATCGCGAATATAAAATGAAAAGGCAACTTTTTTTAATACCGTTGCAAAGTGGAGAATCGTAACAAGTACAAAGCCAACCAGAATTCCAAGCGCTACTCCTGTGATCCCGAAGGAGGGCTGAGAGGCAAGTAAAAAAATCACAGCGGTTTTGACGACGGCGCCAATAAGGCTGTTAATCATCGCTGCTCTTGCCAGGTTTAATGCCTGTAAAACTGCTTGCAGAGGGCCCTGATAGTAATAAAACAAAAAAAAGGGAGCCATGATACGGATAAAATATGCCCCTTTTGTTGAGCCATACATGAGCTGCATGAGCGGGTCTGCCAATACATATAGAACAATGACAGCTAGTCCGCCAGTTAAAAAAACAAAACGCAATGCTTGCTGCAAGCGGTATTCAATCAATTTATGATTATTTCTTGAATTTGCCTCACTGATTGCCGGGACAAGTGAAGTTGATAATGAAAAGGTAACAAATGATGGCAGCATTAATAGCGGCATCGCATAGCCCGTTAGGGACCCATATTGTCTCGTTGCATTCACCGCAATGACCCCGGCAATAGCTAAGCTGTGGGCGACAACAATTGGCTCAAAAAACCAGGCGATCGAACCTATCATCCTGCTTCCCATTGTTGGCAGGGCAATCTCCATTAATTCTTTAAAGGTCCGCTTTCCTTTATGAACAAATTGAAAGAAGTTTTTTCGGAGCCTAAACCGCTTTTTTAATTTAAAAGTGGTTACAAGATAAATAAGTGAAAGTAATTCACCTAAAACTGAAGCCGCCATTGCAGCTGCTGCTGCATATTCAACCCCGTATGGGAGAAATGTTTTTGTCGCTGTTGCAATTAAGGTAATCCTCACAATCTGTTCTAAAATCTGTGAAATGGCTGATGGCCGCATGTTTTGCCGCCCTTGGAAGTAGCCTCTTAACACAGAAGAAACCGCGATAATCGGCAGTGCCGGTGCGATCGCCATTAAAGGATAATACGTCCTTTGATCGGTGAACAGTGTAGTGGATAGAATTGGCGCAAGTAAGAGTAATGCAGGTGTAATAATTATCGATAAGCCAATCGTGATCGCGAGGGAAACGACAAGGATTTTTTTAATTTCCGCAAAATCCCGCCTTGCTTCCGCCTCGGCAATATTTTTAGAGATGGCTACTGGAAGTCCTAGCTGCGTGATTGTTACCACAAGAATAAACGTTGGATATGCCATCATATATAAGCCGACGCCTTCTTCGCCAATACTGCGTGCAAGGACAATTCGATAAATAAAGCCGAGGACTCGTGTAATGAATCCGGCTGTTAACAGGATAAAAGTCCCTTTTAAAAACTTTGACATGCTGTTTCCCACCTTCTCAAAAAAGAAGAATTCATTTACAATTAACTATATGCCTAATGGTGGACAAAGCATGACAAGTAGGTAAAGCTTTTTGCAAGGTTCAATATATTGGGAGATTTCCCCGGGGAGGCAGTTTAGAATGGAGGATCGTCAAAGATACGAGTATTTTCACACCCAAGTACAGCCGGCATTAGCGAGTAAACTCGCTGAATTTCGCTTGCTCGGTTATGATTCTGTAACCGAAAAAGAGCTTTGGGAATTCTTAATCAAGAAAAAGTGGAAAAAGGTGAAGGAAGAAATGAGGCTTTACGAATTGATCCAAGAAATTCTCTCTGTAAAGGTAAGTGATTACATCAGTTTCGCAACAATTGAGGCATATAAAACGGCCGACTTTTCTTTTGAAGATGAAGATGAATTGAAAGAGTTATTGAAATAATCCCACCTTTTTCAAATTGACAGCAATTCCTACTTATTCCATAATGGAAGCAGTGACTTTTTAATTGTTTTTATGATAAGGATAGTCTGTAACAGTGCAATTGCACAGGCACTAAGGAGGAACAATACATAATGGTAAAGCGCAGTAGAATTATTGCTTTCTTTCTTGTGGTTCTAATTATTGGAAGCACAATGGGAGCAACAACCAAGAACATTTTAAATAATATTAAGCTTGGACTGGACCTTCAAGGTGGATTTGAGGTTTTGTACCAGGTTAAGCCGGCGAAAAAAGGGCAGAAAATTGACAAGGAAGTGTTGGCAAGTACAGCTGAAGCCCTCGATAAGCGGATCAACGTCCTCGGTGTAAGTGAACCGAACATCCAAATCGAAGGGACTGACCGAATTCGTGTTCAGCTTGCCGGGGTCACTGACCAAAACAAGGCGCGTGAAATGTTGTCTACACAGGCAAATTTAACATTCAGGGACGCTAATGACCGTCTGATGATGGACGGGTCGGACTTAAAGCAAGGCGGAGCAAAGCAAACTTTTGATGAAAATGGTGCACCAAGCGTTTCGTTGACATTAAAAGATGCTAATAAATTCCGCAAAGTCTCTGAAGAAATTATGAACATGCCTTCTCCAAACAATGTGCTTGTCATTTGGCTTGATTTTGAAGAAGGAAAAGACTCCTTTAAAACGGAAATTACAAAACCTAATCCAAAATATTTATCAGCGCCAACTGTAAGGCAAATTTTTAATCAAGATACAGTTTCGATCGTCGGCAGCTTTACTGCAAAAGAGGCAACTACTTTAGCTAATCTTTTAAATGCCGGGTCATTACCGGTAAAGCTTAAGGAAGTATACTCTACTTCAGTCGGAGCAAAATTTGGTGAACAAGCATTAAATGATACGATATTGGCCGGAATCATTGGTGTCGCGATCATCTACCTATTTATGCTTTTCTATTATCGTTTTCCTGGCTTTATTGCTACCGTTACGTTATCTATTTATATTTTTCTAGTCCTAGTAATTTTTGACTGGATGAACGGTGTCCTGACCTTGCCAGGTATCGCCGCGATTATCCTCGGGATTGGGATGGCCGTCGATGCCAACATTCTTACGTATGAACGGATCAGAGAAGAACTAAAAGTCGGGAAATCGATTAAAGCAGCCTTCCAGGCAGGTGAAAAAAATGCATTTACATCGATTCTTGACTCTAACCTTACAACCCTTTTGACTGCCGGTGTGCTTTTCTTCTATGGTAACAGCTCTGTAAAAGGCTTTGCGACGATGTTAATTGTCAGTATCCTCATGAGCTTTTTAACGGCCGTGTATGGTTCACGCCTCTTGTTAGGACTTTGGGTCCACAGCGGTATCTTTAAAAAGAAAGCAAGCTGGTTTGGTGTCAAACAGTCCGATATTAGGGACATCGCTGAAAACGTGGATACACTAGATCTGCCGACTCGTTTTGATAAGCTTGATTTTGTTAAGCATAGAAAGAAATTTTTCACGATTTCAGGAGTTCTTCTTGCTGTCGGTTTAGTGGTGCTTATCGTACTCCGTTTACATTTATCAATTGATTTCACTAGTGGTACACGTGTTGAAATCTTATCAAATACACCGTTGACCGTTGAAAAAATTAACAACTCATTTGACAAATTGCATTTGAAAACAGATGATGTGGTCATTTCGGGGGAAAAGAAGAATATTGGGGCTGCCCGACTTGTGGGAGTTCTTTCGAAAAATGAAATTGCTAAATTGAAATCCGAGTTCAATAAAGAATATGGATCCGAACCAAACGTCAGCACCGTTTCCCCAACCATAGGGAAGGAATTGGCGAAAAATGCCTTTATTGCGCTTTTAATTGCCTCAATCGGGATTATTATTTATGTAAGTTTCCGTTTTGAATTATCAATGGCCATTGCCGCAATTGTCTCCTTGCTGCATGATGCTTTCTTTATGGTCGCATTCTTCAGTATTACGAGACTTGAGGTTGATTTGACCTTTATTGCCGCCGTGTTAACGGTTGTTGGTTATTCCATCAACGATACCATTGTTACCTTTGACCGGATGCGTGAGAATATGCATAAGAAAAAACGCCTTAAAACAAATGCGGATATTGCTGAAGTGTTAAACGTGAGTACACGTCAAACGTTGACACGATCTATCAATACCGTCTTTACTGTGTTAGTAACAGTAATAGCACTTGTTATTTTTGGCAGTGAATCAATCCGAAACTTCTCAATCTCCTTGTTAGTAGGCCTACTTGTTGGTGTTTATTCATCCATTTGTATTGCCGGCCCACTCTGGTATGTATTAAAGACCAAAGAGCTTAAGAAGAAAGGCGTTATTAAAACTGTGAAAGAAAAGAGAAAATACTCTGATCAACCGCAGGTGTAATTTTTTTTAAAAAACCGCAGACCCTGCGGTTTTTTTCTTTTTATTGAAAGCTAAATCTCACTCCTGTATAATAAATAAGTCTGAGGGGTGAACGTACGTATGTTAAAGTCAAAAACAAGATGGGTTGTTCGCAGTTCTGATCATAACCTCGTCGATATGCTGGCAAATGAATTGAAAATAACACCTCTAGTTGCGTCAATGCTTGTCAATCGTGGCTTGGATACCGTAGATTCAGCACGGTATTTTTTATTTGGGAAGGATGAGTTCCATGATCCTTATCTATTAAAAGGAATGGATCTTGCAGTTAATAGAATACGTGAAGCCATCGAAAGCCAAGAGCCGATTCTCATCTTTGGTGATTATGACGCTGATGGCGTAAGCAGTACATCGGTATTAATGATCACTCTCCGTGATCTGGGTGCCAATGTCCAATTTTACATCCCAAATCGCTTTACAGAAGGTTACGGACCGAATGAACTAGCATTCCGTCAGGCGGCGGAAAATGGAATAAATTTGATTATTACCGTGGATACTGGAATATCTGCTGTCCACGAAGCAGCGATTGCGAAAGAACTGGGACTTGACCTTATTATTACAGATCATCATGAACCCGGACCGGTCTTACCTGATGCACTTGCGATTATTCACCCAAAGCTTCCTGATAGTATTTATCCGTTTCGGGAGCTGGCAGGTGTAGGAGTCGCTTTTAAACTTGCTCATGCCCTCTACGGAGAAGTTCCTGAGCATTTATTTGAAATTGCCGTTATTGGTACAATAGCGGACTTAGTATCATTAAAGGGCGAAAATCGCCTGATAGCCAAAAAAGGTCTTGAAAAATTGAAGGTTACCGAAAATATTGGCCTTAAAGCCATCCTAAAATTGGCTGGGGTCGATCTGATGGCCATCAATGAAGAAACAATTGGCTTTACGCTTGCACCGAGAATTAATGCTGTCGGAAGGTTAGAAGATGCTGATTTAGCAGTTCAGCTAATCCTGACAGAGGATCCTGAAGAAGCGCAGCAATTAGCTGAAGAAATGGATGCTTTAAATAAGACAAGGCAAGCGATTGTTAATACGATTACGTCTGAGGCAATCGAAGAGGTTGAAAAAAATTTCCCCATTGAGACGAATAAAGTTTTAGTCGTTGGCAAGGAAGGCTGGAATGCCGGTGTTATTGGGATTGTCGCCTCGAGGCTTGTTGAAAAATACTATCGTCCGACGATTGTGTTAAATTTTGATCCTGAAAAAGGGGTGGCAAAGGGATCTGCCCGGAGTATAGCAGGCTTTGATTTATTTAAAAATTTATCAACATGCAGGGATATACTCCCACACTTTGGCGGACATCCAATGGCTGCAGGGATGACCTTAATGCTAGAAGATGTGGCCGAGCTTCGGACAAAATTAAATATACTCGCTGAAGAGCAATTAACTGCAGATGATTTGATTCCCGTTACCTATCTTGATGAGGAAATCCATCTCGAAGATATTCAATTATCGTCATTAGAAGAATTGAACTTGCTTTCTCCGTTTGGCATGGACAACCCTAAGCCAAAAGTTTTAATAAATAATGTTGAAGTTGCCAGTATGAGAAAGATTGGCAGTGAGCAAAACCATCTAAAGGTTTTAATGAATGAAGGTGGTGCAAATCTTGATGGGGTAGGCTTTGGATTAGGTGCTTTAGCTGATCAAATTTCACCTGCATCGAAAATTTCATTAATTGGAGAATTATCTATTAATGAATGGAACAATATACGTAAACCACAAATTTTTATCCATGATATCAAGGTTGAATCATGGCAATTATTTGACCATCGCGGACAAAAGAAGATCAACAGCATGGCACACGCTGTACCTGCTGAAAACAGGAAATTAATTATTTTTAATAAACAACATCTTGAAAAAATAGACGCCGATTTGAAAGCTGATACAGTTCTCATTCAAGATCTCGAAGAGGCAAAGGCATTCGATGGTTACATGGCAAATATCGTCTTGGTTGATTTTCCGCCTTCCAAAGAGATGTTAAAAGGTTTATTAGAAGGAAGACAGCCTTCAAGAATTTATGCTTTTTTTTATAAAGAATCCAGTGACTTTTTTAGCACGGTTCCGACTCGTGACCATTTTAAATGGTACTATGCCTATCTGTTGAAAAAAGGCCCGGTTGACCTCAATCGTCATGGGGATGTTATTGCTAAGCACCGCGGCTGGTCGAGGGAAACGATTATCTTTATGTCAAAGGTGTTTTCTGAATTAGATTTTGTTACAATAAACAATGGATTTATTACTTTGAATAATCAAGCGCAAAAGCGTGATTTAACTGACTCAGGAACCTATCAAACAAAACAAGCACAATATGCACTCGAAAGGGATTTATTGTTCTCATCCTTTCAGGAATTAAAAAGCTGGTTCGATCAAGTTATTCAAGAGTCGGTTGAAACTGAGGAGGCAATTGAAGAATGGATTTAAAGCAATTTATTACCATCGTACCTGATTGGCCAAAGCCGGGAATTAAATTTAAAGATATCACCCCTTTAATGAATGATGGGGAAGCATATAGATATGCAACAGACCAAATCGTTGCATATGCAAAAGAGAAAGAAATTGATATCATTGTTGGACCTGAAGCAAGGGGATTCATTATTGGCTGTCCTGTTGCCTATTCACTTGGTGTTGGTTTTGCACCGGTCCGTAAAGATGGTAAACTTCCAAGGGAAACTATTAAAGTTGGTTACGGACTCGAGTACGGAAAAGATGTTCTAACCATTCATAAAGATGCCATTCAGCCGGGACAGCGCGTTTTAATTACGGATGATTTGTTAGCAACAGGCGGCACAATCGAAGCAACCATTCAATTAGTGGAACAACTCGGCGGTGTTGTAGCTGGTATCGCTTTCTTAGTTGAATTAAGTTATTTAGAAGGCCGTAAAAAGCTCGATGGATATGATATTTTAACATTGATGCACTATTAAAAGATACAGAGGGCACTCAGGGCGAGTGCTCTCTTTATATAATTTTAAGGAACTGGAAAAAGTTTTTTCGACTGTTTTTTTCAAAATTTGCAGAAAAAACTGCTCAATCTCTTTACATCTTCGCTTTTTTTTTCGATAATAGTAGCAATCATTATTATTTAGAAACGATTTTTTTAGAATAACATTTATATAAATAATAAAAATGAGATGAAAATAAAGGTGATTTCATGGCGAATGATCAAGTGTTAACGGCCGACCAAGTCATCGACAAGACGAAAAAATATTTAAATGAGGAGCATGTTGAATTAGTTAAAAAAGCGTATGAATACGCTAAGCATGCTCATCGTGAACAATATCGAAAATCAGGTGAGCCGTATATCATTCATCCGATTCAGGTTGCAGGAATTCTAGCAGACCTTGAGATGGATCCGGCAACGGTTGCCGCTGGTTTTCTCCATGACGTTGTGGAAGATACGAGTATATCCTTAAAGGATATTGAGGAAGCTTTTAACGACGAAGTGGCAATGCTTGTCGATGGGGTTACTAAATTAGGAAAAATTAAATATAAATCTCATGAAGAACAGCAGGCGGAAAACCATCGCAAAATGTTTGTGGCTATGGCCCAGGACATTCGCGTTATTCTTATTAAGCTTGCCGACCGTTTGCATAATATGCGAACACTGAAACATCTACCTGTAGAAAAACAGCGTCGGATTTCAAATGAGACACTTGAAATATTTGCACCTTTAGCTCATCGTCTTGGTATTTCTAAGATAAAATGGGAGTTGGAGGATACCGCATTAAGATATTTAAATCCACAGCAATATTACCGGATTGTGAACTTAATGAAGAAGAAACGTGCAGAACGGGAGCAATATTTAGAGGATGTCATCGAAGAAGTCAAGTCACGGATGGAAGAAGTCAACATAAAAGCAGAGCTTTCCGGACGTCCAAAGCATATTTATAGCATTTATCGAAAAATGGCATTACAAAATAAGCAATTTAGTGAAATTTATGACTTGCTTGCTGTCCGAATTGTGGTTAACAGTATTAAAGACTGTTATGCAGTCCTTGGCATCATTCATACTTGCTGGAAGCCAATGCCTGGCCGCTTCAAGGATTATATCGCGATGCCAAAGCCGAATATGTATCAGTCCTTGCATACTACTGTGATTGGTCCAAAGGGTGACCCGCTTGAGGTACAAATTCGGACATATGAAATGCATCGGATTGCTGAATTCGGGGTTGCAGCACACTGGGCATACAAAGAAGGAAAATCGATAAGCGATAGCTCAACCTTCGAACAAAAACTAACATGGTTCAGGGAAATTCTCGAATTCCAAAATGATACCGCCAATGCCGAAGAGTTTATGGAGTCATTAAAAATTGACCTGTTTTCCGATATGGTGTTTGTATTTACGCCAAAGGGCGATGTGATTGAATTACCGTCCAGCTCTGTTCCAATTGATTTTGCTTATCGGATTCACTCTGAAATTGGTAATAAAACGATCGGTGCAAAAGTGAATGGCAAAATGGTCACGCTTGATTACAGGCTCAAAACTGGTGATATTATCGAAATTCTCACATCAAAACATTCATACGGTCCAAGTCAGGATTGGTTGAAGCTGGCACAAACTTCGCAAGCGAAAAACAAGATTCGGGCCTTTTTCAAGAAACAACGCCGTGATGAAAATGTGATTAAAGGTAAAGAGCTGGTTGAAAAAGAAATCCGGAATATGGAGTTTGAGCTTAAAGAAATTTTAACCGCAGACAATTTAAAAAAGGTTGCGGAAAAATTTAATTTTTCCAATGAAGAAGATATGTATGCTGCCGTTGGTTATAACGGTGTAACTGCCTTACAGGTGGCCAACCGCTTAACAGAGAAATGGCGCAAAAAGCGTGACCAAGAACAATCAGCGAGCATTACGAATGTGATTTCGGATTTAAAATCCTTTCCATCAAATAAGAAACGGGAATCTGGCGTCCGGGTCCAAGGCATTGATAACCTCTTAATCCGCTTATCAAGATGCTGTAATCCAGTTCCGGGAGATGAAATTGTTGGCTTTATCACGAAAGGACGAGGTGTCTCTGTTCATCGCTCCGATTGTACGAATATTGATTCCAATGATGCTCAGTCCAGATTAATTCCGGTTGAGTGGGAATCTTCGTTAAATGACCGAAAAGAATATAACGTTGATATTGAAATTAGCGGGTTTGACCGAAGGGGACTTTTAAATGAAGTTCTTCAGGCCGTAAATGAAACAAAAACGAATATCAATGCTGTTACAGGGAAAACAGATCGAAATAAAATGGCCACAATTAGCATGACGATAGCGATTCACAATGTGAATCACCTGCAAAAGGTAGTGGATCGAATAAAACAAATCCCAGATATATATTCAGTCCGCCGGATAATGAATTAAGGAGTTTCAAGTATGAGAGTAGTTGTTCAACGCAGCAAAGCGGCAAGAGTCACCGTAGACGGTGAAGTTACTGGGCAGATTACAAAAGGATTTGTCCTCCTGGTCGGTGTGACACATGAGGATAAAGAAGAAGACGCGGCATACTTAGCTGATAAAATTGCTAATTTAAGGGTTTTTGAAGATGCTGCTGGAAAAATGAATTTGTCCTTGTTGGATGTTGGCGGTGAAATTCTATCCGTTTCACAGTTCACCCTTTATGGAGATTGCCGCAAAGGGAGAAGGCCTAGTTTCATCGAAGCAGCAAGACCGGAGCAAGCAGTGCAGCTATATGAGGCTTTTAACGGTATGCTGCGCGAAAAAGGAATCTGCGTTGAAACAGGGGTATTCGGCGCGATGATGGATGTCGAATTAACCAATGACGGTCCTGTAACGCTAATTGTGGAAAGTAAAGCATGAAAAAGCTTGGCACTATTTAAAGTGCCAAGCTTTTTTAAGATAAGAAAGTATAAATTTCGGCTTTGAGAATTGCCCAGCTCCAGGCGCCATCGGCGAGACGACTTCGCTCTTCTCCCTACGATAAGTCAACATCGGATCGCTACGCTCTCCGTGTTTCCTTTATCTCAGTCGAAGCGCTCCAGTCCATATGCCGATATGCGGAAGCATTAAGCTTTTCTTAATTTGCTTTAAAGAACCTTGCCAATCCATTATACAAACCGGAAGCGGCATTTTCCTGGAATCTACTAGAGTTAAGCGTCATTTCTTCCTCGGGATTGCTTAAATAACCAAGCTCCATGAGAACCGCTTTTTGACTGTTCTCACGAATGACATGGAAATCACCAATTCGCACACCCCGGTCATTTAATTTTGTTTGTCCGACCGTTGAGGCAAAAAGAGTTTCAGCTAATGGTTTTTGAAAAATATGATAATAATAGCCGGTCATCCCACGGACACTGCGATCCAGATTGCTATCGTAATGCAGGCTGATGAAGGCATCTGCATTGTGGGCTGCCGCAGCCCCTACACGAGAAGGAAGCGGAATAAATGAGTCATTGTTTCTAGTAAGATAGACATTAGCACCAGAGGCTTTTAATTTATCATACAAAAGCAGGGCTGTTCGAAGTGTCAGTTCCTTCTCTAACGTCCCGTTCCCGCCTGTTGTCCCGTTATCCCCGCCGCCATGTCCGGGGTCAAGGACAATCGTTTTGTTTTTTAGATAGCTTTCGGCTCCTGACTTCTGAATCTGCGGTGTTGTGCCATTAATCGAAACAATCCAGCCGGCAACGTAACCCGTATCTCCGTTCTTCAGAATTACTTCATACCAATCATTCACAATCCTTTTAACAGAAAAAACTTCTCCTTCGTTTGCCAGGAGAACGACATCTGATTGGCCGTCTGCGTCTTTTCGAATATTGGTCCCATTATGTAAGATGGTAATCGTACTTTCCTTCTGAGTTTGTCCAGATAGGGATTTAGCTGTCGTTCTATCAAGATACCATCCTGCAACCCATCCAAAGCTACCAGTCTTAAATTCTATTTTTACCCAATTGTTATTTTCCTCCAAAATGGCAAAGCTTTGACCCTTTGACACTGTCCCAATAATGCTGGAGTCCAATGATGAAGCTGAGCGGACACTAAGGCTGCCAGCTGTTACTGTCCCATTGATCCCCTTCAATTCCTTCTTAGGTGTGTCCTTTGATGCTCCCGATTGTGTGTTAATAAATTCTGAATTTGCCCATCCTTTCAGATTTGAAAAACCAATCTCCAGCCAATTATTCCTTTTGGAATAAATCGTTACGCTTGTACCCTTGGATAGTTTTCCAATAATAGGGCTGGTTGCGGATGGTTCCTGTCGTACATTTACTGTATCGCCATTCACTACACCTGTACCCATGGTATCGGAAGGAGCAGGTGTTTGCTTGCGCTCCTGCTTAACCGTTTTTATCTCTAAAAAATCTCTAACGACCCAGCCTTCACCGAAGGAAGAGGTTATTTTATACCAATTTTCATTTTGATCAAGGATCGTTACTTCCTGCCCTTTATTTAAAAAACTGACAATTCGGAAGCTTGTCCCAGGGCCGGAGCGAACCCTTAATTGATCTGTGTTGGCTATGGCTATAGTGTTTTTGCTTCCAGCTGATGTTGAAGCAGTGGCAGCTTTTGGCTCGTTTTCTTTTGTGACTAGCCAATTAACGACCCAGCCTGTTTTACCAAATGATAGCTGAATCTCAATCCAATCACCTTTTTCTTTCACAATCGAATACTTTTCCCCGCGCTTTGCAATTTTTTCTAAGGAATAGCTTAATCCTGGGCCGCTACGAACATTGACGGCATCCGTTGAAATGGTTAGCGAACCACTTGCAGCACTGCTTTTTCCTTGCGGCAGGAAAGTCCCGAAAACTAGAATGATAGACAATAATAGAAAAATAAACTTTTTGAACATCGGTTCCCTCCTTTGTCTTTTATTTTATCGTAAATGGTAGAGAAATTCATTCCTTAATTGTTAAAAAAGTCCAAGATGGGCCTTAAATATCATGTTCATATGCAAGTTTTTCACTTTTGATGGAAATAATAGAAAAAAAACAGAGGTGATTAGATATGAGGTCAAGTGAAAAAGGAATGAACATACAGTCAATGGATGGGCGCCTTTTCGGTGTGGATTTTCATGATTTTATTCAAAAAGAACAGCATGCTACCTCCTTTGAGCTTGCATCGGAGTTCGGATTATCGATGGCGGATGTCAGAAAGTTAAAAAAACATTTAGAAAGGTCGTAAATCTTTCTTGACATTACTATCTTTGCTCCGTATTATTATATAAATAAAATGAATTATTGGATATAACCAATGATGGAGCATAGTAATTAAGTTACCCCATGAAAAGAGAGGAAATGCCTAGGCTGAAAGCATTTCTGCATGTGCCTTAATGAATGAACACTCCGTAGGCTTCTCTCTGAAAAAGCCCAGGCTCTACTAGGAGAAGAACGTGAGCAGGCGTTAACTGTTTAAGAGGAAGGGCATTCATTTACATGCTTTTCAACTAGGGTGGCACCGCGGGATCAAAACTCTCGTCCCTTGTATTTATACAAGGGATGGGAGTTTTTTTTATTTTCATTTAAAACTTATTTACATAAAATTTTTTAAAAGAGGAGGTTTTCCACAATGTCTATAAGTATCCCTAGAGGCACGCAGGACATTCTGCCTGGAGAGGTAGAAAAGTGGCAGCTGATTGAAGCAAAAGCGCGAGAGCTTTGTGAGAAATATCAATACCAGGAGATTCGTACTCCAATCTTTGAACACACTGATCTTTTTTCAAGAGGTGTGGGTGATTCAACCGATATTGTTCAAAAAGAAATGTACACCTTTGAGGACCGGGGGAAACGCAGTATCACCCTTAGACCGGAAGGGACGGCAGCGGTTGTCCGCTCGTTTGTCGAGAAAAAAATGTTCGGGCTTGCCAACCAGCCCGTTAAGCTATATTACATGGGGCCAATGTTCCGCTATGAACGCCCGCAGGCAGGGCGCTTCCGCCAGTTTGTTCAATTTGGTGTCGAAGCATTAGGCAGTAATGATCCCGCAATAGATGCAGAGGTTATTTCGCTTGCGATGAACCTGTACAAAGAAATGGGCTTACAAAAGCTGAAGCTCATTATCAACAGCCTTGGCGATAAGGAGAGTCGTACCGCACACCGTGAGGCATTAGTGAATCACTTTAAACCGCGCATCGGAGAGTTTTGTCATGACTGTCAAAATCGTCTCGAAAAAAATCCGCTTAGAATTCTCGATTGTAAGCAGGATCGCGACCACGAATTAATGAAAACAGCACCATCAATTCTTGAATATTTAAATGATTTTTCAAAAGCCTATTTTGAAAAGTTGCAGCACTATTTAATACAGCTCGATATCCCGTTTGAGGTCGATGCCAACTTAGTGAGGGGCTTGGATTATTATAATCACACGGCCTTTGAGATTATGAGTAATGCAGAGGGCTTCGGTGCGATTACCACTTTATGCGGCGGCGGCCGCTATAACGGCTTAGCGGAAGAAATTGGAGGTCCGGAAACGCCTGGGATTGGCTTTGCCTTAAGTATTGAGCGTTTTCTTGCAGCACTTGATGCTGAAGGTATTGAGCTAGCGGTGAATCAAGGGATTGACTGTTATCTTGCGGCCCTAGGGGAGGAAGCAAAGGATTACACCGTAGGGCTGTTACAGCAGCTCCGTATGGCTGGTTTTTCCGCCGAACGAGATTATTTGGATCGAAAAATAAAAGCGCAATTTAAAGCAGCTGATCGCTTAAAAGCAAAATTTGTGGCCGTTCTTGGTGATGATGAGCTAAAAAACAACAAAATTAACGTGAAAAATATGGATACAGGTGAACAAGTAGAAGTAGACCTAGACTCTTTCATAAAACAATTTCAGGAATTGCAATCTTAAAGGGGGAAAAACAATGTTTGGCAGATCGTATTTTTGTGGAGAAGTTCCAGAATCCTCGGTAGGAGAAAAGGTAACTTTAAAAGGATGGGTTCAAAAACGACGTGACCTTGGCGGATTAATTTTTATCGATCTGCGCGACCGTTCAGGTATTGTTCAGGTTGTGTTCAATCCTGATTTATCAAAGGAAGCATTAGAAACAGCAGAAAAAATCCGTAATGAATATGTACTCGATGTGGCTGGTACTGTGGTCAGCCGTGAACCAGGCACCGTGAATGACAACCTGAAAACAGGAAAAATTGAAGTACATGCGGAGCAAGTAACGATTATCAATGAAGCGAAAACACCGCCTTTTACGATTTCTGATAAAACAGATGCTTCAGAAGATGTCCGCTTAAAATACCGTTATTTAGATTTCCGCCGCCCGGTTATTTTTGAAACCTTAAAAATGCGCCATCAAGTGACAAAGCAAATTAGAGATTTTCTCGATGGTGAAGGCTTTTTGGATATCGAAACACCGATTTTGACAAAAAGCACTCCTGAAGGGGCTCGTGATTATTTAGTGCCAAGCCGTGTTCATCCAGGTGAATTTTACGCGCTACCACAATCACCACAATTGTTTAAACAATTGCTTATGGTCGGCGGAATCGAACGTTATTATCAAATCGCCCGTTGCTTCCGTGATGAAGACTTGCGTGCAGACCGTCAGCCAGAATTTACGCAAATTGATATTGAAACAAGCTTCATGAGCCAAGAGGATATCATGGCCATGATGGAAAAAATGATGTCCCAGCTGATGAAGACGGTAAAAGGTGTGGAGGTTCCTCATGTATTCCCGCGCATGACGTACGATGAAGCGATGAGCCGCTTTGGTTCCGATAAACCGGATACCCGCTTTGGTTTGGAACTCGTTGACCTTTCTGAAATCGTGAAGGATTCCGGCTTTAAAGTGTTTGCTGCAGCGGTAGCCGGCGGCGGTCAAGTAAAAGCGATTAATGTTAAAGGTGCAGCAGAAAAGTATTCACGTAAAGATATTGATGCCTTAACAGAGTTTGTAGCTGTCTATGGCGCGAAGGGTCTTGCTTGGCTTAAAGTGGATGCAGAAGGCTTAAAGGGTCCAATTGCGAAATTCTTCTCTGAAGATGAAGCACAGGCACTTACAGCGACGCTTGAAGCATCAGAAGGGGACTTACTCCTATTTGTTGCCGATAAGAAGAGCGTTGTCGCTGATGCTCTCGGCGCTTTAAGACAAAAGCTTGGAAAAGAATTAGGGCTAATTGACAAAAGCATGTTTAATTTCTTATGGGTAACGGACTGGCCGCTTTTAGAGTATGATGAGGAAGAAGGCCGTTATTACGCTGCTCACCACCCATTTACGATGCCGTTTAGGGAAGACCTTGAATACTTGGATTCAGATCCTTCAAAGGTACGTGCCCAAGCGTATGACCTCGTGTTGAACGGCTATGAACTTGGCGGCGGATCTTTGAGGATTTTTGAACGTCCTATTCAAGAAAAAATGTTTACTGTTCTTGGCTTTTCACCTGAGGATGCGATGGAACAATTCGGTTTCCTCATGAATGCCTTTGAATATGGAACACCACCACATGGCGGGATCGCTCTTGGTTTAGACCGCTTGGTAATGCTGTTAGCCGGAAGCTCCAACCTGCGCGATACAATCGCTTTTCCAAAGACAGCGAGCGCAAGCTGCTTGTTAACGAATGCACCTGGTGAAGTTTCTGAGACACAATTGAAGGAATTAAATTTGTCACTAAATGTTAATAAATAACAGGAATTCGCTTTCATGAATCCTTGAAGCTCCCTTCTAAATATGTTATCATAAAAACAATTAAAGAAGAGTCCTGAGATGTACGTTGTGTTACCTGAAGTTTTGACCGAACATTTTTAATTCGGGAGTCTGGAGTTTTCTGATTGCGTAAATGCCCCACCCTTATACGGGTAAGGGGACTTACAATACCGGAAACAGGACACCCACCTGCTGAGTGCGGGATCAAAACTAAGGATCAAGAAGCAACGGCACCATTGGGACTCTTTTTCCTTTTGGTGAAAATAACCTTCTGGCATAGGCTGGGAGGTTTTATTTTGTTTTTATTATGATAATTCCTATATAAATACTTGTTTTTATAGAGTAGTATGTTATATTTTTATGGTGAAAAAATAAATGAAAATTGACTATAAATTTGGAGTGAACATACATGCTGCATCAATTTTCCCGTAATGAGCTTGCTATTGGTAAAGAAGGACTAGAAATAATGAAAAACAGTACGGTTGCTGTTTTAGGGGTTGGCGGTGTTGGATCGTTTGCCGCAGAAGCGCTTGCCCGCTCTGGGGTTGGCCGCTTAGTTTTAATCGATAAAGATGATGTGGATATTACAAACATCAACCGTCAGCTTATTGCCCTGCTTTCAACGATTGGTAGACCGAAAGTAGAGATCATGCAGGAGCGGATTAAGGATATAAATCCGGATTGTGAAGTGATTGCACTAAAGATGTTCTACACTGAGGAAACCTATGAGGAAATTTTTGGCTACAACTTAGATTTTGTTGTCGATGCCTCTGATACGATTGTATATAAAATCCATTTGATGAAAGAATGCTTAAATAGGGGGATTCCGATTATTTCCAGCATGGGAGCAGCCAATAAAATGGATCCAACTCGGTTCCAGATTGCTGATATTTCTAAAACACATACCGATCCGATTGCTAAGGTTATTCGCACCAAGCTTCGTAAAGAACGAATCCATAAAGGGATACCAGTTGTCTTTTCTGATGAGAGCCCAATTGTCATTCGTGAAGACATTAAAAAAGAAGTAGGAAATGAAAATGCACCAATCCGCAAAGCACAAATGCCGCCTGCCTCCAACGCTTTCGTGCCATCTGCTGCCGGCTTGATCATGGCGAGCTATGTGGTGCGGGAATTACTAAAAGATATCAAAATTCAGCGTGTTTCGGATGAGAAATAACTCTGTGCATGCCCTGAACTTTAATTAGTTTGGGGCTTTTTTGTCTTTATTGAATGAACCGAGAAAAGGGATAAATGGTAAATGAAAAGGGGCTACATTGACCGAAGAGTTGAAAAACAAGGAGGAACAGTTAATGAAGAGGAGTTACATTGACCGAAGATGTGACAAACGAGGAGGAACGGTAAATGAAAACAATATCCATTTACCAATAACAAGAAAAGGCTCCTCCACTGTATGAAGGAGCAACAGGTTTAAGCTGTAATTCCACTATAAAATTCCTGTTAATCATATATACTAGAATTTATTATTTTTACTCAAAATATCTATGTTGCCTTGTCCCAAAAGAAGTCAGGTTTTGCAATAGAATCCGCCTAATCACCTTCCTAGAGCTAATCACCCCACACCAATCATGAATACCATTTGTGGTAATTTTTCTATCCGGAAATAGTTGCACAAGTTCCTTCACACTCCGCAAAACGCCTGAATCAACACTTTCCTCAACTAAGCATTTTTCACACACTAATTTCTTCTCCCCAATAGACATCATAAATGAGAAACACTTGGGGCAAATTATGCCTTTTTTAAGTTGCTCATATTCATAAGACTGGATCCGGGCATAGCGAGATTCATTTTGATGCAGCGAAATTAATTGGTCAGCAAGCCTTTTGTGGCGGCCATTTAGTTTTGATGGTGTTTGGTCCAATTTTTTCATGAACCTTTTAAGCTGTGATGGGTAAATAATCGGTGCATTTATAGGGGCTTGATATAAGGTGAATACGGGGTTTACAAATGTTACAAATCCTTCTACAGGTATATTATTCCCCATCTTTTTAAGTAAAGGGCAAAGAAGCGACTTACTGCGTTTTAATTGGTCCAATGGATTCTTTATTTCATCCTTAGATAACAAAGAATAAAAATTACCAGACTCGTAAAAATAATCACCTTCATAATTTTTTACTTCGAAAGGGTAAATGGTTTCTTGAGCTATGATTAAAGTATCAATTTGAAACTCAGAGTTGTTAGATTCTAGGCATAAATCATTAATAATATACAAATCATTTTGAAGCTTCTGGGTTAATTGGTCAAACATAAGCTCACCTTGATACCCTTTTTCAAGTTTTAAATAATACCTTTTTTCTTTTGGTGCTAGCATCATACGTGTGTTTAAAGATCTTAACCTGAGTAATTCTTTTGATTCCATTCGAAAATTTAAAAACATAGCACACTTCCTTTCATAACTTGGTAACAATTTAATTTTATAAAAAAATAACAGTTGAATCTTTGAATAATTTGTTAACATTTTCCTCAATCTTCAGACCTAGAAATGATTCCACCCTCAGCCGTTTTTTGAAAAAAGAAGAACAAGGTTATAATAAATTTGGAAAGTATTTCAACAATAAGTTAAACTTTGTTGGGATACAAAGAGAGGAGAGAGAGTTTGGAAACCATAGTTGAATTAAAAAATGTAACGAAAGTGATTAAAGGAAGAACGATTATTGACGCTATTAGCTTCAAAGTAAATAAAGGCGAAGTATTCGGGTTTCTGGGTCCAAATGGTGCCGGTAAAACAACAACCATTCGGATGATTGTCGGCTTAATGGATATTACTTCTGGGGACATCACGATAGGCGGTGCGAGTATTAAAACCCAGTTTGAGGATGCCGTTGGTCATGTAGGAGCCATCGTTGAGAATCCGGAAATGTATAAATTCTTGACCGGTTATCAAAATCTGGTTCATTATGCCAGAATGTCAAAAGGCATCACAAAGGAAAAAATTGCCGAAACTGTTGAACTGGTTGGTTTAACAGAACGAATCAACGACAAGGTTAAAACATATTCGCTCGGTATGAGGCAACGATTGGGCTTGGCACAGTGCCTCTTACATGACCCGGATGTCCTGATCCTTGATGAACCAACAAATGGCCTCGACCCGGCGGGAATCAGGGAAATCCGCGATTATGTCCGCCAGCTTGCCCGTGAAAAAAATATGGCCGTGATCGTCTCCAGCCACTTGCTATCGGAAATGGAAATGATGTGTGATCGGATTGGGATTATTCAAAATGGCAGGTTAATAGATGTGCAGCTTGTTCAGGAATTTGTTCATGGCACCGAAGTGACCTATGAGTTAGAGGTTGTTCCAAGTGACAAAGCATTGAAGCTTATTGAGGCCAGCTATCCTGACGTGCGTGCAAACCGTTCGAGAAACGGAATTTCAGTGGAGCTGCCAAAAGAAGAAATACCGAAACTCGTAAAAAAATTGGTAAGTGAAGACATTCAAATTTTTGCAATAAAAGAAGTAGCAAAAACATTAGAAGATCGCTTCCTTGAAGTGACATCGGAAAAGGAGGCCGTAACTCGTGGTTAATTTAATCAAAAATGAATGGATGAAAGTTTTTAAACGCCCTGGAACCTATGTGATGATTGGGATCCTTATCGTTGCTATCTCCTTGGTTGGGATTGTAGTTAAGACTCAACAAAAGGACTTTGTTCAGGATAAAAATTGGGAGCAAGTATTGAAAGATGAAAATACTGCGTTAAAACAGCAGATGGCGCAAAGTCGGACAAAGACGGAAAAACAATTTTTCAAAAAAGAAATCGCCATCAATGATTATCGTATTAAGCATGATATTCCGTCGAGGGAAAAATATAGTGTTTGGTCATTTGTAAAAGATACTTCACAGCTTATTTTGTTAGCTGGATTATTTATCATTATTGTTTCTGCCGGAATTGTCGCCAGTGAGTTTAATTGGGGAACAATCAAGCTGTTATTAATCCGGCCCATCAATCGGACGAAAATCCTCTTATCGAAATATTTGACGGTGTTATTGTTTGCCATATTTATATTGGCGATTCTGTTTGTTTTCTCAACTGCACTTGGTGCCATCCTTTTTGGGATGCCGGACAAAGCCGTTCCATATTTAAATTATTTTAACGGTCAAGTCACTGAGCAAAACATTGTTGTCCACTTGTTAATTTATTACGGTTTAAGTTCAATCGACACGATTATGCTGGTGACAATGGCCTTCATGATATCATCTGTTTTCCGGAATAGTTCACTAGCAATCGGCTTATCATTGTTCTTGTTGTTTACTGGCGGGCAATTTACTGCCTTGTTATCGATGAAATTTGACTGGGCAAAATACGTCTTGTTTGCAAATACAGATTTAATGCAATACTTCGAAGGTACGCCAATGGTAGAAGGGATGACATTATCTTTCTCCGTATTCATGCTGTTGATTTACTTTGCACTATTCCAATTCCTAGCCTTCTACGTCTTCAAAAAACGCGACGTAGCCGCATAATTAATAATTACCATGAAATAAAAATAGGTGTCAGGCACCATGTGAAATTTTCACATGGTGCCTGACACCTTTTCTACTATTTCGACCTTGTTAATTTTGCGTAGACTGTGGCAAGGGCTTGTTCGAATTTTCCAGTTTTCTTGGGCTGGTAGTATTGTTTGTTTTTTAGCTTGTTCGGTAAGTATTGTTGCGGTACCCAGCCGTTTTCATAATCGTGGGGGTACTTGTAACCGATGCCCCTGCCTAGTTCTTTTGCCCCTTTGTAATGGGCATCCTTAAGGTGGTCCGGTACTTCGCCAACAATTCCCTTTTGAATATCGTCAAGGGCTGCTTGTATTGCCAAGACGGCAGAGTTTGATTTTGGCGATAAGCATAATTCAATGACGGCATTTGCCAATGGAATCCTTGCTTCGGGAAAGCCAATTCTTTCCGCCGTTTCGATCGCAGCTAACGTGCGTGCGCCCGCCTGCGGATTGGCAAGGCCAATATCTTCATAAGCTATGACAATTAAACGACGGCTTATACTCGGAAGGTCGCCCGCTTCAATTAATCTGCCAAGATAGTGGAGAGCGGCATTGACGTCGCTTCCGCGAATCGATTTTTGAAAGGCTGACAGGACATCATAGTGCCCATCGCCGTCTTTATCGGCAACCAAGCTTTTCTTTTGCAAACATTCTTCCGCTGTTTCTACATCGATTTGGATGATGCCGTCATCAGCTTGATCCGTTGATAGCACCGCCAATTCGAGTGCATTCAAGGAGCTTCTTACATCTCCGTTAGAACCCTGGGCAAAATGCTGTAAAGCCTCATCAGATATCTTAATGTTCAAACCACCAAAACCGCGCTCGGCATCTTCAAGTGCGTGAGTTAATGCTTGTTTCACTTCATTTGGTGTTAACGGTTTTAGCTCAAAAATTTGACAGCGGCTGCGGATCGCAGGGTTTATGGCATGATAAGGGTTACTCGTGGTTGCCCCGATTAATACAATCATTCCATTTTCCAAATAAGGCAGTAAAAAATCCTGCTTTGCCTTATCTAATCGATGGACTTCATCAAGCAGTAGAATCACTTTCCCAGACATTTTTGCCTCAGCTGCGACAATTTCCATGTCTTTTTTATTATTTGTGACGGCGTTTAGTGTCCGAAAGGCATATTTCGTACTGCCGGCAATAGCACTGGCAATCGAGGTTTTGCCAATGCCTGGCGGCCCATATAAAATCATTGATGTCAGCTGTTTCGCTTTTACCATTCTGGCAATTATTTTACCGTCGCCAACCAGATGCTGTTGGCCAACAACTTCTTCTATCGTTCTAGGACGCATACGGAATGCTAATGGTTTTTGCTGCATAATCATCTCTCCAAAACAAAGTTCCCTACTTATTACAATACCATTTTCCCTTGAAAAAGCATATTGAAGAAGAATATGATATAATTTCTAAAGCCTATAAATTTACTGAGATATTTTATCTATCCCCCCATTAACGGGCATTAAGACCCCTTCTTCAAGACATTGATGGTACTAAAAAAGAAAAGCAGGGTTCAACTGCCTGTAAAAGCCCGATTGGTTCAACTAACAATCAATGGGGGATGGAAAAAACAATGATTGAAGTTTCATTTTTATAGATTACGAATAGAGGTGCAAGTTATGAAAATTTCTACAAAGGGACGATATGGTCTGACTATCATGATTGAGCTTGCGAAAAAACATGGTGATGGTCCTACTTCGTTAAAAACCATTGCCCAGGCAAATGAATTATCGGAACATTATTTAGAGCAGTTAATTGCCCCACTCCGCAATGCCGGATTAGTGAAAAGCATCAGGGGTGCATACGGCGGGTATATTCTTACAAATGAACCTTCCAAAATCACTGCGGGCGATGTGATTCGCGTGCTGGAAGGTCCGATCACTCCAGTCGAAGGAATTGAAGATGAAGAGCCTGCTAAGCGCGAATTGTGGATTCGCATTCGTGATGCGATTAAAGACGTCTTGGATAATACAACATTAGAAGACTTGGCAAGTCATAGTGAGGATCATGAACCAGAGGGTTATATGTTTTATATATAATGTGAAAAATAAGTAGAGAATTATTTTGATTGAAGGTGTAAATATGGAACGAATTTATCTTGATCATGCAGCAACCACTCCGATGCACCCAAAGGTTATTGAAAAAATGCTCGAAGTGATGAATGCTACTTTTGGGAATCCTTCTAGCATTCATTCGTTTGGGAGAGAAGCCCGGCATTATATTGATTTAGCACGTGCAGCGCTGGCCCAAAGCATTGGGGCAAAGGAAAACGAGATTATTTTTACAGGCGGTGGAACGGAAGCAGATAATATGGCATTATTTGGCGTGGCTGAAAGCTGCCAGAATAGCGGCAAGCATATTATTACAACTCAGGTGGAACACCATGCTGTCCTTCACGCCTGCAAAAAGTTAGAAAAGATGGGCTTTGAGGTTACCTATTTGCCGGTTGATGAAACAGGGAGAATTTCCGTCTCGGATCTACAAGCTGCATTAAGGGATAATACCATACTGGTTTCTGTTATGTATGGAAATAACGAAGTCGGAACGATTCAGCCGATCGTGGAAATTGGACAACTACTGAAAAATCATCAAGCCATATTCCATACCGATGCGGTTCAAGCTTATGGTGTGGAAGACATTGATGTTAATAAGTGTTTGATTGATTTATTATCGGTCTCTGCTCATAAAATTAATGGCCCAAAAGGAACAGGCTTTCTTTATGCAAAGTCGAATGTAAAAATTTCTCCTCGACTTTTTGGCGGCGATCAAGAAAGAAAACGACGGGCGGGAACGGAAAATGTCGCCTCAATCGCTGGATTTCATGAGGCTGTTCTCATCTCAAGTGAAGAATGTCAGTCCAAAAGAGAACGGTTCAAGAGTTTCAAAGAAGCTTTGCTGCAAAAGCTTCGTGCACTAGATGTAGAATTTGACATAAACGGATCGCTTGAATATTCGCTGCCACATGTATTAAACTTAAGCTTTCCAGGGACAAGTGTGGAAGCTATGCTCGTTAATCTAGATTTAGCAGGAATTGCCGTCTCCAGTGGTTCGGCATGCACAGCTGGTTCCATTGAGCCTTCCCATGTCCTTGTTGCCATGTTTGGTAAACAATCGGAGCGTTTAATCAACTCGATTCGATTTAGCTTCGGCTTTAATACAACGACTGAAGAAGTCATTAAGGCAGCAGAAGAAATCGCTAAGGTTGTTTCGCGTCTGAAAAAATAAATGTACAACGAAGCTTCGGCATAGAAAGAGGTGAAAAGAATGGAAAGTAAGGATCCAAAAAATACACGCGTTGTTGTTGGGATGTCAGGCGGAGTGGATTCGTCTGTTGCGGCGCTGCTATTGAAGCAACAAGGCTATGACGTCATCGGCATTTTTATGAAAAACTGGGATGACACCGATGAAAATGGTCTATGTACAGCAACAGAAGACTATGAGGATGTTATACGCGTCTGCAATCAAATTGGCATTCCATATTATGCCGTTAATTTTGAAAAACAATATTGGGATAAGGTCTTTACCTATTTCCTTGATGAATATAAAGCGGGCAGGACACCTAATCCTGACGTGATGTGCAACAAAGAAATTAAATTTAAAGCATTCCTGGAGCATGCGATGAATTTGGGTGCGGATTATCTTGCCACTGGTCATTATGCCCGCGTGGAATATCGTGATGGCGAGTATAAAATGCTCCGTGGTCTTGACGATAATAAAGACCAAACGTATTTCCTGAATCAATTGACACAAGAACAGATCAGTAAAGTGATGTTCCCTATCGGAAATCTAGAAAAATCAAAAGTACGGGAAATTGCGAAGGAAGCTAACCTCGCAACTGCCACGAAAAAGGACAGCACAGGTATTTGCTTCATCGGAGAGCGGAATTTTAAAGAGTTTTTAGGTCAATATTTGCCTGCACAGCCGGGAAATATGGAAACTTTTGATGGTGAAATTAAAGGCAAGCATGAAGGGCTCATGTACCATACGATTGGTCAGCGTCATGGTTTAGGGATTGGCGGATCAGGTGAGCCTTGGTTTGCCATCGGCAAGGATTTAAAAAAGAATATCCTCTATGTGGGACAAGGCTTTCATCATGAAAAGCTATATTCTGATGCCATCACCGCTGTTAATGTAAGCTGGGTATCAAATCATGAAAAGCCTGCCGAGTTTGAATGTACGGCAAAATTCCGGTATCGTCAGGAAGACCATAAAGTGACTGTTCGCCTCTTAGAAGACGATAAGGTACAAGTTCTTTTCCACGAACCGATCCGGGCCATTACCCCAGGGCAAGCAGCTGTTTTTTACAATGGCGACGAATGTCTTGGCGGCGGAACGATCGATGAAGTGTTTAAAAATGGTGAACGTTTAACATATGTTGGCTGATTTTTGACCCTGATTCCAGTTATGGAGTCGGGGTTTTTTAATCCGAAATTTCGATTGAACGAAATTTTCCAGGAAGTTTGCGGAATATAAAAACGGCGGAACTACCTTCGGACTAATCACAAAAACCAATTCCAACTCTTAAAGTAATATTTAAATAAAATATGGTATACTTTCTCTTAGGATTGGAGTTGAAAAAATGGATAAAAACCAATTAGGTGTACAATACATGCAGGATGGCAACTGGGAAGAGGCAGCCAAGGCCTTTAATGAGGCTATAGAAGAAAACCCAACAGATCCTGTTGCTTATATAAATTTTGGCAACGTTCTTTCTGCCGTCGGCGATGATGAAAAGGCATTAAAATTTTATCAAAAAGCGATTGAAATAGATGAAAGCGCTGCGGCGGCTTACTATAGTATCGGTAATCTACTTTTCACTAAAGACCTTTTTAACGAGGCTAAAGATATGTTTGAAACAGCGATGAAAAAAGGTCTGCAGTCAAGCGATAATTACTTTATGTTAGGATTAACTCTCGTTCAATTACAACAAGGCCGGTTCGCTCTCCCTTATTTACAAAGAAGTGTTGAACTGAATGAACATGATGCCGAAGCGTGGTTTCAATATGGATTATGTCTGGCACAGCTCGAAATGATTGATGAGGCAATCGTTCAATTCCAAAAATGTATTGAGATTGATCCAAATCATTCTGATGCATTTTACAATTTAGGCGTTTCCTATGCCTTTAAAGAAAATGCCACACTTGCTTTAGAAATGCTAAATAAAGCACTCGACATTCAACATGACCATCTACTAGCAGGTCATGCAAAAAAACTGATTGAAAATATCCAATAATTTTTAGCTTTCAACAGAAAGGAGGGAGCCATATTGGAAAAACAAGACTCACTTGATTTATTTGAGGAGCAAGGAAAGTTCGTCAAAGGGCGGCCGATTGTAACGATTTTTCACAACGAACAAAATCTTTATACCGTTTTAAGGATCCGTGTCGACGAAACAAACGATCAATATGAAGACAAAGAAGCGGTCATTACCGGTTATTTCCCAAAAATCCATGAACAGGAAACCTATATATTTTTCGGGGAATTTAAGGAACATCCAAAATTCGGGGTACAATTTCATACTAATCACTTTCGAAAGGACATGCCTCAGACAAAACAAGGGGTGATCGCCTATTTATCAGGAGAAATGTTTAAAGGGATTGGGAAGAAAACGGCACAGAGCATTGTTGACACATTAGGAGAAAACGCCATCTCCAAAATTCTCAATCAGCCATCCTTGCTTGATTCCATTCCAAAACTCCCTCCTGAGAAGGCAAAAATGCTGTACGATACGCTGATGGAGCATCAAGGACTTGAACAGGTAATGGTGGCCTTAAATCAATATGGATTTGGGCCGCAGATATCGATGCGGATTTATCAAGCTTATAAAGAGGAAACACTAAATACTATTCAAAAAAATCCATATCAGCTTGTAGAAGATATCGAAGGCATCGGTTTTGGCCGGGCGGACGAGCTTGGCTACCAGCTGGGGATCTCCGGAAACCATCCCGACCGGATAAAAGCCGCCTGTCTTTACACACTTGAAACCGAAAGCATGCAAACGGGCCATGTTTACATGCATGCTCAAGATTTACTTGAACAGGTGAAGACACTCCTCGAAGGCAACAAGCGCGATCAAATTGAATACATAGATATTTCAAATGAACTTATTAAGCTCGAAGATGAGGGAAAAATAAAAGGGGAGGAAAAACGGGTCTATCTCCCATCCTTATTTTTTGCAGAAAAAGGCCTTGTAACGAGTATAAATCGGATTTTGCAACAATCGGAATACAAGGACCAGTTTCCAGAGTCAGAATTCCTCCTGGCATTAGGCGGTTTAGAGGAACGTCTTGGGGTACAATATGCCCCTACCCAACGAGAAGCAATTCAAACTGCGCTAATGTCACCCATGCTGATCTTAACGGGTGGACCGGGAACCGGTAAAACGACTGTTATCAAAGGAATTGTTGAACTATATGCAGAACTGCATGGATGTTCATTAGAGCTGAAGGATTATCACAAAAAGGACGAGCCGTTTCCGTTTTTGCTTGCAGCACCGACCGGAAGAGCCGCCAAACGAATGACAGAGTCGACGGGACTGCCTGCTGTAACGATTCACCGGTTACTTGGCTTTAATGGGACCGAAGGATTTGACCGTGATGATGCCAGTCCCTTAGAGGGAAAAATATTAATTGTGGACGAAACCTCGATGCTCGATATTTGGCTTGCCAATCAATTGTTTAAGGCACTGCCGGAGGATATTCAAGTCATAATGGTTGGCGATGAAGATCAGCTGCCATCGGTCGGACCAGGACAAGTTTTAAAGGATTTGCTGCAGTCAGAGCGGATTCCGACTGTCCGCCTTACTGATATTTACCGGCAGGCAGAAGGTTCTTCGATCATTGAACTGGCACATGATATTAAAAAGGGCTATCTTCCTGCTAACGTTACCTCAAAGCAAGCCGACCGTTCGTTTATTAAATGTTCAACGGCACAGGTTGCGCAAGTGGTTGAAAAAGTGGCCCTTAATGCCAAAAATAAAGGGTATTCAGCAAAAGATATCCAGGTGCTGGCTCCGATGTACAGAGGGCCTGCCGGAATCGACCGCTTAAATGCGCTGCTGCAGGAAATTTTTAATCCGAACCCTGATGGTAAGCGGAAGGAAATTACCTTTGGTGAGGTTAAATACCGTATTGGTGATAAGGTACTCCAGCTTGTGAACCAGCCGGAAAGTAATGTTTTTAACGGCGATATTGGGGAAATTATCTCGATTATTTATGCAAAGGAAAACACCGAAAAACAGGATATGATCTATATTTCCTTTGAAGGTAACGAAGTCGAATATACAAGGCAGGACTTGAACCAAATCACCCATGCCTACTGCTGCTCGGTACATAAGTCACAGGGCAGTGAGTTTCCAATTGTTATTCTCCCCATTACAAGAAGCTATTACCGGATGCTAAGGAGAAATTTAATTTATACAGCAATTACACGAAGTAAACAATCGTTGATTTTATGTGGAGAAGAGGACGCCCTTAGAATGGGGGTAGAAAGAGCAGACGAGCTTTCGAGGCAAACGACGCTCTGTCAAAAGCTTCGAGAAACAATTATCGTAAAAGAGATCGGCCCCCAAGGAGAAAATCCTCCCAATAAAGTCTCGTATGAAGAAGAATTAATGCAGGTCCATGCAATGATAGGAATGGAAAACGTTACACCTTATGATTTTATGGTAAATGACTGAAACTATAAATGTTCGGGGAGGTGGGACACTCTTTGCGGACATTTTCTTTATTGAAAGGGCAGCCTGTATTTGAAACAAGAAGTGGAACAAGAATCGGTGAGATTAGTGACCTTTGTATTTCGGGCACAGGAAAAGTCAATGGCCTGTTAGTAAAAAAAGGCGTGTTCTTCAAACAAACTTTTTTTCTGGACATTCAAAAAGTGGCAGCTTTTGGCTGGGATGGGGTTATGGTTGAGGATACCAAGCAATTACAAAAGTTGAAAAAAAATCCGGAATATACGTTTAACCATCAACACTCTATTGATGGAATGTTAATGCTTACAAAGAGCGGTGAGTCGCTCGGGTTATTGAAAGATGTATATTTTCAAGAAGAAGTGGGCACAATCGTAGGGTACGAAATCACGGATGGCTTCTTTTCGGAAATCACGGAAGGTAAACAAGTCATTCAATCCGGGAAGCCCTTAGCGATCGGAAAGGATGCCATTATCGTAGATGTAAATGAAAACTTGCCGACTGGCGAGCCTAAAGAGGGCGAAGACAGAGGCATAGTTGAATTTATGCGTTCAGAATTCAAGTAATAAATTCTGATTAGCTAAATGATACGTGAGGTGTCTTTTCATGTTTAAGTGTCCTAATTGTCAAAGTAAGGATATCGGCAAAATTGGTATCAACCAATATTATTGCTGGAACTGTTTTATTGAGCTTTCAGTTGCCCAAGGTATCATCAATACCCATCAAGTCGAGGAAGACGGATCACTAAGTTCATTAGATGATTTGTTTGAAGAAGATGAGCGTCGTTACACCCTTTAAACGAAAGCGTGCGCAGTATGCGAGCGCTGGACAATTAAAATAGAGGTGAGACGTATGAATAAAATGATGACGACAATGATTGTTTTCGGTGCAGGCATGGCAGCATATAATATTGCCCAAAGAAATAATATGATGTCAGCCCGCAATATGAAAAGAATGCAAAAGAAAATCAAACGAGCGATCTTTTAATGTCAATCCCCCTCAAAAGCTGAGGGGGATTTTTAATTGTATATTTCCGCCAATTGTCTCGAAAACTAATCAAAAGGAGGCATGGAAAGTGGAAATTCGTATGAAATGGTATTACCGAATCGGTTTTTTACTCCTTTTATTAATTGCCATTTTTGTTTTTCTAAAAATTAGTTTCGTGTGGATGCCAATTGTCAGGATGGCAGCCATCATCATTCTCCCTTTTGTGATTGGCGGGTTTATCACCTATTTGCTTCACCCAATCGTCGAAAAATTACACGAAAAAGGGCTTCATCGTGGGCTTGCCATCATATTCATTTATATTATTTTTTTTGGCGGAATCGGTATAGGACTGTATAAAGGAATTCCGGCAATTATTGACCAATTAAAAGATCTTTCCGAAAATGCTCCCGCGTTTGCAGAGCAATACCGTAGCTGGATTGATACTCTCCAATCACACACAAGGGCCTGGCCTGATGGATTGCAGGTGAGGATGAATGATGGCATCGATACCTTTGAAAAAAAGATGGACTCGTTACTGACCATCATCGTGAACATTTTAATGAAATTCTTAAATTCAGCGCTCATCATGCTGATTATCCCATTTATTGCATTTTATATGTTAAAGGATTTTGCCTTAATTAAACGGGCAGTCTGGTATATTACTCCTAAAAAATGGCGTAAGAAGGGCACTCTTTTTCTAAAAGATGTTGACGAGTCCCTCGGAAGCTATATTAGGGGTCAGCTCCTAGTTTGTGTGATTATTGGCAGTATCTCAGCCCTGTTATTTTGGGTTTTTGATTTAAAGTATCCGTTATTATTAGGGTTAATTGTTGGTGCCACCAACGTGATCCCCTATTTCGGGCCGATAATCGGGGCGGTGCCGGCAGTCATTATTGCAACCACTACTTCTATAAAATTAGTGATTATTACCTTAGTGATTGTGTTTGGTTTGCAATTTCTAGAAGGGAATATTTTATCTCCCTATATTGTCGGCAAAAGTCTGCATATGCATCCATTAGTCATTATGGTCGCGTTAACTGCAGGAGGAGAAATTGGCGGCATCTTAGGGTTAATCTTAGCTGTCCCAGTCCTTGCTGTGTTAAAAGTTGGGATTATACATGCAAAAAATCATTTCATCCAATGAATCAAATTGACAAACGTTTTTTTCGTAGCTATAATTCCTCATATAGAATATTTGTAGGAAAATGTAGAAGGATCGAGTATGTTGTAGTCCATCTGTAACGCGTTCAAGCGCAGAAGAGAGGAGCTTCCCCGGGTGAAAGAGGCTCTAGATGAAGGATGACAGAAAGCTAGTCCGGAGTGCAGCTAATCACTGCCGTCAGTGCCGCGTTAAGGCATTATTGAGAGATGAATACTGCTTTATTGTATTCATAATCAGGGTGGTACCGCGAGACAAGCTCTCGTCCCTGTTTTGGGGATGAGGGCTTTTTTGTATGCTTTTTTA
>Ga0213822_1000318_pt1 | contig 41136 bp, 31 predicted proteins | sample MC6MC0908MG_FD_179872 | JGI IMG/M metagenome (GOLD analysis project Ga0213822, IMG submission 179872) | Enriched soil aggregate microbial communities from Iowa State University, Ames, United States - MC6-MC0908-MG | ecosystem: Environmental > Terrestrial > Soil > Unclassified | place: USA: Iowa... | reverse complement strand
CCATCTCGAAAGCGTCATCTGAAGTTGTTGTGCAACAACCGACGATGGGGTCTTGTCTTTAGGCATAAGAGGATTCTCCAAAGAGAAGGCGAATTGTGGAGGTTCAAGCCATCACCAGCCTTTTGATCCCCTTCACGCCGGGCAACAACTCGGGTCTGGGCAACAAGGCGGATTGACGCGCGCCAAATACCGCAGGCAGATAGTTCGCTGCCTGCCGGTGGATGGTCAAACAGAAGGAATAGATGCCTTGTAAATTAGCTCCGGTGACTGCCTGGCGCATGTCTTCTACACCATAACTACCCTCATACTGATCGATATCATTAGGTTTGCCATCGGAAATCAACAATAGCAGACTATGACTGCTGGCTTCGCACATCAGTAAGGTGCTGGCGCGGCGCAGGGCGGCCCCTGCCCGGGTTTAGCGTTCTGGCTCGAGTGCGGGAATGCGCAGTCCGACTTCGTTGCCAGCCGCGCATGCTTGAGGCGCTCAGCGAGTACTTGGCCGTCTTCGACCACGATCGTCGGTCCGCCATCCAGCTCCTGGAAAACCAGCGTGAGCGCGGTTTGACCAACGAGAAACCAATGTCAATGGCGATCAACGTGACAATGACCAGGGCAACGTTGGTCAACAAAAAATCATCGCCCAGCAACGCCTGCTGAGTGGCCTAGCCGATCACCATCAATAGCACCAGGTCGAAGGTAGTGAGTTCCGCCAGGGAGCGCCTGCCGGCGATCTTGAACACAATCATCAACACGAGGTAAATGGCGGCTGCGCGCAATACCGAGTCCATGAGTGCCCCACGGATAAATGAATTGTGAGAAACGCACGGACGCGCTGGTGGCCACCTGGGTGTCGAAGCGGTCCACTCCGTCGCTGCGCAAAGTCAGATACAGTACGTTTGGCCATAATTTTCGCTGAGCAGTCAAAGCTTCATATCCTCCCCGGCGGTACTGGCCTTAAGGAGTTGCGGCTGCAGCATTTCAACATTGAAGCCGCGCAATAATTCGCCACTGAGGGCTACCTCCAGGGGCTCGCGCGCTTTGCCGTGCAAACGGATGACTAGCACGGAACAGTTCGTCAGATACAAATCCCGAGCGATGCGTCCGCGGGCAAAATGGCATAATATGCCAACAGTCGAAAGATTCTGTTTGCCCAGAGTTGGAGCTAATAATGGCGACGCGAAATGTTGTGCTCACCCCTCACCAGGAACAGGTTATCCAGGACCTGGTGCAGTCCGGCCGCTATCAGAATGCCAGCGAAGTGATGCGAGAAGGTTTGCGTCTATTGGAACAGCGCGTCGCCGAAGACGCCGCCAAAATTGAGGCGCTGCGTCAGGCGACCTCGATCGGCATCATGGACCTTGAGCACGGGCGCTTCACTCAGTTGAACGAAGGGGATCTGGAGCATTTCCTTGAGGGATTGAGCCAGGAGACCACCCTGCCCGCGCGCGAGAAACACTGAGCATGCCGCAATATCGGATTTCCAACGCGGCGCGCGCCGACATTGTCGACATCCTCACACTCTCCCGGATGCAGTTCGGCGATCAAGCACGCCAGCGCTACCAGTCACTGATCCTCGCGGCGCTGCAAGCGATTGCCGACACGCCTTATCGGATTGGCAGCCACGAACGCGATGAGCTTGCACCGGGCCTTCGCAGCTATCACCTCATCTATTCACGCCAGCAGGCCAAACACCCCCATGGGACGGTCAAAAGCCCACGCCATATCGTGTTCTATCGTGCGGCAAACGACGACGTAATCGAGGTTGTCAGACTCCTTCATGATGCCATGGAAGTGCAGTTGCACTTGCCTAACGACTGATCACCGACCTGACCCAAAGGCTTAACTGGCCATCAACAGCGAAGGTAAGCCTCGCCCTCTACATCTCAACCTGAGCGCCCTCGCTGTCAGCCGACTCGGCGGCCAATTGAAGCGGGAGGTTCTGGGTCCGACCGGACAACCGTTTCTTAGGCGTTTTCCGTGGCCAGGCGCCTGGCATCACGCTCCAGCTGCCGATGGACACGCGGATCGATGCCCCTGGCGATCAGCGCCCTGGCAACATCACGCAGAGCACGAGCATCTCCTAAGCTAATTTCAGGATAGGTACCGAGAGAAATACGGGGTTGCTTATCCACCCAGGAAAAGCGGAAGTGCCAGCACCTGGCACCTTTCGTAGTCACGAAAAGGGCGAGGCCGTTGTAGTCAGGGGGGTGTAGTCCTTGGCACGGGGTTTGGCGTGTCGGACCGCGGTATCGGTGAGAGCCATCGTACAATCTCCGTCTCGTTTGAACAGAGGAAATTTGTACAGTTTCCGAGAGGCGAGTCCCACAAAAAAATGATCTACCAAGCGCCGGATTAATGTACTAACACATGTACTAAAAAATCGTGGCTGCTGGTAGTTTAAAGAAGAACTTACTGGAACGAAAAAAGGGGCCTAAGCCTCTTTTTTGGGTTTCTACATACTTCAATGGAAGCCTATAGAACAATAATTGGAGCGGGAAACGAGACTCGCATCTGGTGTCCGACCCATTGAAATCTAAGGGGTTTCTTTTCTTGCCGAAGCAGGAAAAGACTCAATTCTGGACTTGTTTTCGGGGTGTTTCAAGAGCGAAAAAGGGCTAATTCTAAGCAAGGCTATTGGATTCTACCCATAGACAATGGACGAACGATCATCAAGCTGGCAGTGTCATTTTCACAGGATCAACAGGGTATGAGTCCCCCCGAAAAGACGTCCCTACCTCCCCCGCTCACCAGTCAACTCACAACCGACGAATATCGGCCACCGCAGGCAACTCTTCGGGCTGGTAGACCATGAGCAGATGTTCTGGAGCCCTCTCCCGCTCAGGATCGATGGCCGCTCGGAAGGATTGGATTAAATACTTGGCGATAGGGGCGCGGACGTTAAAAACCGTTGCTACAGTACCCCCCATGTATTCCTCACGGACCATACGGGCCTGCTCGGCCGACAGATCCCTGTGTGGCACCAGACGCACTGCAACTATCCTGTGCCAATCTACGTCTCGATCCAGCCCTGGGAGGACGGCGTCTTCAGATGCACTTACCGCCGAAATTCGGACAAGATTTAGATCGCAGAATGCCTCGGCTTTCGAACAGTACGCCCGGATGTGCCACCGCGGTCCCGTTTGAATAAGCGAGTGCGGGCGAATTACTCGTTCATGTGCTTCAGGATTACTCATGGAGCGATAGAGCACTCTGATGCAGCGTCCTAGCCGCATTGCACGGTGAATCTGAGCGAACAGCGGGTGCCGGATCGATGTGGCATCGACCTGAATGCTCTCAACCGCCACACCTGCGGATACTGCATCTAGGCTTCCAATCGCTCCGATGAGTCTCTGGTACTCATCGAAAGTGCCACGGGTGAGTGTAGGACGTAGGCTCCAAGAACCCACATAGCTCTTGCTACCACTATCGGGCTCGCAAGCATCCGGATACTCTGCCCGAAACCCCGCAATGTCCCGGCTGGCCAACGTCTCGTGGATGTTGAACAGGTCAAGCAGTCGGGAGCGCGAAACGCGCCCTTCCCAGAGGAGCAGAATCTCGATAGCTTCAAAGCGCTCCTTTGGAGCAGAGTTGCGACGGGTCATATCCGGAAACCAATGAGAACATTTAGAGCCATAGCATAGATGTAGCAATAGACCTATGCTGCGGTTATCCGAGTAAATCAAACCGGGGCATTGGAAATGGAAGCCAGCACGCCACCGCTTTTTGAGCGCCTACCCAAGGACCTATTCCGGCCCTTAGCAGCGACCAACAATCTACGTTATTGGGATCTTCTATGCCGACTAATGATAGAAATGTGGGGGGATGGCGGACGCTCTCCCGGTGAAGAAGCTCCCAAAACAACAGTAATTCGCGCCATTGAGTCCTTCCTGGTGGCGGACGATCCATGGGAGGACGTGGAAAGTCCTATCACTATCCGCGCCCACGGCATCTTCAACTTTTTCTGCGAGAGCGGATGGCTCAGCCAACGTCGCCGTGGTGTCATCGATCACGTCACGGTGCGGCCAGTCGTCGCCCAATTTTTCACAGTTCTGACCGAATTTGCTCACCACAAGCCCGAGTTCCTTGGTGGCAAGGTTCGATCAATCTTCCTCAACTTACGCGAGGTCTCTGCCGGGAAGGCTCCCGAACTCTATCCCGAGGCTGCCCGGCAGGCCAAGCAGTGCATGGCGCACATCATCAACACCAGCTGCCGCGTTCAGGACTTGATGGACGTACTCGTGACCAAGACCACGGCTAGTGAGTTCGTTCGAGGCTTCTTTGAGGAATACATCGAGAAAGTTTTCATTGCGGATTACAGCGACTTCCGCACCAATAACCATCCACTGCAGTACCGATCGGACATCGTCAGCCTGACACTCCAGTTCCAGCACGATGCCAATCTGCGCCAATCCTTGATCACGTGGTATGCCGAGAAGCAGGCAGATGGTGACCTCCTGCGAGCAGAGGCCTTGTACGAGCGGGACACCCGTTTGCTTCTGCGCCTACGCGATGTCGAGGAGCACCTGCGTCGGCTGGATGAAGAGATTCGCGTGGCGCATCAGCGCGCCATGGCATTCTTCGAGTACAAGCTACGATCACCGGGCAACTTCGACAAGCTGATCGACCAGGCCATCAGTGCCGCGAAGGTATTGGAGGAAGGCCATATTGCATTACCTAGCATCGCAGGGATCTATCACGCGTCCGAGTTTGGTTTAGCCAAGCCCCGCACACCGCTGCGAGAGCACGTATCGACCACGGTCGCAGAGATAGTCCCGACCATCGAGGAGCTCGCCAAGGAAGCACTCCGGCAGCGGATGAACGCTGATCGCAACGTCACGCCCTTGAAACTGGCCCAATACGTGGCGCGGCATTTAGGCGACCAAAGCGCAATCCGCTCGGATGAGTTGAATATCGATTCGATCCTTGATCTCTGCTGCTATCAGCGACTGCTGCTGATTGCCTCACGCGACGGTTGTCCTCAGGGCAAACGCAAGTCGGATCCCCACCTGCAGATGGTTCCGGGTATGCACGTCACATTCGTGCCCGAAACCAATACGAGGAATGAATACATGGAGCATCAACAGTTCGTGATTCGAGTGGGGAGGAAGTGATGGTCAGCTGGGAGCGATTGTCAGAACAGACGCAAGGTGAGTACGTGGTCGCCGACTTCGAGAAAGCGGCCTATCGGCTAATCGTGGAGCAAGTGCTATATGCCAGCGACCGTTTTAGCCGTGTGTCGTATCACTTGATAGTCAAGCATTTCACGGCATACCGAGACGTCTTGTCCAAGTTGGGTATGAGCCTGATACACAATCATCACCATTCTTATGTAGCCGCTATTCCAACCCACCAGGTTGCCGAGAAAATGCGCCTTAGCGAAACCCGTCTGGCGCTGGTGCTACGTCGCCTCTACGACGACCGGATGCAGTCAGCGGAGATCACTGACGGCGAGGCCTATATCTCCCTCGAAGAACTGGAACGCGCCTACAAGGAGTGGCTCGGTCGGGAGCTTCCCGAGCGGGGTGATCTGCGCGAACTGGCCGTTGCCCTAAGACGCTATGGACTGGTGCGAGTACTGGACTCCGAGGACGGACAGCCCTTCAAGATTGCGATTCGTCCTGGAATCGCTGACGTGTTGGGGGAAAGCGCATTGCATCAGTTGGCCGCGCATGCGCCAGAACTGGATGGGGAGAACGACATTGAAGTTGCTTGAGAACATCGCCCTGGTCCAGTTTTTCCTTTACGAGGCAAAGGACCTGGAGACCGGCATCAACACCGCCTTTCTGGGCCCCAACGGTACCGGCAAGTCCGCCCTACTGGATGCGATCCAAGTGGTCATGCTTGCGGCCGACGGCAACCGCACGCACTTCAATGCGGCCAGCGAAGGCAAGAAGCGCTCCCGTACGCTGCGGGACTACTGTCTCGGGTCTTACATTCCAGGCGGTAGTTCCTACGCCCGAACGTCCGCAAACACGTACGTGGACCTAGTGTTTCGCGATGCCAAGACCGGAGTCCCCTTCACTGCGGGGGTTTCCCTCAGTGCTCACATTGACGATCCGAAGGCAGAGGTTAACGGCCTCTACATCCTGCCCGGCGTCGCAATGACTGCGAAGCACCACCTGCAAACTGAAGGTCAGCGTGAGACGGTAATGCCGTGGCGTGCTTTTCAACACATGGCGACCGATCTTTGTCGGCTCGAAGCGAAGACCGTGCCGGTGTTCACCCAGAACCGCGACGACTTCGTCCGACGCCTTCTAATCGATCACTTGGCGGGGCCCGGCGACAAACCGAATTCGCAGTCTCTTCGTGCCGCCTTTGCGCGCTCACTCAAGCTCAATGAGGACATCACCGATCTGAGCGAGACACTGCGGCAACACCTGATTGAGCCTATGCCTACGGGGGTAAAAGAGTTTCGGGCCCGCCTGGACGAGGTCCGTGACCTACGCGATCTCATCACGCGACTTAAGGAGCGAATCGATCGTGCAACCGAAGTTGCCGACAAGTACGGGGTAGTCAAGCGCGAGCGCACCTCCGACGCAAATCTGGCAGTACTCAAGCACACTTACTCCACCGAACGGCTAGGCGAAACGTTGGACTCTGCCGAGGCTGAAATAGAGAAACTGACTGAAGAGATTGAGCGGGCGAAGCTGGAGTTGGTTCGCTCCGAGGCCGAATCAACGCTGGCTATCGAGGCACGAGACCGGGTGATTGCCGAGCTCAACCGCGATCCCGATTTTCGCAAACAAGCTGGCCATGCTGAGAATCTGAAGCAACTGGAGTCAACGCTTGGACAGAGGCAAGCTCAACTTCGATTGCAGTTCCTCGCTATGTTAGCCGCGCTGAGTACAGCCACCGACTTGCCAGACATGGAAGCCCACCGTAGTGCATTCGAAGGAGCGGCTTCGCAGGTGCGAGACCTGGAGCGTATACACGATGACGGCAAGGTCCCTCCAGCAGTTGCGATTCAGGCTACCCTTCGCTCCATGGCTCAGGCCTACGATGTGGTACGCCGCGCGGTAGCGGAGGCCGAAGCAGAGCATAAGCTTGCGACTGAAAAACGCCGCGAGGCGATGATCGCCCGTGAACGTGCCAGTCGCGGACTTACGTCTCTACATCAGTCCACGATGCAACTGATGGGTGTGCTCTCCGATGCGGGTATCGACGTTACTCCCGTTTGTGACTTGGTAACTGTTTCGGACCCCAGCTGGCAGCCCGCCATCGAGTCCTGGCTGGGCCGGCACATTGAGGCCTTGCTAGTTCCTGCTGAGAAAGAGCTTGATGCGATTGCCATCTATCGCAGCAAGGCAGCCACCGGCATTTACGGCGTAAAGTTGGCCCTACCGTCCCGTACCCGTGAATGGCGTGCTATGGGCAATGAGCAATATGCGGCGGAGCTAATCCAGGGCAAGAGCACAGAGGCAGTGCAATACCTGCAGGGCGAGCTTGGCCGTACGGTGCTGGCCGAATCGAATGAGCAGCTTCGTGCTGGCGCCAAGGCGATCTCCAAGGAAGGCATGGCCAGTTCGGGCGGCGGCATAGAACGCCGGCGCCTCCCGGGTGCAGGCGAGCTACGGCTCGGCCGCACTGATAGTGGCGCGATGCGCCAACGGGCCGAACAGGATCTCCAGGTGGTAGAAGATCGACTAAGAATAACGACTGCTGCCGTAGACCGGCTGTTGGCTGGTCAGCAAAAGCTGGCGCCCTTCGCGGACACAGCGGTGCTTCAGGGAACCCTCGAGAGCCAGTTTTTGGTCGTAGCCCAAACGGCTGGCGCGACCGCGAATCTGAGGTCTGCGCTCGAAAGCACACAGACTGATTCCCTGGCCGGATTGCAGGCGAGGAAAGCAGCAGCTGACAGCAACGCGGTCAACGCCCGAGAAAAGGAATTGCAGTGGACTAGGGAGGTTACCCGTCTCGGAGAGAAGCTGACGCATACAAACACCCAAGTGGCGGGTCTGCAACAGCAACTGGAAGTCGAATCGCTACGGGAGCGAGAATGTCGTCAGAACACGCTCTACAACGCGAACGAAGTGGAGCGCCACCGCGCCAGACTGGACGAACGCCACAGGGATAATTGGGCCCAGAAGCTGTCCAGTCTGGACCGTGCACTCCAGCAGGCTCGCTCGGCAGCCGATAACGCGGACCGTGATGCATGGTATTTGTTTGCTAACTACACTCGGGATTACAACCTTCAAAACATCGACGTCAGCAGTGGCGACTGGTTACGCGCATTCGAATTCATCTTGGCCGAACGGCAGCGACTGCAGGACTTGGAGTTGGCCGAGCAGGAGGAAAAAGCCGAAGAGGCTTACCAGGCGGCAGTGAAGGTGTTCCGCACAGACGTGGCACAGACACTGCTCACAGGGTTCGATCGCATTCAAGAACAGATTGACGGCCTCACATCGGTACTGAAGTCAGCACCAGCATTCTCAAACAACGAACGATATGAGTTCAAGTACAAGGTGGTTGACGAACACCGCAGCCTTTATGACTTTCTTCGCCGAGTGCGAACACAGGGTAGCTCAGAAGAGGACCTCTTTGGAGGGTCTGGAGATATCCCGGAGGAGTTCCGCATGCTGGTAGAAGGAGACAGCAGCTCACCCCTGTTGCACGAAACCAGCCCACTCAATGACCACCGCCGATTCTTCAGCTACGACATTGAGGTCTTCCAAGATGGCACCTCAGTCGGATGGCTCAGTAAGCGCTTCGGGCCAGCATCTGGCGGTGAGCACCGGACTCCGGTCTACCTTATTTTCGGAGCTGCACTCGCGGCCGCTTACGGCAAGTCCAAGGGAAGTACAGCGGGCGGCGGGATCATGTTGTTGGATGAAGCATTCGAGAAGATGGATCCGCAAAACGTCCGAGCCACGGTCCAATATCTCAATGCGCTGGGCCTGCAACTAATCATGGCAGGGCCCGAATCCGACCAGGCCAAGTTGTCGTCGTTCCTGAGCATCTATTACGACATGTCCCGTTTCGGATCGCGGAACGTGCAGTTCAAGAAGAATGTAGTGCTCGACGGCGCCCGTGACCTGCTACAGAGCGACAATTTCTTCGTCAACCCCAACCTGCTACAGCAGGAAATTGATCGTCTTGCCGAGGCCGACAATGTCACTGGCTGACTCTGCACTTGATCGACTCCTCTTGCGGGGCGAGCGTTCCCGGCTGAGCGGAAATACCCGAGTCCTTCGCGAGTCATTCAAGTCCTCTCTCTCGCCGTACTGGCAACAGAGCCTGGACGAGCGCGACCGGATGCACGCTTACATGCAAGCAGCCTCATCAGCGGGCGCGATCAGGCTCGAATGGGCCCGACAGGGTGGAGAGGACCGCCCCCTTGATGCAGTCGTGCTCAAGGACCTCGACAGGCTGGCGGCGTACCTGGGCCGCTCCACCGTAAATGCGTCCGTTGCTCAAGCGGGGAACGTCCTTGCACCATGGAGCATGAACGGTCGGGTGGAAGAGTTGCTCGATTGTTGGAGGCGCCTTAAACAGGTGCGATCACTCGGGCCAAACTCCGCTGCAGACTTTGCTGACGCCTTGCGCGTTCTCGACGCCATGGCCGTCGCGAGTGAGGACCGCGTCGTACGCCAGCTCAGTGTCCAGTTGTTCCGTGACTCCAAGCGTATTGAAGCGCTATGCAAGCATCTGGATCTACTCACGTCCGAAGCGCTGAATGCGCCGGCAAGGCACTGGAGTGAAGTCTTCGGCGCTATCGGACTTTCCAAAGAGCCGCAGCCGTTTCTGGTCTCAGGCATCGGAGCGCTCAGACTCGCCGACGGTATTGATTGCCCGATCGTCCGTCCATTCGTGGGAGTGGCAAACACAGCGGTACATGGTTATTCAGGTACTCCAGCGTGGCTGCTATCGATCGAAAACCTGACCACCTTCCACCAGGCCGCCCGCGCACTTGGCGATACACGGCAAGGAATTGTCATCTACACCGCAGGTATGCCTTCGCCCAGTTGGGGCAGAGCCTATTCCCAAATACTTTCGTCACTCCCGACTGATGCTAGCGTTTACCACTGGGGCGATCACGACGAGGGCGGATTCCGGATTGCAGCACGGGTGGCGCAGTTTGCAGCAGCAGTCGAGCGCCACCTCAAACCGTGGTCCATGGACGCATCACAATGGAGGAAAAGCGGCGAACCAGCCAAGTCTGACCAGCATCGCTCTATGGTCAAGAGCGCAGAGCGAGCAGGATGGATAGAGCTAGCCTCGCGGATAAGCCCAGTGCTGTTTGAGCAGGAAGGCCAAACACTTCTTTTACCCCTTTGAGAATTTGCGAGTCTTCCGCAGGTGCTGGGTGAATGCTGAGCCTCCGAGGTCGCCCAGCGTTTCAAGAAGATGATCGGACTCCAAATGCATTCCATGTCTATGAGCATGTTATTCATCTGACTACTTTTCCATGGACATCTCATTCGACTCCGACAACACTCGGTGCCGCACTGCGCAACCAAAGGAATGTATAAGAGATGGGATCCTCGATAACCTGGCTTGATCATGACGGCGCCGCTCGCGACCGAAGTCTTCGCTTGTTGAGTTTGTTCAAAGCCCCTGAGTCTAGAGATGAGATGGGCATAGGCAGTGTGCGCGACGCTATCTCGGATCAGCTTTTTCCAGGCACATCTACGATCCAAACTCGGCTTCGCTACTTCTTCTTCATACCTTGGCTCTATATCGAAATCGAGACTAAGGGTACTACTTCATCCCGTTTCCCAGCCGCTGGCCGAGAAGCTGAAATTCGCCTGATGAGCTGTCTAAATCGAAATGAACCTTCAGATGCAAAAGGCATTATTGGCCGCAATTCACAAAGCGAACTAAAACGTCTTCCCAGCTCAGTGTACTGGGCTGCCCTGGGTAATTGGGGCTTACGAACTCACTCAGGCAGCCAACAGCAACATTTCTCCACGGCTGAGCGTGTGAAGACATCTCAGACGATGAGATCCAGGCGCATTGAAGTTGAGCATGAATCACGCGAGTCGCAAGGTCTATGGCACCCAGAGCTGAAAAAGCTCATGCCTGAAGATTTTCCTGAGAACGCTCAACTAGCACTCACACGCCTAGAGTCAGAGTTTCTTCTTGATCGCTGGAGTGAGTCCCATCCCGATTCACTTTTTACTTGGCTAGCGGCTAATAGCTCACCTCATGATAATTTCAAAAAGGTGGACGCCATCTGGATGCACCCAAGATTCGGTGAGTTCCCTGAAAGATACCGAACATTGATTAGTCACTGTCGTCTTTTTGATGCGCTCATCCAAGGCGCTGCGCGACTCTACAACCTCCAACTGGCAAGGCTGGAGCAACGAGAAGACTTAGTCACAAAACATGGTGATGCGCTAATCGAATGGGAGAGTTCGGAAGTCCCTATCCTCGAAGGATGGGGACTCACAGATTTTTGGCTCTCGGTAGGCGGAAATGGCTATTCGGTTCCTGCCAAAACTAAAGACTTTGTGACGCGCTGGCGCGATTTGGTCATGGCCAAGCGAAAAGGGTTTGGAAGTTATAAACCTGCACTTGACCTCATTGAACGCAGGGAGCGGGAGCTAAAAAGTGGCCGCTCCAGATTCAGCAATAAAGCAGCACGTACGTCTTGGGGCGGTGAGGCAGGATTGAATCGGTTGAATTATCGATGGTCCATTGCACAGAGCATGCTGGGTGAATGGCACGAAGGTTGGTTGCGCAAATGATCAATCCAGACCAGCGCAGCATGTTAGTTGATGCTTTGACCCCTCCTCCGGAATACACCTTCGAGAACGGTGTCGTCACGACATTTTCTCTTGATCTGGTGACCTTGCTAAGCGTCCCTCTCAATTTATGTTGGCTCGCAAATCCAAATGCTCGAGTCGCCGAATTCGACCCGCTTGCAACCCTTGAAGGAATGCGCAGGACGGCGTCCAAGCTAACGATTTTTTGCCAACCCGGACGGCTACAGCTTCCGAGAGTAGTCAGTCCACTGTTCGTGCTGCTGGAAGATATGGTCTATGAGGCGGTCGCACCACACGGGGGGGCTTTCCATCCTAAGGTTTGGTTGTTGAAATTCACGTCTAATGTAGTTGGAAGACCCGCGGCTTTACGTCTGTTAGTGCTGTCGCGCAACCTCACGGACGATGCGTCCTGGGATCTTTCGTTACGATTGGAGGGTCAAGTCAGCAAGAAGCGACATTCTTCGAACAAACCCTTGGTCAGCTTTATTAATGCTTTGAGTGGTTTATCTTCTCGGAAACTGCCTGCCATCCGATCGGGAGCTTTACAGAGTCTCGCAAGCGATGTCCATGAAGCGGAATGGGAGTTACCAGGTGCTTTTGAGAGCCTAAACTTCCATGCATTAGGTCTTGGGAAGAAATCCGCGATGTGGATTCCACGCCCCTCTCCAGCGGAACGTTGGGATGAGCTTGGAATAATTTCGCCTTTTGTCACAGGCCCCGCGATTGAGGCTCTGGCAAACAGCACTTACTCCTCTACATTTTTGGTATCCAGACCAGAGGAGCTTGATCTGTTGCCCGAGAAAAATTCAGCCTATTTTGGGAGCGATTTGGTATTGAACGACCAAGTCGATTCGGCTGAAGACATTGATGAACTACCGGGTAGACAGCAAGGATTGCATGCAAAATTATTTGTCGGCAGGAAAGCTTGGAACACCCACGTCTTTATAGGATCGGCAAACGCAACCACGGCTGCTTTGCTTGCCGGTCAAAACGTTGAGTTCATGGTTGAGCTGATTGGGCGCCATAGCAGGGTTGGAAAACCGTCAACATGGATTTCGGAGGTGGGCATAGGTGACGTTCTATCATCCTATCAGCGCTCACCGATCGCCGAATCAACTGAAACTCTTCAGGCTCGCGTTTGCCTTGAAGAGTTGCGTCAAATCATCAGCTCCAGCGTGCTGCATCTGAACTGTGTTCAACATGAGGACGGTTGGGATCTATGGCTGGCCGGGGCTGATAAAATTGACTTTGGACAGATCGAGGTGAGTTGCTGGCCAATATCTATCAGCCAGGCAAAAGCAATTCTACTGCCTGCGACGGGCCGCCTACCCCTCATAAAGATTGGACATTTCGCACTTGAGGATTTGACGTCTTTCCTAGCATTCAATCTTAAGTTCGATAACCAGCAGCAGAGTTTTGTTTTGAACCTGATGATGCATGACGCGCCCCTGAACCGTGATGTTGAAGTTCTACGGGCGGCGCTAAAAAAACCAGGTGGTTTCATTCGCTATCTACTCCTGTTGCTTGGTGATTGGGACCCAGGGTCTCGCATATCTGACGGAGATGGCAGCGGCTCCCAATGGAAAATTGTTCAAGATGCCGGCTGCGTTCCCCTTTTTGAAATGATGGCTAGAGCATTCGCTCGCGACCCAGGAAGGCTCGCTCTCATCGCCGATTTAATGCAGCACCTACGCAATGAGCTGACTACCGATGGAATGTCTGCGATACCAAACGATTTTGAGATGATCTGGCGACCATTTGAGCAAGCTTTGGCGCATAAGGAAAAACGAAAAAAATGACATCGTTCTCATCCGCCCCAGTCCTTGCTCAACTCAAAGACTTTCAAAGGACAACCGTTGACTACGCTTTTTTTCATCTATTCGATTCATCACAAGCGACTCGACGCTTCCTTGTTGCTGATGAAGTAGGTCTCGGTAAAACACTGGTTGCCAAAGGCCTCATCGCAAAAGTCGTTGAGCGGCTGCAAGGGCAGACGGATCGGATTGACATCATTTACATCTGCTCGAACGCTGACATTGCTGCTCAAAACGTATCTCGCCTCATGTTGCCTGGTCAGCCATCTTTTGCGAAGGCCACCAGACTCACGCTGCTACCTCTTGAAGTACACCGACTGCGCGAGCATCCAATTAATTTCATCAGCTTCACGCCGGGAACCACGTTTAATCAGGGAAACCGGCCGGGTAGGAAAGAAGAACGTCGGCTCATTTATCAGATGCTATCGAAGCTGCCGGGGCTAAGCCGTGGAGGACTTAAGAACGCACTGCAAGGCCAGGCGAAGGAAACCTGGTTCATTGATGCAGATGTAGAGATGGCGTATGACAGGTCTATAGCGAAGGCATTCTGTTCGGCAGTCATTTCTAATAGCGCTCTGCATGCCGCACTCCTTGAAACAGCTGAGGCGTATAGCGATCGCCGCCGCAAATTATCACCCCAAACGCGAGAGAGCTGTCTTCGATTGATAGGTGATTTAAGGCGTAGCTTAGCAAAGTCATGCCTCTCCGCGCTCAAACCCAGCCTAATCATTCTTGACGAGTTTCAGCGGTTTAGTGATTTGCTTGCTCCTGCGGAGACCAACCCCGCAGCAGAACTCGCTCAGGCAATGTTCAACAGTTCTGTCGGAAAGGTACTTTTGCTCTCGGCAACCCCTTACAAAATGTACTCTTCAGCATTAGATGACGAAGATCACTATGAGGACTTTCTCAAAACGATTGGCTTTCTGATGGAGGACGAAAGGAAAATCGAAAAACTGAAAGCAGATATAGCCGGATTCCGAACTGCACTTCTCAGCGCCAGATCCTCCGAAGACATTGCACCGGTGACGCTTCTGAAGGCCCGTATCGAGACGGCTCTTCGATCTGTCATGTGCCGGACAGAACGCGTTGGTTTGACCCACAAGCTGGACGCCATGGTTCAGCCAACCCAAATGGTGCCAGCGCTTACCTCTGGTGACTTGCTTGATTTGAGAACTGTCGACGCAGTCGCCAGGCGGCTGGATCAACCGGATATTGTCGAGCATTGGAAATCTGCACCCTACCTCCCTAATTTCATGCACGAATACAATTTCAAGCGAGCATTGAGATCGGACCAATCCAAGGGTGTATCGGTTGTTACCGACCTCTTTCAAGAGTCGCCTGGGACTTTGCTTAACTCGAAGGCAATCGAAAAATATCTCCCTATAGATCCCCGGAACGCACGGGTGCGACTGTTGATGCAGGAAATTGAATCTCTAGGGCTTTGGCGTTTGTTGTGGATGCCACCTTCACTCCCCTACTGGAAACCAACGGGGGTCTTCAGCGGTGTCGATTCCGTCAGCAAACAACTCATCTTCTCGGCTTGGAACGTAGTTCCAGACGCTATAGCCTCATTAATTTCCTACGAGGTTGAGCGCCTTCTGATCAAGACATCATCTCGCCAAGTAAAGTATTCGACAATGCAAAAAAAATTCAGTCCTCACCTCAAATTCTCTCGCGGGGGAGACGGGAAATTGGGTGGGATGACTTCTTTGATGTTGATTTTCCCTTCGCTTGCCCTTGCTCAACTTCTAAACCCTTTGGATCTAGTCGAAAACTTTGAGGGAACCAATCACTACGAGGACCTTCGGCGGCTGAGTGCTGATCTGGTTGCGGAGAAAATAGAACCCCTGATTTCCAGAAGCGTCATTGACGGGCAGCCCGATCGGCGCTGGTATTGGGTAGCGCTTGCCCGTCTGGAAAAGAGCATGAATCCCGGGGTTAGAGCTTGGTGCGAAGACCAATGGAGACGCGCGCGTACGCAAGATGATGATGGGGACGACACGGTTAGTGGATTTCAGGCCCATGTCGAACATTGGCTTGAAGCGTGGGACGACAAAATTTCGGACTTGGGCAGAGTCCCTGAAGACTTGTTTCATGTATTAGCCGACGTGGCTTTGGCTGGCCCAGGTGTGTGCGCTCTGAGAGCTTTGCTAGGGGTAAGACGCAGAACATCAGAAAGTGCTACAACTGATTTTCTGACCTCTGCGACTCTGATTGCAGAAGGGCTTCGTCGGCAATTCAACTCCCCTCGGGCTGTAGCCCTACTCAGCTCATTCGAGGAGGAAGACAGCTTTTGGAAGCTATCGCTACAATACTGCGTGGATGGAAACCTTCAATCGCTGCTGGACGAATATTGCCATGTTTTGCTTGAAGCAAAGTGTGCAGGCTTTACTAGTGACATGCCTGTCCATGGTCCAATCTCGGAAACAATGTTCGAGGCAATGACACTACGCACCTCCACGCTCCATCCAGACAATGTCGAAGTGAAGGATGCGCTACTCCATATCTCCCCTCTTCCTCAAAGGCTTCGTTGTCATTTCGCACTGCGCTTTGGAGAGCAAACCGAGGACCTAGGTGCCGTCGCCCGAAAGGAATCTGTCCAGGCCGCCTTCAACTCTCCGTTTTGGCCGTTCTATTTAGCGTCAACGTCCGTTGGACAAGAAGGACTAGATTTCCACCCTTGGTGCCATACCATCGTCCATTGGAATCTTCCATCCAATCCTGTCGATATGGAGCAGCGAGAAGGCCGCGTGCATCGATACAAGGGGTACGCTGTCAGAAAAAACGTTGCTCGCGCCCACCGATCTCAATTGAATCTTCATGGGGTGGACGAGCCGCTGTGGGCTCACCTCTTTACGTTAGCGGTTAAGGGTAAGCCGGCGGGCATTAGCGATATCGTCCCTTACTGGGTTTATGAGACAGAGGGCGGCGCCAAGGTTGAACGCCGCGTCATGTGCATGCCTATGAGTAAAGACCAGGTTCGATACCAGAAGCTGTGCAAGGATTTGGCGATGTATCGCATGGTATTTGCTCAGCCACGTCAAGAGGACCTCATGGCTTGCTTAGAGCAGGTACTCGGAGATGATTTCACAGCCGAGTTAGCCGCGCACTGGCAGATTCGGTTAGCGCCAGCTCTTGTGACCGATCGGAGTACGAAGGTAAGCGTCCGGCCAACACGCCTTCCTGATCCCTTTACTTAGCGCGATGGTGTCAGGACGTTGTATTGCCCGGACAGTTACCTAGCGCCTCCGAGAGAAGCAGTATTTCTGGGAAGACTTCCGCACACTTATCTTGGGAAAGAATAGTCCTCATGGAAACCAAACCCGGACTTCTCGGTTACTAATAACAGTTCCCCATCGGCATGCATGATTTGAGAGAGCACCGAGGGCTGAGGATGACCATAGGTATTTTTTGTTCCGTAGGAAATCACAGCATTCAAACCTTGCTGATGATTGAGACCAGGGTTGTAAAATCGAGGCCCACCTTTGGGTGCCGCACCATGGTGTGGAATAAGTATGGTTTGGGTGAGAGGAAGCTCATTTTTGTAGTGTAGATCGAAGTCTTTCCAGACTGTCGGCTCGCCTAAAGGGGCATCACCGGTGCCGATCCAGCCTGCAAGAATCCCGTTATACCCAACAAAATGGTGACGGCGCCAGTATGGATAGCCGCTGTCATCGTGCAAATATCTGTATCGAAAATCTGCTTCGCTGTATTCGAAGCTTGGGCCCGAATACATGCCCAACGACAAGAAATTACTAAGGCGTTTCCCTTCAATTTCGTCCAGCCAACTTGGCTTGTGTTTTTCGATAGCGCTCCGGTACGCCGCAACTGCTAGATCACGGTTGGAGCTTGGTGCGGCTCCCTTCTTCCCTCCGTGTCCTTTCTTTGCACGTACCTTGCGGCGCTTCACATTAAGCCAAGTGACAATGTCCCTCGCGCCGTTTACCTCGTCTTTCAATGCAGCCACGGGAAACCCGACATGCCCAAGCTCGTCGAGGATTAAGTCCCCCAAATCCTTGTCGAGACCTCGATTCCAAAACCGGAGTTTCCAATCAAAATACCCGGCACCTAAGGGTGTTTTAGCCAACAGATCGTCTTCGTCCGAGAGGACACGATCCAAGACAGCGCCTTGGCGGTTAGGTATGACGGTCACACGTTGAGGAAATTCACTCACATCATCAGATTCGGAGACGGCGTCGCCATCAAGGGGAAATCTTGGGCTTTCAGCATTATCGGGGCGAATATCTCGTGGCCCTTTTTGTATCATTGTTATGGGGCTACCCCACAACTTACCTCCTCCTGTGGCGATATTATGTAACTGCGCCACGATGCCGTCGTCTATCGTGCCTGCTTGGCTGGCTAAGACAAGCGCCAACTCCTGCGGCCCCAGATACGGGAGAACGATTCTATCCACCTCAAACTGCTCCACGAGATCCCGAGCACCGTTCATATGATCCCAGTCGAAATGGGAAAGGATCAGCATATCGAGCACCGCCTTTGCGCTACCTAGACGAGGCTCTAGCCAAATACGACTGACGCTGCGCTTGAGTTCAGCGGTTTGTCGCCAATTCGCTAGTGCGCCGCAGTCGTAGATGTAGTCGAAACGGTGCTTGTTACCCGACGCCTCAAAAATCACTGAAGCAGAATGGAATGAACCTTGGCCGACTCCGTGCTGGATACGTGTGTGATTAACCTTCATGGTTTTTGAAAATCCTTAGATGGGCAAGAATTGTATGTCCGTCGTATCGTTGAGACGGAACCTCAACGTTCCGACGGTGCATTTGGTAGCAAGTCAATTGGGGTAACCATCACCGCACCGGAGTAGCCGTTTTTTTCGATTTCGCAGCAGACTGCACCGCCGGCGCAATTGCGGTCGCTCGGGTGCTTCGTTCGATAATCCTGGTAAACAACGCCTCCCCCCCACGTTCCCTCTGGCGTAAAAAACGCGCATGGCCAAAAAACGTCAGGTTTTCACGCGCACGGGAACACGCCACGTTTAATCGCTGACGATCCAGCAAGAAGCGAATGCCACCTTCGGTGCGAACGGTGGAATACAACACAATATCCGCTTCGCTGCCCTGAAAGCTGTCCACGGTGTCTATATCAATGTCCATCAAGCTGTTCAGTGCCGGATTTTTTTTGCGCAGAGCTAGGAGTTGCTGGCTGATAAGACGCTTCTGCGCACCATAGGGTGTGATGATAGCGACGGTTTTACACTTGAAGTTCACAGGGTCAGACAGCTTGCGTTCAGCCAATCTATCGGCCGCTACGAGCAGAAAGTTTTGTATCGCATGGGCTTCCGATCGGTTAAGTAGGCTTGGACCACCCTGCTCGTTTTCCTGCTTGCCGTGGGGAACATCCACCCAACGCAAACAATGTTCCGGATCCAGAAAGTGCTCGCGCTTGTGCACTTTTCCATTGTGCAGCCCACGTGTCCCGGTCACCGTATAAAATAGATCGGCCACCAAGTCACCGATCGGCTCTACCATCCGGAACTGCTCAATCAGGCGTCCCGAACAAGCTGGAGGTAGGTGCTCATACAGTTGCTCAAAAAAGCTGGTTTTGAGGAAAGTCTCTTCCAAAAACGGCAACGTTTCCTTCGCTTCTGCCTCTAGCAAGCGACTAGCAATGCTTGGCGGCAGCTGAAAGTGATCGCCGATGATAATCGCCTTACGGCTACGCATCAGCGGTATCAAAAGCTCTGGCACAGTGGCCCTACCGCCTTCATCGACAATACAGATATCGAACGTCAGCCTGTCCATGCCATAGCGACGCGACGCAAGGCCTACACAGGTCGCACCAACCAAACAATGAGCCTGCACCACTAACTCGGTCAATTCATCATCGAATTGAGGGCGGTTATTCTTGTCGGTACGGTAGATGCTATCCATCCACGCGCCAATCCATTCAGCCTTGAGCGGTTCTTGCAGGCTGGCAAGGCTGTAATCCTGCTGGCGCTCTCGTATGAACTCCATCAAGACGTTTTCGGTAAGGCGCGACTTCACGCTTTCCTGCACCTTGGTGGCGTCGTTACCCACCCTCAATACGTTGGGGCTAAAATCCGGAAACTGCTCTAAGAACCGATCCAAGGCGTTGTCCACTGCCGTGTTCTGCTGCGACACAACCAACACCCGTGAATCTGGTTTTGCAATAAACAACTGGTAAAGCAACTCCACGATGCAGGTGGTTTTGCCCGTGCCGGGCGGACCTTGAACGAGGTAAAGATTCGATTCGGTAAGCGCTGCCTCGATCACCCGTTTGGAGGCCACCGACTTGGCTGGGTCTTGCCAATGTGGATCTTGCCATTCCAGACCGTCAGCCACGCGTTGCACCCAGAAGGGATCGGGTTGAGGGACATAGCGATCAGGCATCAACAAAATCTGCTGCAGTGTGTGGTTTATCAAACGCCCGCCCAAAAAACCTTGCAAGGCCTGCTTCTGCCGCCCCAAGTTTGCCAATTCGCCTTTATTGGGAAACCTCAAACGCTGTTGCTCAGGCACCATCCTGGTATAGCCACAGCCGGACTCAGGGCGCTTCACGCCTTTGTGAGCAATTTCATAACGCCCTGCGCCAACAGCTTCCGGGACACCCAAAATCTCGCCCACTTGCAACCAACGCTGGTCACCATTGGCACCAAGATATAGCTCCTCTACAAACAGTCGTCGCGTGCCCTGTGCCTTGTCGATCAACTTTTGCAGCGTAATTTCAAGGTTCTGGTCGCAGCCACAAATCCAGCTTCTGTCATCCGGTTCCATAACCTCGGTCAGGACGAATGTGTGATGGCCTTCCTCAGTCAGTAAGTATTCGGTGACAGTGTTCCAACGGTCGAAAAACTGTCCGGCCTGTTTACGCGCCTGATCGTCGCCACCAAACAATGATTGCTGACGGCAAAAACTCAAAAATGTGTCGAACTGCAACACGTCGCAAAACACATTGTTTTTAAGCTTCTGATCAATCAAACGCACCGGGCAAGGCAAGGCATCCAGCTCAACACTGTCGAACCCGGTGCGGGTGATGCCCGTGACTCGCAGCTGGCTGTCTTCGGTGCTCACTTGAGCGTCGACCTGCCAAGGGCCTAATTGCAGTGAGACAACCACAGCGTCATCTGTTTCAACAGTGCTGCGCAACTGCCAGTCGGCGCCGACGCAGTCTTGATCTAGCGTCTGCAAATCATGCACGGCCGTATCGACATGTACGAAAATCGGTGCTGCGCTTTGTTCACCGTAGGTCAGGGATTCTGGGTGTTGGGTAACGGTAACGTTGCCACCGCTCAGTAGCAGATCGTAATAGTGGATATACACTTCAACCCGCTCACCTCGCAGGTAGTTTTTTCCGGGAAAACTTGCCTCACTGCGTGGCAAGAATGCGCGGATACCGCTGCTGATTGCTTGCTGTTGGTCAACGGAGCAAAAACTGGGATAACACCGCACGCTATAACCCTCGCCATGCTGTGCTGAGGTGTGGGCTTTTTCAATAAACGCAAGACACGGCACGTCTTGAATAATATGTTCAGCATGTAATGCGCCACGAAATACGCATGCCTTGAAGTAACGAGGGTTCTTGCTTCCCATCATCTGGATTGGGATGGCGTGTTGGTCGTGATACTGCATCATCATCGCGCGCTGACGGGCGTCGCAGTATTCGATGCCCTGTTTTTCCTTTAGCAGTTGGAGCACCTGTTTATATTCATTGGTACCTCCGTCCAATTCCGCTACCGAAGCCAGGACTACCTTGCCGCTATAAAACCAATCTTCGGGCAAACGAGAGTTGGGCGCAGACATATTGATCAATGCCTCGAAGTTCTGCCGGCGGGCCAGACCTGCCAACGTCTCCATGTACCAATCGCAATATCCCGTAAATGCTGCGAGGCGATTCTGCGTGTCTTGCAGACGGCCCCTCAACAACCTCAAGGCATTGCGCCGATAGGGGCTGATAGAAACATCTCCCAGATCGGCATCCAGGCGCTGGGCCAAGGCCTCAAACTCCTTTGCAGGTCCTTCCAAGCGAGTGCGAAATTGCAGGCAATATGTTTCGTAGTCGGCTTTGAGCTGCATTGCGGCCTGTTCACGAACCAAAGCCTGCTCCCGAACGTCAGTATTGGGAGCTGCCTGATAAGCGTTACGCGCCTTCTCGTTGCGGCGATTAAGCTCGTCGTGCCACTCGCGTTCTTGGTCGGTCTGGCGACCAAAAAGCCAGGCAAGCGCGGTAGCGCCGAGAGCAATTAGGCAAGCCGCGATAGGGCGAATCATAAATCGCCCGCCTCAGGATTTTGTCGGAGGAATTAGCGCGCGGTAATTCTGCGCTAACAGCTCGGGGCTAACGGAGTCCTCCAGTATCCTATCCAGTACACGCTCACGGTCACGATTAAGCGACTGCATCAAGTCGTGATCGATTTTCAAAGCCGCCATCTTACGTTGGTGGTCTTGGGCATCCTGAGTGCGAAGCCGATCGGTCTTATCCATCTCATCGATAGTTTTCAAAGCAACCTGAGCCGTCGCTTCGCGTGCCGCTTCGATTTTCGCGTTACTCTCAGCTATCGCAGCCTTAGTCACGTCAGCCTGCTTGCTCCAGTCCATCGCCTTACCGGCTGTGTTTAGCGCCGCCTTGGTCAAGTCGGCAATGTGGCCAAACTTTTGCGCTCTGAATTTTTCGCTATCGCCTGTCGACTCAGTTTTTGGAGGTGTTTTTTTGGGTTCTGGCTTTTTCATCAAGTGTTCCTCAATCTTCCATTAACATGAGCGTCGCGCTGAGCTGAGCGTCGACCAATTGATAATAAGCACGCTCTAGTTTTAATAGAGGCACACAGTTTGGGGCGGAAGCTAACCGCTGCGCTGCGATATGTTTACCCAGCTTTTTGATTTGCCTGGAGAAGCTTTCCAGTTCCATTACCCCGATCCTCAATTTTATGTCCTGCGACTCTAACTGTTCGCGTGTGGTGCGCATCTGGGCAGTAAATTTCAGCTCCCTCAGCTTCGCCTGCATTCGAAATTGCTTTTCCAGCTCTTTCAGCGCCTGTGCGAGCGCTTCACCCTCCGCTTCCAACTCACGGGTTTTGCTTTTTGCCTGCCGAAATTCCGCATAAGCGCCGAGGGCATCCAACACCGCCATTCCCGCCTCAACAAACATCAACGGGCTCGCGGCGGACTTTCCAACGCGCGCCAATGTGTACAGGCTGCGAACTGCACCACCAGCGCGCTCCGCACGCTCGGTGGTTTTTTCGTCCCAATCGAATAATTCGGCGAATACATTCAAAGTAATCATGCGGGTTGCCCCTCTTCTACCTGAAGTAGGTTGAATGAAACAACCAAGGCATTTGGACAGGTCTGCATGTGGTGGCTGAGTTGCGCCTCATCCATCGAAAACAACACCTGCAGATTTCGCGCACTCACTTCGTGAGACACCCCTGGAGGCACCGAATACGTGGAGATTTCATCAGGCACTTCAGTACCTAGGCACGCTGGGATGGTGGAGTAGCTGCTGACATCACCGGCGGCAATAGCATGCTCGGAAAAGTGAGTTAAGTTTGCAAAGCTCGCCAGTTCCATGCGGTGTGTTACCGCTGGCGGTGCGACTACCGACCATGGAAAATTCGGTACACTCTTGAAGGCATGGTTGAGTTCCAGCACTGGCAAAGATACGAATGGCACCGTTAGGGTCTTGCCACTACCGGCGGCGCTGTGGAGACGTAACGTTAAGTCGCCAGGGGCATAATCGACCGGCAAATGAGCCTCGCTCCCCTCTCCCTCTTGCACACGCAATTCACATTCCCAGTGCTGATGCTCACTGGTTATCAACTCACAGTCCTCCCCCCAACAATGAGCCAGTAGAGAGCTCAGCATGCCCTGGTCCAACAAGATACGAAGGCGGCTAGCTTCATCAAACAAGTGATACTGCCCAGAACGTCCGCCACGCCCAGGGCGTCGAGGCACACGGATCACAGTCGAAACAGCCGTATCGGACTCGGCAGCCTGGATTGACGAGGCTAAGGGATCGGCGAGCAACAGTGCATGCACTGCATGTCGACGCAACGTAAAGGCGTCCAGCCAAATGGTCAGTTCAAAATCCTGAAGAAGACGCTCAACCTCCACCATTGTGAGGCCCCGCTGGGTCAATCTCAGAACAGGCTGGTCATCGACATCCACAATCTCCAGATAGTGATGGCTTTGCAAAAAATCCAACTGGTTTAACAGCGTCGCTTGGCTCAGTCCGGTAACTGCGACCAGCGCATCCAGTGAAAGTCCCTGCTCCAGTGCCCTAAGCAAAAAGCGTGACACGCCACCTAGGCTGTCAAGCAAGCGATGCGAAAGGGTCAGGCTGTACCGGTCAAATGGCAGCAGGAAGGTAAGGGCCCTGTTGATTCGAATCACTTTCACCATCCGTTGGAATTGTCGGCATCGCACGAATGATCGCACGCTGAAGCAGGCCGCGACTGAGCGCACGCGTTAAGCATATGAAAAGATATCGAACGGAGTGGGCTTTTCTTGATAAATTTTTCCGACCACTCGCTCTGTTTATCCCATGGCTCAGGCCTTGAAATTGTCGGATACTGCCATTGCGCCAGCACCCATTTTTCAAGGTTGAAATGACTCATGGCAAGGAAGAAGGCAAAAAACTCCAGTGGCACCGGCATCCTGATTATTTTTGCGCTGGCCTTCAGTGCACTCGCTGCGATCCCGAAGAATGCTTGGATCTCCATCGGTGTCATAGCCGGCATCGGCGTGATCATGTGGCTGCTGGCTCAACGCGCAAAGCGACAGCTCAATCAAATCCCGACATCGCCTCCAGAGCTAACTCGCCCGCAGAACTCACAAGGCATAGGCCTTACGTTCTCTATGCGTGAGGTTTCGACGAGCAATATGGACGCTGAAGAAAGTCCCGAATTTTATACCGTCCAACTCGGCTCGCGCCCCTCCCCCTCCTTTAAAATTCCAGATGCAGGCTCACAGAAGTCTGATGCCCGCTGGGTACCGGCAGGCGAGTCTGTCACTGTTTCTGGCTTTTCGCTTCCCGGCGGTATGTTCTATGTCGGGAGTACGCTGGGTGGCCGATACGACGCGCAAGAGCCCTCACTGATCAACCCAAAACTCCGGATTGCCAAGACATACGTCGATATTGAAGAGCAACTGATGTCTTACTGGCCAAGTTTTCATTCCATTACACCGGAAGCTCGGCGCGGTTACCTTCAATGGCTTGCAGGTGGGCGTAATGATCCACTGGCGGACACCGGCTACGTCTTTTTGTTTTTTTATGGACTGGAGCGCCGGGTACTCGTTGATAGCGTAGAGAATCCCAAGGTAATTGCTGAGATTCCTTTGATAGTCGAAGAAGTCCAGCGTCTATTGAGTATTTATGGGGAAAACCGATCGTTCAGGGGATATGCGGGCGGCTTACTGGACTACCTGGAAAACACTGCTGTTGACCCAAATCTCTACCTTGGTCCGCCTCCCGAAGCTGCTGCTTTAAGCTACGAAATGCCACTGCCGCTGCGCATAGGTTTGGGGCAGCACGCCTCCAACAAACGTCCACTGGATGCCGATTGGGCGTTGGCATGGGCGCTAGCCGACCCCAACATCGGTAAACGCACCCCAGTGACGCGCTGCAAAGAAGTCTTCTCAACACTGTTCAAGCTCAAGTACGCAAGCTTCCATCCTGCGGGTCTGATCCTGGCGCAAAACAAGACCAAGCTTAAGACCAGCTACCGCCCAGCATCTGCGGTGTTAAAGGCACCCACGCTAAATCTGGGTGATCTTCCTGACGTCATGGCAACCTCAGGAACACGTAAAAATTTGCAACTGCTTGTCGAGCTATGCACCAGCGAGCTTGAGCCCTACAGCCGTTATTTGGGACGAAACCCTGAAAGCGCAGAAGCCCTTGAAGGCCTCCTGCAGCTTCCAGTCACCCTCTGGCCCGCGGCGGCCCGTAGAGAGTTGGACGAGCTGCATTCTAGGATTGGCGACGATCTGATTGTCATGAGCTTTGGCGAACTCGCGGGTCGATTCAAGAGCGCAGGCGCGTTGTCTCGGGACAAGGTACTCGCACTTGCCCGCGCACTGGAATCGCTTCATATCGGTATGGAACCCGACGTCCTGGCTGGCAGCAGGACACCAAAAGCTGAAGACCGAGTTGCATTGTTCGTGACCCAGCCCGAAGACGGATCACTCCGGGCCTCTGCGGCTTACAACGCAGCATCAGTAACCCTTGACCTGGCCAGTGCAGTGGCATCTGCCGATGGTGACACTTCCAATGAGGAAGTCACACTGCTTGCTCAGCACATCGACTCATGGAGTCACCTGAGCGTTGCCCATCGCAAGCGTCTCAAGGCACATCTGCGAATCCAGCTCCAGCAACCACCAACGCTCGCAAGTCTGAAGAAAAAGCTCGATCCCTTGACCGTCGAAGCAAAGCGCACAATCGCAAGTTTCCTGTCTCACCTGGCGCAAGCCGATGGCACCGTCAGCCCGTCGGAGGTGAAGCTTCTTGAGCGAGTTTATAAGGCGTTGCAACTGGATAGTCAGCTGCTTTACGGCGATCTCCACGGGGCAGCATCCGGAGCAAGTATTGCGTCCGTTAAGCCAGCAACCAGCTATCCCCAATCCGAACCTGGCGCACAGGTCTCCGCAAATGCGAAACAAGGCTTCGTGCTCGATCATGATCGAATTGCGCAGCTACAACGAGAGACGGCCGAGGTCTCCGCCCTACTTGCCCAGGTATTCACTGATGATCAGATCGAGGAGGCTGAGCAACCCGTTGAAAATACAGAATCGGCGCCGGAGTCGAGCGCTGACGTTGCGGGCCTCGATTTGGAGCACTCTGCATTCCTTCGTTTGTTGATCTCACGTCCTGAGTGGAGCCGCTCCGAACTTGAAGCCGCTGCCAGCGACATGGAACTGATGCTTGATGGTGCCTTGGAACAAATTAACGACATGGCTTTTGAACGTTTCGACATGCCCGTCACTGAGGGTGATGACCCCGTCGAGATCAATACAGACATTCTGGAAGAGTTAGCCCTATGAGCACGATCAGAGCCAAGGATCGCGACGCGGTCATTCAATCGCTACGCGCCGGCGTTGTTCCTCGCGTCGGCCAACACTTGATTCAGGTAGGCCGGGTGGGCGAACTCGACGCACTGATCAAGGATGTCAACCGGCTGGTCGAAAGTGGCTCAGCCTTTCGGGTTGTGATTGGTGAGTACGGTGCAGGAAAGACGTTCTTTCTTAACTTGGTGCGAGCCATCGCTATGGAGCGAAAACTCGTGACCATGCACGCTGATTTGAACCCTGATCGCAGACTGCATGCCACCGGGGGACAGGCACGCTCGCTTTACTCTGAGCTGGCCAAGAACATGTCGACGCGGACAAAGCCCGACGGTGGGGCCATGCAAGGCATCGTTGAGAAATTCATCTCCCAAGCCAAAACCGAAGCCAAGGCGGCAGGTACTGATAGCGAGACTGTCATCCGAGCCCATCTGAGCGAGCTGACCGAGATGGTCAATGGATATGATTTCGCCGAAGTGATTGCTGCGTATTGCCGCGGTTTCGAGGAAGGCAATGAGCAACTCAAGGCCGACGCGATCCGTTGGTTGCGTGGCGAGTTCACCACCAAGACGGATGCCCGAGCGGCCTTGGGTGTACGGACCATCATCGATGATGCCTCCGTCTACGATCAGCTCAAGCTGCTTTCGAGGTTCGTCAGGCTCGCAGGGTTTGGTGGGCTGATGGTCTGTCTCGACGAGCTGGTTAACCTCTACAAGCTAGCAAACACACAGGCTCGTAACGCCAACTACGAGCAGATTCTGCGTATCCTCAATGATTCGTTGCAGGGATCATCTGAGGGGCTTGGTTTCGTATTGGGTGGCACTCCCGAGTTTTTGATGGACACTCGCCGAGGGCTATTCAGCTACCCTGCCCTGCAATCCCGACTGGCCGAGAACTCGTTTGCCAAAACCGGGTTAGTCGATCTTTCGGGGCCTGTCATCCGTCTCACCAGTCTTACGCCGGAAGACTTCTACGTACTGCTTCAGAAGCTTCGTCACGTATACGCTTGTGGCGATGCTGAAAAGTATTTACTGCCTGACGAGGCGCTCCCGCTGTTCATGGCGCACTGCAACCAACGCTTGGGTGAAGCCTACTTCCGTACACCGCGCACCACGATCACAGCATTCATCAATCTGCTGGCCATTCTGGAGCAAAACCCGGTTGCCGATTGGCGGACGCTGCTTGGAGGCGTCGAGGTCGCCAAGGACTTGGGCGGCGAAGACGACACGGAAGTCAACGCGGACGATGAACTTGCCACCTTCACGCTCTGACTCATCGGGTTTCGACCAGCTAGAATCCCGAATCCAGCGATGGATTTGGGCTGAAGGCTGGACTTCCTTGCGCGACGCCCAGGAATGGGCTGTGCCTGTTCTGGTGGATGCTGATCAGGATGTCATCATCGCCGCAGCAACAGCAGCGGGGAAAACCGAGGCCGCCTTCCTTCCCATACTGACGAATTTGCTTAACGACGATGACCCGCCTGGCGCTGTGTTGTATATCAGCCCTCTCAAGGCCTTAATCAACGATCAATGGGACAGGTTAAGCCGCCTCTGTGAGCAGCTTGAGATTCCCGTAGTAGCTTGGCACGGGGATATTTCATCAAGCAAAAAACACCGCTTCCTAAAGTCATCTGAGGGGGTGCTGTTGATCACCCCTGAATCCCTTGAAGCACTTTTCGTAAACCGTGGCTCAAGTCTTTGCGGAGTATTCCAAAATCTGCGCTATATCGTCGTAGACGAACTGCACGCATTCATCGGTAGTGAACGAGGCAAACAACTTCAGTCACTGATGCATCGGGTAGAACTTGTCGCCGGGCGTCGCCTTCCTAGAGTTGGGCTGTCAGCCACGCTCGGCGATATGAAGATGGCGTCGGAGTTTTTGCGTCCGGGAAATGCCGATGGGGTTACCGTCATTGAGTCTAAAAACTCCAACCAGACACTTCAGGTGCAAGTTCGCGGTTACATCCAGCCGCCAATGAGCGAGCTCAAAAAGAAGCCCGTCGAGCGCTCTGATCAGGAGGGAAATGATGACGAGACGGAAAACGAGGCGAGCCCTGACTTCGCGATTGCTGATCATCTATACAAGGTGTTACGCGGCAGTAATAACCTGATTTTCCCGAACAGTCGGTCTCAGGTTGAATGGTACGCGGACCAACTGCGTCGCCGTTGCGAGAAAGATAGCGTGCCCAACGAATTCTGGCCTCATCACGGCAGCCTTTCAAAGGATCTGCGGGAGCAAGCTGAGCGTGCGCTCAAGGCGGGCAACCAGGCGGCATCGGCGATTTGCACCACGACGCTCGAACTCGGAATAGACATCGGCAGCATCAAAACAGTGGTGCAGATTGGTGCCCCACCATCGGTGGCGAGTCTGCGACAGCGTTTAGGGCGTTCGGGCAGACGCCCGGGAGAAAAAGCGACACTCCGCGTTTACTGCAAAGAGTCACCACTCACAGATGGGGCTAGCCTATCGGATCAGTTGCGCCAAGGGCTGGTCCAGACCATTGCCATGGTCAGACTGCTGGCCAGGGGATGGTTTGAACCTCCCAGGGCTCAGGGCATTCACGCATCCACCCTTGTTCAGCAATCCCTTTCCATCATTGCCCAGTGTGGCGGCGCATCTGCAGCAGACCTCTGGAAAGTCTTGATTGCAGAGGGGGCGTTTCCGAATGTCGAGAAGTCAGACTTCATGAGGCTGCTCAAGTCCCTGGGTGAGCATGAACTCATTGTTCAAGACAGTTCTGGGTTATTGCTTCCAGGGACGGTTGGAGAGCGACTGATCAACCACTATGAGTTCTACAGCGCATTCACCAGCGATGAAGAATTCCGCTTGGTGTGTGATGGAAAAGCACTCGGATCAGTCCCCGTAAGCCGCCCGTTGACCAAGGATCAACGCATCATCTTTGGAGGCCGGAGATGGCAGGTGCGTGATGTTGATCTCCAGGCCAAGGTCATTATTGTTTCAGCCGCACGCGGTGGTGCCCCTCCTCAGTTCGATGGTTTGGGCGCTATGGTGCATGACACTGTGCGCGAAGAGATGCGCGCAGTCCTGGCAGACACGGCCGCTTGCCCGTTTATCGATCGCGGCGCTCAAGCGTTACTCGATGAAGCTCGAAAGACATTTGTCTCATTGGGTCTTGGCGAGCGTTACCTCATCGAGTCGAGCGGAAAATGTTATTTGATCAGTTGGCTAGGTGATTACGCCAATGATGCGCTACGCCTGCTGCTCAATCATGTGGGCCTTTCTTGTGATAGCTCGGGCCTTGCTATAGAGATCGACGCGAACATCGATCAGGCAAAAGCCGCACTCAAGGCCGTGGGTAATTTGGACCCAAGCGATCTCGATTCGACTCTCGCAGATGTGGAGAACATGCTGCGCGAAAAATGGGATTGGGCGTTGCCAGAGCCGTTGCTTGTGAAGTCTTTCGCTTCAATATCGCTGGATATCTCGACCGCAGTGTTTTTTGCACAGAGGCAGTCGGCGAGCTGAATTTTAGCTGGTCAAACCAAACAGCGCGCCGCACCGAGTCATTCAAAATAGCAGCGCCCTCACTCAACTTGAAACCCAATCGCTAGGCCTACTATGTCAATAGTCCATTACCTCGCATACGGCTCCAATCTACACCCCTTGCGGCTTGCCGCGCGTGTTCCCTCCGCTCGCGTCGTTGGCGTCGTTGAGATGCCTGGCTATATGCTGGCGTTTCACAAGCGCAGTATTGATGGCTCAGGTAAGTGCCTTGTCCACACCGAACAGGGAGCTAGCTGTAAGACATATGGCGTCCTCTATGAATTCGATGCGCAAGAGAAAGCGCAGCTTGATGCTGTTGAGGGGAAAAATAAGGGATACCACGAGCAGCTTGTTCAATTTCAGCTGAACGGTGAAACGTATACACCTTATATATACATCGCTCAATCCACACACATTGATCTGTCACTCGCCCCATACCACTGGTACAAAAATCTCGTGCTGGCCGGCGCCAGATATCACAATTTTCCAGCCCAATACATTGTCGCCATCGAAGCAATCCCCTCGAAGGGTGATCCAGATGTAAAACGAGCACAAGAGAATGAAAATCTGCTCCAGCAAATGGAAAAATATAAACTTTAGCCAACTGAATTTCCCGCAAGCAATGCCTCACAGGCCCAGTGGCCTTTTGGGCGCCTCACGGAGCTCAATAGCTAGAATAAGTCAGAGCACTATTATTCGGCCTGTTGAGCAGGCAAAAATCTGCTGGCACTGATGGAAGCCGCTGACGAGGCCCTCATCTGAAAGTCGAGCAAAGGGCTGTACCTGTGGCTTATATCCCTACCCGGTTTACCCCGTTACGATCTGATCTAAACAGTTTGTTTTTACGCGGAAACCCAAACCGTTGGGGCGGCAAGTTCATCAAGAAAATAGATAACTTCGCGCCGCCTCTAGCGCTGGCTCTTCGAAAGCTTCGCCAGCATGTAAGCCGAGACCGTGCCGACAACCTCAATCGCAGCCTTAGCCTCCTCCCTAGAAAGTGTCGGCACCCACGGTCTGCCGTGCCCGGTCCCTTGCTTGTTCCTCACACGGTTAACACCAAGAGCGGCGACGAACAGACCGCGCTCCATCGCCCGTATCGCTTTCTCGCCAGCTTGCTCCGGAATTTCTGGGACAGCGAGATCAAGGGCAATAAAGGCCATACCTAGCAGAGATTGAAAGTTCGCCCCTGCCGGATAGCTTCCCCTCAAGCTCTCAAGCACATGTGCTGAAGTGGCTTCTATCAGATCCTTTCCGGTGCCCACTATAAGAGCGGCATCTTCAGCCCCCTTCTGCGCACGAATGGCATACCCCCATAAGGCGTCAGTCAACTCCGCCCCTGCAAGTGACGTTAGTACCTTGGGGGAGATCGAGCCATCCTCGGCCAGATTAAAGCCCTCTGTATCTAACGCTGCCTTGGCGTTATCTATAGCCTCAATACCTACGTAGTTCGCAGACGTTTTCCTAAAACCCCCACAGGCTCGAACTTTGGAGAGCAGCCCCGCAGCAAAACGGGAACCTGCCTCGGGATGAATCTCAATTGCGCCGTAAAGCACCGCACGGACACGTTTGGCCTTGCCAATGGTTTGCCCCTGCTGCTTTGGATCGTGATCAGAGAGGCCGGCGGTCTTCACTTGAAACTCAATGTCCGCATGAGAAGGTTCTCTGTAGACTCCGTTATTACCAGAATCGTCAACAAGCTGAGCCAATGCATGAGCGATAGTGTCTGTAATGGGAATGGTTGTCATAGTTGTTTTGCACCTACTGGTTGAAAGAGCAAAAGCGATCAATTCACTAATCCTTTCCTACTCTAGTCGACGCAAAGCCCCCCCTAAGTCAACGCGGGCCTTTTTTTGAAGTGTCCAGTTCTTCGGATAACATCCATTTGATGGTTTGCTTTCGGTAAAAGGAATCATTCGACCAAGCCTACAAAAATAAGGACCTGCCCCCCATAGCGTATTGCTCCCTGTACCCGACTTTTCCGCCTGGCATTAAGCCCGCTCGGTCCCAAGCCGATTCAGAAAATTTCCAAAGCCTAAAACGTAATCAACCGATGAATAACCAACCACCGAAAAACCATCACTTTGTCCCCCAGCACTTTTTGAAAGCCTGGCAGTCGTCCGAGGGAAAAATCATTCGATACAGACATATCCCTTCAACCGGCGCCTTCGAAGTCAAAGAGGTGGCGATCAAAAAAACCGCCTCTGTCAACGACCTCTATCGCATAGAGTTCCCGGACGGCAGCTTTGAGATCGAGTCGACTCTTGTAACACCCTTGATTGACGAGCCAGGCCACAAGATCATCGAGAAAGCACGCATCAGTCGTGCAACGGCGTGGGCGGCGCACGATAAACGACAGCTGGCCTACTACCTGACGTGTCTCGAGGCTAGGCATCCAGAGGTGCTGAACGCGATGAATATCAATGACCACCTGGAAACATTGCGCCGACAGATGAAGTCCACTAGACACGCGAGTCACGAGTCCATTGATGAGGTTATTGATTATTTAAAACAGTCGAGATCGCTGGGTGAGTATGCGTTCGGTCTACTTGTTCAGAACGAAACCCTACCATTGATCGAGCAACCTTTTTCGGATGGGTTAGTCGCGGCTGATATGTACGAATATGGAGGCGAATCAGGTGGTCTGATTTGCTCTGACTATCCCACCTCACGTTGGGGCAACTACTTGCGTGAACTGCTTTTCATCATTGCCATCAGTCCGCGCAAAGCCCTAGTGTATTCGAACAGCCCCAAAGGCTTCGGTCAGCTCCCAGCTAGTGTCAGGACTCGACTTATCAATTTGTATACGTTGGCAAAAGCCAAGACCGCATACTTCACAGACGCATCACAATCAGATTTCATCGCAGCCCATCTGGGCTGGGCAACCAAGCTACAAACGTTCGACGAACAGAAACGTTACATTAGTGATTTTGTGATGGTTCAGCTCTCTGGCGCTCGCCTCTAGAGTAGCTGCTCGCATCAGGCCTCGGCATTAAGTGAGCTCTTCATCTTCGGTCGCGCTGGTTTGCAATAAGCTGTCCACCACCCAATTGTGGGCTCATAATGCCGACCCAGCTTGAACGTAGTTAGAGCCACTCAAAGGCCGCTCACAACACTGGCCTGCCCTACTCTCCTGCTGCGACTTCGGCCTTATCCGCTCGCTTGCGCCCTCTTGGCGCCGGCATAGTCACAAGGCATTCAAACAAACGCTCCGCGTACACAAAACCCATTCGCTTGACCGCATCCTTGTCGAAATAAAAGAGCCATGCCAGCAACAAGGCACCCGAAATGAGAATGGTAAGCCCAGCGGCAAGACCCGGGTCAGCAAAGTGGATCAACTCGATTTGTGGAGGTTTGACACGAAGAACGCCGGCAATCAAACAGCCATAAACCAGTCCGCAAAGGCAGGAAAAAATGCCGACGGCTTTCATGGCTACCATGTTGCGGTGAAAGCCGTAAGCGATGTTCTCCTTGAGTAGCAATTGCTTGCTGGTGCGGGTGAGTTCCCTGAGTCGTTTTGTTGCACCGATATAGATGTCGTCTGCGTTGGCCGGATCGCTCGCCTCCTCCTGCGCGGTTGGCATAACAATGCCTAGCTTTGAAGTGATCGCGACGTGATATCTCTGTTTGCTGATGCGATCTAAAAATTTGTCACTGTGGCGTAGAGCCAACGTGGTCGGCATCCCACCCCATAGCGCGACCAGCTTTTCTTCAAGCTTTTTTCCACGCCCGCGGGCCACGCTGGCGAGTGCGTAAATGGCACCACATCCGGCAAGTAAGCCAATGACACTGGTCAGTACCGGGTGTTTTGCGCCGTAAACACACAACAAGGGGACGAGTAACGGTAATGAAACCAACAATCCCGGAATGACCCGAGCTTTTCGCTCATACGGGTCTTTGACCAATTCAAATATCGCGATCATAAAAGCCTATGACTTTAGTTCATCGATGAAGGGTTGAATTTCTGTGCGATTTTTCAGGTAGATGTGCTGCACTTTCGGGTCGGGGCGCTCATCCAGTAATCCAAGACTTTTGAGCGTGTAGAGAAGAAACGCCTGGCGGCACGGCAACTCGGCCTCTCCATTACGCATGCCGTAATCTCGCTCAACCACCCTTTTCTTGGGTGCCTCCAAATCGGGGTTTGCGGCAAGGATCAAGGTTACATAGGTATTCCACTGGGCATCCTGCACCGGGTCGACAGAACATTCTTCAATCCCATCAAGACTCAAGATCCTGATCAGGACAAAATCCCTAAACCGTTTACGGTTGTGACAATACGCTCGTACATGCCAACGGGAACCGTCATGGCCCAGTGAATGGGGCGACAACAAACGCTTGGATACATCCAAAGAAGTCATCGACTGGTAACTGACATGAATCGACAACTTTTCGCGAATGGCTTTGATGACGGCGGCAACGATCGTTTCATCCAGCGTTCGACCAGGCCTGGGCACAAAATCAGCTTCAGGTACCGCCCCCAAAAAACTGCTCGAAGCGTCAATAATCCCGGTTCTGGTAGCGAGCAATTCCGTCAGGTACTGGTGAGCGGATGATTGTGGGAACACCGCCTGGAAATCTTGTGTGGCCACGTAGGTTTTGGAGCTGCGGTCATATTCAAGATTGTTCGGCGCCAGCTCCGTGTATTTGGCAATGTCGAGCGAAGCCTGAGGCACCGACACACCAAAGTACTCCGTCAAGTCAGCTCTATTGATACGCCCTTCCCAGCGCAAACGAAAATCGATGAACTGAAGGCGACGATCCGCTCCCCAGCTGCGACTTTTGGTTTCCGTGGAGGGTGATGCATTTACAGACGACGGTTGCATTGGCTAGCCCAAAAAATAAACGGATATAAAAACTATTCGTATGAAATATATACGCGTTTAATGGCTGTTCGTCCAGCCGCCATGTCAGAGCTCACAAGCAATTTGGCGCTGGATCTCCATTGCCCCCTCGCCCCGCATTCCCTCATGACAGCTATCTCGTCATTCGCCTTGAGACCGGGCTTCCTTTCATCCACTCAATGGGCCTACCCAAAAACCCTTAAGTCTTCGAACCGCAATCGCGTATAAAAAATATTCGTATAAAAACTAGACGAGCATAATTTCTATGCGTACCTTCTGTCGTGCGATCAAATTTCTAGCAACGCTTTGGGGAACTGAATGTCAGCGAAAATTACGTTTTTCCCGGTGGACAACGGCGACATGACGCTGGTGCAGCTAGCCGACACGGCAGCCACCACGCTGCTGATCGACATGAATATTCGTGTCGCGGCCGATGACCCAGCGGACTCGGCTCCAGACGTTGCGACGGAGCTGCGAAAGCGCCTTCGGTTTGATCAAAAAAAGCGGCCTTACGTTGACGCGTTGTTGCTGAGCCATCCGGACAAGGATCACATCAGTGGCTTGGCGAAGCACTTTTGGCTGGGATCATTGGATGACTACCCCGACGACAATTTGGAATGGCATGAAAAGCGCATTGTGATTCGCGAAATGTGGTCATCTCCAATGGTGTTTAGACGACGCTCGAAACATCACACGCTCTGCCCGGATGCAGTCGCCTTCAATAAGGAAGTCCATCGCAGGATTGGGCTTTGGCGCACGCTACGGTTCGCCGTAGAAGGCGATCGCATCAAAATCATGGGTGAGGATGAGAAAGGCAAAACCGACGATTTATTGCCCATCTTGATCAAGACCGGTGAGAAATTTACTCAGATCAATGGCGAGTCCTCGTTCCTGTTCTCGGCTCACCTGCTAGCGCCCGCTCCTCTGCAAGACGATGACACTGAAGAAATGTTGTCCAAAAACCACTCCAGCGTCATTTTGAACATTGAACTGCAGGCTTCAATCTACTCGTCCAAACGCGTCAGGTTCCTGACCGGAGGGGACGCAGAAGTGGCCATCTGGAAACGCCTGTGGGAAAAGTACAAAGACACTCCAGAAGTGCTTGAGTACGATTTGCTTCAAGCGCCCCACCACTGTTCATGGCACTCCCTTTCTGTCTACAGCTGGTCAACCTACGGCAATGACGCAGAGCTCTGCCAGGAAGCCCGTAACGCACTCGGGCAGGCTCGAGAAGGTGCAACTATCGTTGCGAGCAGCAAGAAGATACTGGACAACGATGACAACCCGCCGTGCATCCGGGCCAAGCGCGAATACCTGTCTATCTTGAGGCCAGTGGATGGCATCTTCCATTGCACGGGGGACGGTAAGCGCCCGGAAACGATCGAGTTCGAGATCACCTCCACTGGAGTGTCCAAAATTGTCGCCGGTGTCGCTGCAGGGGTAGGAGCTAGTGCCGTGGCTTCCGCTGCGCCAAGGGCGGGCCGCACATGAATGAGATCTACGAATGGGGAACACCGATTGGTGAAGGACAAAAGGATTCGCTACATCCAATGACGCTTGGCCTGATTCAGGCCTGTCAGGATCATCCGTGCATCGAGGTGCTGGACATCCGAACCGTCGATGAAGGTTTGGGGCCGGAGCAGGCCATCGTCATTGAGGCGGGTGATGGCACCATTGAGTCGGGCAACCCGGGTCGCATCCGCAGGCGAGAAACCCTGGCGATTACAGTGAATCCGCAGACCGACGTCCCGGTGGTCGTGCGTACCTTGCGCAAGGATTTTCCGGGACACTCCCATCAACACGGCACACACCTGAACACACCACGCGCCCTCTGCCTCTACAATATCGTGTGGAGCGCTGTTGAACGCAGCTGGACGCCAGAACGCTTTTTGGAACGGATGTTCTGGTGGTTACGCGAGACGTCTCAGCTACGGCTGCATCGGGACGATCAACCACTGGAGCAACTGTTTTACAGCAGTCGCTACCAGTTGATCCTGCCTTCAAATTATTTGAAGCAGTCTGAGGACAGCGGCAAAAACCTGATTATCGAGGAAATCACGGGAGCACCGGGACGTCAGGTTACCTTGCGGGGAAGGTTCGATGACTCAAGCAATCCTCGAGGTGTGGGTCTGCAGTCACTGAAGCTGTCTGTCGACGGTGTCGGTTCATCGCACGTGGAAGCCGCCCCCCAGACACTTGGTCAACTCCATGACCGCTTGGTCTCCCGTGGAAGTGGGCTCAAGGAGCCATTGTTCAGCAGCGTGTTTGATGCGGTGACCGATCAGGGGTTAGTCCCTGAACAGGCTGGCGAGATCAAGGCGATACTTATCCTGGTCTGGGTGCCGCGCACGGGTAAGGAAGGCATTGAACGGTATGACGTGCTGGGCTATGCGCTCCAGAGTTCGCTGCAAGCACTCGGTAACGCATTCGGTATGTTGCACTTCGACAGTGAAAAGCGACGCTGGCATCGCACGACCTTGATTGGTGATGCTGCACAGAGCGATGAAGATCGCGCATGGCGAGATCTGGAAATCCTTTCAGTGCAAATCCGCTGGGGGATCGGAGCCGAAGGCGGACGCCAAATGTCCGCGATCAACCCTGACGATGCTGACTTCGATGGGGTGCTCGCCGGCGTAGGCTCTTTGGGCGGAACGCTTGCAGACATCTGGCTGCGTGAAGGCTGGGGTCGTTGGACGTACATAGATCCGGATCAGTTGCTTCCCCACAACCTGGCACGGCATGTCGGATTGGACAGTGGAGTGGGCTACGCGAAAGTCGATGTAGTCCGGCACCATGCCCAAATGGTGTTTCCCGACGAACCTGAACCTAAAGCGATTGCGGGTAGCCTGACAAGCCGAAGTGAGGAAGTGATGAGCGCATTGGATTCAGCGAGTTTAGTGATCGATGCGACGACGACTTTCGACGCTCCTCGCGATTTAGCTGAGCGTGAAAATGCCCCCCGCACCGCCAGCGTGTTCCTCACCCCTTCGGGCCTTGCCAGCGTGATCCTGTTGGAGGACGCGAGTCGCACCCTGCGGTCCCCCGCGTTGGAGGCACAATATTACCGAGCGATCCTCAACAGCCCCTGGGGAAAATCGCACCTTCAAGACCACTTGGGGGATTTATGGGTAGGTGGTGGCTGCCGTGACATTTCGTTTCGGATTCCGCTTGAGCGCATTCACTTGCATGCAGCGATCCTTTCGAAGCAACTGCGCAAAAGTGTTCTGGGCGATGGCGCGCGAATATGCGTGTGGACAGTGGACGAAGAGACGGAAGCTGTAACCCCGCAGGAAATCACTCCCCATCCGGTGAGTTCACACGCTCAGAATGGTTGGACGGTTACCTATGACGATGCGTTGATCACCAAGCTCAAGCAGATTCGTGGCGCAGCCCTTCCCAACGAAACGGGTGGCGTATTACTTGGGGTGACAGACCTGAAGTCTAAAACCATCCTGTTGGTCGACACATTGCTCCCCCCCGCTGACAGCCAAGCAACTCCCCACCACTTCATCCGAGGCAAGGTCGGTCAGGAAGCCGCATTAGCAGACGTACACGAACGCACGGCTCGAGTCGTCGACTACGTGGGCGAATGGCATTCACATCCTGATGGTTACCCTGCGACCCCCAGTGTCGATGATCGAACGCTAATCACGTCGCTGGCGGGCTTGATGTCCAGTGAGGGGCTACCCGCCATCATGATCATCGTGGGCGAGTATGAGATCACTCTCCATGTTGAGTGATCAGCCAGCGCGGCGTCCTTAACACCCACGATGCAGTACCTATAAGGCACTCCCCAAAGGGGCATGGCAGGTTGCCCCTCTGCTTGCCGAAACAGCATTCAACCTAGGAGAAATGATCTGCTGGTATCGAATTTGCTCGTCAAATAATTCGAGAACCAGGAAAGTAAAAATCAACTAATAATCTCGTTAAAACAATTCAAAAGCATCGAATCTTAAACAAACGAATAGGTCATCTCATGTCTGGATCAGTAGAGCTTTCGAAAGAAGAATTATTTTCCCTGGTTGAAAAAGCGGTCAAGCCTCAGTTCTTTTTGCTCATATTCAGTTTCGTTTTGCTCTTCGACGCTTCGCTAGTACGTTTTCACCACATCGGACTCTTTGAACTAGGCACTTCGAACCTGAGCACTTCAACCGTTGGCATCACCTTGATTCTGACCTTCCTGGTTTTCTCAGGTTTGGCTTCAATGATTCTGCCTTTTTTATACATAGCATCGATCCAACTCTATATTGCTACGGTCTATAGTTTCTGTCTGTGGTTGAAGCAGAAGATCGAACCGGACAATGAGCCTATACACTATACAGGGCCAAAAAGACGCGAACGTGATCGTGTTCGTCCATGGGAACTGCGAGAGGAAGCACACAAAACACAAAGCGACTTCCTCATTCAGCTGTATAACGCCTATGACACGACTCGAAAGCAAGAGCAAATTAACCAACGAAGAGTCGAATTTTTTGCATTTTGTACACTGTGCTTTCTCGTACTGAATTGCTGCCTACCTAGCTCACCCCAAGCGCAGACCTTGGCCCAGATGAGCATTACATACTTTTCAACGACTACACACATTTGGCTAACCCTATCTGTTTTCGCCGTCATGGCATTCCATTCGTTGCACGATGACACCTACGAAAAACGATGGATCTATTGCCCGCCATTACATAACGCCCTTGAAGACAAAGACGAAGAAAAACGCAAACAGGAACGTCAGTTCCAGGAAGAAATCAAAATTCGCAGTGAAATCAGCAGAAGACGCCGCGAGGAGACACTGGAGTAGTTGAAGAGAGTTCGACAGTTCAAAACATAAGCCGCCCAGGCGGCTTATGTCTGCAGTGACCCGATTTTCTATATTCATGAATGATGTCGGGCTTCTTCAGCGTCGAACGGAGAAAATCTTTGACAGCAAACAAAAAGCGGACGCTTGTCTGAACCACCCAAAAAACGAGCTGGGTGGGCTCACGCCACTGCAATTCGCGCAAAGTGAGTCCGGACACTCAGCAGGATCTTTCAATGCCGACATTCGCCAGCGCCTAGCGGAGATTGATTTGAATAATGTCGAAGTCAGAGAGTCATTGGCCTTGAAGGTTGAGAAAGAGATCACTTCGTTACAGCGCCGGGCCCAGGAGGAGCAACTGATGCTTCAAGAGGTCATCCGCAAACATGAACACACTGCAAGCCGAGGCAGAGCTCAGGTCTCCCTAACAGCTGACGTTTCCTCGATCGCTAACAGAGCCATGCCAAGGACTGGAGGCTAGTAATGGCAAATCTTTATGCGCACAAATTATGGGCGGCGTTCAGGAGACAAGTTATCGAATTGGACGGTAGCCAGTGCGTCGAATGCGGGCGATCAAGGGACGATGGCGTCGTCCTGCAGGTTCACCACAAACGCTACATCAGTGGACGTAAGCCTTGGGAATACGAAACCTCCGAATGCGAGACCTTATGCCAAGGGTGCCATGCTCGAGAGCATGGTGAGATACGACCGGATGCTGGGTGGGAGTATGTAGGCGAAGAAGATCTAGGCGACCTGAGCGGCAACTGTGAACTGTGTGACAACTCGATTCGTTATGTTCACTACGTGCAGCATGAGCACTGTGAGCAAATGGGGGTCGGTACTCATTGCTGTGACAATCTCACAGGGACGAGAGAGGCGGCAGAAGGCCGACGACGGTTAGGGCGGTATAGACGATTCATGTCCTCCGCCAAATGGACAGCCGGGAACGACCTTCTCAAGATAAGACATTGTGGACTCACCGTGGCGGTTCTCTTAGAACAACAGGGATGCAAGCTGATCATTAATGATGTTCAGGGCCGAAAGACCTTCACAACCATACTCGCCGCCAAGAATTTCTTGTTCGAGTTCATGGAATCTGGTGAAGCCGCGAAGTTTGCCGAACGGCAAAAAGCGAAAGCGAATAAATCCTGAGCCCCCCCCCAACTCCAACCTCCTAACTGAGCTACCCATCGCCCAGCACAAGACCACTACACTTCAGCCTCTTGTTCCTTTACATGAGGGATATTTGGAACACCCCCAGAATTGGCTTCCAGCACGCTTTCCCTTGCGAGCCGTCCGACGAACCATGGATGCACCACATATGGGGCAGGCATTCGATGCTGGCGAACGCGCAGAGCCAGTTGCAGACGAGCGTGTTGGAGTCAGCGGCGCCGGGCTTCGAGCAGGTTGAACGGGAGCTCTTTTGGGAACCTCGATGGTGACGACTGC
>Ga0213822_1000317_pt1 | contig 41306 bp, 43 predicted proteins | sample MC6MC0908MG_FD_179872 | JGI IMG/M metagenome (GOLD analysis project Ga0213822, IMG submission 179872) | Enriched soil aggregate microbial communities from Iowa State University, Ames, United States - MC6-MC0908-MG | ecosystem: Environmental > Terrestrial > Soil > Unclassified | place: USA: Iowa... | reverse complement strand
TTTATCAACAAGAATACCTGTTACAAGCGAGGGAAGATACATGGCACCTACATGAAATCCTATAACAATCCCTACTTCCGATAAACCATGACCATGATGTTTCATATGTACTGGTGTCATCGTCATTATAGCAACCATTACAATCTGAGTAAGTACCATAACCGTTGCGCCAACTGTTAGACCTCTTTTATTGTTTGCTTTATTCAAGGATTCCGTCTTATTTACTTGTTTATGTGCTTCTATCCTTTTTGCAATCTCTAATGGATCAGGTCGTAACATAATAAAAAGGACAAGACCTGCTAAAATAAATGCTGTTGCTGATAAAATAAATGGACCTGCAAGAGACGGCACACCAATAGAAACAGCAAATTTGCCCATTATTTCTACTAAATTTGGACCTGCCACAGCCCCAAAGGTTGTCATAACCATTGTCGTACTGATAGCAGTTGCTCGTTGTTTACTATTTGCTAAATCTGTCCCTGCATAGCGAGCTTGTAAATTTGTCGCAGTCCCTGCACCATAGATTAGTAGAGAAGCAAATAATAAAATGACACTATTCATCATGGCAGCAATTACAACACCAATTGCCCCCAGTCCCCCTACAATAAAACCTGTCGATAACCCTATACGACGTCCATACCGTTGAGAAAGTTTTCCTACGATAAAAGCTGCTCCTGCTGACCCTAAAGTAAATAAAGCTGATGGCACACCTGCATAGGCATCCGTTCCAAGCATTTGTTGAGCTAAAAGAGCACCAACCGTAATACCTGCTGCAAGCCCTGCCCCGCCAAAAACTTGTGAGAGACTAACAACGATTAGCACTCGCTTATATAAACTCTTTAGCTTCTCAGGTGAATCAATATATGTGTCCATGGTTTCTTGTGCTTTTCCAAGCATCTTTCAACACCTTCTTTCCTCTTTTCACAATGATTAAAACGTAATCATTTTGTCAGCCCATTCAACAACTTTAACACAGTCATCCATTGTAGAAATTGGACAAGTGGTTGTTTTATCAAGTAACCTCGATTTTAAACATGTTCCACAAGCTAAAAGTTCACCCTCTAATTCTTCAAATCTATTCATTTGATCTTTTACATTAAAACTCGGATGTTCAATGTTTTCACATTCTACAGCTTCACCCATTAAAAATAGCTTAACTTCATGTTCTTTCATCAATGCAGCGTTCGCAAACCTAAATGCATTCCACGCTTTCTCCGGTTCTTTTGTCTCCAAAATAATTCCTAGTTTCATTCTTAGTCCTCCGCTCTAATTTAATTATTTCACGAATTGTAGCCATTCTTTAACGCCCTGTTCCATACGAAATGCGTTAATTCCTTTTGATTTTAGAATCTTCACCGCTTCTGCTGACATTAAACAATAAGGTCCTCTGCAATAAGCAACAACATCACAATTTACTGGTAAAGACGAAAGTGTATCCTCCAATTCTTCAATAGGAATCGAAATAGCACCTGGAATATGCGCCTCCTCAAATTCTTCTTTCGGTCTTACATCCAATAGTAAAACCTCACCTTTTTCCATACGAGGAATAAGCTCTGAAAGTGTTATTCCTTCTAAGCCAAGTTGAGCATTTAAGAATTCTTCTTTAATTTGTTGAACTTGGATAAGCTGCTTTTCTGATAAAGCATGCAATGTAATTAAAAAATCAGAAATAACTTCATCTGCTAGTTCATAAATGACAAAATTTCCTTCCTTCTTAAATTTAACCAATCTCGAATTAAAAAGTGTTTTTAAATGTTGAGACACATTGGCAACTGACATATCCGTACTTTTGGCTAAAGCATCTACAGACTTTGGACCTTGTGATAATATATCAAGAATTTCCAATCGTTTAGGACTTGATAAACTTTTTCCAATCCTTGCGAACTCTTGATATAACAAATCCTTTAAATTTCGTTCATTCAATACAGATAACCACCTTTAAACTATTCAATTAATTTATTGAATAGTTGAATAATACTTCTAAATTTTACTATTGTCAATACAATAGGCTCAGGGATGTAGCGCTTTGGCCCAGGCGACAACTAGCCCTTAGTTATTCACACCTTTAACAATAAAAATATCCGGATAGAAACTTAATTCTATCCGGATACAGAAGCTAATTATATTACCAATAACCTAGAAGCTTCCACCAGAATCCTCCGACTAAAGTAAAGATCAGAATGGTAACTACGGAAACGACAAATCCAACTGTCCACCACTTTTTCTGTTCAATATAACCTGCACCAAAAAAGACCGGTGCTGGACCAGAACCATAATGGGTTGTGGCGCCAAATAAATTACTAAATGCTGCTAATAATATAGCTGCTAGCATAGCTGGTGCCCCTGCTTGCAACATAACAGATAAAAAGGCTGCATACATCGCACTAATATGAGCAGTGGAACTCGCAAAGAAATAATGGGAGTAGAAATACACTAATGCTAATATTACAACAGCCCATACCCAACTATACCCAGATACAAGTCCACCAACTTCATTACTAAACCATGGAATTAGTCCTAGTTTGTTCATAAAAGATGCCATCATAAATAATGTTGCAAACCAGACAAGCGTATCCCATGCCCCTTCTTCCTTTTTAATATCTGCCCATGTTAATACATTTAACAATAAAAGCAAGGAGAGACCGATTAGAGCTGATGTAGTGGCACTAATTCCTAAAGAGTCTCCGCCAATCCATAACGATAACACAACAATAAATACTACAATCATTCGCTTTTCAGAACTTTTTAGTGGACCAAATTCATCCAGTTTCTTTTTAGCGATAGCTGCTGCTTCTGGTGTCTGCTTGATTTCAGGCGGATAGATTTTATAAATAATATAAGGAACAACGATTAAAGCTGTTAGCCCAGGGACAATCATAGCCACCGCCCAGCCAAACCAAGTAATCGTTACTCCAGCTGTATCACTTGCCAGCTTTACAATTAAAGGATTCGCTGCCATGGCTGTCATAAACATAGCAGATGTTATTAAATTCCCTTGAAAGCCTACCGTCAAAAGAAAGGCCCCCATCTTACGCTCTGTCCCGTCTTCTGGTTTAGATCCGAAGGTATGAGATAAAGATTGGATGATCGGAAATATAACACCACCAGCACGAGCTGTATTACTAGGAATAGCTGGCGCTAATATTAAATCACTCGCTAGTAATGAGTAAGACAAACTCAAGGTTTTTTTCCCAAAAAGGCGAACAAATAGATAGGCAATGCGTTCTCCTAATCCCGTTTTAATAAATCCACGTGAAATAAAGAAGGCAATGACAATTAGCCAAATTGTTGAATTGCCAAAACCGCTTAATGTCTCTTCAATGGTTAATGTATTTGTTATGGCAATCACAGCCATAGCAATAATGGATACAGCTCCCATTGGCAAAGGTTTAGTAATAAATCCTATAATTGTCGCAACAAAAATAGCAAATAGATGCCATGCCTTTTCCTCTACTCCTGAAGGTGTTGGACAAAACCAGATAGCCACACCAACAGCAAGGGTAATTAAGAAAGGAACCCATTTTACTGCACTTTTTTCTTCTTTCATGATGTAAATGCTCCTTTACCCCAATGTATTTTCAAAAGTGATTTCTCCCATGTTTTAATATTTCCCCATTATCGAAAAAACATAAGTATTATATATGCTTTATGTAATAGATGAAAAGAGTTTTGGTACATTTTTTAGAAAAAAACGGCCTCGAATTAGAAATATTTCTCTATTATGTTAATCTATTAATAAAAACGAACTTTTTTATAGGATTTTTTTTACAATATATACTTACAGCAGGTGGAATGGGGGTTTTAAAATCATGTGAGACACTAGAGAAGAAATCAAAAGTTTTATGACCTATTACAATCATGATCGAGGTAGTGGAACTTAAAAAAAGATGACAACTGCACAATGCAGACATCATCTTCTTCAAGTTGCCTAGAGCTTTTTAAAATGACCTTTGCAAAGGGTACACTTTATTTTGATTAGATTCTTTAATCATTCAAGAAATATTATTTTGTTCTCATCTGTGTTGATCTAAAAGAATAGGATTACCCTCAGGATCTTCAATTGTAAGACTTGCAGGGCCTTCGCTTGTTTCATCTGCTTCCGATAATATTTTAATTCCTTTTGCTTTAAGATCTTTCTGAATGTCTCGAATGTCTGTAAACGAATTTAGATTTTCGGCATTTTCATTCCATCCTGGATTAAAAGTTAGAATATTCTTTTCGAACATTCCTTGGAATAGACCAATTATACAGCTTTCATTCTTCATAATGAGCCAATTTTGAGTAATATCCCCCCCGAATACTTGAAATCCAAGATTTTCGTAAAATGTTTTTGATTTGTGAATGTCTTTTACACTTAAACTTACAGAGAATGCACCAAGTTTCATATTTCCTCCAATAAAATAATTAATAATTTAAAGCAAGTTTTTACATAAATTAAGTATACATCATTACTTTGATGAATACATTTCAGTTTGTCCAATTTCTCTAAAATAAAACCAAAGCCAAGTTAACTCAATAAGCCATATTCCATTAATTGACCCGATTCAAAAAGATTGTTCTCTTCATTCAAATAAGGTGCCCGATAGCTGAATACCTACCTCTTCCAATATAATGAAAATAAAAAAGAACTGTCAAAAGCACTAAAAAAATTGACAGTTCCTAATAGAGAAATATTAATTTTTACTCACTAAATGCGCATGCATGACAACATTCTTTTTCTTTGAATATAGTAAAAAAGATATTGTTAAACTTAAACTAATGACGCCGAAAACTAGCCCCATACCACTTAGACCAATTAAATCTAACATCATGCCTGTCGACAATAAAACGACTTGAAAGATGACGGAGTCGATCATATTGCGGAATGAGAAAAATCGTCCGTGAAAATCTTTTGGTACTTGCTTTTGAAAAATCACCATGGTCGTTGGGAAAAAACAGCCTACGGAAAAACCAAAAATGCCAAATGTCATGAGCGCAAAGAATTGAATATCCGATAATAGTAGCATTAGCTCCATCGAACCAATGATGAATGCTAATGAAAAGAGCAGTGTTCCTATTTTCACCCGTTCAGTAATCAATTTTAAACTTGCTGCACCTAGCATAAAACCGATACCTTCAACCGTATACAATAATCCTGATATCGTCGTTGACTGATGGATTTCAGAAATTTTCATAATAACTAAATTAAAAGACCCTAAAAATAATGTTGGAATTAACATTAGAACAAGTGTCATCAATACAATAGGGTGCTCCTTGACCATTGGTAATACCTCTTTAAAACTACCCTTTTCCTTATTTGTTTTCGACTCATTAGACGTTTCCTCTAATTGTAGGAAGCTCGTAATAACAAACATCATCATATAGACGATTAATGAAATGATATACAACCATTTAAGCTCAAAGAAACTTAACATAAATCCTGCCGCAGCAGTTCCAATAATTCTAGATATCGTTCGAGCATTCATTTGCCAAGCATTTAAAGTAATTAAATCCTTATCCTTGACAATCATTGGAATGATAGATTGTAGCGCCGGCATATAAAAGGCAGCTGCTATTTGCAATGTTATTAAAAAAAGAATCATCCAAATAACCGAATTTGTATAAAGTGCCATAAACATAAATAACACACTTATAATTCGTCCTATACTTGCCTGCTGCACCACTGTTTTTTTCTTCGACTGGTCAATAATACGACCTGCCAACGGACCTACAACTAAACCTGCTAGTATACCGCAAGCAATAATTAATGATTTGTGAAAGTCAGAGGGAACGAACTCTTGCATAAAAGCTAGATTCCCTATAATCCCAGCCCACAAGCCAAGACCTACGACAAATTCACCTAATAAAATTATCCATACATTCCGATTATGCCACATGCTGCATCTCCTTGTTGATTCACTTTCAATTAATTACATCAATAGTAACAAAATTACAAATATTCGTACATATAAATCTGGCTCACCACCATAACGTGTGGTTGATTTCCGTTCCGACTGTGCGCCCGAAGATCAACTTATATACAAAACATACATCTTAACTTTCGGTGATGATCCTCAAAAATTACATCCCTTGTAATTTTTTTGTTTCCAGAAAATATTTTCTACTTACATGCATATGTATTTCGTTACTAATTATTGCTCATCCACCATTTTTATAAAGCATCTAACCATCAAGTCGTCTCCCCTTTTCCATTTACTTTCAAAAGTATACTGTTTTTACAGAGAATAAGTATCATGCAAAAGGTTGAAATAGACATAAAAAAATGACAAAAAAGCATCGTTTGAATACATGATCAAACGATGCTTCCTCATTATAGAACTTCTAATTTACGAACGAGGGATTTTCTACGGCACTCGAAGATTTTTTGACTTACTAATGTAACGACGGAAAAAACTCCCACAGCTGTTGCCTTTATCCCTGCAATGGACGTATCCCCAAGCTTCGCTAAATAATATCACGGTAGTAAAGGAAACCGTTGTCATAAAATCATCATATAGAAAAACAATAGGAATGCCAATGGAGGCAGCATAGACTGGGTCAAAGGTCGTTAACTTGATTTCTTTAAAGTATAATAGCAAGAACGTAATATTAATTATCAGGACAAGGAGTAACATCCATACAGCCTTTGGCATTGTAATCGAAAGCAATGTCCTTCTATCCCCCTTAATTTATAATAATTTCTTTATAAGCTGGCGCCAGCTTATCCAGAAAACAATAACCATCATTCCCGCTCCAACAGACTCTGTTAGTTTCCACAAAAGTGTAAGAATTATCAAAATACTTAACGGAAGAATTGTTAGCTTCACATCATCTAACTCTTTCATTCACTCACTCTTCTTTCTCGGACGATATTTTGTTTCCTTTAGGAAAGATATATGCTTAATGTGAAAAAAATTCAACCATTTTATGAAATTTTCTTTTAAAAATTTTTTTCTTATTACTTTCGCCTAGCACAAAAAACACCAACATTTTTCGTAAAAAAATACTGGTGTTTACTCAATTATTTGCATCAATATACTCTTTTTAATTACTCGATTCATCACCATAAAACACGGCACTAAAATGAATAGCTTGTGTCAAACCCTCATGGATTTTTCTATTTTTATAACAGTTCCACTTCACTAACTCCTTCTACAATTAATCATCGTGTTTTATCGATTAGGCTTTTCACACCTATCTAGGAAAATGAAAGCACAGTCTATAGCATTGCTACTTTGGGCTTTGTTCGATTTGTCTATTCTATGCACCTGCAGCAGCATTTGCACCAGGCTGGCTTGTCTATGGAACAGTACGCCAAATTTCTCCTCATATTTCATGCGTCATATTAGTTGGTATTCTCCTGATACAAATACATTAATCACAATCTATTTCGTTTAGTAGTTTAATGCTTGGCATTTTGCTATCGATATGTGCTGTTTAATCATCTACTTCTTCATAACAGTCGGTTCTATGGGGTGTTTTTTAATTGCTCCAGAAACATAAAAAAAGACGACTCCATCCTATCTTAGAATGAATCGTCTGAGATTTTCACGTTCCCAAAAAATAAGGGGGGTTTTAGGAGCGTAATCATGAACTAGCAAACTTCTGGAGAAAAGTAGCTAAAGTTCATCCTCTCTACACTGTTTTGTAAATGAGGAAATAATCTTTATATGAAAATGATAACCATTATCAATTAAAACGTCAACAATAATCTATTAAATTTTTCTATCTTCATGCAGTAGAAGATTCCCCCTCTATAATTGTTGAGATGAATACCAGTATAATCTTTTTTCAACGGGCATCCAAACATGCACTTAAATAATAAATGGTTAGGATTTTTCAGCACTTCCGAAAAATATCAATTTACTTTTGACAAAGCTAAAAATACAGATTTTCAATTTTCCTGCTTTCTTAAAAGAATCATCTCCTTCAATCGTTTCCTCCCTCGTCCTTCACTAGAAAAATTTGCAGTTTTTATCCATATACTGCAAACTATTAACATACCTAGCTAGAAAGGATGACTGAGACTAATGAAAAAATTAGTATGCGCTTTAATGCTTTCTATACTTGTTGTGGCAAGTGGTTACACAGTACAAGCTGCTGGCTTTAAAGATGTACCAGAAGATCACTATGCGTATGAAGCCATTATGTGGGCCGAGGAATATGAAATCGTTAACGGCTATGCAGATGGTACATTTAAACCTAATGCAACAATTACAGAGCAACAATTTGCGAAACTACTTGCCAATTTTTATGAGCTTGAATCGCCGTATGATGAATTAAAAAAACAGACCCCTGCTGCAAACTGGTCTGATGAATATTACAATCGTCTTGCAAGCTATGGTGTGCCATTAAATGGATATTTTGATAACTATATTCGAGCAGCTACTGTAAAGCGTGGTGTTGTGGCACAGGCAATATCACATTTAACGAATGGCAAAAGTGGATTAGATCAATCGATTCAATTTTTACTCGACTACTACATTTCTACTGGTCAAAATCCTCAGTATGAAAATCGTAATTTGCAGAAGTTTTTCGGCGTTACAAACAATATGACACGTGCTCAAGTCGTTACAATGCTCCATCGTATGGATGAAAGAAATTTTTATGAAATTTCAGAGGACGCGCAAGCCATTCATGAAAATGCTAGCAATGCTTCTTTAAATACACGAGCAAAAAATGGCCAAAATCAGCTAGATAAAACAATGCAGCTCACAACACCATCAAAAAGTGCTTGGGAAGGTACCTATTCGTATTACTATAAATGGGGCAACGGTGCGACTGATTTTAATCGCCGTGACGCCATCATTTCCAACGCAACAAATAAAAATTTCAACATTTTCATTACTGCCAATGATGGAACAGCTGCCGGTAGTATTGATGGGACTGCAACAATTACTTCCAGTACGAAGGCCGTGATGAACAACGCTTCAAACGGCAATCGCTGTGTACTAGAATTTGAGCGCCTTCAAAATGCACTAAAAATTACCGAGGTTGATTGTCGTACAGAGCATGATGAAGGAACCAATTTTTCTGGGACTTTGAAAAAACAATAGGTTATGTGTCCGACTCGTAATCTCTAAACTTATAATGAACATCACAATGTTGAATTACTACACCATTGAGGTACTTTTATAAGTCACAATTGTACCGATGAACTAAAAAGTGCGAAATGAATTATAGAATTCATTCGCACTTTTTTAATTACCCAACTAGCACTTTTATCACTGATACAATCTTTATAAAAACAGGCTTATTATTGAGCGATAAAAGGATTTTTTTGTTGCTATTTTGCTAATATCTTCCCATTTTAATTGACTGTAGCCTGTGGCGATAATTAATTCAGTGAAATGTGGTTTCTCTTTTATAAACAGTATGACCCTTATGTTAAATCGACTTTTACGGTGTTGCCGATTCAATAGCCACCACCTTTTTGCTAGTCAGTCGTCAGTTGGGTGCTCTTAAAACTTCTTATAACTCTTCATGGCAATCTCAATAAAATCCGCGAGATACGGAGATATGTGTTTATTTTTATGCCAAGCAATATCCGTAAAAATTTCTGCTAAATTCATGGTTGTCGTCAATTCTTTTAAACGATGGTTTTCTAACTCCTTCTCCACCACCATTTTCGGTAAGAATGAGATACCTAAGCCAGCCATCACACATTGCTTAATGGCTTCAATACTAGCAAATTCAATCATTTGGTATGGAAGTGCACCTTCCTGCTGTAACTGTATTTCCAATTGATTACGGTAGGAACAACCACTTTCGGTCAATAGCAGCGTTTCATTTATTAATTGTTGTGAAGAAAATACAACTTTTCCAAAGTTATCGTCGGTAGGTGCTGTGACAAATACTAATTGCTCTTGTAAAAGTCGTTCCCTATGTAACATAGGCGTCTCTCTATAAATATCTGTAATAAACGCTACATCGAGATGGCCTGACTGTAATAAATCTTTGGCAATTTCGGTTGTGTGTACGGGCTTAAAAATAATTTTTACTTTGGGATGAGATTTTTGAAATTGTTGTAAAATACTTGGAAGACGATATACACACTGACTTTCCTGTGCACCTATTTTTAACACCGCTTGTTCATGCTCGTTTAACATTGCTTTTTTCATTTCCATATCTAAGTCGAGCATTTTTTGGGCATACTGTTGTAATCGCTTGCCCTCTTCCGTCAGAGTAATGCGCTTTCCTAGCCTCTCAAAAAGAACAACTCCTAGCTCCTCTTCAAGTGATTTAATTTGTGCGGTAATAGTCGACTGTGCATAATCCAGTAGCTGTGCTGTTTGCGTAAAGCTTAACGTGTCTGATGCTGTTAAAAACGTTTGTAGCTGTTTAATATCCATCTCTTTCACCTCTTAATCGCCTTTTCCGATACATTCCATCGAAACATTCAGCTTTATCGATAATAAACATCAGTTTACACTAGTTATAACCTGAAAAACAGAGGAGGATTCAAATGAACATTACCGCTTTCATTGGAAGCTCTAGAGCCGATAGTAATAGTGAGCAACTAGCTGACTATGTATTAGAGGGCATTAGACATGAAAAAATAGACCTTAAAAATTTAACGATTGAGCCTATTCACGATTTGCGCCATGATGAAAATGGCTTTCAGTTTGTAGAGGATGATTATGATCAAATTATTCATGCATTTTTAACAAGTGATCTCGTTATTTTTGCAACACCGATTTATTGGTACAGCATGTCAGGAATTATGAAAAACATGGTGGATCGACTGAGTCATGCTATTCGTGATGAGCGCTTTCCACAACTAAAAGAAAAACTACAGAATACTGAGGCCATCGTTCTTGCTGTCGGAGGTGATGTCCCATATATAAAGGGTCTACCAATGATTCAACAATTCCAATATATCTTTGATTTCTTAAAGATGCAGTTTTCCTCGTATATTATTGGAGAAGCAAACACACCTGGTGAGATTCGTCATGATGAACAGGCACTAGCACAGGCAGCCATATTAAATAAGCAATTAAAAGCTCGTTTTAATACAATATGAGAAAACGACCTGAAAGCCGGGATGCTTTTAGGTCGTTTTTTTAATGGTTACACTTCTGCTTCTACCGGAATATGTTGGAATGTTGTGACATCAAATAACCCTGTATCTGTTAGCTTTAAGGCAGGAATAACAGGTAATGCGACAAAAGAAAACGTCAATAAAAAATGGAAATCTAATGTTGGATTAAGCTCGTGTAAGGCGCTATGCAGACTTGCTAATTGCTTCTTAGCCTCATCAGCTGGTGCGTCAGTCATTAAACCTCCAATTGTTAAAGGCACTTCCGCTAAAATCTCCCCATCAGCTACGATGACAAAACCACCTTGAATTTCTTGAATGCGTGACAGGGCAAGTAACATATCTTCATCATTCGTACCAACTACTAATGCATTATGCGAGTCATGGGCTACAGTAGTGGCTACAGCTCCCTTTTGTAAACCAAAGCCTTTCACAATGCCAAGACCCATCGTATGCAAATTGTGATGACGTTCAATGACTGCTAGCTTTAATAAATCCTGCTCAACTGACGGTACAAATACACCCTCTTTCACAGGTACATCGATCACTAAATGATTCGTAATCAGTTGATTTGGTATAATTTCCATTACATTCGCCTTCGTGCCCTTAAGGAATGGAATGTTAAGCTTGTCCCTCGTCACATGCGGTAAATGCACAGAGCGATGAATGTGTGCAGGTACATCTGGCTCAGAACGATTGGTTAGCATCGCACCGTTTTCGGCAACCTTGATGCCATTTTTCCAAACAGCCTTCGCACGCATATTATCGATATTTTCAATTAACACAAAATCTGCCTTATAGCCCGGTGCTAAAACGCCTCGATCATATAAACGATAACATTCAGCCGTATTAACAGTTGCAAGTTGAATGGCTTGTAACGGCTCCATCCCTTCCTCAATGGCCATTGCCACGTCGAAGTTTATGCTACCTTCATCCATTAGTTCGTCAACGTATTTATCATCGGTACAAAAGCCAAAACGACGAGCATTTGTTGCATTAACAGCGGGCAATAAACCACGCAAATTTTTCGCGGCTGAGCCTTCACGAATGAGTACATACATCCCTTGCTCTACACGATCAGTAGCCTCCTGTGCCGTTACACATTCATGATCTGTATGGATGCCCGCAGCACGATAGCCCGTAATTTGATGACTATTTAAGCCTGCGCAATGCCCATCTATAACTAAATTCGCCTGTTGTGAAAGGATAATCTTTTCAAGCATGCATTCTTCGCCATTTAAAACAGCAGGAAAATCCATGACCTCTGCTAATCCACGGACATCTTCATGTTTTAAAAATGGCTCTAAATCTGCAGTTGTAAGCGTTGCTCCTGCATTTTCAAAATGAGTGCCCGGCACACTAGATGGCAGCATGACAAAAATATCCATATCAGCTTTTTTGGCATCTTCAAGCATAAACTGTATGCCTTCAGCACCCGCAACATTGGCAATTTCATGTGGATCTGTAATGACCGTTGTAATACCATGCGGAATCAGTACACGGCTAAACTCTGCAGGTGTTAACATTGACGACTCAATATGTATATGTCCATCAATCAGTCCAGGTACAACATACTTCCCTGCTGCATCCTCTTCTTTTTTAGCAATAAATTTATTCATTGTATCAAGCGCCACGATTTGTCCATTGTTAACGACGATATCTGCTTTTTTCCACGTCAATGAAAAAACATCAGCAATTTGCGCATTTCGTAAAATGAAATCTGCCTCGATTTTCCCTTGCGACGTTAAAATATTTTGTGCAAGCTGTTGAAGTTTGTTTGCCATTCTTTTGCACTCCTTTTTTCTTTTTGACCTATCATGCATGAACACTCGTCCAAATTCAAGTAAAGATTTTTTATTTCGTCATTGAAAAAACGACCAGCTATTATTGGTCGTTTGTAAATTCAAGTTCTTTAGGTGGCTCCCCTTTTTTATTCATCAAGCGCATACGAATCGGTTCAATTTTTAAGGTAATCATTTCATCATCATTACCAACGAAAATACTTGTAAAAAACTCAGCTAACTTATTTTTTAGTCCTTCCTCATGAATTTCTGTTAGCTTACCTTCAATTTCAACATACGAATCACCAAAGCCTCCATTTTCGTACCCAAATAAAATATGTGTATATGGATTATTGTGAAGCTCTTCCATTTTTTCTGAATGTTTATTCGTTACTGTATATAACACAAAATTTTCATTTTCGAACGTCATATAGCGTGAAAAGGGTTTACCATTTCTCACAGTTGCCATCGTTCCTATTTTTTCTCGATTTAAAACTTCTAATATTTCGTCACGTACAGAGCTCATGTGATCCCATCCTTTCTTATCCCCTTATATTTTGTCCTTATTTAGCTAAGCTAACCGCAATTTTTAGAAAAATACGAAATGTCAATCTTCGGAGTTATTCTCAATCTATTGTTATAATATTTTTTTGGACACAAGAATTTTCAGAATGAGGGTATTTAATGATGAAGCAAGCTTTTTTCACACGCTGTCTGTTCTTTCTTACAGGCATTTTGGTTTTATCTTTTGGTATAACGTTAACGATTAAAGGGCAAATTTTTGGTGTTGGTTCGTGGGACGTTTTACATATTGGACTAACGAAAACGTTCGGGTTAACAATTGGTACTTGGTCAATTATAATTGGACTAGCTATTCTAGCAATTGATATGGTCGTAACGAAGAAGTTTCCACTGCCAGGCACATTTATAGATATGTTTTTAGCAGGTATTTTTATTGATATTTTTAACTATTGGCTTCCTGATATAAATGGCTTTTGGATGCAACTGCTAGCTTATGTATGTGGCTTAGTATTACTTGGTTGGGGCTGCGGTATGTATATGGTGGCGAATTTAGGCATTGGTCCTCGTGATTCATTAATGCTTCTTATGGTCCATAAATTCGGCTGGAGTGTCACGCGCGCTCGTACAACGATGGAAGTTACAGTTGCTATACTTGGTTTTTTACTTGGCGGACCTATTGGGGTTGGAACAGCTCTAATGGCCTTTGGGCTTGGGCCAATTGTACAATTGGCTTTAACATACAACGAGAAATTATTTACAAAATGGACAGGCGTGAAGAGCGCTGTTATATAAAGTGAAAGTTTATTCTGTGGGGTGTTCTTCATCCCATTTTTATGGGCAATTCATGCGGGATTAACTTTAAGGACAATGCATTTTAAGATGCATTGTCTTTTTTTATATACAGTTGCATTATACAGTCAGACTATATATAATCAAACTATACAGTTAAACTGAATAAGAGGTGTGACGTAGTGAAAAAACATAAATTACTGCCTTTATCGGAAACGATGCACTATATATTACTTGCTTTACGTGAACCGCTTCATGGTTATGCAATGATGCAAAAAATTGAAGAAATGAGCGAAGGTAATGTTCGAATTGCAGCTGGAACGATGTATGGTGCGATTGAAAATTTATTGAAGTATAACTGGATTACTCCAGTTGAAACGGAGGATTCTCGACGCAAGGTCTATCAAACAACCACCACTGGCTTAGAAATATTAGCAGCTGAACAACAACGACTACGGAGAATTCTAGCTTTATATGAAGGAGCTGATGAAAATTGATCAAGTTTAAAATATTTTTTAATATCGATAAAGAAGAACAATGGTTAAATGCAATGCTTGACAGTGGCTGGGCATGTACAAATATAAATTCTTTTGGCATTTATACATTTAAGAGAACAAATACGGAACAAGTTATTCGTATTGATTTTCAGCAAGACCTACGCAAAGAGGCACGAGAAAACTATGTACAATTACACAAGGATTTTGGTTGGCAGGCCATTAAAGGAAAATCAAATGACGGAACATATTACTGGGTAAAAGACAAAGACGGGCATGATGAATTATTTTCAGATAATGATTCGCAGATTGCTAAATATAAAGGTTTAATGAAGCATGCAAGCTTTGGGGCCATACTATCATTTGCTTTTTTAATGGTTATTTACTCCTCTAATAATTATCCCCTTTTCTTTGATTTAAAGGGAGTTTATTTCACGCCTGGTTTATGGGATGAAGAAGGACTATCATTCCTTTTTGCCTTTTTATTTGAAACACCCTTTGCCTTAATGCGTTTTATTATCCCATGGTTATTTATTGCTACGAGTGTCCTTTATATTTTTACATTTATGCGCTATCGTAAAGAAATTCAGCGAATTGTGCAATAGTGAACGCTGAAAAGGAGCCTTTTTACAGATGTAAGTAGGCTCCTTTTTTGAATATATTTCAGTTTTTCAACTAAATTGTTAGTAAATGAATGGTTTTAGTACGACTAATCGGTACGGCTGAATCGTGTTCCACCACAACAACGAGTGAAAATTTATTGTAATAATGGTCATCATGTGCCTTAGGAGATAAAATAATAAGCTTTCGTTGTAATTCACTTACATATAAATCAAACACTTTTTCTTTTCGCTCTTCATCTAATGCACTATCAAATTCATCTAGGACGATGAAGCTTGGCGAAGTATTTAAATTTTGTAATAAAGCTAGTGCAAATAATAGTGAGCTTAACGATTCTTCTCCGCCTGACACTCCTTTACCAAGCTTACCATGTCTCGCCTTGGTACCGACATCTTCTAGACGACCGCTATGTCCAATTTTACGTGCTTTAATATATAATTTAAAAATCGTACGCCCTTTTTTATCTTCAGAACGCTCATATTCAATCTTGCCTTCAAAGTGAAACTCATCCATATATTTGACAAATAAATTATTAATTTTTAATACATTCATATTGATGGTTGTTTCAAGTCTATTTTCGATATCCAAAGCACGATTCCGGTGAATCTCTAAAAATTCTAGTGTCTGATCTACTGTTTCTTTTTTTAAGTCAAAGTCATCTTTTACAGCAATATAATTACGCTCCGCTTCAGGATTTACCTTTTCTGTGCGTGCATTCTCAAAATTGATTCGTGCTGTCGTATTATCATTTTTCAGCTTTGTCACAGTGCTAGTTATTACGAGTGGTTCTTTTTGTACTTCAGCAAAAATATTTGGAATAATTGTTGCTAGCTCTTCCAAACAGAGCTGCTCCTGCAAAATCGAGGCCTCTGTCACTTCAATTTCTTCATAATATTTCACGATTAACCTTTTTGTACCTTGCACATCATTTTCCGAATCGGTTACATCACGCTCAAGTGAACGAATATCACTTTCTTTTTGTCTACAACCATCATGAAGCTTATAGCTCTCTTTCTTTAATTGGTTAACTGTGCTAGTTGTGTCATCAATGGTGTAATTCATTTCTTTTAACTTTGCTTTCGTCTCTGCAAGCTGTTCTTGCACTATCTTCAAAGCTCCAAGCTGCACATAAATATCAAGTTCGGTTTTTAGCTTTTCTAATTCAAATTGGATGGCTATTTTTATCCCTTGCTCATTTTGCAGTGCAGTTGACATCTCGATTTCTTGTTTTTGAAGCCCAATAAACTGTTCGTCAAGCTTTGCTTTGTACTGCTGCTTATGATGCTTAAATTCGGCATCTACAACACTTGCTTCTGCCTTTTGCACATCTTTAATGATACTATTTAGCTTTTGCAAGTTGATTTGATTTTCTTTAAATTGTGTTGTTGCTTCTGCTAACTGCGTCTCAAGCTGCGATCTTTGTTTACGCAAAGCGAGTAATTGCTCTGTCAGCATTTTATCATTCAAAATGACCGTATTTTTTTCTTGTTCACCTCGATAACCACTCTTGTCCATTAATAAATAGCCTTCGATTTTCGGTGCTTGCATTTCAAAAAATTGCTGCACCCACCATAATGCTTTTACAGCAAAGTTTTGTTCTGCTTCCGATAATCCTTGTCGAACGACTAACTTTTGCGCTGGTAAACGAGTGGTCAAACGGTCTGGAACAATTGAACGTAACGGTACATAATACAAATCATTGAACGCCAATGCCTCTTTTGCGTCATAGAAAATAGTATATTTAATTGAATTTAAACGATTTTCATGCTCTACCGTTGCACCATCGGCTAAAGTAACTAAATCCCGTAATGTATATGCACGAACGTCGCGTTGCTTGAATTGTTTTAAGCCCGCTAATTGACGTGCCGAGTAGATTTGATTGTTTTCACGCTGTGTAATCTCAAGTGTTATATGTTCAATTGCCTGCTCTAAAGTAACTTTTTTCGCATAATAGTTCTGAATTTGCTGTTCCAATTGTGTAATGTTTTCTTGGATATGATGAGAACTCGTATGCTCTGCCAGGAGTGCCATTGCTTCTTGCTCAGCTTTTTCGATTGCCTCTAGCTCCCACTTAAGCGTTAAACGGTTTTCATTGAGCTCATCCTTTTGCAAAGTCATATTTGTTAATTGCTGCTGTAATTGTTTGCATTGCTTTTCAATTGTAGCTAATTTATGCTGTGCATCATTGAATTTTTCTTTTGTCACATCCTCCGTAAAACGAAGCTGTTTACGTTGTTCTTCAGTATGAACGAGTTGCTCCTTCAATTCCCGCTCCGTTGCAATTAGGGTCTCTCGATTCTTATTTAACTGGTCAAGTAATGTTGATTTTGAACGTTTTTCCTCGTCCAATTGCAGTTGCTTTTTATGCATCTCTTGTAATAAGAGCTTTGCTTTCTCGATTTGTTTCTGTATTAGTGCAATTTTTTCTTCCGTAACTTGACGACTATCCGTTTGCTTATTTAGTTTTTCTTCAAGTTCTTGCTTTTGAGTGTCGTACAATTGCACAAGTGACATCGTATAAAGAATATGTGATTTTCCTGCAATATACAGACGTTCCTGATTCTTCTTGAGACGATCAAATTCATCTTTAGCGATTTTCAAATTATACCCAGCCTGCTTCACAACTGTCTTCGCCGCTTGCAGTTCTTGTTCCAATTCCTTAACACTCTCAATTGCCGTTTCCCATGACTGCTGAATTTCAGTTATATTATGCATTTCGCTGAATCGACGAAAACGCTCTTCTGGCGCCATCACAGCAAACTGATTTACTTCCTGCTGATACCAAATTAAATAAAATAAATCAGGATCAATCTTATATTTAAACTGTAAATCTTCTTTATAAGTCGTAAAATTACGTTGATGAACATCGCCTGAACGATAAATATCACTTACTGTTAATGAATCTTCTGTTTCTCCTGTTAAGACATGATATTCACGTTGTAATGCACCACGATTAGTATCTTGCTCAATGACTAAACGAAATGAAATAAAAGGAGCTGCATCAATACGAGAAGGTCCTTCATTTTTGAACGTTAGCTCCACCATCGCCTTCCATTTTTGGCTGCTTGACAAATTATTTGACCGTAGTCCCTCTAAATCGATTTTTGACGAATAAAGTACCGCTCCAATGCAGAACGAAATAGTCGATTTTCCTGTCCCATTTGGACCTGTTATTAAAACATGGTCATCCACTTTACCAAACATAATACGTGTTGGTTTATAGTCTCGTATTCCACTAAACTGCAAACGATAAGGAATCATAGTGCATCCTCCCGAAGATACAAATTATAGCGTTTGAAAAATTTCAATACTTCTTCTTTACTTAGCTGTGTGGATTGAGCAAACTCAGCTGTTCTTCGTAAAAAGGAATCGGAAAACATATGAACACCAATCGCTGTTAATGAATAAGCTTTTTCATTTTTAGAAATTTCATTTTCTTCTACTGCACCGATTTTTTTCAGCTGGTCGATATTTTTAAGTAATTTAGAACTCGCATTTAAAAGCTCATGCCCAAAATCTGTTAGTACTTGCTGCACTAATGTATATTCATGATTAAGTACTTCCTGCTGATAAAACATATACAATAAAATAGCGAGTGCCTCTTTGCTTAATGTCGACTTTGCATCCTTTGCAGAAACACGCATCATTACGATAACACGTGTTCTTTTTTCATCATAAATGACGCGAAAATATCGATGCACTGCTGCATTTACACGTTCAATAAATGAATAAAAAGCCTTATCATCATTTTTTATGTTTAAAAGCTTTTCTAAGTCCTTTCGTCGTAAACCGTAATTACTGCCTAGGACACTTGCAGAAGATGAAAATAATAACTGCATAAATGCTAGTTCTTCTTCCGCCGATAAGTAAGCACGTAAATTACTCATTGTTGCGAGCTGTGCGGTCATGTCGTTGTAATGTAAATCGTCTGTCGTCATCTTCTACCCACTCCCATCGTTTTTCGAATTGTTTTGTATTTTTTGCTTCCTTCATAGTCAACTTTTGTTTACTCGTTAGTGCTGACACAGCTAGAAGGGAACGAATTGAATCGCCCCATTCAGCAGAGCTAGATTCAATTATCACTTCCTCAAGCTCACTTTCACCGTGTGTGTCTATGTACTGTTCGATCGAATCCGTATTAATAACTGCCTTTGTCATTTGCCAAGCTGCATCATCAAACAATTGTTGAACAGATTCACCTTCAACAATTGTATCCTCAAAGTCTACTTCCTCCTCCGCTTCTATTGGGTCATTCACTTTCGGCTCATAGGTTTCTAAATAGTGAACAGCATCATCAATATCTTGTCCGCCAATAGGAGCAGCAAATTTAATTGGCAACCAAATACCGTCCATCTCCTCATCCTTATACTGTGCCTGCTCCATAAAACTAAATAAATCATAGACATTTGGGATATTCGAATTAATCGGTGGATTGTACATATTTAGTATAAAAGTGCGTATCTTTTCTGGTGAAATCGAATCGGAGAGAGGCAAATCCTGCATCGTCACAAAACGAATATATTTCGTAAGCATTCCAAGACTCAGCGCTGTTCCCTTTGATAAAACGGCTGTCCCTCGCTGTACAAGCTCACTCATCACTAAGCTTTCTTCTAACGTTTGGAACTGGTTTAGTCGCTCTTGCATTTTTATTTCAAGCTCCTGCATTAGCTGATGGATAACTTCAAGCTGTGGCAAAGCATTTCGATCAGCGAAAAATTCTAATTGGCGAAGCTCCAGTTTTTGAATGGCTTCTTCAACATTGCGAATCATAGAGGCTATTTTATTACCTCCTGAAATCCCATTATCATCATACGCTGCACTGAGCTCTGCATCTCGCCGTGCTTGGAAAAGCGAACGTCCAATATCATCCTGTAAATAGTAGGCTAGTGAATCGTTGGCAAGACGAATAAGTGCATCCATCATCCGTTTACCACGGTCTAATAATTTGATTTGACGCGTTTGCTTTGTAAGCCAGCTATTACGTGCCAAAATGTAAATTAAATGATCAAATTGCTTAATGGTTGGCGGGGCATCGTCGATATATGTATTACGATAGCGATAATACAGCATTTCTGTATCTTCAATCGGATCTGCCAAGCCTAACGATTCTTCATATAACAGATGAATCATATTCAGAAACCGCAAAATTTCAAGTGGTGACTCATAAATTTGTTGGCTTCCAAGCTCATTTAAAACACCAGCCAAAGAGGCAATATCACGCATTGATGTTTTAAGCTCAGCTAAGTTCGATTCAACATTAAAAATAGAGATTGGCCCACGTTTTACTGTATCCATTTCATCCATTGTTCTACATCTCCTAATTGCTGCTCTTGTTCATGTTCAGCTATTTCTAGTTCATTTAGTAACATCTTCTCGTAAACCTCAATATCAGAAAAAATTCGATGATCACGGGCTATAATTTTATATGGCGTATTGATGAGGCGTACTGCGTGCTTAGCAATTGTTAACCCCGCAGCATCAAAATCTGTCCAAATAATTACTGTCTGTGTGGTAACAAGTTGTCTAATCAATGTTTTATGAGCAGACCGTATTTGACCGTCTAAACATAGAATAAAGGCATTCGTACATTGTAAGAAGCTCGTTTCCGTCGCCATTCGAGTAAGGATTGCCCGATTTTCAACAAGCCAAATGATTCGCGCCTTCGTTTTATACGTATCCTTTAAAACGGCATCATCGGTTAATGCATGAATGACACCTTGTTGATAGTTACTAAATTCCCCAGTTAACTCACCTGTAAAAAAGATAGGTGTAATTTTCCCTAAACTAATTAAACCGCAATCACTCGTTTCTATAGAGAAAACACGTTCTAGCTCTCTGATAAATTCTTTTTGTTCTCGATCGAATTCTTTTGAGCCACCAATTTTATCAAAAAGCGTTGCACCTATTTCTTTAAAATCAAATACGGTTCCTTTATTGGCTAATTGAAAAAAGCCGATTGAAAAATGCAAAAAACGTAATCGCTTTTCAATCGACCAATGGGACAATAACTGTGTCGTAATTGCTAATTTTTCAATTGGCATTGCTACTAGCTCATTTAATTGTTGTATGGCTTCTTGAAGCTCTTCAATAGGCTGTATATCCGCACTTTTTTGTAACTGCAATGCGTAATTGTGCAAACTTTGTGTTAGTTGCTCGCTCTGAGTTTCAAAATAATGCATTAAGCTTGGTCCAATCCGGTAATGAATTGATTTTGCGGTACGACCATCTTGGGTTAAAACAATTTCTTCAACAACCCATCCAGATGCAATCCAGCTTTGAATCGTTGAAAAATCTTCAGTTAGCTTACGTTTTGCATTTTTGGAAAATTTATAATGTAATAACGCCTGTGGTGGCATTGTTTTATTTAGTTGACCAACTTTTAACATCGCTATATTTCGATAGGTACGTGCAGTTTGTTTCGCTACAGTATACTGTTTTATTGTATCCGTGATAAGTTTAGGAGGTATTTCAAGACACTCCCCCTTCTTAACAAAATACAAACTCAAAAATTGTTCTATCATACTGCCCACCCTTTCTCCATCCATTATACAAAACTAATATAGTGAGCGCAGTATATCTTTCTTTTTCTTATATAGAGATTCCCTAACATTGTATTGAATGAATAAAAAACTACATCGTTGATCAACCATTTGATATCCGATGTAGTACTTTTCTGCTATACTCTTGGTTCAGCTGTATTATGTCCAGTAGCCTCGATTACTTCTGGGGTACCATCCACTGTGTCGTCTTCCTGCACATTTTCAGCTGCAGGCGGTGTAATTGTCACTAATGTATAGTCATCTTCTTGTAATATTTCAAAGGAAAATTTTTGACGGATATCTCCTACATAAAGTGATGTTCCGATAGCTACATCAGTCACATCAACCTCTATTGTTTCAGGGATTTTAGCTGGATTTACTTTTATTCGAACTTCACGATTAGGCTGTAATAGGAATCCACCATCTGCAACTCCAATGGCATTACCGGTAACCGTTACTGGAATATCAACCTCTAGTTCCTCTGCCATATTAATGGACTTGAAATCTACATGCTTAACATTGCCTTTTAATGCACAACGTTGCACTTCTGTTAGTACTGCGTTGATCCGATTACCGTCAACATCTAATTGAAACACACTTTTATTTCCGAATGTCGCTAACATTTTTGCAAATACTCTAGCATCCAGCGATATCGCTGTTGGCTCCATTTGATAGCCATAAACAACACCTGGAATAGCACCTTTCTGCCTAAGCTGAGTTAATGATGATTGACGCCCTTTTTCACGTTTATTTGCAGTTAAAACAGTACTCATCGTCATTTTCCCCTTTCATGGAAACTAGTCTCATAAAAGGTTTTGCCCGTTCTAATGATTTTTATACCCTTTAGAATATAGTGGTCAATAAAGATTTTCTACAAACATGAGGTGGATCGGTAAAAATCATGTGTACCTTTCTCTTGTCAATAGCTGATGATACGTACATATTTTGTCCCATTGAATGCCCGCTTCGGTATTTCAAGTGAAGATTCATCTCGAATAAACTAGCTCATTTTTTTCGGACTCATCTCTTTGTTTTTTCATTCAAACTTTTTATACCAATTCCTTACATATCATCTCAATATCTTTTGAAAAAGATTTTACTTGAAAGGCGTCTGAGAATAACCCGCTCTTAGATGACGCTACAACTTGTTTTAGCTTTTGTTCATACGTTTGTATAAATTGTTCAATTGTTGGACATTCAATTTTTAATGCTCTAGCTACCCCTTGAATAATTTTTAGACGATAGTAATCCTCTTTTGGCATTCTTGGAATATCCCATGTGCCTTCATGATTCAAAAATATCTTTCTTATCGGAACTGCTGAAAAATCAAAATATCTTCCCTCTTGATCTGGATTAGAAAAAGGATCAATCAATAATGAAGCATAACGAATATATAACAGATACTCCTGATGAATGGACTCCAGCTGTTCAAAATTCTCTATATCTTGTCGTGCAATACTTGCTGGCTGTAATGGATAGTTATCATCTACCATAAATTTCAAAAGATTTAACGACTGAATATTGACTCGTTTCAATATTTCCATCGTTTCTTTCCAATGATTCAGTAAATAACGAATCATTGTGTACGTAATAGGTCCCTCAGGATAAAGCTTATAAACATATTTTTTAGTTATTTGCTCTTCAAATATTGCCTGTAATGAAAAATCATTCATAAAAAATGCTGGATGTACATATAAAGAAATATTTCTTGTTTCCGCTTCTAATGGCGACGCTAATATGTCTAGTTGAATTCCTAGCTGACAAAATAACTCACTTAGCTTAGCCAGTCGCTTCGTTTTTGCTTGGGTGGAGCCAATGTAAACTTTTTTCTTTACCCCGGTTGTTAACACTTCATTCGACGGCACATCCTGTAACCATCTCGTATCCCCATAATATGTAGAAAAACTAAAGACCTCTGCACAGGACGAAATCTGTTTTAAATAGTTAGTCAATAAATGACTAGAGCCAAATGTAGGTGAAATCAAAATAAAGCATTTGACTTGCTTCAATACTTGGCTATCAATTTGTGATAATACGGCTGTATATGCATCCGTGGTTACAGTCAGAACAATGGTATCCCAATCTCCTGTTACTGTATGATAGCCTTTAAAAAGACAATCGATTACACATTCCCCCGCTACAGTTTGATGTTGTGTATTTTGTATATGTACTTTGAGTGTAAGTTGATGTTTGATTGTAGATTCGTAGAAAAAGTTTGAGCGTAAAGATTCTCGACCAGCAATACCCACTTTACTATTTAAATAATTTCTAAAATTCACAGCTAATTGAATAGCTGTTGGCCCTGTCCCTAACATTAAAACCCGTTTAAAATAAGTCATAACATTCTCCTCACTACCATAGTAATGATGCTTTTTGATATAAAGCGACATCAAAAATACCTTGAGGGTGTTCATTATGCTCCACTACACGCCATTTTGTTGCATCTACCGTTTGCATTGGGTAATTAAAGAGAGACTTTAATGCATTCCCATAACGCATCGCAATAATCACGTCTTTATTTGTTAAATCATGTAATTGCTCTAATATGTCATATTTGCAGTTGACTGTTGAGCTAAAAATAATATGACTAATCTGTTGTATAGATTGGAGCTGATCCACTGAATGATTTTCAATGTGAATCGTTAAAGAATGTCCAAGTTTGGCAGCTACTTGCCTTCCCAACTGAATCGCTTCATCGTCAATATCAATTCCTAAAACTTCTGCGCCTGTTCGTTTAGCAATCGATAATAATGTCATAGGAAAAGACCCTGCCCCTACTAACAACACCTTCGACTGATTAGTAATTGCAAAGCTACCAAATTCTTTTTCAATACAGCCTTCTATATTGCGAACATAAGCTGTTATCTCTTCTTTTTCATTTAATAATTTCAAAGCCCAATATTTTTCTATTATTTTTACACATTGGGAAGACATTTTTCTTAAGTTCTCGACTAACGGTGCTATTTCAATCGTTTGTTCTAAATCATGCCATAGTCTTGCATGATCATTGTCAGTAATAAAAGATGAAAAATCATCAATTGCTACTTCTAGATCTGAATAAAAATCTACCATTTGATCTCGATTATTTTTATCAATAAAAAACTCGAACTTTTCAACAAAGTAATGTAATCTCTCTAAGAATAGCCCTGGCTCCTTCACTTTCGTCACTCCTACGCATTGGGATTAAAGTTCAATATATGCAATTCCCCTTGCTAATATAAACAAATTAATTTTTATATGGTGGCCAAGACTAAGTGATGAATTCATTTATTCATAACAAACGACAAAAAAGTCGAGAGACACAATGTCCTCGACTTACTTATACAGAGTCTATTATATTTTGCCAGCAGCCTCCAATGTCACCACTAGCATTTTGGCAAACTCTCCACGTGTAATATATTGATTTGGCGATAAATTTTCATTGTAGTCAAGAGCACCGATGGCATACAATGTCTCCGTATGACGTAATGTTTCCCCCTGAAGATCGTAAGTATCTCGATAAGGTAAAACGGCATATTCTTCTTGTACAAAATCTACAGCATCTAATGTCCGTCCTAGCATTAAAATTGCCTGCTGGCGTGTTATTTTTCCATTTGGATCAAATAATTCTTGCGTTTTCCCTTTAATAATCCCTAGAGAATGTAAGGCACCAACATATCCACCATACCAAGATTTTTTGGCATCAATGTCTTTGAATTGTGTTGGTTGTACTTGCTGAAAGCTGAATGCACGAGCTAGTAATGCACTAAATTGAGCACGTGTTAAGGAATCATTAATGCCAAAATTATTAGCGGTTCTTCCTTGAACAATTCCCCGCTTCGCTAAAGTACTAATATACGTACTGTATGCTGAATGACCTGTATCACGAAAATAATTGGGCTGTGGATTCACAAATTTTAATTCTGCATTATTATGAAGCGTTACAATCACTCGGTCCCCTAAATCTCGATAAGCAACTGGCTCCATTACGCCTTTTTTAGCAACTTGCTTTAATACACCATCCTGACCATTTTTGAAGATTTCCACTTCAAGCGGCTGACGGTTATTGACAATATCTGCTTTAATGCTAAAAATATCACCTTTTTCAGATGCATTAATAGTAGCACCATATGCAGAGTAAACTGTCATATTTGGCGTTTTCATATGTACATAATTCGTTGGCTCTTGATAGGCATATGCTTGTATGGGGGTAGCAAGTGATAAACCTAACATTCCTATTAACACTACCTTTGGAATTTTCCCCTTCATATTACTCCTCCTTCTTTTCATCTAGAACTATCATACTGGATTTCTCAATGTAAAAATATAGTATTTTTAGCACATTCACCAACACTTTAGTTCCATTTAAAAACTACGTTTCAATTGTTTAGACTTCTGAACAATTGAATCGTAGCTCAAACATGCACTTACAGAATTGCTATTTTATTATCTAATAATACATGTAACTCATGAAGCTTTTTAATTTCAAAATGTGGTTGAATATCGCTTGTATTTTCTATATTACGTATATTAAACCAACATGTATCAATTCCTGCCTGTAATCCGCCTTTAACATCCGAAGTTAAAGAATCCCCAATAATTAGGGTTTTATCTTTATTTAGATCATCGATACGTTCAAAAACATAATCGAAGAATGCTGGCATTGGTTTTTGATAGCCTGTTTGCTCCGAGATAAAGATACCTTTGAAAAATTGCGCTAAATTAGCATCCTCTAATCGTTTATTTTGAGTCATTGTCTTCCCATTTGAAACGACATATAATTCATAGCTATCTGCAAGCTGTGCGATTACTTCATAGGCACCGTCTACATAATGATGTGCCTCTTTCAAATATTTTTGGAAGATTGCTTCAAAGTATTCCCCATCTACATCTAGGCCGAATTCCTTTAACGCAATTGAAAATCGAGTGTTATGTAGTTTATCTTTAGACACCTCTCCACGTTCAAAAGCACGCCACATCGATTCATTAATCTCTTTATAACGAGCAATCATCGTTGGAGTAGTTGCAATATTTTCCTGTTTAAATAAACGGTCAAGGGCTGCATTTTCAGCTAAGTCAAAATCTAATAATGTGTCATCTACGTCAAACAATAATGTTTCATATTTAGTCATGTCATATCCTACTTTCTTTGGTGCAATATTACCATCTTGGTACTTCTATCATAACGTTTTTTTAAAAAAATAACAGGAAATGTACCCGACCTCTCTTTTTACAGAATTTTAGGAAATGTCTTTTAAAAAAAGTCGTTAAAATTATTTCCTTATTTGGGTAATAAATATGATCATCTAACCTAAAAATAGCCCTTTCGATAATTTCGTATTTGAAATTTTTAGCGAATATGAGACAATAGAATGCTAGAAAGGAAGATGTACGAATTATGAAGACCCTACAAAAAATTACGCCTGTCTTTGATCCATGGGAAGCGTATTTAGATGTTGAACAACATGGGCATATGACCCTATCTAATATTGAATTTACAACGACAACACTTTGTAATATGCGCTGTGCACATTGCGCGGTTGGCTATACATTGCAAACTAAAGATCCTGAAGCATTACCAATCGACTTGCTAACAAAGCGTTTAGATGAAATTCCACACCTTAAAACAATCTCGATTACTGGTGGAGAACGCCCCATTATAGAAGATATAACTTCATTTAAGTCATCTGAAGTACCATCATCACTAGCTTTGTCGCTCTCAACGTCAGTCAACCCTACTTTAAGCATCATACGGATTTCCCCATCTTTGTCGATATAGATATTTGAGAATAGATTATTCAACATTTGCTTCTTCACTCCTATTGGAGCATTATCAAATACATGTCCAAATTTAATAGCCAACTCCATAAATTCTTCTATGTTAAATACTTTATCTTGATCTTGAATGGACTTTTCTTCTAATGTCGAATAAAATTCTTTCATATCATTTAACTCATGTAAAAGGACTTTTTGCTTTTTTAAATAAACAACTTGTAAATTTAAGTCATCATCTAATTCAGAAACAAGCTCTGTAATGTTATCCAATTTTGTTTGCAGTTTTTCTATATCCTTTTTTACTTTGTCTGCTTCAGAAGTGTAAGTAAACTTATCTGCTTCTAATTTAAGTTTTATTGTTTCTATCATATCTGGCTTAATTAGTTGTTGTATTTTTTCTTTAGCAATATCAACAATGATTTTCTCTAAAACTTCTTTTCTATACAAAGTATTATGTGGGCAATTTTCTTTTCTTGATGAACGTTTATTGCGACAGGTATAATAAGAAAATTGTTTTTTAGTTCCTTTTGGTTGAGATGTAATAACTGTCATTCGCTCTCCACATTCAGAACAATAAACTAATCCTGACAGTAGAAATTGTGTATTTAATGTCACTCTTTCTTTTGTACCTGATTTTCTTTTTTCATATGCGTCATTAATCTTCTTCTGTCTCTCTTCCGTACGACAGACTTCAATTAGCTCAGACTTCTCAATTACCCGATCTAAATCTGGATTCATTTTGCTTTCATATGAAAAGTGACCTGTATAAATTGGATTAAAAAGTATCGTATGAATATTTTTGTGATTCCATTCATCTACAGTAGACTCTTCAATTCGTATCGGCTTAGGTATTGGTTCAGATAGTTGATTTTTACCTCTAATTTTTCCACCATTAAGATATTTTGCAATTGAAAGCATACCTATTCCTTCTAAATATAAATCTTCTACTAATTCAATTACTTCTTTCGCTCTCGGTAGTAACTCTAGCTTGTATTGTCCTTTTCCAAACGTGTATCCTATTGGTGCGCTTCCACCTGTAAATTCTCCCTTTTTAGCCTTCATCAACATGGTATCTGAAACACGAGTTGCGGTCGTAGCACTTTCCATTTCTGCAACCATAGACATGACTACTTCCATCATTTTAGATGCTCCTGCAAATTTAAACGCTTCTAAATCTACTTGTTGTTCACCTGAAGCAGATAGATGAATATCTACATTATAGTCCGCTAAAAATTGAAGAAACCCTATATACTCCATTGTGTTACGAAACATTCTATCTCGTTTATATGCAATAACGTAATTTACTTTTCCATCTCTTATATCTTGCATTAACTCCTGAATAACATTTCGATTTTCAATTCTCACCTTCCTAGCAGAAACACCTTCTTCAACATATGGTTTATAAATTAAACCCTTAATTTGTTTTGCATGGTTGTTTGCAAGATCCATTTGCATCTCTAGTGAATCACCGTCTTCAACTTGCATATCAGTAGATACTCGTATCAATACCCCAATTGAGATTGTATTTTGTTCAATGACATCAGCATTCTTTAATGTTTTGTTATATTTATTTTTAGTTGAAAACAAAGTCATAATAAGACAGCTCCATATTTATATTTTCTATAACCATTGATTATATTTTATAATAACTAGTAAAAAAATCAAGAAATGACCGAAGTATCTCTTGATTTTCTATATTAATTTTTATATGTATTATTTTTAAAATAAGATACAAATAAATCTATGATATTATCTTCTAATTGCTCTCTGTTTTTTTTAGCTTCATCGTTACATATGAATTCTATATCTTTAACAGTCGGAATACTTCGCACCTTTATACCTTCAAATTCATGCATTTTCTCCAAATACATCATCCTTTCTTACATAATCAATAAATTCAAATTCTAATCCACTCTCTTCATGTTCTTCTTTATGTATTATTTTAAATTGCTGTTTTACTTTTTCATAAGGAAAGAATGTATCTCCCTTTTTATTGTCATGTATGTATGTAATATAAACTTTATCAGCAAAAGGTAATGCTTGTTCAAATAACTTCTGTCCACCGCAAATAAAGAGGTCTTTGTCTTGATCTCCAGATTTTAAGTAATGATTTAATACCTTATCAAATGATGACTCAACAATTACTCCATTTGGAACTTTGTAATTCTTATTTGAAGTTAAAACTACATTTACACGCTTGTCTAATGGTTCTGGTAATTCTTCAAATGTCCGTTTACCCATTAGACATATATTAGGATGTCCACTATTATTTTGAGTAAGTTGCTTAAAACGTTGTAAATCCTTTTTAATTCTATATAAAAGTTGTCCACTCTTACCTATAGAATTTGTTTCATTAATTGCAACTATCATATTGATACTCATATACTCCTCCTACTCATAATTGACTCATACGTGACTTGATAGTAAAATCAAGATGTGACTAAACCGAATTTTCCTGATTCACTTCTAAGTCACGTATGAGCGAGTGTCTTATTGACGTTCGCTCCTTTTATTTTGCTTTCTTGGCATGAATGATTTTCTTGTTATCATATACTCTAACTATATCCCATCCATCAGATTCCAATTGTTCTACCTCATTATAGGTTTTGTAATTGTAGTAAATATGTTTTTCTTTCGTTGACAATGTAGATACTAATACTGCAAAAACTAATATTCCTAAGCCTATACATATATTTATTTTTGAAATAGAACGACCTTTAAAGTAAACACTCGTTGGGATTATTATCATTAGTAATAAAACTGCCACTACAACTGTCCATAAGTAATGATTAACTGTCCATTCATTAATTATCAATTAACACTACTTCCTTTTTTGTTTGTATGATCACACGGCTAATTCAAATTTAAGTTGTGGCAAAATTGGGTTATAATCAATCAACTCAAAATTCTTTTCTGAAATGTCATAAAATTTAGTACCATCTGGAACATTTAGAATTAACTTAGGTTGGGATTGAACTTCTCTAGATTTTAATTCATCTACTCGCTTCAACATTTCTATAGCGTTATCAGAATGCTTGTCGTAAATATGAAGGTTTTGAGTTAGCATATTAAACTTACCAACTTTCATTGAAGTGTGTTTAGCTATCATCATTTGAAACGCCAAATATTGCATCCTATTTATGTGTCCTGCTGTTAGGTAATCACTGCTACGTGATGTTAATGTCATATCTAAGTAAAAATCCTCTTTTACTTTTCTTACTGTAAACATAGTACTGTAGCAACATGGGTTCAAACCATCTGATTCCTTAAAATCCTCATTCTGCCACATGGATAAGATATGCCTACGACCAAACTTGTTATTCATTAAACCATCTAATAAATTATTCATTAAGTCATATTTCTTTACAGTTGCACCATATCTAATGCCTATTGAATCGTCTCCGATATCAAATTCATTCCACCAGTTAATATTGTAATTGTCACGTAGTAGCTTCAAATCGTTACTTTGATCCTTATATATCCATTCAATTTCTCTAATTGCACTTTTAATTGCAATTGGACGTAATTCTGTAATGGGAGTCTCACCTTTTGAAATATCATATGTTTCAAATACTGGACTGATAAATGCGCTATAGGCAGGAGTTCCGTCTTGCCATTTAGGTCTAGGATTATCGTCCATACATCCTTCATTAGCCAATCTAGTTAAGTTTTCAATCAGATACTTTTCTGCTTTATTTAATTCGGTCAATCCAAGCTCTCCTTTATGTATAAAAGTAATGAGAGTAGAATTAATCCACTCTCATATAAATTATGTATTTTATTTATTAAAAAGCTTCTTCAATGCCTTTTTGAACTTACCATTTTTCTTCTTTTTAGGAGCTTCAACAATCGCCTCTGCTTCAATAACTTCGATCCCATTTCGTTCTTTTGAAATTGTCTCATTAGCTTCAATATTAATTAATCCATGAGTCTTAATCGTCACATCAATTTCTTCTTTAGACATTCTAATATCCTCTACATCTTCAACAGGATTTAGAAACTGTACAAACTTATTATTGAATCGTTCATTTCCTACTCCATAATAATCCTCAAATGATACTACTCCTGTACCATTGTACTGAGGTACAAATTTTACTCCGTTTTGTTTTGCTTCTAATTTGCGTTCTTTACGTGATTTCATAAATAATCATTCTCCTTCTTTTATTTTAGTTATTATTAAATCCATCTATTACATCTACCTTGAAGCTTTGTAGAGTAGCACGTCCAAAGCTATCTTCTAATGTAACTGTTAAATCTGAATTACCTATCGCAATATCAAGCTTAGATACATTAATTAGCACAACTTTATGATCGTTTAGATTAATAAAGTCACAAGTCTTTTGCAATACTCTTCCGTATGCATCTTTATATGCGACAGTCACCTTTTCTACCGAGCTAATATCAAAGTACTCACCATTATCTAGAACTTTAATAGTTATTTCGTTAACCTTGCTTTTTGTGAATGATGGAACAATTCCAGTATATAGTCGTTTAATATCTAACTCTAAGTTATATTGATTTTTAATTGTCATAAATAGTTTCTCCTCTGACGTGGTCGTCACCCAATATTTTATACTTTCAATAATATCCATGTTTTATTGAAAGTCCGTTCTATATGTAGTACTAAATTCTAAAATATTATATAAATAGCCACTACATATAGAACCAAATTTTACTTAGTTAAGCCGTTATTAATTTGACGCTGAATTTCTTCCTTAATGCGTTCCTCTGGAGCAAAGAAGAATTCTGATTTCATGATCTTGCCATTCTCATCTTGTTTAGCATACTTATTACCACTATCATCTACGAACAACTTAGAATCGTTACTAGCTTTAATGATTTCGATTACAGGTTGAATATCAATACCTGCTTCCACACAGTCACCAAGTAAGAACCATAACTCATCACCTAAGCCATCAGCTAACGCTACAATTTTATCAGTCTTATTAGTAACCAAAGGTTTCTGTAGTTGCTTCTCTTTAGCTTTATCTAGGTAAGTATGTAACTTATCTACTGCTTTAACGAATTCCTCTTGAGTATTTGAGATTGAGTATAATTGCTCAACAGCTTCCTCAATTGATCCCCAACCTTTACGATTAGTGAATCGCTCTAATGTGGGCAATGTTGGAACTGTTTCGGCAGGATGTCCAAATGTGATTTGAAAATCCTCAACGATATTTTGTAATTTGTTAGTGAAAGTTGCCATAATTTATATTTCCCCTTTTTTATGTATTATCTTTGTTTATGTAATAATTTATCAAACTATGCTTCACAAACAACGCAGAGTTTATCCTTACTAAATTGTTGAGATGCATTTGTACTATGTTGATAGTAAAGAGTTTTAATTTTGTTTTTCCAAGCAAAAATATATAACTCATTAATTTCTTTTGCCGACATAGTAGGATTAACCATAATATTTAATGATTGACTTTGGTCAATAAATTGCTGACGCATTGACGCTTGTTCTAAAACTACATATTGGTCAATTTCTGCAAAAGTCTTAAATACATCTTTTTCATGGTCTGATAAGAAGTTCAAGTGTTGAACTGAACCATCATTACTTCTAATACTATTCCAAGTTTCTCTATCATCCTTACCATAAGAATTTAATACTTCTTTAAGATATGGATTACGAATAGTTACTTTTGCTTTAGCAACATCTTTTACATAAATATTACTCCAAATAGGCTCTATACTTTGCGATACTTGACCTAGAATAAATGCAGAACTTGTCGTAGGAGCTATTGCTAGTAATGTACTATTACGTCTTCCATAATCTTTTAATAGTTCAGGTTCTCCAAATAAATTAGCTAATTCTTTAGATGCTTTCAATGCTTTCTTTTGGATAAATCTAGTAATGCGAACATTCAATTTAGAAGCTTCTACACTTTCAAATGGAATCATTTTAGACTGTAAGTAAGAATGCCATCCTAAATCTCCTAATCCTAAAGCTCGATGATCTTTAGCGAAGTTGTATGCTCTTTCCATATATAAGAATGCATTTCTTTTTTCAGCACTATCGGAATCTCGCATATCCTCTAAATCACTAATGAATTCAGAAATCACAGAATCTAAGAAATAAACCATAGTTTCCACAGCATCAGTATCTTTCCACTCATCAAAATGTAAAAGATTCATAGAAGATAAGCAACATACAAATGACCAAATATCATTATTAGGTAAAGTAATTTCAGAACAAAGATTACTGTGATTGATTTTTAAATTTTTATCTTTATATACATCTACAGTATTATTATTTACTGTATCAGTGAAGAAGATATATGGATAACCAACTTCTACTCGACTCTGGATCACTTTTGCCCAAACAGAACGTTTCTTGGCATCCCCATCAATCATTTCTTTCATCCATTTATCAGTAACTGTTACTCCATGAGTCATCTTTTGAATAGTATTACCTTCTGTACCAATTTGCAAGAATTCCTCAATATCTGGATGATCTATAGGTAAATACGGAGAAAATGCTCCTCTACGCACATTCCCTTGACTAGCAACGTCGATTAAGGTTTCAAACATATTCATAAAATGAACTGCACCAGAAGAGTTTCCATTGTTAGAAATTGGAGCACCTCGATGTCGTAAATTTCCGAAATATCCAGAAGTACCTCCACCAAATTTACTCATCATCCCAACTTCGCCATGAGTATATAGAATATTAGCCATATTATCATCGATATTACTACCGAAACAACTAATACTTAATCCTTTATTAGTTCCAAAATTAGACCAAACTGGAGAGGATAGTGAATAATAACCTTTACTTAGATATGTATAGAATTTATTAGAAAAACCATCAATCCCTAAAATTTTCTCAGCATAATCTGAAATTTCTTTTAATCGTTGTTCGGGACTGACTCCTTCTTGTAAATATCCACCCTTTAAAAAATTAATACTATTTTCATTTAACCATTCAAATGCCATATATAATAGACTCCCTTAATTAAGTTTTTATGGTTGTTTTTATAACATACCAAGGTTAATACTCTTAGAATAAATCTTCAGCAGTATAACTCTTAGTTCTCTTTGTATAATTTACTGAACGTTTAGTAAAGAAGTCTACGTGTTTCGTAGTAATAATCTCATCATCAAACCAATCAGTTTGCTCTACTAAATTTTCATCTACCTCAAACAATGGTTCAAACCCTGTGCTTTTCAATGAGTTATTTAATCTATTCTTAATGAATTCTTTTACTACTTCTTTTGGTAGGAATTCCAAGTCTCCATTTTCATAAATCCAATCAACTACTTCTACCTCGGCTTCGTACGTTTTAATACATGCTTCATGAACTTTTTTAGCCATATCTTCATCGAACCATTCTGGATTTTCATTGCGAATGATATCAACTAGTTCTATACCAAATAGTCCATGAATTTGTTCCTCTTTAGAAGTAGCTTCGATTGCATTAGACATTCCTTTGAATAAATTCTTATACTTATTAAAGGACATAATGATTAAGAATTGAGAGAATAATGACACGTGTTCAATGAATAATGAGAATAGGATTAGTGACATTGTAAAATCTCGATTACTTTCAGACTTCAAATATTTAACTGCACTAGTTAAACTATTTACACGATTAGCTAATGCAGGAATGTCTTGAATTTTATCAAACTCATTATTTAATCCTAAAATTTCTAATAGGTGAGAATAAGCATCACTATGTCGTACTTCTGATTCCGAGAAAGTAGCTCCTACTGCCCCTACTTCAGGTTTAGACATACGATTATGCAAATCTCCCCAAAAGTTTTTAACTGCAACTTCTACCTGTGAAATAGCTAACATTGCATTTTTAATCGCATTACGTTCTTTGTCACTAATATTAGCCTTATAATCATGAATATCTGATGTATAGTTGAATTCAGTATGTAACCAATATGAGTGTTGAATAGCTTCTTTATATTCAACCAAACTTGGATATTCATAGGGTTTTAAATTAATACGAGACTTAAAAATATCAGACTTTCGTTCTTGTGAACGCTTTTCTCGATAAAGAATATAAGCCTTAGCAGTTACCTTGTACTTAGAGTTAAGGAGAACCATTTCTACAGTATCTTGTACTTTCTCAACTGATAAATCATCATCATTTGATCCATTTAATAAATATAATACTTCTTGAGCAAGAGTTGTCGATACTTCATCATTAAACTCTCCAGTCTCCCTTCCTGCTTTACTAATGGCACTAGAAACCTTTTCTAGTTTAAATTCTACGATTGAATTATCTCTCTTCCTAATTGTTTTAGATAATGTCAAATTATTTCCTCCTTGTTTATGCATCTTATTGAATCACTTTAAATGAATTTTTTATTCTTCAAGGAGTTCTTTGATAACTTCAATCGGCTGAATTCCATTTAGTTTTACTTGTCCTTCATCACTGTCTATTAGGATTACTGGTACGCTTGATAAATCATATTTCTCAATTGCATCATCATCTTTAGCAATGTCTATTGTATCGAATGGAACTCCCTCTTCTTTTAATATAAACTGCATTGTCTCACACGCAGGACATGTTGGTGTTGAACGCTTAATTAATGTTAACTTATTTTTCAAAATACCATCCTCTTTCTATTCATAAGTATTAATTATGTATTTTCTTATTTAATAATTAAGTAGAATATGCTTAACAATTTCCTTTGTTGTCATCTTACCAGTATCAAATTTAATTACTTCTAAATGTTCAATTTTATGTATTGCTTCTTCATACTTCTTTTTAGCGTACTTTAACTTTTCTAATGAAACATAATCATCTCCACGATAATTGAAACGTTGCTTTAATACCTCATCATCTGCATATAAATAAATGACAATTGCATTACCTTTCATCTCTCGTTCAATAAATCTACGTTGACCATCAGATAGCATTGCGTAGTCATCATACATTTTACTGTAAACTTCATTACAATAAGTAAATCTGTCAAATACTACATTGTCCATCTTAGTGAACTCTAAAAACTTTTCAAATAGCTCATCTTGAGTGCATTGCGAATGCTCAAAACTTGATCCTTTCACAACTTTGAATTCTGTAATGTCTGAAAGCATATCCACTAAACTCGTCTTTCCACTACAATCCGTACCAATCACAATATAATTTATAATTACCACCACAATCTTTATGTATTTTAATATGTATTATTGTTTCCATAATTTAAATCGCTTAATTCTCTAGGCCTATACTTTTTATTTGAGCTATTGTTAATTATCTTTCTTATTTCGCCTAGAGCAGTACTTAATGTTGAGACTGACAATTTATCTTTAGTTAAATCATTTGCCAATTTTACAACTTCATATAAATTTTTAGCCTGCCTACGTTCGTTTCTAATGATGTGTAATCTTCGATATGCTGTATATCCTTGATTTGCAGGCAATTTAACAAATTCGATATGATGCAACAAATCTTCTTGTTCTCTGTCCTTACAACTAATTACTTTAGATAGGCTTGCTACTTCTCTAGGTAGCTTTTCTAAAAAGTTCCTTACAAACGTTAAGTCTTTTTCAAATTGTTTGATGTCTTCCAATTCAATCACCTAACTCTCGTTTAAGGTAATATTCAAATGTAATTCCTTCATTTTCTCTAATCTTGTTATTAACGAATTTATAACCATAATACTCTAATAGTGAATCGCTGATATTCATACTCTCATCTCCTTTGCTTATTTATATTCTAATTATAACATCTTAATTTCATATTTCAAGTATATTTTATGTATTTTATTAATTAATTTTAATATCCATCTATATAACTTACTTCAAAGTAAAGACCATACTTATCTTCACCATAAATGAATTGTAAATCTGGATACTTCTTAATTTTATTTGATATGTAATCTTTCGTGTACATGAATAACCATTCCAAATACTTGATCTCAAATGTACTACAGTATATCTTATGGTAAAGTTCTAGCTCATATTTAAATGATTCATCTCGTAAAGTATTAGCGTTCATATAGTATCGAATTGCTGATTTGTTATTGTAGGTAAATTCATCTTTGATGTGATAGTACAAATACTTATAAAATGGCTTTTTAAATATGATATCTCTAACTTTTGATTTTAATGCTCTGATTCTTTTATTCCACTTTATCTTACTTCTAAATTTCATTATATGTCACCTTCTTTATATTGAGCAGAGAAAGAATAATCAATCTCTACTCAATTATTATGTATTTAATTTAGACTTCCAACTACCCTAATTTGAATGTTATGTCTTCCCAATTGAGATGCGCGAGCTTCTGATTCAACTAAAATATCAGCATTAAATCCTTTTATTCTGCCACCAGTATCCCCAACAACAGCCTTGAAGCTTTCATTAGGAGTTTTTACTTCAACAATAGACCAAAGTGGAATCGTATTTGGATCTAAAGCAATGATGCGATACCCATTATAATATATTGTATTTTTCACGTTGATACCTGTTGCAGTAATACCTGAGCATTGATAACAGTCTGCACCATAATAGCTTCCATTAAATGTCATCCAATTATCATTCACATTTTCATTACTACCTCCACTAATAGTTTGTTGTTGATCTTTTGCCTCTACCTGTTGCTGTTTCTTTCTCTCTTCTACCTTTGCCAACCTAACTTGTTCAGCTTTTTTAGCTTCTTCTATTCTCTTAGCTTCTGCCAATTTTCTTTCTTTTTCAATCTTAGCTAATCTCTCACGTTCAAATTTAGCTTGTCGTTCTTTCTCTAAACGTTGTCGTTCTAACTCTTCTAACCTTTTCCTTTCTTCCTCTTTCAACCGTTCATATTCTGTATGAATAGACTTAACAGAAGATTCAACTTGATATGTAATTAAACTCTTTTTAATATCATCCATATTGTATAAGTGAATATTTTTATCTTCTGTTTTATTAGCTTCTTGAATAGCCTGTGATGTGAACCATCCCCATCCTAAAGTACATACCACAATAGTTGGAACTGTCAATGATTTAGTGAATTTCTTCATTTATTCGCTTATTCTCTACAAAACATATCTCATTTGAAGCTCTAATGACAATTAAAAATTGTGCGCTTCTCTTGCAGAAATAAACTCCCTCCATTTCAATTTTTATGTATTTAGTTATTTACTTTACCTTGTCATGAATTGTAATATGCGAAGTACCGTCAATAACTTTAGATGAAATAATATAGCCACTCTTCAACAATACGTTTTGAGTATTTTCTGCATCATATTCATCATTAATTTCTAATGTAAAGATACCTAGTTTATCTCCAATTGTCTTTTCTAGAGTGTTATAGCATACTTTATTATCTGCAATTTTAATTACATCACCATTCTCAGACAAATAAAATCCATTATCATAAAGTTGCTTTATCAATGATTGCGTATATTCATTCTCTGATCCAAAAATGATTTTTGAAGGTGTATCTGACTTGAAGCGTGAGTATAATTGCTCTGGAATATTTTCATCATATTCATAATATTTAACTGAAACATTTTTAATTTCTACTTTTACATTTGACATGTCATCCGAAGTTAAGACGGTCATTGTTGTCATATAATCATTTCCCTTCTGTGTACTTTTCTTTATAAAATATGGTTTTTATTTAAGCTTTATAGCCAACAAATGTTGCAGGTTTATATCCTTCCTTTATTTTCTGTAATAATTTCACATTGATTTCTAATGCTTTATATTCGTCACTACTTAGATTTTCTTTAATTTTATCCTCTAGGATTCTCTCAATTCTTATTAGTTCAATACCTTCTTTGTCATACTTAATAACTCCTGATGGAAAAATACTCTTAACAGTATTTAAGATACAATCAATTTCTTTACTAGACGTTTCACTATTTACTTTGGAAAGTAGTTGTAATGGAATTGAATTAAGATTAAAATTTCCTGCATCTTGTTTGTCTTTAGCACAATTAATGCATGAACTTCGTACACCTAATAATGCCTCTCCAATTACTTTTCCAGTTTGAGCTGTATTTTTTAGCATCTTTTCTACTTCCTCTTTGTTTAACACTTTTTCTCTACTATGTATACTAACTGGATATCCAGTTACAACAATATTGTCTATAGAACCAATAATCTTCTTACCTTCATTTTCTGATAGTAATTTAGAAATACTCTCTTTTGTTAAATTAAACAACATGTCGTCTACTAGTTTCTTGGTTGTCAACTCAATAACTTCATCATATCCAAATTTATCAATTTCTGAAACATCATTAGATGCTACTTTTATCTTTATATTTTCTCCAGTTAGAGTTGCTTGATTAGAGGCATGTTGAACGCTTATTGAATTAACCTCTATATTCTTTTTTATCTCCATAATAACAGCGTTCATTAAACCTCTATTTTCGACAATTACTAAAATACTCTTCATATATAATTACCTTCCTTTTCATTTAAGTTTATGTATTTAACTTCATAAAAGCAAAATATTATTTAACTTCAGTTACATCGTAATATAGACATCCTTCGACCATACCTAGACTGTCAAACCTGAATTTTGGTCGTATGAAGTTTCTTTTACGTATCCTTCTACATTGGAATGAATTTCTTTTAGGTTAAAATCTTCAATAGCCTTGTTTAGAATTTGAATATCAGCAACTATTCTTCTATGCTCAGGTTTATAAATTACATCATTACCATATGTGCAAAGAAGAATATCCTTCTCATTTTGAAGCTCATGTAATTTATTGTTCAATACTTCTAATCCGCACATACCTGTCATTCCTTTAATTCCTTTCATAATTAAATTCCTCTTTTCTATTTTTATATTTCCTTTTATAAAATCAAAATATTATTTAGAGCTTACAACCTTTATTATTTCTAATCTTATTCATGATTTCTGTAGCAAATTGTTTCGCAGAAGTTTCACATCCATTAAGTGTAATGTTGATATGATGTTTATTTTTCTCATCAACTTCTTTTAAGCTTTCATCCACAACCTTCCGCACTTCTTCCCAAAGAGTATCGAGTAGATCACTTACTGCGTTGTCATTGACTGCAACTTCTTCATCTTCATTCGATTTCTTTAAATCTTGGGTAGAAATTTCTCCAACGAAACGAGCATCACCGTTTTCTTTAATCTTGAACACCTCTCGACCATCATTATCGTACCCTACTAATTCCTTACTCTTGATTTTAGTATCAAATGAATCAGATAGTGATTGCATAATACTTAATTTAGTTTTCTCTAGCTCTAATTGAAACGACAAAGCTTTACGATAATCATGAGTGTTACTTTCTTGTGTTTTTTGAATCTCAACTGTCTTATTTATTAATCCGTTCAATCCTAGTAATAATTCTTGGTACAATTCGCTAATGTAAGTATTCTTCATAATTAATTTACTCCATTCTGTTTATGTATTTTTATAATTAAATAATATTGTCATTTTATTGAGAAAAAGTTTGTGAAATGAAATTCTATATCCAGCGCTTATAGGCTTTTAATGATGAAAAATTTCACAAATTTTTCCACTTTCATGATTTCTAGAATATCTGCTATTTATTTTTCAATTAATTCTAACTCAAAGCTATTTCCATCTTTATCTACATAAATACTAAATACATGAGTATACTCACTCATATCAACATTGCTAAATTCAAATTCTAATCCAGATGATAAAACTGATTCATTAATTACTACTTTAAATTCATGAGATGGATCACCTAGGGCATTATGTAAATTCCCTTCAGCAATTAACTTAAACTTCTTCTGGTTTTCACTATGATACAATGGCTTAAATTTAATTTTAGTTGACTTAGGTGTTAATTCTTTTTCAAAGTCTGATAAATCTTTGTTGTTCTCAACTTCTCCGATA
>Ga0213822_1000314_pt1 | contig 41496 bp, 51 predicted proteins | sample MC6MC0908MG_FD_179872 | JGI IMG/M metagenome (GOLD analysis project Ga0213822, IMG submission 179872) | Enriched soil aggregate microbial communities from Iowa State University, Ames, United States - MC6-MC0908-MG | ecosystem: Environmental > Terrestrial > Soil > Unclassified | place: USA: Iowa... | reverse complement strand
AGTACATCAGAGAGCAGTGCATGAAGTGAAAGTTAGAACAGACTAGCCGCAATTTTACTGAGTGATTCGGCATAGGGCCACCTCAGCTTCATTCAGGCTCATGCCGCCATGCACGTTAGCCGGAAATACTTCTTCACTTCCTGATAGCACCCATATCCCTCTGTGAGTCGGATGGCGTGATAGCTCCTGACCTTCAGAGACATGAAAACGCTTATCCACTACGCTAACGCAATAACCATTGATGCTGCGGATAATCAAAGCCCATTGCGGCCTTGTGCTGATGGCAACTTTTTTATTACAACTGCAGTTTCCATTGAGGTAGTTTTGATTTTTGAGGTTGAGGGAGGACATCTCCAGCTAAGTAGAGTGCATTTATGCACGACGGGAGCCATTTACACAATCGCCTTTAGCAAAAAGAACAATGTTATCGAGCGCTTGATAAGCCAACATTAATCAATAGTGGTAACCTGAATCTTCACTTCAAAGGAGATACAGAATGGGCTGGAATTTATTAAAAACATCTCAACCACAAACGACTAAACAGATATCCTGGCTTATCGTTAACACGCCAAAAGGTGTAGGTGTTGCTTCTTATACTGCAGGGTTTGGGTTTAAAGGTCCTGTGTTCATAGACAACTCACAATATCATGGCATCGAAATAACCCACTGGATGCCCCTACCAGACGCGCCATGAATTGATAGCCACCTTAGGGTGGCTTTTTACTGGAGTGAATATGACTGACACCTACCTCATCACAGTAACAATAAAGTCAGGTGAAACTCACATTGGCATGATGAACAGATCGCAACCTGAAATCGTAAACGGCTTCATTGGTGTGGCACATTAAGATGGCGTTTGGGTATACCTCGCGCCGGATGACGTGCTCAAGATGCTGTAAGTGACTAAGATAGCTAGAAATAAGATGCCATGTTAGGGGGCAATTGAACGCGCCCGCAAATTAAGTTGTAATTATCGACGGCGATAAAGACGGCCCAAGGCTTTGATTGCAGCAATTTTGACATCTTGATTGATGTCATTAGTAAGTTGCATTAAGCGATTCTCAATTTCATGAGAAGGACTAGCACCCTCACCCAATGCTTGGATCGCTGATATTTTTACATCCTTGTTTAAATCGTTTGTTAAAGCCATAAGACGTGCAACGACTACCTGAATCATATCCAGTTCCTTAAAGAGAGATAAAAAATGGCACTCACCGACAAACAAGAAATGTTCTGTCGCGAGTACCTCATCGATTTGAACGCCACGCAAGCGGCTATTCGGGCGGGGTACAGCGAGAAGACTGCAAACCGCACCGGATGTGAAAACCTGTCAAAACCTGACATTGCGCAACGCATCATTGACCTTAAATCAAGTCGAAATGAAAGGGTAGAGATCAATGCAGATTACGTGCTGCGCCGCTTGGTTGAGATAGATGAAATGGACGTGCTCGACATCCTGAAAGATGACGGCGGCCTGAAAATGATTCACGAATGGCCGAAGGTGTGGCGCACCACCTTGAGTGGCTTGGACATCCTGACGACTGTCACCAACTTCGATGAAACGACGATGGAGAACATCCTCAAGAAGATTAAGTGGCCCGATAAGGTGAAAAACCTTGAGCTACTTGGCAAGCACATCAGTGTACAGGCATTCAAAGAGCAGATTGACCAGAAGGTTACTGCGACCCATAACATTATGCCGGTTCCAACTTGCGCCAGCGCTGAAGAATGGGAGGCGGCCGCACAGCAACAGCAGAGCGAGGTATTAGGCAAATGAGCTACAACGTAGTTTGGAAGCCTTTGCCCGGATCGCAATCTCTGGCGCTGAGCTGCCCATGCGATGAAATCCTGTTTGAGGGAACTCGCGGGCCCGGCAAGACAGCGGCACAACTTGCACGATTCCGCCGCCTGGTTGGGTTGGGGTACGGCACGTTCTGGCGCGGAATCATCTTCGACACTGAATACAAAAACCTTGCCGACATAATCACTCAGTCAAAGCGTATGTATCGCCTTTTCGGTGATGGAGCGAGGTTCCTAAACTCCGCTTCAGAGCTGCGATGGGTATGGCCTACTGGTGAAGAGCTTCTTTTCCGGTTCGGCAAAGAGGCGGATGACTACTGGGACTATCACGGGCAAGAATTCCCATTTATAGGTTTTAACGAACTGACAAAGCAGCCTAATGCTGACTTTTACGAATCCATGTTCTCTTGCCGTCGATCGTCGTTCAGGCCGCAGGATTATCCGCGCGAAAATGGCACATTGTTGCCAAACATCCCACTTGAGACATTCAATACGACTAACCCCTTTGGTATTGGCCATACATGGGTGAAGAAACGCTTCATTGCTCCTGCACCGCGCGGAAGCATTATCCGGGAATGGCCGCCATGACCGTGATGGAAGCATGCTGCGAAAGGGATTTATCGGTTCTTATCGGTGAGTTCCGTCCGGCCAGAACGAAAGGCAGGCCATTTAAGCGACGTATGGGGCTGATGGGTGACTTTGAAGTACTGCTGATCGCTCAGTTACTCATAACTCACGGTGTCATCGGTAAAGCAAAGGTTCGCCAGTTACAGCGCCACGAAAGCGGTAAGGCGACGACAGAGTTTAATGCCTTTGACTATGTCAGCGCGGCTCGCAATCATTTCGGCATGACGCGCTCAGAAGCAGAGCAACTAACGATGACCGATTTTCAGCACATGCTTGCAGCGAAATACCCTGACCAGAAGGGATTCACACGGGAAGAGTACGATCAGGTTGCAGATGACTACCTTGCTAAAAAGGCGAAGAGGCTGGCTAAGGAATCATAACTGTCGATACATCATTCTTGCTTCCCATTGCGACACATCCCGGCTAGGATTTATCTCATCTTTTAATTTTGGGATAGGGATATGAATAAGATAATTTGGTTATGTTTATGTGCTTTTCTGTTGCCTTCACTCACGCATGCTAGTGAAAAAATGAAGCCAAAGGACATTAAGTGGTTGCAAGGAATTCCTGAGGTAAAAACGATAGGTTGTGATACATACGAGGACAGCTCTTACCCGACAACAGGGCGAGAGGGTCTAGAAATTAGTGAGAACTCTTTCAAAGAAAAAAGATTGAATCCTGATAGTAAGATTACGTGTGATCTATGGGCTAAAACTGATGACATGAAAATACCAGTATTGCAGGTAACAGAAGCCTTTAAGATTGATGGGGTCAATGTCAGCATTTTTCACTCCGACGCATCTGGGACCATTGGCAAGGATTACAGCGACAAAAGCGCATGGAATACCGCCTGCAAAACCGACACAATGACAGACGATGTAACCTGTTACGTAAATCATAAGAGTTTTTACATCATAAAAAATAAATCAGGCTACAACATCTTGGTCGGAAGTGAGCATTTCCCGGGGACGGTTGCATATGTGAGAATCGGCAAACAAAAGCCAGTTTCATCAGGTAAGGATGGCGTGTTTAATTCTGCTGATTCATTGAAGATAATCGAGTCAATTGGCAAGCAAGAGACAGTTTCCACTAGATATACTAAATGGCCCTATGAGACGCCAGTCGATGAAAAGCTTGATATCAAATATTTCGAGCAGGCAAAGAAGATCTTAGATCTAATCTTTGATAGTCACGCCTGAATAAAAGAAAAATCATTAAACCTCGCTCCGGCGGGTTTTTTTTATGCCCGGAGAATGAGAATGGCAGGCGAACAGCAAGTGGGAAATATCGTTTATGAAATAGAAATGAACGTCGCCAGACTTATCGAGGGTCAGCGCCAGGTAAATGAGCGCCTCAACAAGCTCGACCAGGGCTTTAATAGCACTGCCAAATCAGTTGGGAATGCAGAGAAAGCATTTGCCTCATTGACTAAAGTCGCCTCAGCTTTGACTGCTGCCATTTCGGTGCAGCAGATCGCCGAATATGGCAACGCCTGGGTAACGGTGAACAACAAGCTAGCCAACTCCGTACGCGCCAATGAGCAACTTGCGGATGTTACGCAGCGAGTCTTCAATATTTCCCAAGATACAAGGTCAAGCCTGGAAGCAACGGCAACCCTTTATGGCCGCCTTGAGCGATCAACAAGGAGCGCTGGGACCAGCACAGCCGACCTGATTAAGCTAACGACGACCATCAACAAAGGTCTTACCGTATCTGGTGCAACAACGGAAGAAGCCAGTTCAACCATGACGCAATTGTCTCAGGCACTGGCGTCAGGCGTTCTGCGTGGTGAAGAATTCAACTCAATCTCTGAAAACGGCAGTCGCCTGGCTGTTGCTTTGGCTGACTCCCTGGGCGTGACTATTGGTCAGTTGCGTGGCATGGCTGCGCAGGGCAAGCTGACTACCGAGGTAGTGGTCAATGGCCTGTTGAAGCAAAGCGATGCCATTGCGAAGGAATTCGCGAACACCGCACTGACTATGGGGCAGGCATTCACAGTCGCCACAAACAACATCACTAAATTTGTCGGCGAAAGCTCCAGCGTCAGCACGTCAATCAAGATATTTAACCAGGGCGTTATCTCTTTAAGTGAGAATCTGGATGTGGTCGCCAACGTGATTGCTGCCGCCGCAGTTATTTTTGGCGGTAGATTCACAGGCGCTTTAGCGATGGCAACCAAAGCAAGAGTGGATGACGCATTGGCGGCCAGGGCTCAGGCTGTTGCTACAGCGCAATCCACCGCAGCAACAGCTACAGCAGCCACTGTAGTCGCCAGAAAGGCCCTTCTGGATAAAGAAGCCGCTCTGTCTTCGCTTGCACTTGCTCAGGCTGAGTACAACGTTGCCAAAGGCTCTTCGGCTGAGGGCTTTGCCCTGCAAAATCTCAATGCCGCAAAGTCAGTGGCTATCCAGCGATCGGCTGCATATGCAGAGGCCCAGATTGCACAGGCTGTCGCAACGCGAACAGCAACAGCCGCGGCAGTGACTGCAACAACCACGATTAAGTCTCTTGCCAGTGGCGCATTAGCCCTTATTGGCGGCCCGGTTGGAGCGGCCGTAATAGCAGCGGCTGGAATTTTCTACTTCTATCAGAAGATGCAGTAGGCGCGACAGGAAAGCATCGACTTTGCTGACAAACTCGATGGCGTCATTGCCAAAATGAAAAGCATGAGTCAGGTTCAACTTGCTGCTGAAATCGACAACGCCAGCAAGTCTATCCGTGCTCAGGCTGATGCGTTAAAAGACAATCAGTCGACACTTGAGGCCAATGAGCTTCAGCAGTCTCGGCTTCGTCGCACTCTCGGATCACTTGAGGAGGGAAGCCTTCTCTATAAAGTCACGCTCTCTGAGCTTGCTGATGTCCAAAGTGAGCACACTCAGTTGCTGGCGCAGAACGAATCAGCGCAAGAAAAGCTTAGCCAGACTGTCAGTAAAACCGGCATTCTCCGCGCTCTGATGAATGGCACCTTTGCTCAGGGAATCGACTTACTGAAGCGTGACGGTGACGCTGCTGGCGTGGCTAGCGGGCTGATGAATCAATTCGGGCACGCAATAGATTTTGCCAGCCGCGCAAAGGATAAATTCAACTCTACAAGTCTTGAAATCCCTCGCAGCGATAAAGCTGATGCATATAACAAAGATTTGGAAGATGAAAACACTCTACTTGCCATCACCGACAAGCGTCTCCGCGCAGTTACCAAAGCCCGCATGGAGGCCGGAGACAAAGGCGGCAATCAGAATCAGGTAAATGCAGCAGGCCAATTAGCTGGGGCGCAATACGATCTTCAGGCTGCAGAAGCAGCCAGGAACAAAGAAACTAAGGACGGACTGGCTGCCGGAAAGAAAGCCGAGAATCAGGCTGAATCAATAGCGCAGAAACTGGCTAATCTGAAGCAGCAGTCAGAGCTCGCTGGCGATTCAACGCGTGAACTCAGCAGAGAGCAGGCAATCCTCACGGCTCAACAGTCACTGGGTAGCGCGGCAACGCAGAACGATATCAAACTTGCCGGGCAGTATGCCGCAGCCAAGTGGGATACAGGAAATGCGATCTGGGCCCAGGCGGCAGCTGAAAAGCTTCTCCCCGAAACAAAGGCAGATGCCAGCTATAAGCAGGATGTAGCGGACCTGCAGACTGCATTATCCGCGAAGAAAATCAGTCAGGAGCAATATAACGCTACTGCTGAGCAACTGGAGCAGCAGCACCAGACCAACCTCGCGAAAATACGTTCTGAGCAGGTTGTCACGCCACAACAGGCCGCCGCAGGCACTGTCGATCCAGTTCAGCAGCTTGCCAATGAGAATGCGCAGAAACTAGCGCTCATCCAGCAGTTCGAGAACCAAAAGGTTCTTACCGAACAGCAAAGCCTCGCCCTGCGCAATTCACTAAACACACAGTACGACCAGCAGCGAACAGCTGCAATGTGGACGATGTGGCGCAATCAGAGTGTCGGCAACGAAGCAGTTGCCGCGTCGTTTGATTCTCTGGCCGGCAATGCATCCAATGCTTTCACCGGAATGGTTACTGGCAGCATGACAGCCCAGGAGGCCATGCAGTCACTCGCCAGCAATGCCATCAACAGCCTGATTAACTCTTTCATACAGATGGGCGCTGAGTGGGTTAAATCCTCAGTCATGGGGGCTGCCGCTCAAACAACTGCTGTTGCTACAACCACAGCGGCATCTGTTGCCGGAACGGCTACCACAACGGCGGCAAGTACAGCTGCTGCAGCAACGACTGTCGCAGCCTGGACGCCTGCCGCCATTGTAGCCTCAATAGGGTCATTTGGCGGTGCGGCAGCGATAGGTATCGGTGCGGTTCTTGGTGCATTGGCTATGGGCGTTGCAGGTAAACGCAAAAACGGCGGGCCTGTCAGCTCAGGCTCAATGTACCAAGTTGGTGAGGGTGGAATGCCTGAAATCTACCAGGCAAGTAGTGGCAAGCAGTACATGATACCTGGCGATAACGGCTCAGTGATTAGCAACAAAGAAATGACGTCATCAGGAGGCGGTTCAGGCGGTGTGGTTATCAACATCCAGAATTATACCAGCGCCACTGTTGATGCTCAGGCCAGTAACACAGGTGGCGGGCTAACTATTGACGTCATCGTTGCAGACCTAAACCAGGGTGGACCAATCCGGCAGGCTATCACCCGCAACACAACAGCATCAGCGAGGGCTACAGAATAATGGCTATTGATTATCCTAACTGGCTCCCGCTGGCTCAGAAGTCGAATAAAAACGTCACCAATGATACGGGGTTCCGCACTGACCAACCGCAGGTGGGTGAGCCAATATTCCAGAAGCTGACTGATGACCTTAAATCTTCATTCAGCCTGACATGGATATTCACACGCGATCAGCATCGCGCATTTTATCAATGGTTGCGCAGTCCTAACTATCTGGATAACGGTAATCAGTGGTTCAACATGAGGCTATCGACAGGGACAGGCGATTCAGGACTGGAAGTCCAGGAGCTTCATTTTACCGCTTATCCAACATGGAACCAGAGCGGGTCTGTGTTCACATGGACAGGAAGCGTAATTGCCAGAGAGCTGAATAACTCAGATGACGAATTTGATGACATTCTGATTGAGCTTCCGCCGCCATGGGGTAGCTGGCTGGACATTGTCGTCACTGGTTATCCCGACAGACGGGATAAGGAATCATTACCAAGGGTGCCTTAATGCCGACTTTCAGAGAGTTCAAAAGCCAGCGCCCAAATCGGGTGCTGTTCGACACGCTGACGTTCTATAACCAGACATTCGGCTATATCAGGCTGGTAGATAAGCAGGTGTTCCCCAAAACGTTTGTCGGCCAAATCTATACGCCGTGCCGCATGGAAATCAATGAAAGCCAGCAGAGCAGCACGCCTGTTATCGATTGCAGCGTCAAATTCAGTCGTCTTGCACAGGATTTTAAGCAGCAACTTAAGCTCTGGCGGGGGTATGCGCGCATCACTCCAATTTCTGCCACATACCAGCGGTTTGATTCGGCGGATATGAACACGCCACTCAAGCCATGGACGCTGTACGTCAACGACGTCAGCATGGATCAGAACGATGTCACCGTTACGTTGACGCTTAAAAATCCGCTTAATAACAACGTTGGACGGCTGTACACACCAGAAGAATTTCCGGGGCTTCAAAATGCTTAAAGCTGAGTTCATCAAGAAGGTGACCGGGGTTCCATGGCGTGACAGGTCATGCAACTTTGAGGCTATGGATTGCTGGGCGCTGGTAGTTCTCTACTACCGTCATGTGCTGGGCACAGAGATTCACCATCAGCCTGACTACGAATCTGGCGCCGACTTCCTGACATGCTTTACGGGCGAGGTCGCTTACTGGAGGCAAACGGATATCTTCAGCGACCACGGAATCTTTATTGCCTGGTACGGTACTCAGCCTGTTCACGTCGGACTGACTATTGATGGCCGGGCCTTGCACAGTCGCGGAGAGAGTGGACATGTGCGCTCAGACAGCATCCGAACAATAAAAAAACTATTTACGCACGTGGAGTTTTATCAGTATGCCAATAGTCCAGATTCAGCGTGTTCCGGGGCTGCCAAAAGATAGAGTTAAAGCCCCCGCGGGTGCGCCGTTCAATGAGTGGCTGGCAGGCCAGCGTTAATGCCACCATGAACATCATTTTGTTTGGTGACAGCACGATTGCAGGAAATAACGGAGAAAGCCCAAGCTTTAAAACCGATGCTTATCTGCGCGATCAGCTAACCAAAGTAGGCATCCCAAACGTTAATGTCGTAAACCATGGGCTTGGTGGCAGCTCTATTAATGATATGAATGCTATCCCAGACGTTGTCCCATCTGCAGATGTATTCATCATCAAGTATGGCATTAATGACGGAGGTAACGGCAGACCAGACCGGCTGGCTTACTTACTTCACTACGACCTTAAGGTCCAAGCTCGCTGGCATTCGCGCATTGACTGATGGCGCGCTTGCGAATCTTTCCATAATTCTCGTAGGTCCTAACAGCACCAATGATAGCCCGAACAACCGTAACGCATACTGGTATGAGCAACTGCGAAATATCTATGTGCGAGCTGCCAGGGATTATCAGTGTGCATATTTTGACACCTATAGCATGATGCCTGACAGTTATGGTCTTGCTGGCACAGTGCTGGATGCGCCACCTTCTCTTGCGTCTGGGGTAGGCATCCATCCAATGAATCTGGGTCAGTCATGGATTTGGGGTAAATTCATCGACACGTTCTTCAACAGAAGTAGCATTGCGCCGTTCAATACGAATAACTTCATCAATGGCGGCTCCATAAGTGGGCGTCCGCAGGCTTCCGTAACCCCACTTAACTATCAGTTCGGGCTGAATGTATATCGCGGAACTCCGACAGATGGCTACCCGACAGATGGCAGCGTGATTACTCTTCGTGCAGTAGATGGTCCAGCATTACAGATGAACCATAACTTTGCGGCGGCGGCGAGTATAAACCGAATAAGGACTTACAATACTGCCGGCAATACCTGGAACACGTTCAGCGGCGTAGCTACAGGATTGACAATCGCAAACGGCGGGGTGGCAACAACATCGCCTGCTTATATTGTATCTGCTGATGGTCAGGTAACAATTACCGGTTCGATAACCGGAGGCACTGTTGCGGCTTCGACGACCATCCTTAGTGGCTTGCCGACTTTTTTACGCCCGGCAGCTGAAAAGCGATTTGCTCAATGCAACACTGACGGTTCTCACATATCCATTGGTGTTAATACGTCAGGAAACATCTTTCTTGTTACTGCGGCAAGTTCGGCTGGCTTCCATATCAACCTGTCTTACTACATTTAGCAAAAAAGCCCCTTCTGGGGCTATTTTGTTAGTTTGTTTCTACTCTGTTTAGATGAATCGCGAAAGATCTTTTGTCTTCACTAATGCCAAGATCATGCGGTGATATTGCATCTTGGAATTCAAAATCAATATTCATTGATTCACCGTCAACGATAGCTGGTATAGGAACCTCATCCCTAACTAAAGCTGAAGATCTAACTTCCTTATCAAGTACCTTAATGCCGTTGATCATGGCCTTCACCCTCTGAGCAGGATGGTTTGGAGTAACATATGCGTTATAGTATAACACTACGGCATTGTCACCCTTACTGCGCGTAACAACTAAAGAAGACCTTCCTCCTTTACTCCACGCACCGCCCCCATCATAGTCATACCATCCTTCCAGCAAAGAATATGAAGGGTTATTCTGGCTGTCATCTTTAACAACATGACAACTTGGGCAACCTTGGTATCCTGATGCAAGAACATTGAATCCATCGATTTTTATGATCCTGTCACCATCCTTCAGTCGAATCTTATCTACATAGTCATCACTTATCACATAAGTTGTTTTTCTATCATACGAGCCGTTTGAAAGTGAGCGAAGAATAAGGCTGTTCATCTTACCTGCTTTCTTTTCATCAACTCGAGCCATATAAACAGCATCTGTTGGAACGCCGAAATCATGAGCCAGTAACGCCAGAGTCTTCCAGTTCTCGCCCTGATTCATGAATGGAACATACCTGATTGAAGGATGACTAACGATGATGTCACTCCATAAACCGCTGTTTAACGGACTGACAAATTTTGGCTGAGTAAAGAAATAAAATCTATCTTTAGCATATCCATCCGTTGTGTCTGTAATCTGTATGACCGCAGCGATAGCAATAATTGCAGCAGATAAAGAAGGCCTTACATTCTTGATTAAAGCTATGATTGAGAAAATTATGGCACAGTAAGTTACCGGCCAGAAAAATCTAGAAGATGCACGAAATATAGAAAGCTTTTCAACCATTTTTTCGGGCAGATGTATGTTGAATTCAGCCATGCCAACAGAGATATGATTCGTGGTTGAAATCAAAATGAATGTCAAAATTGATAAGCCAATGGCAAGCCTTTTCTGACCTGACAAAAACTTTGGCAATAATCTAATTGTCCATGGCAGGCTTGCTAAAATCACAAGAAGGTATCCAACGCCCCAGTAGTTAAACCCCTCGAATCCTGTTGACCCGATCCCAGGAATGTTAAAGAAGTGGGACCAGCCAGCAGGCATCAGCGGGGAAAGAAGGTTGTTGTTAAAAGACCCATAGCCACCGGGAGAAACGCTACTAACTGTAAAGTATCCGCTCATGAAGAGTAAAGCAGCCACCAGAATGGCTATATCAATGCATTCAAAGCATAGAGATTTTCGTTTGTCTTTAATGTAAATGAATCTGGCAACGACACTGAAACCCCAAAATATCATCACCATCATGGCTATATAAAAGTGAATAAGGCATGCCAGAGATATCAGCATGGCCCACTTCACTCCGTGATACTTGGTCTGCTTGCATATGCAAAGGTAAATTGCAAACAGTATCAGGAAGTGCGACATCAGATTAAGATGGCCTATTCTGAATATCCAAGATGGCATGAATAAAACCAAAGCCGTAGACGCAATCTTTATGTAAATATTATCAGTATATAGAGAGAATATTTTCCAGAGAGCCAATGAACTAAGGATGCAGCAGGCAAGAATCCATATGCCGAAATACTGAAATTTCTCTGGCAGGATGGGAGATAGTATTTTGAATATGATTGCCATAAGGGGATTGGAGTCAGTGTAAACAACTGAGCTCGACACATCCAATCCATACATGGGAGACATGCCTATAACAGGAAAACTCCATGGACTATGCCTATAAAAATCCCAGCCAAGATACGCCTGCAGGGAATCCTCCTTGAAAAGCCATGAAATATTCAGGGGGTTAACAAGGTCTAGCCCAAAAACATAGGCCTGAAATGCAGTGCCTAAAAATATGGGTATCATTAAAAACCAAGTATTATTTACTCTTGTCACTATCGCCGCCTTTAATCAGGTACCGTGGTCTACCTTTTGTTTCAATATAAATTCGTCCTATGTACTCACCTAGAACACCTATTCCTATAAGCTGAACTCCTCCTAAGAACAAAATGGATACGAGAATTGATGAGTAACCTGCGACAGGGTTTCCCCAGATCAACTTGTCAATAATCATCCACACGCCATATAGGAACGAAAGAGAAGCCACGAAGAACCCGATATAAGTCCACATACGGAGTGGGACTGTTGAGAATGAGGTTATCCCCTCTAGCGCCAGATTCCATAGTTTCCAGCCATTGAACTTCGTGGTGCCTGCAACTCGTTCTGCACGGGAATATTCAACTATTTCCGTTTTACCACCAACCCATGACAGAATCCCCTTCATGAATAGGTTGCGCTCAGGAAGAAGCTTGATGCTCTCAACCACGTCGCGGGACATCAATCTAAAGTCGCCTACGTTTTCCTCAATTTTAGGGGAGCTGATCTTATTATGCAGCCTGTAGAACCACTCTGCAGTCTTGCGCTTCATGTGACCGTCAGTGCTTCTATCAGTGCGTTTAGCCAGCACCATATCTGCGCCAGCCTGCCAGCGCTCAATCAGCTGAGGAATTACTTCAAGCGGATCCTGTAAATCGACATCAATAGGTATAATCGCATCACCGGTGGCAGATTCTATACCAGCAAACAGGGCGGCCTCTTTACCGAAGTTTCGTGTAAAGAACACATTCCTTACCAATGAATCGCCTTGCTGCATGTCCTTCATCAGCTGTGCTGTGAAATCTGTGCTCCCGTCGTCTACGAAAACAATTTCAATTTCATACGGCTTTAAAAAGTCTTTGTATCTTACGGCTCTGTAAAAATAACTTATCGCATCTTCTTCATTAAAGACGGGAACAACTAGCGATATCTTCATTTTTTCTCTCTAAAAATAATATATTTAGAATACAGAAACCCGCATACAAGGCTCACCGCAGAGAAGACGACGAGTGTAATTACGGGGTTCATATGCATCCGGTCCGCCGATGTCCCTACGAGGGTTGCGACCGCGCCCATGAAAAAAACGTACATCATATATCTGAATGTGGTTGCCTCAGCGCTGAAGGTCCAGCGGGCATTGGCGAAGAATGAAAATGTGACTGCAACGCAGAAGGCTATGAAGTTAGATATGGACTGACTCTGATCGTTCTTGATACAGATGGCAAACACGACCCAGTGAATAAGGGTGTTAAGAACTCCAATCGTCATATAACGGGCGAATAATTTAGCCATGGTGACACCTTTAAAAAAAGATACCGGATTTTGTCATCGTGCCAGGTGATGATCAAGGAATCGATCCTTTAAAATTCAGCGCATAAAAAAGCCCCGGCGACGGGGCAGGTATAGACCGTGCCTCTCGAAGCAGGCTGCGGGGTGGTGCATTTGAGATTAGTTACTCATCGTCACTCCCGCACGATTAAAATCCCTTCCCGCTCAACCTCTTTACAAATCTGTGAACTGGTCCGCCTTGATCAATCATGCCGATCAATATTACTGTTTACATATACAGTATTTATCAGAGGAGGATTTATGATGGCGAGAGAAGGTGACATTAAGGCGGCATTCATGACTGCCATGAAACGAGAGCCGGGACTGGGAGTCATCGTCAGGACTCAGGATTTTGTCTATCAGCTGGAGCTGGTTAACTGGCACTTCAGCCTGCGGGAAGCTAACCAGTGGATAAAGGCAAACACGGCGACGTTCCGCGATTCATCGACTCAGGAGGGTGAGGCTAAGACCTACCGACAGTTCAACCCGAACGGGGGAATCTGATATGGGCTTCCCATCACCTGCGTCTGACTATGTTGAGGGTCGTATCGACCTGAACAAACTTCTTATGCCTCATCCGACTCACATGCTGATGATCGAAACGCCGGTCGGCTTCGCGATTGTTGACAGAACGGTGCAGGGCAGGACAGGCGACAAAGTAGCATTCCAACTCGGAGACTATTCGCAGTTGGGGAGATTGTTCAAGACAGGGATTATCACTTCAGATGGCGAGACGATCGACGGAGAGGGTATGGAAGGGATTATCGTGCTGGGGAAGGTGACGGCCGAGATAGTGTCAGTACATGAATCTGACAGGCCGATAATTTAGCAATACCGAAAATTTCCCGAACCGGAAACGAAATAACTCGCAAGCGTTTGATCTTGAACGGGGACATTAGTAAGTATTGCAACCATAAAAAGGGGTGCTCTTGTTATTCAACTCACTGTTAAATAAAAGGAAAACCCTTATGTATCGCAAACAGGAATCGTATTCGGTCTTTTTTTGGTTGGCACTTCGTATCAATGACTTAAAGTGAAATCAATCAGTTAAGCCCGCTCCTGTTACTTCCTGTTCTACTCTGCTGGACTCTGTGCCGCCACTTTGTCGCTATTTTTCTTCGCCACCAACGCCAGCGGATTGAATTTACTGAACCTGTCGTTTCTATCCTTTAGTAAATAACTACGCAGCCTGCTTATACCCTGTCGCAATAAGTACGCTTATGTTGCATTTTCAGCATCAATATCCTGAACGATTTAGAACATTTTACGATAGTGGTAGAAATTGTGCGCCTGGCATCGTTGACTCAGACGATGCGGACACCATAAAGATAATCAGGCATTTGATGCATGCTGTTTTAAGGGAGTGCTCATGGTCTGACATCAGGGAAAGGGGCACACGCAGTTGCCGTCTGTTAACAGGAGCACGGGCATCTATGGGAAATGATTGTTTTATCTTCCTGTGGCACTATAAACAGCCATTGTCATGAACGAGGGATTGAGAATGATTTCAGGAACAGCAGCAAAACAGGAACCCGGACGTTACTACACATTTGAGTCGAGACTGCCTCAGGGCGTTTTTTTTGAGATTCGGCCCGACCATTTGCCCCAAAATGCAAAGCCCGTAACAGATGAAGCCAGCGGAATGTGTATCGGTAACTCAGTAGCACAGGCTCCGGGTTTGTGGCAGATTTATGATGTTCAGGGGCATTTTGTCAGGCTGGAAGAAGCGCCGCTTGAAACACCCCTGATCGATCCCACTGATATTGCCCTGTTTGGCTTGGGTATTTTTCGTATCCTTGGTACAGGGCGGGTGCTGTTTGAATCAGGGGCACGTGCCGCTGTTTATGCGAAGCTCAGTCACTCCACTATATCCTTTCTGCGCAGCAGACTTAAACTCGGGCTGCATGCACGTAACCTTAAAATGACCGAGACTGCTGCAAAACATATGTATGAACCGAGTCGCTATGTCCCTCTGCAAATTCAGGAAAGAGCGATTCGCTATGGCAGGCGGATGGCAGATCCCCGCAAAGGTGAAGGTATGTTCAGATATGAGACCAGATTGTTTAAACTACGCTTTAATAAGCAAACAATGGAATATGAGTATAAAGAATACACGACTTGAAGTCGTCGTGCGTGAGTCAGACTGGACGATATCGCATTTTAAATACATGGATTGACAGACTGGACAACTTGTATGTTTGATTTGCGCAATGAAGATTTCACATTTGTAATTTCTCCCTTTGAAAGAATCTCAGACGATGAGGCCGACCCGGTTGATCATCTATGGGACTGGATCCAGTCCTGGATTGAGTTCTCTGTTAGCGGCCTTAAAATGCAGTTTCAAACTGAATTTACCATCGGCGAGCTAAAGATTTTAAAGGATGAGTTTTTCGCACATTACCAGGCACTTATCACGCAGCGTGAATTAAAACCTTTTAATTTTCGCAGCGAACGTGGCCAGCTCAATATGGTTATCAGAAAAGTTACGGGTAAAGAAGGTGTTATAGTGGAGTTTGATATCCGCCCTGAACCACACGCCGACAGCGTTCAGGTTAAAGGTGACTTCAGCCTTAATGAAAGCTATTTTCCTGACATTCTGAAGCGGCTTGATGAAATGATTCAATGGCAGAATTAAACATTTTGCCATTGAGAATTTTTAACTGAAAACTTCGGGCGTAAAATGAATTTTTTATTCAGGCTTATCTGGCCAGCTGATATCTGGCGCGGTCGTGATATCCGTCCGACTCAGCATAACGCGGTATCTTTTCCATGCAGCCAGTCGCGTTAGTTCCTCGTCAGTTGCAATGCTGATATCAACCGCATCCTGCAAAGGGGTTATAGTACGATTAGCTTCGTCCATTTCTGCCGACAAACGGCTGCTGGCCAGAAAGCCAGCATCTTTGGCATCCACAAATGGCGCTGTAAATACGCCGTCACTGTAGAGATAATTACAGCCGGGCTGTTCAGACAATGCGGTAATATCTACCCACTCCAGTGACGGATGATAGAGTTTCTCTGGCTTGACACTCATAGAGACAATTTCCGCAACTCGCTTATCTTCAATCCGGGCGTAGGTTTTCATCAGCTGAACTCCTCAATATAAATAATACCGTCAGATCCATAACTTCCGATAAAGGGATCGGTACGCGTTGTACCTCCGCCGCCTGCACCATAGGTATTTTTTTTGCCTGATGATGAGCTTTCCCCGCTACGGCTACCGCCGCCCCAGTAACTGACGCCGACGTCACCAGAGCCGCCCCGGTAAGGGTTGCTTGAGGCCGTAATCAGTCCGGGCGCGTCGCTGCCATCACCCCCCTGTATATTTAACAATCCGCCTATGGCCGAGCCGCCAACGCCACCGGCATCACCGGAAGTCATATTATAGCCATTGCCCGCTGTCAGCTGACCGTTAAAGGTACTGCTAGTCGCGCCGTCGGTTTCGTTACTGCCTCTACCGACTACGCCAGGATAATTTTTTGTCTCATCCACGTTCAGCCAAGCGATTACCGTTCCGCCTGCTCCCCCGCCCGCACCACGGGAAACATAACTCGATCCCCAAGCAAGATAACCATAACCCCGGCCACCACCTCCGGTCAGGATAATCTTGATTCGTTTCGTTCCCGGCGTGGGTTTGTAGTTAACTGCTCCGGGCGTGGTGAAAATCTGGTACCCGATAAAACGGCCGGAAAACTTATCGCTGATGCCAAGATTTTTCAGAACGTCAGGCAACAGCCCGGCATCGGCCATTTCCTTTAATGCGTTTTCAATTAACGGGTACTGACCATGCGGATTAGCGCTTTTGAGATGCTTTGCCATCATCTCGTCAGCGTAGGCTTTCACCTCGATCACAGCGTCATCAACATACTTACGCGTTGCCAGCACCACTGACGGATCAATTTTCAGCGTGACGGCGGTTGTGCTGTTCACGATTAAAATCATGCGCACGGTCTGCGTCCGGCCGCTTCCTTCGGCCAGCTGAGGCTTGTAAGTCTCCGGGCAGTTAGCAACGGCAATCAGCACGCCGTCAGCGTCATACAGGCCGATTTCACGGATCCAGAAACCGCCCTCGCTTTCCGGGATAATCTGCTCTGCGATAATCTGGCTGCTGTTTGCCGCGTCAACGGTCAGCGAATTAAGCTGCGCGCGTCGCTTCTCGCCAATGAGCTTTGTCTGTGCCGCATCAGGGGTCGGCAGTGTGCCGCCACCGTCGCCGACGCCCATCGAGGCGATGTTTACTTTCGTGCCGAGTGCGGCGGCGTTCGCCAGCTTAGCCGCGCCCTGATTGGTCAGCAGGGCAAAATATTTTGTCGTCATGCGCTCACTTCCGTCAGGTCAATAAGATGCACCGCCACGCCGGAATAACCCGGCCCGCCGACGCTGATAAGTTCAGGGGTATAGGGATAAACGGTCAGCTCGTCGCCGCTGTAGCTGGCAACGGCAACCGGCAGCGCGCCGTTCACGTCAAGATTGATAGACAGGCCGATAAGGTGACGGCTGCAGGGCTTCGCATCGGCTATCAGGCGCTCAAGCTCGTTATACATTTCCTCAGTAATGCCGGTATCGAGTACGCCCACATCCAGCCGGAACGTGCCAGGCGCTTCGCCGGTTTTCCACCACTCAATGATTCTGATGAGATAGCCCAGAGGCTCAACGACGCGGCGTATAGCGCCAATCGTTCCCTTGTGCCGATGCACGTACTGCGAGGCGGCAACCACGGCGCGCTTTGTTGATTCCGGCCAGGCTGAATCCCAGCGATCAACTGACCACGCCCACGCCAGATAGGGCAGAAGCTCAACCGGGCAGGCTTGCGGATTCCATAACTGGCGCAGCGGCACGCTCATCGTACCGGGGCTTGCAAGAGCCTCGGCGGCAGCAACCTCAAGCGCTGACGAGCCGGTCGGCAGCAGGCGATCACTCATCCGAGCCTCCCACGGTCAGCGCGTATCCTGTGCAGTAAGCGGCCTGGGTTTTGTCTAGCACCACGTCAGCGGAAGGCTTGATAAGGTTGACGCGCTGCACGCCCTCAACGTGCATGGCGGCATACAGCGCAGACAGGCGAATGTCACGGCCGAGACGCTTTTGTGCGCTGACAAAGGCGGCGAGTTTTGCCTCTGAAGCGGCACGGATTGGCTCCGCTTCCGGCCCCGGATAGAGGTAAAGCTCGGCCTCGATTTCGTAACTAACAATCTTCGCTGACTGCACGCTCACCCGGTCAGCAACCGGGCGCACGTCTTCGTCATTGAGCGCAGCGTTAACCACGGCCAGCAAATCATCACCGGCCACGCCGTTGCCCTCACGCGCGAGCACAGTCACGGTAACAACGGCGGGCGACGGGCTGATGGCTGATGCATCGGTAACGGGCGCTGGTTTGAGCCGCCGGTCAGCTTTAACGGCCTGGCGAAAAGCCTGCGTGCGGCCGTGCATCACAGCTCGCCGATTTATGTAAAGCGCAACATTCTGGCATCAACATTCATCCCGCACCCAATGATGAGTCAGCAGGAGTTCAGCAAGTTTGCGCTGGATTATCTGGTCTTCGGTAACGCCTTTGCCGAGCTGCGCCGTAATGGCTTGGGTAAGCCGCTGCGCCTTGAAACCACTCCGGCCAAATTCACCCGCAGAGGCGTTAAGGATGGCGTTTACTGGTTTGTGAATGACTGGAAAGAGCCGCATGAATTTTCGGCCGGCAGCGTGTTTCATCTGCTGGAGCCGGATATCAATCAGGAGCTGTACGGCCTGCCGGAATACCTCAGCGCGCTTAACTCCGCCTGGCTGAATGAGGCGGCAACGCTGTTCCGCCGCAAGTATTATCAGAACGGCGCGCACGCCGGTTACATCCTGTATATGACCGACGCGGCGCAGAGCAGCAGCGACGTTGACCGGATGCGCCAGGCTATGCGCGACACGAAAGGGATCGGCAACTTCCGCAACCTGTTTATGTACGCGCCGAACGGTAAGCCGGACGGGATCAAGATTCTGCCGCTCAGCGAGGTAGCGACGAAGGACGATTTCTTTAACATCAAGAAGGCCAGCCGCGACGACCTGCTAAGCGCACACCGCGTGCCGCCGCAGATGATGGGGATTATCCCGGACAACTCCGGCGGATTCGGTGATGCGGTGAAAGCGGCATAGGTGTTTGTGCGTAACAAACTGACACCGCTGCAGGAACGTCTGAAGGAAATCAATAACTGGCTGGGCGAAGAGGTGATCGCCTTCCGCCCTTATTCGCTGGAAGCGGCAACAAACTGAAGATGTAACGCCTGCCTGTGCAGGCGTTAGTTATTTACCCAACCAGCGCCCGGCCTGTGCAGACTCAACCAACAAACGGAGAGTAAGCGGATCATGCGGTGCGGTGAAATCTTCCGGGAAATAGTCGTTAAAAGAGATGGTGCCGGGGTCAATGCCAAAACTGTCAGCATACCGCTCAAGTAATTCATAAGCGTCGATGGGATCCATGCGAAAGTCGTTGTTCAGATCAGTGTCCAGCTCAAGCTTGTAACGTTTTAATGTAAACAAGCTTCTGCCGTTATAATCTTCAACCAGCGCAAATACTGCCTTCTCTATATCCTCACTTACCATATTCTGTCGTCCTTATGGGCAATAAGGTTGTATTTTACCGTAGTTTTCCAGCCTATCTCCGCCACATCAGCGGCCATAATTACCCATCCTAAAACCGGTATTGTGCGACCGACGAAAGTACCCAATTTATGGGTCATCAACATTTTAATTTGGAATGGTTTTTTAGGGTTTTGTATCCACGTAGGCAACCTGAACGGGAGACGGTAATCGCGCAACAGCTTGCGAGAATACACCGAGGCATAAGAGGTACCTTTCCAGGCACCCTTTAACTTTCCTGACACGTCAATCGTATTCTGTCCCGAGTAAATTGCAGCTATGGCTATGATATCCTTTGCACCGCTAAAATGCTCAGCGGTCACATCAATCATAATCCAGAAATAAAGCTCTGCCGGGGAAAGGTTGGTAAGCCCGCCATAGAAGTAAGTCCCGTTTAACTGCTCAGTTGTATCCATATTATTCCCTTACATGGTTAACCGTATTGGTCAAAAATTTATCATATTAATTCCGATCAGTGCCATACCTCATCTGCCGCTCTCAGGCCCGATTTGCGAGGCTCAAATCCTCTTCACCAGTTCAATCTCATCAAACCATTGCGTGCCCCTCCGTGCCCCTGGCGCAGCCTCCGCATGCATGTTTGTACCCCTCGCGCGCAATGCTATCCCCGCCACGCCTGCCCGCTTTATGTATCGCTTTTCATGCATTTGCATGTACAACCTCTGAGCGCGCCAGCTCTGGTCTTACAGACGCTTAGCGATCCACTTTGGATCATGCGGATTAATGCAAGCATATGCACTTTGATGCAGAAGCAAAAAGCCACCTTAAAGGTGGCTAGTGAACGGTAGGGAAGGGGCAATTAATCATTCTGCCTGGCAGTAAATAGCGGCTTCGAAAATAGCTGTGTCGATTGTCCCTGCCATGTCGCTAATCATCGACAGTGCCATTTTTAATTCATCTTCTTTGCAATGTGCGATCAGCGATACGTCAGCAATGAACTGAATGCGTGCAACCGTTTCACTTAGATTATCTATTTTCATCAAATGATTAACTCCTTTTAGTCAAAATGTACTGTATGTATAAACAGTGTCATGATGAACTAAAATCGTAAACAATCGTGCGGCTCAGATTAGTCCGACTGCCGTTTTATTAATCAGGCAACTGTATGCCTCTTTTTCTCGCTAGTGCATTGAAGCGCTTTAATGGGGCGGCATTTTTGCGACGTCTATGGAACAGATAGCCGCTTGTTCCGCTCCAGTAAGAAAGCTCTCCAATCTTGATTGTGTGGCCTTCCGCTGATGGCATCGACGGTTGAGGACAGTGCCGGGTTAGACTGAATACGCGCCTGTACCGCCATTGCAGCCAGTGTTAAGCAGCGAATACCGCTATTAACGTTTTGCAGAAGGCCACGTTTACAGTTGGCTGTCATAGGTTCTGTAGAGGTTGCGCCTGCTGCTAACTGGCCCACTTCTGCAGTAGCTTTCATGACATAAAGGGGAAATTTTTCATCCGCGACTTCATTTACCGGCACACAGGGGAGGCACTGGATTTGCGCCAGCAGGCCATCAACCAACGTTGCATCCTCAGTGACATCGGTTAGGGCTAAAACCTCTAAGACGGTAAGCTGATGTGGCTGGTCTGGATTCAGCTTGTTACGCAACGTTTGCGCACGCATGCCGGACTGCTTAGCGACGTCTTCCATGTTGTGAGCTAACGCGAATTTGCGACAGGCATCGTCGTAATGGGTATGGGTAGAAACCTTGAAATCAAACATGCTCAGATCCTTCTTAACTTGCAAAATCAAGTTATGGTTTGATATAGCGGCATTTGATTGCTTGTTGGCGGTTCTTCTCACGCCATGCAGCAACATTGATAAGTGGATTGCCATGTTTCGTCATGGTGGTTTCTACCACTTCGCCTGTCTTACGATTCGTGCGGTTCTGCGTATACGTGAAAGATGGGGTAGGTGCGAGTAGTACAACCCCGTTAGCAATCCATTTCTCCAGCACTGACAGGCTAATGCGGTTGGCTGCAGCAAAGTCTTGCTTAGACATTGTTGGGGATGTGGCGAGCGTGACGGCTTTGTTTACGGCGTCGTTTACCGCGTCACTGATGGCTGGCATCAAAATCGCTGCGACATTCGCAATAAAATCTTGAGATTGTACTAAGTCAAATGCGTTCTGGTTGTTTGCATTTTCAATATGCATAACGCAGTATCTCCTTCGAGTCGTTTTGTTCTACGGTGTTTCATGTGGTGTGCTACATCCTAGATCAACAAATAATGTTTATAAAACAACAATTGTTTATTTATTTGGTGGTATATGGATTTTAGCGAAGGTTCAGCCTTAGAAATTGTTGAGCGTCTGTGCTCTGCCTATGGCGTTACTACTCAGAAGGCTTTAGCTGAATGCCTAGGAGTACCAGCGGCGAACGTGAGCAATTGGGTACAGCGTAATAGCGTTCCCGGCAGTGCATTCGTGAAATGTGCTTTAGACACAGATAGCAATCTCAACTGGCTTACTACTGGTAAGTTTGCAAATGCAAGTTTTGAAGAGGTAACTGATTCTCTGTCTCTTAAAGGTGCAGCACTTTACAACGAGATCACCTCTAATGGCGGCAAGCCTATATTGCGCCGCATCATGGACGCCTACGGCTTTACCCTTCAAAAACAGCTTTGTGATTTGCTCGGAATTTCATCAGGTACAGTCAGCACTTGGGTACGCAGAAACTATTTCCCAGGCGATGTTGTTGTGACATGTGCTCTCGATACTGGCGCGTCATTAAGATGGCTGGCAACAGGGAAGGGGAGTCAAAGTAGTAATTGCGAAAAAGATAATGATGGCGAACATATTCCACATAAGAATTTGGAAGCAGGTGTACTTAAAGACGCGGGAACCTGGAAGGGTGATTTAAGCTTTATTCAACATTTACTTAATAACCCAGTATTTATTACAAGTAATACTGGGGCATGGATCATTGATCTAAATATTACGGGCATCAGCAACGGCCGGTGGTTGCTAGGTATTGATGATAAGTATGATGTTTATGACATAGCTCTTTTGCCAGGCCGAAGGATTAGCGTGACGGCTAAAGGTAATAATTTTACTTGCGGCATTGAAGAGGTAAAGGCTGCCGGTAAAGTGGTGTTAACAATGGATTATAATTTTTAAAAAAAGGAGCAACTTAGTCATGAAAACTATAACGGAAGAATTTCCTCCTTTAGCATTAGATTATTTGGTTGCAAGAATTAATGATTTTGAACTTTCATCACTTGATGCTAAGCATCGATTTATAAGTGAATTAATTCAAGCTCATGTGATTTTTAATATTAAATTTTCATCTTCCTTCGTATTTAAACGTGCAAGAAAAATTGATGGTGATTATTATCCTGAATCAATGCAGGATTTTCTATGGAAAATTGATGGTAATGCGATGGCCGGGCGAGTTAATCCTGAAGGTTTTCCCGTTCTTTATGTGGCTGATAGAGCAGAAACTGCATATCGTGAAATTAATATAGATAGCAATATTGCATTACTAGTTGAATTGCAAATCCGCGAGGGCTTGGCATGCCGGGTTGCACCCATAGGCGAAATCATGCTGATACAGCGCGGCCACGGCCGTTTTCTAAAGGGTAAAGAGGCCGCTGATTTCGACGCTATGCTGAATGCTTGTAATCCAAATCATGCGAAAGCTCTTCTTATAACTGATGCTTTTCTATTTGAGCAATTAACACAAGACCGTGACGGGTATCGAATTTCATCTTACATCGCAAAATCTTTTTTTGAAAAGCTCCCACATTTGTCTGCAATCGCTTATCCAAGTGTGCAGCACGAAGGAGCAGTGAATATTGCAATCAAAACAGATGATTTTTGGAACTCTTGGTCCGTTGTAGCAGCCAGACGTCAAATGGTTGATCACTTAGCCTGTGGATATTATGAGACTTCGCAAACTGAACACGTTTCAGGGATAACTCGCAGTGGCAAAGTACAGTGGGCTAAAGGTGAGATTGACAATCTGCATTCACACCGATTGTCGCCACCCTGGCACCCATCATGAAATTTGAGAGTTTTTTGGCACAATAGCCAAATTATCGCCATTATGCGCATTAAGTTAATGATAATTATAAGGTATAATCGTATTCGGTCTTTTTTTGGTTGGCACTTCGTATCAATGACTTAACGTGAAATCAATCAGTTAAGCCCGCTCCTGTTACTTCCTGTTCTACTCTGCTGGACTCTGTGCCGCCACTTTGTCGCTATTTTTCTTCGCCATCAACGCCAGTGGATTGAGTTTACTAAACCTGCCGTTTCTATCCTTTAGTAAATAACTACGCAGCCTGCTTATACCCTGTCGCAATAAGTACGCTTATGTTGCATTTTCAGCATCAATATCCTGAACGATTTAGAACATTTTACGATTGTGGTAGAAATTGTGCGCCTGGCATCGTTTATTCAGACGATGCGGACACCATAAAGATAATCAGACATTTGATGCATGCTGTTTTGAGGGAGTGCTCATGGTCTGACATCAGGGAAAGGGGCACACGCAGTTGCCGTCTGTTAACAGGATCATGGGCATCTATCAGAAAATGATTGTTTTATCTTCCTGTGGCACTATAAAACAGCCATTGTCATGAACGAGGGATTGAGAATGATTTCAGGAACAGCAGCAAAACAGGAATTCGGACGTTACTACACATTTGAGTCGAGACTGCCTCAGGGCGTTTTTTTGAGATTCGGCCCCGCCATTTGCCCCGAAATGCAAAGCCCGTAACAGATTAAGCCAGCGGAATGTGTATCGGTTACACGGTGGTACAGGCTCCGGGCTTATGGCAGATTTATGATGTGCAGGGACATTTTGTCAGGCTGGAAGAAGCGCCGCTTGAAACACCCCTGATTGATCCCACTGATATTGCATTATTTGCGTTTGGTGTTTTCCGTATTCTTCGCACTGGTCGCGTTTTGTTTGAGTCAGGCGCGCGCGCGGCTGTTACAGCCAGAATCAGTCAAGGGACCATATCTCTTTTGCGAGGGCGGCTTAAAATCGGGCTGCATGCGCGCAATTTGAAAATGACCGAAACAGCAGCAAAACATATGCTTGAACCCAGTCGGTATGTACCTTTGCAGATTCAGAAAAGAGCTATTCGTTTTGGTAAGCGAATGCCAGACCCTCGTGAAGGAAAAGGAATGTTCCGATACGAAACGGATATTTATAAACTGCGCTACGATAAGCAGCGAAGGGAATATGTTCATCAGAAATACAAATTTGAAGTAATAGTCAGGGAATCAGACTGGACAATATCTCATTTTAAATATTTTTATTAGCTGACAAGGAAATTTCAATGTTTGATATCAGGAATGAAGAGTTTGCATTCGCAATCGCTCCCTTTGAACGCGTAGTGGATAACGAAGCCGATCCTGTTAACCATCACTGGGACTGGATACAGTCCTGGGTGGAGTTTTCGGTAAGCGGCCTGAAAGTGGCATTTAAAACGGAGTTCACCGTTGGAGAATTGAAAATGCTGAAAAAAGAATTCTCAGCTTTTCATCAGGCGCTTATTAATCAGCAAAAGATCAAGTCGTTTAACTATCAGAGCGATATTCATCAACTGGACATGATACTGACCAATGAAAAAAGTATTGATGGCGTAACTGTTGATTTCATTCTTCGCCCGGAACCACATGCCGACAGCGTCCAGGTTAAAGGCAGCTTTGGCCTTGATGAAAGCTATTTCCCCGACATTCTGAATCGACTTGATGAAATGATTCAATGGCAGAATTAAACATTCTGCCATTGAAAATTTTAATAGAAAGCTACGGGCGTAAAACGAATTTTCTATTCAGGCGTTTTCGGCCAGCTGATAGCTGGCGCATTTGTGATATCTGCAGCCTGTACCGCCTGCACGTACTTCATCCAGGTGGTCAGCGTGGCTTTATCCGCATCAGTAATGATGCCGGGCAGCAGCTGCGTCTGCCATGCCTGAGTAATTCCGTTGACCTCACTCACGCCCGCTGACTTTTCGCTGGCCGCTGCGTCAAGCAGTGACTGCTGCTGCGCATCGCCGTCGGTTACCCACTTTTCGCCGTCCCACTTGTCAAACGCGGTTGCTGGAGCCTGCGTTGTGGTGTCTGCCAGATAGTCGCTAGGCCCCGTAATATTCACTGACGCGCCCCGGAAACCGGGTAAACCGTTTCGCCACGATGGTCCGGCACGCTAATGTTGGCTTTCATCGTGCCGCCCTTTTTGACTTCCAGCTGCGCAGTTTTGAGCAGCGTTGCGCATTCCACTTCTGGCGAGTCGAACAGGATTTTACCGTCGCTTTGATGGTTGCCGTCTGTATGCCGGTTGCGGTCAGTGCGCCGGTTTCCGGCTCGTATTCGATCACCGCATCGTCAGGAAATGACCAGCGCATCGGCCCAGGCAGACGGAGCCGGATTGTCATAAGAGAAAATTCCCGGCAGCACAAAGCCGGTATCAAGTTCACCACCGAGGCACAGTTCAAGCACCTGCTCACCCACTGACGGCGCATTCCAGGAGCGGATTTTACCCGCGCGGGCGCTGAATGTCTTCGGGTTGTTCATTCATGATTTAGATTTTATTTTCCCCACAAGCTAAAGCTAACATCAGTTACGCATAGCCAGCCCGTTGCGGCAGGAAAATGGCTACGCCATGCGCGTTATAACATCTCGTCCAGTCTGATTGAATGTTTCTTCTGACATTCTATATGCTTATTGGATATTAAAATGATCATGACACTATTTCACGTGGATGCAGTGTTTACAACGCAGAAAAATCAGATGCTATAAATGAGAGGTTGAATAAGTGAAGCGTGTATTTTTATGGCTCATGCAATCATTTATCTATTTAATCCCTGCTGCTTTAATTGTTGCAGGGGTTTATATTTTCATTCGATTTATTCCTGCATATGCGGCGATTCTTAGCATAATATGGGTGATAGTTTTTTCTTATGTGTATATCAAATACAATCGATGGTATTAGGTTTGTTAAGAGATCTTCGTGATCCTGATTTAATCGATAGCGTTAAAGTGTGAAGTGTGACGAAAAAAATGATCTCCTTAGTGAGGTTATCTGCCATTTAGCGATTATATAATCTGGTTTCTCTGGTTAAGTCCTGTCTGAGATATGATTGAATCAGGCTCGCGCTATTTCTTATTTTCTGATATGTAAATCATCTTAATAACTGCTCTGTTATTCTTACTTTGGGTCCCCTTAATACTCATGATACCCCCCATTTTACTGCCAGCAGAACAGAGGCTTTCCGGACGCTTCTCCTCAAAATTGATCTCAATCAATATATCTAAACATCTTCCCCGAACGGTCCTCCACGTTTATTTAACGTATAAAAACCACGTCGTAACCTGCCCCGGTGATTTTTAACCAGGGTTTATTATGTTCTTAAAAAAAGTTATTCCTTGTGCGCTCGTAGCGTTAGCGAGTGCATCCATGTCTGGTTGTGTGATGGCAGAGGGAGGATACCATCGCGACCCATCATCTGAATGGCATCATCACCATGCGTCTTATCAGGACCAGCAAAATGATAATGGCTGGAGCCACCATGCCGGACCAGCCGCATCAGAAAATAACGCTTCTCAGCATCTGGGGCCACCGCCAGCGACGTATAGTGCAGCCCAGCATCTGGGGCCACCGCCAGCCTCGGATGATTCTACTGAACACAGGGGACCGGCAACTGACAGTGGCATTCACCGCTGGCAACCGAGCGACTCCGCTGAGTAATTGATACGAAGCATTTAGATGAACAGGGGCGCTATCGCCCCTTTTAACCGGTAATCGCCGTCTGAAAAGGTTCTTCACGATAAACGTGCTTCACGCATCCAGTAAGTCACTCATGATTTCCAAAGCTTTAACACGCAAAATCCCTTTAGTAACGCACCTCAAAACTGACTTCACTCACAAAGGCAGCAACAACTCTTTCTGTCCCGCACCCAAAGCTAATCTGTAATCTTGCCATCATTCCCGTATGGCATATTCTTGAGATTCAATCAAAAGGAGTAACGTTTATGAAAGCGGCAATTGCTAATAGTGAACACAAGGTTGAAGTTGTTGAGAAGACGCTGCGTCCTCTCAAAACCGGTGAAGCCCGGCTCAGGATGGAATGCTGTGGTGTATGCCATACCGATTTGCATGTGAAGAACGGTGATTTCGGCGATAAAACGGGTGTGACCCTGGGTCATGAAGGGATCGGTATCGTTGAGGAAGTCGCACCGGATGTGACGTCACTCAAGCCTGGCGATCGGGCCAGCGTCGCCTGGTTTTTCAAGGGCTGCGGTCACTGCGAATACTGTAACTCCGGTAACGAAACCCTCTGCAGATCGGTAATCAATGCCGGTTTCACAGCCGATGGCGGCATGGCTGAAGAGTGCATTGTCGTTGCAGATTACTCGGTCAAAGTCCCTGATGGACTTGATCCTTACGCTGCCAGTAGCGTCACCTGTGCCGGTGTCACCACCTATAAAGCGGTTAAGGTGTCAGAAGTTAAACCGGGACAATGGCTGGCCATTTATGGTCTTGGCGGGCTGGGAAATCTCGCGCTGCAATATGCAAAAAATGTCTTCAACGCCAAAGTGATTGCGGTTGATGTCAGTGATGGTCAGCTGGCACTGGCGAAGGAGATGGGAGCCGATCTGGTGGTCAATTCGGCCAGCGAAGATGCAGCGCGCATTATTCAGGAGAAAACCGGCGGAGCACATGCTGCTGTGGTCACGGCGGTAGCTAAAGCGGCCTTTAACTCGGCGGTGGATGCGGTGAGAGCAGGAGGGCGCGTCGTGGCTGTCGGACTGCCGCCGGAAGCGATGAGTCTTAATATTCCCCGTCTGGTACTTGATGGCATTCAGGTGGTGGGATCACTGGTCGGAACGCGAAACGATTTGGCAGAAGCCTTCCAGTTTGCGGCAGAAGGGAAAGTCGTGCCTAAAGTGACCAAAAGGAAGATTGGTGAGGTCAATGACATCTTTGATGAGATGGTGCAGGGCAAAATCCGTGGCAGGATGGTAATCGACTTCACCGGTCACTCTGCTGATTAAAGTTCATCTGAATCCTGCAAAGGCCCGCATCCTGCGGGCTTTTTAATATCGTTAAGATCTCTCTGAGCCCTTCAGAGCACAATCCTTCTAACCATTAATAAGCCAGTCTTTATGTTTCATGATGTGATTTTGACTTGAACTTTACCGGTAACATTATAGTTTATGGGGTGAAAGGTTATTACACACACGTGAAGGAGGGTTATTTATGGCGAAGCATCACTTACTTAAATCGATTGAAATAACAGCGATTGTGCTCTTTGTTCTGATACTGGCATATCTGATTTTGACAGGGTTACTGTCATCAACAGGCGTGGATCATGCCTGGCCTTATCCCAATCAGTAACTGAGTGCCACACCAGGGAAAGCATTAATAAATGACCCTCTCACAGGGCAAACAACCCCGCGATGGCGAGGTTGAATTGACGTTATACCAGACTCACTGACAGCAGTATCAGCTCTTCGGTTTCCAGCGACAGACTTTTTTTGGTTTCGAACATAAAGGTTTCCAGCGCCTCCTCGACATCGTCACCCTCAATAAAGGCGTGAGTCGTGACATGATTTTCACCTTTTGGCTTGATCACGTAAGAAACAAACCACTTCTTCTTTTCCATAATGCTTATCCTCGTTTTAAATCCTGATACCGCGTTTTGGCAATGGTATATTTTTATGCCAGACATTTAGCGGGTGGTGTGGAGTTCGACCAGCAAAGTCTAGTTCACCTCAGCAGGCGTGCTGGCGACGGCATGTGATAAACACCTGTTCAGAGCAGATAGATTGTGTAAGCGGCAATAAAAAGCCCCATCCGGGGCTTTTAAAAAAAGAACGGCCGGTGTTAAAAACTCAACTGGTCTGATCGGCCAGCTTCGGCTTCAGCACGCGTTTACCCATCTGAATGCCGGGCTTCTCAACATACTTATAGAGTAAAGAGGCCAGGGCATAGGTTAGCGGGATGGTTGAGACACAGACGATCAGGAAGCGCATCATGTCGCTCTTAAACTCAATGTCGGTGTGAGTGAGCAGCAGCGCAATCATCGGGATCACAATCAGCAGGTGCAGCAGGTAGACCGAGAACGAGACGTCACCCAGCCAGGTGCTGAGACGGTTGTTCAGCAGCTTACGTGGCAGAGCAATCAGCGTTGCCATCAGGCTGCCCTGTGGGTATTGCCACAGAATTGCTGCCATCCCGACAATCATCAGCGCTTCCATTATCACCTGCAGCTTGATCGCGCCCATTCCCATTGCCACGCTGACGACCGGGCCGAGCAGCGCGAAGGCGACATAGAGCAGGGATTTACGGCGAATTGCTTCCGCCAGCAGCATGCCCGCCAGGAACATATTTAGCTTTATCAGAATCATGGAAGGCATTTCAAACGCCTCATAATAATCTGCCAGCACATACCGTCCGGCGCAGCAGAGCGCCATAATGCCTATCAGTGAGGCCGCATAACCAAAGCGCAGCGTCACCAGCATAATGAACGGAAACAGCACATAGAACTGCATCTCCAGCCCGATGCTCCAGTCAGGCAGCACGGTATTGAAACCATATTCGGGCAGCAGGCCGAACAGGAAGCTGAAGTGAGTGAGGATGTTTGCCAGCGACTGATCGGTGTAACGCGACGATTCAGTGGCGGTGCCGGAATAAAAATGGGCGATAGTGTCACGCATCTCGCCAAACCACGGGCCATAAATCAGCGCGATGATTAAAAGCAGATAGTAGAGCGGGGCGATACGGAAGAAGCGACGGATCCAGAACTTTTTAATGGTCTCCATGCTCTGCCACGGCTCTTTCTGCTGACGTTCAACATAGTTTTTCGCCATCAGATAACCCGATAACAGAATAAACAGATCGACCCCGATGCCAGGCGATGAAATCAGTGTGATGTGGCAATGTATCAGTAAGCTGATATGGCCAACCAGTACCCAGAGAGAGGCGATGCCGCGTAACCCCTCCAGCTCCGTGGACCAACCTCGTGTTGCAGACATAACTCTTCCTCGTTTTTATCCGACTTTTGGCGCTCACTAAGCCTTAAGACAACAGATATGTAAACGGGTCTTTACAAAAGTGAGAAGATTCCGACGCGGTCGGGAAGGGGAAATCAACTGAAACTGGAGAAGAGAGCACGGAAAGTTAAGGGTGTACGAAGGCACACCCATAACAAAAATAACTGAATCAAAATGCCTGTTATGCCAGCTTTAACAGGATCATGCCGGCCAGCAGCAGGGTCAGGCCTGCCCAGCCTTTACGATTCAGCCGTTGATCGAATAATACCCAGCCGGCCGCGACAGTCGCGATAATTCCAAAACCACCCCAGACCGCATAGGCAATCGACAGAGCAATACCTTTTACCGCCTGAGCCAGTGCGCTGAACGCAAGCAGGACACAGCAGAGTGAAAGCAGACCGTGCAGCGGTCTTTTAAACCCATCAGAATATTTAAGGAATATATTGGCGGCAATCTCCAGCACGATAGCCAGCGCCAGCCAGGCTGCGTGGACGAAATCAGCGATGACCATGATTAACCTCCGCTGATGAGTGCATGCCGGTTTTGATCAACACAATGCCAGCGACCAGCGTCATCAGTCCGCAGACTTTCATCGCAGACAACACTTCATCAAACAGCTGTACGCTGAATAATGTAATCAGCAGGATGCCAGCGCCTTCCCACAGGGCGTAAGCCACGCCCAGAGCTATACGTTTAGTGGTGAAGCTCAGCAGGATATAAGAACAGGCAATCATGCCCAGCATCATCAGGTAGCCTGAGTGGCTGCCGTTGAGGCTGGACCATTTCATAAAAAGGGTGCCAATAATTTCAGTGATAATCGCGAGTGACAATAAAACCCAGGCGCGCATGGGAACTCTCCAGCAACGAAAAATGACGACCTGCCATAACGCACAGTGTGCAGGCAGACTCAAAACAGTATCGATGTGGTGAGGAAACTACAGGGCGTTACGCCAGTGCTGATCGGCGGCATTCCAGCAAGAGGGGAAAGCGGGGAAGAGGCAGGACATGAACATTCTGCTCATAAAATTTACAACGCATCCACATTGTTGCTTCTCATTAGTGGACGAATAGTGTCTCCGGTAAAACAGATGCTGGGTTTACAGCATTCTGCAAATCATCAAATCAACAGCAGATACTGCCTGGTTTGATTGCGGTTAAGGTTCAGGGGTTTACCGGGGCGAGTTTAGAAAATGATGGCGTGTAATAATAAGTGCGATAAATCGGGCAAAAAAAGTGCCGGACAACAGTCTGCCCGGCACCTTATAAGTGACACTGTAACTAACTATTCAGCACGCTGGGGGACTGTACGAACCGGGGCGTCACCAGCAACATAGTATGAAGCGGTGCTGCGTGGCAGTGGGTCGCGTCCACGGATCTTATCGGCAATCTTCTCGCCAATCATGATGGTGGTCGCATTCAGGTTACCGGTGATGATCAACGGCATAATCGACGCATCCACCACGCGTAATCCTTCCAGCCCATGCACGCGACCTTCGCCATCAACGACAGACATTGGATCGTTACCCATCTTACAGGTACCGCACGGGTGATAAGCGGTTTCGCCGTGATTACGGACGAATTCGTCCAGCTGTTCATCCGTCTGGCAATCCAGGCCCGGACTGATTTCACGTCCACGATACTTATCCAGCGCTGGCTGATTGATGATCTGGCGCGTGATGCGGATAGCATCGCGGAACTCATGCCAGTCCTGCTCATGCGACATGTAGTTAAACAGAATGGCCGGATGACGACGCGGATCGCGTGACTTCAGGCGCACATGACCGCGGCTTGGCGAACGCATCGAGCCGACGTGACACTGGAAGCCATGCGCATCAACGGCGTTAGAACCGTTGTAATTAATCGCTACCGGCAGGAAGTGATACTGAATGTTCGGCCAGCTGAACTCTTCGCGGCTGCGGATAAAACCACCCGCTTCAAACTGGTTACTGGCGCCGATGCCGGTGCCATTAAACATCCACTCTGCACCGATTTTCGGCTGGTTCCACCACTTAAGGGCCGGATAGATTGAAACCGGCTCTTTACACTCATACTGAAGATACATCTCCAGATGGTCCTGCAGGTTTTCACCCACGCCCGGCAGATCGTGAACCAGTGGAATATCGAACTGCTTCAGCAGCTCCGGTGAGCCCACGCCAGAACGCTGCAGGATCTGCGGCGAGGCAATAGCACCAGCACACAGCAGCACTTCACGGCGAGCGGTCACTTTATTAATGGTGTTGCTGTCGCCCTGCAGATATTCCACGCCGACGGCGCGTTTGCCATCGAACACAATGCGATCGGTGGTGGCATGAGTAATGATCTTCAGGTTTGCACGGCCTTTGGCCATGTCGAGATAGCCACGTGCGGTGCTGGAACGGCGACCGTTTGGTGTTACGGTACGATCCATCGGACCAAAACCTTCCTGCTGATAGCCGTTGAGGTCATCAGTGCGCGGATAACCCGCCTGCACGCCTGCCTCAATCATGGCTTCAAACAGCACGTTATTGCCTGCTTTAGGCGTGGCGACGCACACCGGGCCATCTCCACCGTGGAAATCGTTCGGGCCGATATCACGGGTTTCCGCTTTACGGTAGTAAGGCAGGCAGTCCAGATAGCTCCAGTTCTCCAGCCCTGGTTCACTGGCCCAGTTATCGAGGTCCATCGCGTTACCACGGATGTAACACATACCGTTAATCAGTGATGAACCGCCCAGGCCTTTTCCGCGACCACATTCCATACGGCGATTGTTCATGTACGGCTCTGGCTCAGTCTCATACGCCCAGTTATAGCGTTTTCCCTGCAGCGGGAAGGCGAGGGCAGCAGGCATCTGAGTGCGAAAATCAAAACGATAATCCGGGCCGCCCGCTTCCAGCAACAGAACGCTGACGTTGCTCTCTTCGGTCAGGCGGGTGGCCAGAACGTTTCCTGCGGATCCGGCGCCAATAATAATGTAATCATATTCCATTCGTCGTTCCTCAGGTTAAGTGATTAAAAGACTGACTGAAAACGCGTCAGCTCAACCTGCACGGACTTCACCTGGGTGTAGCTCTGCAGTGTCATCAGGCCATTCTCACGGCCAATGCCGGAGTGCTTGTAGCCACCCACTGGCATCTCTGCGGCTGATTCGCCCCAGGTATTAATCCAGCAGATTCCTGCTTCGATCTGATGAATCACGCGGTGCGCTTTATTAAGGTCCTGCGTCACCAGTCCGGCGGCCAGACCAAATTCAGTGTCGTTGGCGCGGCGAATCACTTCTTCTTCGGTTTCATAGCTCAGGATCGACATGACCGGTCCGAAGATCTCTTCACGGACGATCTTCATCTCATCACGGCAGTCGGTAAACACAGTAGGTGCAACCCAGGCACCCTGGTCGAAATCACCACCGGTCAGACGTTTGCCGCCGCACAGCAGGCGTGCGCCTTCAGCAATGCCCGATTCGATGTAGCGCATCACGTTATCGCGATGGCTGAAGCTCACCAGCGGGCCAAAGTTGGTGGCGGGATCACGCAGATCGCCAGCCTGGATACGGGCAACGCGTTCGCTGATTTTGGCTTCGAATGCCGCTTTCAGTTTTGCAGGAATAAAGACGCGGGTGCCGTTGGTGCAGACCTGTCCGGAGCTGTAGAAGTTCGCCATCATGGCGATGTCGGCGGCCAGATCGAGATCGGCATCATCAAAGATAATCAGCGGGGATTTACCGCCCAGTTCCATGGTGACTTCTTTCAGCGTTGAACCCGCTGCATTCGCCATTACTTTTTTGCCGCTGACAACGCCGCCGGTGAAGGAGACTTTGTCGATGCCAGGATGCTCAGTGAGCAACTGGCCGGTGACCGAACCGATGCCCGGCAGCACGTTAAATACGCCATCCGGCACACCTGCTTCGGTGTAGATTTCAGCCAGCTTCAGGGCAGTAAGCGGCGTCACTTCGCTGGGTTTGAAAATCATTGCGTTACCCGCAGCCAGCGCTGGGGCTGATTTCCACAGGGCGATCTGAATCGGGTAGTTCCAGGCACCGATACCGGCGACTACGCCCAGCGGTTCACGGCGTGTATAGACGAAAGAGGTTTCACGCAGGGGGATCTGCTGACCTTCCAGCGCCGGAACGAGCCCTGCGTAATACTCCAGCACGTCTGCACCGGTGACGATATCGACCGCTGAGGTTTCGCTGTAAGGCTTACCGGTGTCGAGCATTTCCAGCTCAGCCAGCGCATCATTCCGCTCACGCAGAATATCAACAGTGCGACGCAGGATGCGCGAACGCTCCATGGCGGTCATCGCGGCCCAGACTTTCTGGCCTTTTCTGGCGGCAGCAACGGCGCGATTGACATCTTCCTGGCCGGCGGCATGAACCTCTGCCAGCACTTCGCCGTTGACCGGATTAATCGTCTGGAATGTTTCGCCAGACGCTGCGGCAACATAAGCGCCATCAATGTAGAGTTTCTGCTCGGTAAATCGGGACATGTTTTCTCCTTCCGTTATTCGTGCTCGCCAGCCAGTTGCTGACGGATGAATTGGGTGGTCAGTGTACGGGCGATGACCGGGCTGAAGGGCTTTCCACTCAGCGCGGCGCGGAGCCAGAGACCATCTATCAGGGCGGCCAGACCATGTGCGGCCAGTCGTGCCTTTTCCAGTGGCAGTTCACGCTGGAACTCGACCACCAGCGTAGAGTAGAGTCGCCTGCTGCTGACCCGCTCCAGGCGGTTGAGCTGGGGTTGATGCATGCTGCTCGACCAGAAGTCGAGCCAGGCTTTCATCACTGCCGTGTGCACCTGAGTTTCATCAAAATTCCCGTCAACGATGGCACGCAGGCGCTCTTCTGCCGGTGCATCGCGAAGCGGTTGTAACCGCGACAGTACTGCCTCACGGAGCTGGCGCGTGACATCACGCATTGTTGCTTCCAGCAAACCGTTCTTATCTTTGAAATAGTGACTGATGATGCCGGTGGACACACCCGCCCGACGGGCGATCTGGGCGATAGTGGCATCATTAATCCCTACTTCATTAATCGTGCTCAGGGTCGCATCAATCAGTTGCCGACGTCGTATCGGCTGCATCCCTACCTTTGGCATTGCTCCAGCTCCACCCTCAAATCGAGCCCCTATTTAAACTTTTTTTGATTGCACGTTCAATATAAAAAGAAACTTTGTTAGGATGCTGTTCTTAAAATGTAGCAAAAGCGAAACGGCAATGAGTGCTAAAATAGGCTGGTTTGCTGCACGCTCTAACAGGAAGTCACAGATAGAAACATAGCCGCACGGCCCGTAGTCCGGGGGCGGCACAACGTATCCATTGCGTATTTTCAGGACATTAACCAGAGGTAATCGATGAATAATCCACCTGCCGGTGAAAAAGACAGACTCAATCCCGTTGTATTTTATACCTCTGCCGGATTGATTCTGACGTTTTCACTTGTGACGATTCTCTACAGTGAACTGGCCGCGAGCTGGATCCTCAAGGCGGTAAACTGGGTCTCCGCCACCTTTGGCTGGTACTACATGCTGGCTGCCACGCTCTATATCGTGTTTGTGCTCTACATGGCCTGCTCACGCTTTGGCTCGATCAAGCTCGGGCCTGAGCACTCCAAACCCGAGTTCAGCGTGCTCAGCTGGTCTGCCATGCTGTTTGCCGCCGGGATCGGCATCGACCTGATGTTCTTCTCGGTCGCTGAACCGGTGACGCAGTACATGCAGCCACCGGAGGGCGCAGGGCAGACCCTTGAAGCGGCCCGTCAGGCGATGGTCTGGACGCTGTTCCACTACGGACTGACCGGCTGGTCGATGTATGCACTGATGGGCATCGCACTGGGCTACTTCAGCTATCGTTATAATCTGCCACTGACTATCCGTTCGGCGCTCTATCCTATTTTTGGTAAACGCATCTATGGCCCGATTGGTCACACGGTGGATATCGCAGCCGTGGTCGGCACCATTTTTGGTATCGCCACCACATTAGGGATAGGGGTCGTACAGCTGAACTACGGCCTGAAAGTGCTGTTTGATATTCCGGAAGGCCTGACCGCACAGGCTGCGCTGATAGTCCTTTCCGTCGTGATCGCTACAATCTCTGTCACATCAGGCGTCGATAAAGGAATTCGTTTTCTCTCTGAGCTCAACGTGATCATGGCTCTGGGGCTGATTCTGTTTGTGTTGTTCTTTGGCAACACCGAGTTCCTGCTGAATGCGCTGGTACTGAACGTCGGCGATTACATCAACCGCTTTATGGGCATGACGCTTAATACCTTTGCCTTTGATCGTCCGACCCAATGGATGAACAGCTGGACGCTCTTCTTCTGGGCGTGGTGGGTGGCCTGGTCGCCATTTGTCGGCCTGTTCCTGGCACGTATCTCACGCGGTCGTACCATCCGTGAATTCGTACTGGGCACGCTGATTATTCCTTTCACCTTTACGCTGCTGTGGCTCTCTGTGTTCGGTAATGCCGCGCTGTATCAGATCATTCATGGCAATACCGAGTTTGCGCAGGAAGTGATGAATCATGCAGAACGCGGCTTCTATAGCCTGCTGGCGCAATATCCGGCGTTTAAACTCAGCGCATCGATCGCCACCATCACCGGTATGCTGTTCTATGTGACCTCGGCGGATTCCGGTTCGCTGGTACTGGGTAACTTCACCTCACGCCTGAAAGACATCAATAGCGATGCACCGAACTGGCTGCGCATCTTCTGGTCTGTGGCGATTGGGGTACTGACCCTGAGCATGCTGATGACCAACGGTATCACTGCCTTGCAGAACACCACGGTGATCATGGGGCTGCCGTTCAGCTTTGTTATCTTCTTTGTGATGGCCGGGCTGTTTAAATCTCTGAAGATTGAAGACCACCGTCGGGCCAGCGCCACGCGCGACACTGCGCCTTATCTGGCGCATGCCACCGATCGTCTGACCTGGAAGAAACGCCTGTCGCGTCTGATGAACTATCCTGGCTCGCGCTACACCCAGCAGATGATGGAAAAGACCATTTATCCGGCGATGCAGGAGGTGGCGAAGGAGCTGGAGTTGCGTGATGGCCGCGTCACGCTGGAAAGCGTTGAGGCTGATGAGGCTAACCCGATTGGCTATCTGGATCTGCGCGTTCATCTGGGCGAAGAGCAGGACTTTGTCTATCAGGTCTGGCCGCAGCAATATTCGATCCCGGGCTTTACCTATCGCGCCCGGAGCGGTAAGTCGACCTACTACCGCCTGGAAACCTTCCTGATGGAGGGCAGTCAGGGCAACGACTTGATGGATTACAGCAAAGAGCAGGTGATCATCGACATACTGGATCAGTATGAGCGACACCTGAACTTCATCCATCTCAACCGTGAAGCACCGGGCAGCAACATCAGCTTCCCGAGCGTCTGAATCAGGGCCCGTCAGTGAGCAATTGCTGGCGGGCTTTTTTTTCGCTACCGTCGTCCTGAACTAACCGTGTTCACCTGACGAAATCGACTATCTTTAGGGCTTTCTGGCCTGATGCCAGAAAAGCACAGACAGGGAGTCATGATGGGAAAAATATTCAGTACGTTTCTGCCGCTTTACACGACCACGTTGCTGATGCTGCTCGGTTCCGGTTTGCTGACCACCTATGTCTCATTACGGCTGGCCAGCGAGCATGTCAACGGCGCGCTGATTGGCTCAATCATTGCGGCCAACTACATCGGACTGGTGATCGGCGGCAAAGTGGGGCACAACCTGATAGCCCGCGTCGGCCATATACGCGCCTACGTGGCCTGTGCCGGGATCATTACCGCGTCTGTGGTTGGTCACGGGCTCACCGACTTTATTCCGCTGTGGGTCTTTCTGCGTCTGATTATCGGGCTCTGCATGATGTGTCAGTACATGGTGCTGGAGAGCTGGCTTAACGATCAGGCGGAATCATCGCAGCGCGGCATGATTTTTGGCTTATACATGGTCGCCACCTATCTTGGACTCAGTGGCGGACAGGTGATTCTGAGCCTGCAAACGGGCTTTGGCGTCAGCACCCTGCTGATTGTGGCACTCTGTTTCGCACTCTGTCTGGTACCAATTGCCCTGACGACCCGCACTCACGTCAGGCCGATGACACCTGCGCCAATGGAACTGGGCTACTTTATCCATGCGATCCCCAAACTTCTCGGCACCACAATGGTGACCGGTATGGCCATTGGCGCGTTCTACGGCCTGGCACCGGTTTACGGCAGCAGCAAGGGATTTACTACCAGCCAGACCGGCTATTTTATGAGTCTGACGATTTTTGCCGGTCTGGTATCACAATTTCCGCTGAGCTGGCTTTCTGACCGCTTCGATCGTCAGCGACTGCTGTTTATCATTGCCATCCTGTTTGCCGTAGCCTGCGTGCCGCTGGTGGTGTTGCCGCACCTGACCTTCCACTGGATGATCGGCATCGCCTTTGCTGCCAGCATGATGCAGTTTGCGCTCTATCCGTTGCAGGTGGCGCTGGCCAACGATCAGGTTGCCCCCGAGCGTCGTGTCTCGTTAACCGCCTGTCTGCTGATGGCATTTGGTATTGGCGCCAGTATCGGGCCGCTGGTGGTGGGCGCGCTGATGGAGCCGCTCGGCAGCAATATGCTCTATCTCTTCTTTATGCTCTGCGCGCTGGTGATCGGCGGACTGAGTTATGTTCGTGCGCTAGGCCCGCTTCCGACGACTGAAGTGCCGCTGCCGCACGTGGTGATGCCTGACAGTCTGGCTACGTCGCCACTGGGTGCGGCGTTAATCCCGACGCTGGAAGAGGAGGTCATTCAGGCGTCGATGGGCGGTCAGGCGCCGGACGATGAAGGTGAGAGTGACGAGGGCGCAGGTGACGAAGAACCTTCGACGGGTGATGCCCAAGAGAATCAGCAACAAAAATAGCGTCTGCACGGCATTGCCTTGCTCGCCGTTGTCGGTTCGTTACTGGCATGATGTCCGGATGTGGTACATACCTGTCCGTTTACTGGCTCGACATCCGGGCCAGTAAACGCGATGCTGACGGATACACTTCTTCAGGAGATACACCATGCTGGAACTTCGCCCCAACTGTGAACGCTGCGATGTTGATCTTCCGCCATCCTCTCTGGCGGCTCGCATCTGCTCGTTTGAATGCACATTCTGCGCTGACTGCGATGAGCATCTCGCGCATATTTGTCCCAACTGCAGCGGCGAACTGGTGCGCCGTCCGGTGCGTCCGGCAGAGAAGTTGCAAAAATACCCGGCTAAACTGCGCAGTTGATCTCAAATGACAACGAAAATGTTTCGGACAGAATAGCCTGTCGTCTCTGATGTCGTTATCATAAATTACGTCCCTTACAGAGCTACCACCTTAACTGAGTGCCGGAGATAAGCGCCGGAAGGGACGCACTTCTTGACCACCATTATTTCTCTTTCCCCAATAGCCTTACACTCTCTGCCTGCTTCCTTTGCACTCTGCTTTCCTTTTCCCCATGCCGGTTCAGGTTGAGCTCTGACTATACTTTGGGGATATTTTCAGCAGAGAAGCGGGGGCAGCGATGTGTTACCACGTCCTGAATGGCGCGAAGTGGCGGCGGATCTGGGTCGTTGGCGATCTGCATGGTTGCCGTCGCGAACTGGATCTATTGCTGGAGCAGCATAAGTTTGATCCGCAGCAGGACTTACTGATTTCGGTTGGCGACATTATCGATCGCGGGCCGGACAGTCTGGGTTGTCTGGCGCTGCTGCAGGAACCCTGGTTTCGCTGCGTACGGGGAAATCATGAGGAGATGGCGCTGTCGGCGTTGCAGGGCCAGGAGATGGCGCTCTGGCAGATGAACGGGGGAGACTGGTTTTTTCGTCTGCGTGGCGCGGCGCTGATCGCGGCACGTCACGCGCTGCGCCGCTGCCGCGAGCTGCCGCTGATCCTTCATCTGCAACTCGGCGAGCGCATTATTGTCATTGCTCATGCGGATTATCCTGCTCAGGAATACGCGCTCAATAAGCCACTCGACTGGCAACAGGTGGTCTGGAGCCGTCAGCGGCTGGAGGGTATTGAGTCAGGTGAACAGGCAGGCATCCGTGGCGCGGACGCCTTTTACTTTGGGCACACGCCACTAAAACAATCGCTGACGATTGCCAATCTGCACTATATCGATACCGGTGCAGTGTTTGGCAATCATCTGACCCTGCTGCGACTAAAATGAGTTACCGGAACAGGCGTCCGTCGCGAACCAGTTCACGTGGGTAGCTGTTCTTGATGCGGGTACCGACTTTCTTTGCCAGCCCCAGCGGCTGGTGCTGATACGTCACAATCATCTCGTTGTTTGCGGGTGCGGTTTCCGGATAGATATCCCGGCCGCGATACCACTCTTCCGCCTCTGCCGCCGTTAGCTCAAAGGTCTGCGTCGTATCGGGCTGCGCCAGTGCAATCACCGCTTCATGTTGCCAGCGATAGCCTTTGGCAAACGTTTCTGCCAGCTTCAGGCCAATGCGTGAAAACCGCACTTTGCCAAGCAGCGGGGTGACGGCTTTAGGGAATAGCCAGATCTCTTTATCACGCTGCCACAGCTCCAGTGAGTCATCCCATCTTATAGAGACGGCCGCGGCGGCCTGCGCGATCTCACTTTCCAGTTTGCGGCTAAGGTGAGAGAAGGGCAGCTTACCGACTTTATAACCTGGCACTGGAAGGGGCTCGACCGATGCGGTTTTACGCAGACGGGCCACGAAGAAACCTTCGCTGTCGAACATCTGCGGGAAGACATGCAGATAGCCCTCGGGCGTCGCGGCCTGTCCGGCACCCTCAAACAGACCATCGAGTGCTACAACCTCAACAGCGTCCGGATAGCGCTCCAG
>Ga0213822_1000312_pt1 | contig 41621 bp, 27 predicted proteins | sample MC6MC0908MG_FD_179872 | JGI IMG/M metagenome (GOLD analysis project Ga0213822, IMG submission 179872) | Enriched soil aggregate microbial communities from Iowa State University, Ames, United States - MC6-MC0908-MG | ecosystem: Environmental > Terrestrial > Soil > Unclassified | place: USA: Iowa... | reverse complement strand
CTTTTTTGTGTTGTAGGGAGGAAATCTGTCGCTGCGCTTTCGATGCAGAAAAACATTTTTGCATCTGTCGCTACGCTTTCGATGCAGAAAAAATACGTCAAAAACTTTGACGTATTTAAAACCTTTTGCCCTGTCGCTATGCTTTCGGGGCAGAAAAACATTTTTGCATCTGTCGCTACGCTTTCGATGCAGAAAAAATACGTCAAAAACTTTGACGTATTTTTTTGTAACTATTTAGATGGTCGCTCGTCTACTGTTGTGAGAATGCTTTTTTTCTCGATTATATTGGTGAATAGTTTTTATTAGTTGTGCGTTTTATGGCGCTAGCTTTGATTAGCGTAGGCAATGAGCTATTTGTGACAATACAAATGGGCTACCAACTTATGAGTGATTGTCCAATGCTCATTTGCCGTTCTTCTTTTGGATATTTCATAAACAGCAAGCTTAATCTTTTAACCCATCTAGAAGGTATTTGTACCTTTATAGATGGCTTTTTTTATGCGGTTGTAGCCAAAATTGTTGATTTTGCACAAATACTTTTGTTGTAACTTCTTAATGCATATTACGATTTTTTTAGCATATGTTGGATAAGATTTGTTATATTGAAGAAAGAGTGTTTACGGCACGTATTTTACATGATAGGGGAAGATCTTTGTTGGTAGAATTTGATAGGGGGCTTCAGTTGCATGCTGTTGGATTGTGATGAGCAGTTATTCATGACATTTAAACATAGTGGTGAAAAGGGTGCTGAAAAGTTACTTTCGAAATGGTTGGAGGCAGAGACTGACTCTCAGGTAGACCCGAAAATACTAGGTACTGCACTTTCACCAAATTTATTTTTAGTGAATGAAGAAACGGCGATGAATATTGCGTTTTCAACTGCACGAAAATATTGGGGGCGCGTCACCGGAGATATGCAAACGTTTTTTAACAAGCATGGTTTGGATACTAAATTTGTAAACGACCGTCTCGATGCTTTTTTTTATACGCAAAAAGGTAAAGAAACTTTTTTTGAGCAGCTTTTTGCACAGCATACAATGGACTTAGAACGATTAATCTGGCTAATTTTTGGGAAGCGAATGCAAATTACAATGCCAGTTAACGAGCTACAAACTATATTTTTATATAAATTTGAAAATGTATATTTTGTGCATATGATTTATAAAGAAGATGCACAATTTTGGCATTGGCTTTTCATAAAAAAAGTTTATTCACTGTTTATCCACAAACCTTTAGAACAATTCACATTTATCCATGAAATGATGGGTCATATTGAACGATCCACACGAAAAACTTATGCACATGTGAATAACTTTGTGAATAATTACAAAGAAACTCTGGATAAGTGTATAACTTATGTGGATAACTGTAATTCTACTTGTTTAGCAAAAAAACAGCTACATCTTTACCAGCTTGTCACGCACTATCGTTTATCAGAAGGGGATTATCGATGTGTTAAAGCTTTAATTACTTCCTTTGAAGCGGATTGGCGTTATTCGATGTATGCATTAACGGAGAAAGAAAAGGTTCTGATTGCATATCTTCTTTTTCATATAGCGCATCAGGAGAAGAATGATGAAAGTGTTATTCAATACGGTGAGTATTTATTAGCAGATGAACGGCTTAATAATTACGCGATAGAGATTTTGTTGGAATATAAGGAGTTATTGCCTAATCGTAAGCCAACACCACCGGCCATTATTAAAAATTATGAACTTAATTTTTTAGAAAATTTATATGCTGTATTGCTTGATCATTATGTAAGAATGGAGCGTTATCAAGAAGGGCTCCTGCTTTTAAAAGAACATGTACTAGCATCCAATAAAAAAATACATGCCACTTTAGTCCAGAAAAACTATAGTAATGAGCAATTTATCGCGATTGAGGCGTCAGTTCAGCAAGATATTGCTCTCCATGTTAATAATTCATTACAGCATATAGGTTTGTCAGTGGAAGAATGGCGCCAACGTTACCATCATCCAGATACGTCTTATTATTTGGTAGCACAGAGCGCATCCTTGCATATGCTAAATATTTTAAAAGTTTTATTTGTGACGGAGCAGTATGAGGTTTTTGAAAAATTAATGGAGATTTATAAAAAATATTTACTCATTGACGATCATTTCGAAAAGCTACGAGTGTTTGTAAGTGCGTATGTTTAACTTCATGTTGCTGTCGCTAGCGCTTTCGCACAAAAAACATCATGTCGCTGTCGCTACGTTAAAGAAGTCAAAAAAGAGTGTCTAATGTGTTTTCAATGACAGCATTAGACACTCTTGTTATTTATTTCGTGTTGTTGGCGTAATGGTGCTAATCTAAAACCCCTTTGTCCTTTAAGTCAGCAATTTGCTCGACACTATAGCCAAGTGAAGATAGAACTTCTGCATTATGCTCTCCAAGCTTGGCACCGACATGCTTGTACGCGGGCTTGGCACCGTCAAACTTAAAAGCAGATGCAATTTGTTTTTGTGTTGTACCATCGCTTTTTGGAATATCCACAATCATGTCACGAGCCTTAAGCTGTGGATGCTCGCATGCTTCTGGAAAAGTTAAAACTGGTTCGACACATCCCTCGAAATTCTCGTTAAACACTTCAAGCCATTCTTTGTAAGTCTTTGATAAGAACGCATCATGGACGGCCTCTTTAAAACGAATTTGTGTATAGTATGAATCATTGAAAGTATTATCAATAAGCTCAGGAATATCAAGTGCTTCACAAAGCAATTTGCGGAATTGAGGCTCAAGACTTCCTACTGAGAAAAATCGGCCATCCTTTGTTTTGTAAAAGTCATAGTAGCTTCCACCATTTAAAATTTCCTGTTCAGGCTGAGGCACACGACCACCGCCAATATAGGCAGACCCATACATAGCATTGAGTGAGAAGACAGCATCCGTCATACTTATATCAATAAATTGTCCTTCACCTGTTTTTTCACGATGTAAAGCTGCTGCGAGAACTCCAATTGCAGCGTGCATTGAACCCCCTGCAATATCAGCGAGCTGAATACCCATTGAAACAGGTTTTTTATCTTGATGGCGTGAGTAATCAAGTAAACCAGCTAATGATAAATAGTTATTGTCATGTCCTGGTCGATTGCTATATGGTCCAGTTTGTCCATAACCTGTAATAGCACAATAAATAACCTTTGGATTTACTTCTTTTAGTGCTTCATAGCCAATGCCAAGACGTTGCATGACGCCTGGTCGAAATCCTTCGATAATGACGTCGTATTCTTTAACGAGTGACTTCACAATTTCTACAGCTTCAGGCGACTTTAAATTTAATGTTAATGATTTTTTAGAGCGATTCAAATGTTGATGAATATATGCCTCATGATCATCATCGTAAGGTGGCATAATACGCGTTAAATCTACACGTTTTGATGATTCAACGTGAATAACCTCTGCGCCTAAATCAGCAAATATCATTGTCGCCATTGGACCCGGTAGTAATGCAGAAAAATCGAGAATTTTTAACCCCTTTAAAATACCCAAATCTCCCAACCCCTTTTTGTGTAGGCTACAATGCCATCTTTTAAGAAGGAATTGTAGCGCTTTTCTCATTATCCCCATTTTGTGAAAAGCGTGTACCATATCTGTATTAATACAGAATAACGGTAAATTTATCAGTATTATAACAGAAGAATTGATGGCTTGACTATGTTAATTTCAATTATAAATTAATTAGTCAGAAAATTATATGTCGGAATAACAATAAAAGTAAAAAATTTTAAATAAAGATTATCTGTCAAATTTCAGATAATAATCTTCGTTTATCCGAAAATTCTGTCGCAACAAAGGTACAAAAAATCTCTATGCAATAGATTGCGCATAGAGATTTTTTTGTGCTAATGATTATTGTCGCCATTCAAATTACTTAGAATAGAAGTTAATCGTATAATAGGGTGCACCGTTATCATTAAAACAGACACCAACAAAAATATGTGTGAATTCTTTCCTTAAAATATTTGTACGATGCCCTGTCGAATTCATCAGAGCCTCATGGGCAAATATACTATTGTGCTGTCCATGAGCTAGATTTTCGCCATACCAGAAGTAATTAACGCCACTAACAGTGAGACGGTCATTGGAATGATTACCTATGTGATCCTTATGGCTAAAAAATTGATGTGAAATCATATTACTGCTATGCTGTCGAGCAATGTTATTACATTTTTTATCATAAATAAGTGGCTGTAATCCTTCTATAACTCGCTCATGGTTAATAAGTTCAACCATTAAATCTTCAAGCCCTGTTCGTAGTTCATTGGAAGGCTTGCCATAATAACCGCATTTACTTAATTCTGTTTTGGCATTAATCCAAATGATAGAACGAACAATATTATTTTTGTGTAAATCATAGAAAAAAGTAACATAGTGATGATCAATCAAATAGGTCCCATGTGTAGTACTACCTTCACAATCATTATAATCGAGCAAATAACTTGTATTTTGATAGTGTATGGCACTGAGTGGAAGACCATATTTTCTATGCACATCTGTTTGATTGGCACCGATGTGAATACCAAATACGCTATATCCAATGCGTGTTTCATATCCTCCAACCTCATTAGAATTATGTCTTCCTACGAGTGAGAATTGGGCGTAGTCTGTATTTACTCGATGCCATTTCATTTTGTATTCACTTTGAAAGCTGGATAGTGACAACGCTTTTTGTGTATTTGAATGGACTGTCTTTTTTTGATTAAGAGAAGTATTAGCCCATAATGCCATACTGAAACCAAACATAATTGGAGCTGCTTTACGTAACAACATAGTTAAACCCTTTTCTGTAAATTTATAATAAAAATCTATCGAAATCTATCAAAAATATAGGAGATTCATAGATATAAAATACTATATTTTTATCCCGTTAACGATGCTAAATTTCTGGAACTATCCCTACTATATGGCTATCATCATAAAGTGGGGTTGATTTCCGTTCCGACCGAGCGCTTACCTGGGGGCGTACGATAAAGTCGCTTGGGCCAAAAGGATGTTGGTCACGAAGGCGTTATCACAGTACATGATGCTTTTCGCCTCCAGGGTCTCATCTGGAGTCGCCCGGTCTTCACTTCAATCAACTTATACACATGGCATACGTTTTACAAATGTTATCCCAAACTTTTGAAGATGAGCATACTATATTACTTTTGTTATAAAAAAGTCTTAAGAAGCACTATTTTACAAATACTTTTCTCTTACTATACGAAATTATTCTTAAAAAGGAATTTTTTTGTGATTTAATAGACTAATAGAGAAAATGTCAAAAGGCAGTAGTTGAAAAAGGTATTGCAAAGAAATTAACTAGAGGTAAAGGGTAGAAAATGAAATCAAAACATTTAAAGTTAAAGCATTTAATCATGGGAGTTGCGTTGGCTGCCTTTTTCTTAACGAGCATTGGTAGCGTTTGGAGCGGTTACCGAATGAATGTTGCCTCCATTAAAGAAAATACGCTTGAAACAAATCGAGTATATGCGCAAAAATTAGCAACCACTGCAAGTTTGTATTTAGAGGAAGCTTTTCAGGTTTTAGGATATAGCGCCAACCATCTGAAGTCGAAAATGGATGATAAGAATGCATTGAATAGTGAAACCGAGCGTTTGAAAATGCAAGATAATATGTTTAACTCGGTTTTTATCACAAATGCAGAAGGTCTTGTACTATCTGTTACACCACCAGCTGAGGAGGTACAAGGTCAAGTTTTGGCAGCAGTTGAAACAGAAGAAGCGTTATCGAAAAAGGAGCCTTTTGTCTCAAAACCTTATGAAGGGAATACAGGGCGTCTCCTTATTTTTATATCGTCTCCTATATTTTCAGAGACAAATGAATATCTAGGAATGGTAGCTGGAACAATTTATTTAAAGGAACGAAATGTTTTTAATGCGTTACTAGGGGAACATTATTATCATGATGGTTCGTATGTTTACGTAGTTGATTCAGATGGACGTGTTATCTATCATCAGAACTCAAGTCGTGTCAATGATATCGCTATTGATAATAAGGTCGTTCAACAAGTGGTTTCTGGAAAAAGTGGCGCTCAGCAAGTAGTGAATACTAGAGGAATAGAAATGCTTGCTGGTTATAGTACCGTTCCTTTAACGGGTTGGGGAGTAGTGGCTCAGAGACCGTTAAAAGTAGCGTTAGAACCTTCATTTGATCGTGTACAGGATGTCATAATAAAATCTATTCCTCTTATGCTAATTTCAATTATTATTGTACTTTGGGCAGCAGCACGTATTGCAAATCCTTTACAGCAATTAGCCACTTTAACAGAGGAGAGCTTGGAAACGAAAAATGTAGATGGCTTGAAATCTGTGCGGGGATGGTATTTTGAGGCTTATTATTTGAAGAGTGCTCTTATACGCAGTTTAACGTTTTTACAGGGACAGGTGTCCTATTTTAAGGATCAATCTACAACAGATCCATTAACAGGTATAACGAATCGGCGCACGATGGATGCAATGCTAGCTGAATGGCTTGATAATAAGTTACCGCATGCCCTCATTTTACTTGATTTAGATCATTTTAAAAGTGTTAATGATACATATGGTCATGCGGTCGGGGACAAAGTATTACAATTTTTAGCTCAAAATATGCAAGCAGTCGCTCGTGATGGAGATGTTTGCTGTCGCTACGGTGGAGAGGAATTTGTTTTGTTACTGCCAAATACTACGGTTGAGGAAGCGGTACAAGTGGCAGAGCAACTGCGCCATAATTTGGCTCATACTATAAGTCCTTGTGGTCGTAAAGTGACATTATCTGCTGGAGTTGCTGTGTATCCACAAATGGCTGACACTGCGGAAAAGTTAATTGAAGCTGCGGATGGTGCGCTGTATCTTGCAAAACAAGCTGGACGAAATCAAGTTATGGTCGCTGAACAAGAAATTAAATAAAAAATGTATTGAAATAGGCTTATATCTTTTAATTTTTGGGTAAACGATTAATACGACAATCATTTGGGCAAGCTACTTTTAAGTCATTCCCCATATGACTTCTAAAGCATGTTCAAATGATTCGTAAACTCGGGACACATCTCTTGATCGACTTGACAAGATGTAAGGTTATCCCCCTTTCCCTTATGACATCACAAGTACGACAGATGTATGCCTATATATCGTTAAAGCCAAGCGAGCACCGATGCTCCTTGGCTTTTTTATGTGTGATATTAAAGGGATTTCATTAAAAAACGGTTAGTTAGTAGAACGGTTTGGATGACGAAGAGCGTGGAATGCCTAAACCGTTTTTTGATTCATCATTAGAAACTAGGTATAACATTTGTTAAAACGCATGCTGTAAATATAAGTTGATTGGAGTGGAGACTGGGCGACTCCTTGGGGATTAGCGTCACAGATGAGACCCTGGAGCGAGCAACGCGAGTGAAGCGGCTCATCGGACGCCCCCAGGAAAGCGCCTAGTCGGAACGGAAATCAACTCCACGTTATGGTGATGGGCCTTTAGTGTATTTACTGCTAGCCGTTATTAACGATTTTCTTCCATTATTTTAGAAATAGCTATGAAGGTTCACTGTCTACCTGTCGATATAAAGGGTATGATGAAAATGATATTTTGTACGTATCAAAATACATAAATGAAAGGAAGAGTGGGATGGATAAAACAAAAATCCAAAAAGTGAACAAAGCACTGATAGCAACTGTTTTCGCTACTAGTGGGATTGCTTTTGTAGTGCCACCACCACAAAAGGCAGCGGCGGCTACTTCACCATTTACAGATATTGACCAATATTCAAGTCATTATGACAATATCTTGAAATTATATGCTCAAGGTGCGATTAGTGGGTATGCAGATAAAACTTTCCGACCAAATCAAAATGTAACACGTGGTCAGGCAGCAAAAATGCTGGCGACTGTTTTAAATTTAGATTTGAAAAATGTGGAAGATCCATATTTTAAAGACGTTCCACAGAGCAGTGAATATTATAAGTATGTAGCCGCATTACAAAATGCAGGAATCATGTCTGGGTATTCAAACGGAACATTTATGCCTAATGAAGTAATTACACGTGGGCAATTAGCGAAAATTTTAGTGCTAGGTTTTAAATTTGAGGTAGCATCTAATTACAACCATAGCTTCAAAGATGTAACAAGCCAAACGAGCAACGCCATCTATATTCAAACTTTAGTGGATTTAAATATTACAGAAGGAACAACGCCTGTCACATTCTCACCATTTGATGCGGTAACTCGTGGACAAATTGCATCCTTTATTGTGCGTTCACAAGAGAAAAAAAGCAATGCTACAACTTTCAAAATTACAGGTGTTGAAGACGATGTTGTCTACATAAACGGTGAACCATATTCAGTACCAGAAAGTCTTTCGCATATTTTTAATGAATATAATGCACCAGTATTAAAAGGTGCGTTTATTGAAGGGGATCTGTCAGGCAAAACCATTCGCTCTGTCTCGAAGCTAACATTGAATGCGAGCGGGACAAGCTCAAGATTCCTAGAGTTTGATGGTGATCATGAGTCCTTCGGTGCGACAATCGTTGTTAATGGGAACTATATTGAATTTTCAAATGTTACATTGACTGGCACAATGTATGTGAACGAAACGGTACGTCCACCTTTACATATGAGTGTTTCTGACTATAATCCATTATCGATTGGCCGTATAGCAAGTAACAATTTTTCATTTATCGACTGGACTAATCCCGAAAATCCAAATGGTGAAAACCCACCCCCGTCCAAAAACGGTCCGACAACGGATTTTGAAAATTGGACAGATCAGAATTCAGACAAAAATCCTGATAAAAACAAGCCGTTTGAGAATTGGTCTAAAGATAAAGTGACGATGAAAAATGTTGAAAAACATATTGAATTTTATAACAGCACTGTATCACGACTAGTCGTATCTCAAAGCGGTACAAAAATCGAAACAAATATGAAGTTACCACGCGTAGACATCATCAGGAATGTCCGTGAATTTGAGATTCAAGGAAATATTGGGACACTAAACCTTGATACAGAAACAAAGCTAACAATTTACGGAGATGGCAATATCGACTGGATTAACTACAATAGCTTTACAGATTTAGAGCTATATATGGACGGTCGTGTAGGTACTCTGTACGTTGATAATGTATATGGTTGGGTTGATGTTGGAGATTACACGTATATTGACAAAGTTATTATACCGAAGGGTGAGTCACCGAATAATATCTTCGATGATTTCCTAGAGGATAAAGATAATATCGGCATTATTACAGATCCAGACGGTAAACCGATTGATAAGGACGATTATGATAATCAAAAACCGACCGATAAAACGAAACCTTTAATTGATATAACGAAGGTAACACCATTAAATGGTAGCGATGCTCAGGTGGATTTTACGTCAGATGAAGTCGGCACTTACTATTATATAGTTCGTGAAAAGGGCGCTGATGCACCAACAAAACGGGAAATGGTAGAACGTATTTCTACTGGAAATGTAGCAAGTGGAACAGGTGCGGCTGTAAAAGGCACAAACACGGTTAAAGTCACTAATCTAGGTGAGAAAAAAGAATATGTCGTTTATGTAATGGTGGTTGATGGAGCGAAAAACGCTTCGGATATTAAATCACAATCATTCCAAATGAAGGATGGCTCACCGCCAGTCGTAAAGTCACTTACAGTAACGCCACTACAGGGCGGAAAACGTGCAGAGGTAAAATTCACAGCGAGTGAACCAGGGGAATATTACTACTATGTGCGTAAAAAGACGACTGCCGCCGATCCAACAACTGCAGACATTATTGCTAAGCCAACAGGTAAGGGCAAGGCAGTTGCGGGTAAACTTGGAATTACTGAAATTTTAACGGGTTTAGACGCTGAAACAGAGTATCAACTTTATGTAGTGATGAAGGATGATTCGGGTAATAACTCGAAAGATCCAGCTGTTATGAAAGAGTTTACAACAAGTGCACTTGATAACATCTATCCATTTGTAGAGAAGACGAAGTTAGAACCAGCAGGTCAAGAAAACCAGTTTTATGTATATCTAAATGAAGCCTTAGATCCTGAAAGCGCTCGTAATGTAAATAACTACGATTTATCAGGAACAGTTATCGTCAATACGACAGGGCAGCAAAAAATTAAACCTTCTGATGTAGTGTATAAAGAAGGCGATAAAAAAGTATTATTAACAATTCCATCTGAAACAGGTTTTGTCTATGGTGATACATTACGTGTAACAGTATTACCTGGTGTTAAGGACTTAGCAGGCAATGAATTTGAAAATGCCAATACTGTTGGACCTGGTAAAAATGCTCGAAACTATGCTGAATATGTGCATGAGAAATTTGTACCACCAACTATTTCTATTGAAAATGTCATTAATAAACCAGACGAATCTGATAATTTCAAACGAGTAGAAGTTGAATTCAAGCCGAATAAGGCTGGTTCGTATTATTATATGGTTTTACCTGATACGATCGTAGACAATGGTGAAACAAAGACATTTAAGCAATATTTAGCCGATAAAGGTATTACAGAGCGAGACTTTGTTAATGAATTTGCGAAGGATTCATCATTAAAATCGGGCTACTTCCAAATAGGCGGACAAAATATTTATATTGAAATTGGCTCTGGTCCTGCCGATTTAGAGGCAGACACAAAAAAATTCCCTATTGCTATTTCTAAAGACAAACTTAATCCATTCTCAAGCTATTCTGTTTACATGGTCTTAAAGGATCGTGGTGGGGAAATTTCGAAAATGACATCAAAAGAAATTATTGGTGACACGAAAGCACCGTTAATTAAAGACTTAGTTGTAAAGCCTAAGGAAAAAGATGATACAAAAGCAATGATCAGCTTCAATACTGATGAGACAACTATACTGCATTATTGGTTTGTACCGAAGAAAAATGCAGATGGGACAACGAATGATTCAGCTAATTTAAAGATTGATACACCTGCAGAGCGTAAATTCTTAGAGGACAAATTAAAAGGCAGTCCGAGTGTTAAGAAAAGTGGAAAAGGGGCCTTCCCTTTAGCTGAAGCACAGGGTGTAACTTTAAATCCACATACAGAGTATGTTGTATACCTAGGAGCACAGGATACGTATGGTAATATGACCGTCTACAAAGCCAATGATGCTGGGGAAAATCATGATGAATCAAATGCTGGTTGGATGAAGCAAGATTTCTATTCTGATGGTACAGCTCCACGAGTGGAAGACCCTATCTTTAAACGAATTGATGGAAAAACATTTGAGGTTACATTCTCAGAAGCAGTTGGTGACCCAGCTAATCCAGGAAGTATTATTAAAAATGGTCAATCATTCTTTAATTTTACAAACTTAGATGGTACAACAGCGACTTTACCAAGTTATACATGGGCTTGGGAAGATGGTGCAGCTTTAAGGGAGACATGGAAACCTAGAAAAATGATTATTACGTTTAATAATCCGGTAAATCAAAGCTTTGCATTAACGGTAAATGCCGATATTACAGATAAAGGCAGTGCGATTATTGCCAATACACAAATACCGTTTGCAAATGGTAAACCTACAGCATCTTATATTTATAGAACTCTTACAACTAATATTGAAAGTGCTAAGCTTCAGGAGCCTATTTCTGTTGATAGAAGTAATAAGATTAATGCAACATTCGACTTTACCTTCTCAGATCCTTCAGTGGAACCTGGAGAAGAAGTCAACTACTATTACAAAGTATATAGTAAAACATATACACAAACAGAAATTGATAATGTTAAACCAATTGAGGTTATTGATCCAAATACTTCTGGTGCATTAACAAGTCTTAGCAATGGCAATGGCAAAACGCCGCTTAAAAACGGACGAACAGTGCAACCTATTACAAATAATGAGTACCCATTCATTGTGGGAGATTATATTGTAATTGTTATAGTTGATAAATATGGAAATAAATATCTTGTTCAAGATAAGATTTCAAAGTAATAAATATGTATAGATGTTAGAAATAAGGCTTTTAAATCGATAACGACCAAAATATAACCAAGTGGATGATTTTCCACTTGGTTATTTCTCTTTCATAAAGAGCTTAAACTCCCGCTAATTAAAGTTTCACACTTTATTGAATCCCTAGTTGAAACACAAATTTCGAAGAATAAAAAGAGGGGCGTTTAAATAGCCCCTCCATCACACCCAACCAAACGCTCGAGCAATTGTTGCCGTTAACCATGTCACGCCAATGGCAATGACAGTTGGAATTAAAAATGACATAAATGTCCACTTCGCACTTTTTGTTTCTTTATAAATGTTGACTAAAGTCGTTCCGCAAGGGAAGTGTAGAAGTGAGAATAACATCATATTTAAAGCTGTCAGCCACGTCCAGCCTTGGTCGATAAACACTTGCTTTAGCTTCGATAAATCTTCAATCTCAAGCATCGCTCCTTGAGATAAATACGCCATAATTAGGATAGGGACCACAATTTCATTAGCTGGTAACCCAAGAATAAAGGCGGCCAAAATAAAGCCATCCATACCAAGAGCCTGACCAAACGGATCTAAAAAGTTAACAAAATGCATTAAAATACTTGTATCACCAATGTAAATATTTGCGAATATCCAAGTCAAAATAGAGGCAGGTGCTGCGACGATAACCGCTCTTTTTAGTACATTCCATGCTTTATCAATACTTGCTCTTAAAATCGTATTCCAGAACTTTGGTCTCCGGAATGGTGGAAGCTCTAATGTGTAATGAGTGGGTACACCCTTTAAAGCCGTTTTAGAAAGAACCCAGGATACAGTTAATGTTACAACAACACCAAACAGGACAAATCCCATTAAAATTGCTGCTGTCATAAATGTACCTGTTGCCCCCGTAAAACCCATTGTCATAAATAATGATGCTAATAAAATAAGTGTTGGCCATCTCCCGTTACAAGGAACAAAATTGTTCGTTAAAATAGCCAGCATTCGTTCACGAGGAGATTCTATTATTCTCGTAGATAGAATAGCGGCAGCATTACAGCCAAAGCCCATTGCCATTGTTAATGATTGCTTCCCGTGTCCTCCTGCTCGTTTAAATAAACGGTCCATGTTAAATGCTACGCGTGGTAGGTAACCGTAGTTTTCTAGTAAGGCGAAGATAGGGAAGAAGATAGCCATTGGCGGTAGCATAACGCTAATAACCCAACCGGTTCCTCTAAACAGCCCAAGCACTAAAATACCATGTAGCCATTCTGGTGCGTGCATTGCTTCAAAAATTATTGTTAGCTTACCCTCTAGATAGCCAAATAAATCCGCTAACATGCTTGATGGTACGTTTGCGCCAGCAATCGTAATGTAAAAGACAGTTCCAAGCAGAATAAGCATAATAGGGAATCCCCAAATGCGGGATGTGAAAATATCATCTAATTTATCGGATCTATATAGTCCTGGCTGCTGCTCTGACACTACTTTTTTACATAAAGATTTGCTTTTAGCATAAATGTCACTAACGATTTCATCTCGAATATCCTCATTCGAGACTTCTTTCACTTCAGCCAATATATCTTTTAGTAAGCTATGATTTAACACTGACTGGGACTCCATTTGTTATCTCCTCTCCTTGTCTATTATTTTTATGATTTTGTAGTTTTAAGATCAATTCCTCATCTCCATCAAGTAAACGAAGGGCAATCCATCTCGATGGATATTTACCATCAAAATAGCCTTTTATTTTCGATTCTACTTTTAAAATGGCTTCCTCTATTTCTTTCGAATATGTCATACGATAAGGAGTCGTAACAATTTGCCCGTGCACTAGTTGATTTAATGTATCTAATAATTGATCAATTCCTTTTTTATTTCTGGCTGATATTTTTACGACGGGGACTCCCAGTTCACGAGCCAATTTCTTGTCATCAATTCGGATACCCTTTTTCTCAGCTTCATCAATTAAGTTGATACAAATAATGACATTGTTAGTCATTTCTAATACTTGGAGTGCGAGATTTAAATTTCTTTCTAATGATGTTGCATCCAGCACTACAATTGTTGCATCTGGTTGATCAAAAATAATATAATCTCTTGCGACTTCCTCATCTGCTGAATTTGAAAATAAAGAATAGGTACCGGGTAAATCCACGAGTACATATTGTTCACCGTTATGTTCAAAGGATCCTTCTGCATGGACAACTGTTTTACCCGGCCAGTTTCCGGTATGCTGCTTCAATCCTGTTAATGTATTAAACAATGTGCTTTTACCGGTATTTGGATTACCTGCTAAAGCTATTTTATTTACTCTCACTTTATAGCCCCCCTAACGATTTCTCCTAGAATTCTAGAGCTTTCATCATTACGTAATGCAATTGTTGTATTGCTTACACGATAAGCAACAGGGTCTCCTAAAGGACTTTTACGAAGAACAGAGATTTCTGCTCCTTTCACAAAGCCTAAATCTAATAATCTTCTTCTTAAAGGACCTTCAATATTTATTTCTTTTATTAAAAAACAATCTCCAAATGAGCATTCTGAAAGTGGTCTCAATGTTTTTGTCATACGCCTTTTTTATTCCTTTCCTTAATAATCTTTCCCGTACTTTATATTGTTTCTCTAAGGAAACTTTATTAAAGAATATGCTGTATTTATGACAGATGTCAATGATTTTAAAAATTTTTATGAAATGCGCGACAAAAGAACTAGTTAATTGAAGGGTGTGACATGGCATAAAAGGTTGCTGGACTAAGGGAAGTGGAAAAGAGGAATATGTTTAGGAAAACAAGGAAGAAGAAAGTCGTTGCTGTATTGCTAAGGCATAGTCCTCTTTATGGTATGTTAATAAGATTTTGTTACATGTGCCTAATAAAATTTTCAAGAGGGGTTTGATAATGTTAAACCCTCTGCTAATAACAAAGTATCGGCAGAGGGTTATGATTTTTTTAATCTTTACTGGGGATCATGAAGGGGATTAATTTCTAACGATCTGGAATGTACCTGGTGTAGATGTTTGAATAAAATGTTGATTTCCTTCTACAGTGTAATCAGCTGGCATCTGCTCGTTAAAGTCATAGGTACGAACGATGGAGGCATTCGGTGGTAAATTCTCGAGAATGATTTCCATATCTGCCTCAAATTCAACGGGTTTATTATTTAATGTTGCTTGGAATGTGATTCGATTCAAATTTCGTGTAATTTGAATTTCCATTACGCCAGTATCCTCATTAAGAAGAGTTCCTAGCGGTGGAATAATAACAGTCATATTGGATTTCGTTGTTAAAACAAAGCGCTCTGTACTATTTTCTGAGTCAGCAACATTAATTTTTGCTGTATAGGTATTTTTGTTTCTAGTCATAGCCGTGATTTTACCAGGTAAGGCTGCTTTGTCAGAAAAAGTCGGTGTTTTTTTCGCATTTCCTTTAGCCGGCAGATCATATTTACCATTTACATAGTCTGCTAATGTCCAGACATTTGGCACAAGCTGCTGTTGCACGGGTGTTAAAGCTTCGAAAGCTGTTTTGACTGCCTGTACATCTTGAGCAGTGGACGTTTTAGGCGATAAAGCTGCAATAGCATTTTCTACTTCCTTAGCCGCTGCTTTATCCTTCACAACAAGCTGTTCAGCATCTAATAAAATCTTTTCGACGCCAGCAGGTAATGAGACGTTTGTATGTTTGCGTAGTGCATTGAGCTCGGCTCTCGCATCAGCTACATCCTGATGGAAGCTAATACGAGAAGAGTTTAACAATTGGATTTTATTGACCACTTTATCGATAGATGTATTTGGCGTGATATAGGAATTCAGTATTCTTTGTGATTCAGCACTCACAAAGGTTTTTTGCGCTGCATTTAACGTATTGTACCAATCTTTCGTTTCTACGACGTTTTGGTAGTAATTAACAGAAGTTGACTCCACAGAGGCTAATTTCTCATCAATTTGTGCAGCAAGCTTACGATACGCTACTCTCGTTTGTTGATGATTTGATAGTGTTGAATAATTCGTGACGTATTGTTTTTCCGTTTCAGTTAACTCGTTGTAGGCTTTGAGGGCTGCCTCAAGGTTTGCTTGGAATGAGTAATAAGTATCGTTAATGTTCGAAATAAGTTGTACAACATTTGTAACGTTTGAGTTGTAGTAATAATTATTATTGTATATGTAAGCCGTTTTTGCATGTCCAGAAACATCAGCAGCCGATGCTGACGTAGTGGGTGCAGTATAGATCAGTGAAGGGACAGCAACTAGGGCGAGTAAAGCTAGTTTTCTTTTGTTTTTCATGATATGGGAAACCTCCTGTTGTTTTGATAAGTGTAATGGTAAATAAATCATAGGGTTTTTATCCCAGGTAAAACCTTTAATTGCCTTAAGAAACGATTGATTATTTACTTGCTGAAATGGGTCCTGTCTAACGGAATTATCCTAATATATGTTGATAAACCAATTTTATCATAGCTTAGGATTTTTTTATGTATATTTTGGGGAATAGGTAGATAGATTTTGCATTTTTTTTAAGATTTTGTGTCTTATGTACTTATGAGCTTACGAAATGTAAACAAGCAGATAAGTCCGTAGTCTGCTTTTTTCAATCGAGATGGATAGAACGATCAAACAAACGGACGGATAGACTCCTGGAACTGACGGATAGAACACTCATAATTAAGGGTAGAGTTTTGTTATAATGATTCCAAGAAGGAGCGGGGGTGTTTTATTTGCAACGAAGCTGGCAGAAGGTAGTTGTTGAAAAGTTAGCTACGGCTGTTAAACCAGCCTTTGTTATTGTTTTTGGTTCTTATGCGCGGGGTTCGGCACGTGAAGATAGTGATTTAGATATAGCGTATTTTGTAGATAAGCCTCTCTCAAGTTACGAACGTTTTCTATTAGCCGGAGAAATTGCACAGGCTTGTAATGTTGATATTGATATTGATTTAGTCGATATGAAGACGGTTGATACAGTGTTTGCAGCACAAATTTTTTCAAGTGGTATGGTCATTGATTGCCAAGATGAAAACACCTTTGTTAAAGAACGAATGAAGGCCCTATCAATGTATGTAACGTTAAATGAACAACGTGCGGAGATTTTGAGATCAATTGAAGAGAGAGGTAGTGTCTATGGTAACTAATGATGTTGTTCTAAATAAAATTGCTACAATTGAGCGCTGTGTGAAGCATGTCAACGAAGTGTATGGTAGTAATCCTGGAAATTTGCAAGATTTTACGAAGCAGGACAGTATCGTTTTGAATATTCAACGTGCGTGTGAAGCTAGTATTGATTTGGCCATGCATATTGTTAGTGATTTAAAGCTTGGTTTACCTAAAACGAGTAGAGAAGCATTCAAATTACTTGAGGAGAATAACATTATTGACCATGGATTAGCAAAAACTTTAATGAATATGGTTGGGTTCCAAAATATTGCTGTGCATGATTATCAGGCTATTGAATTAAACAAACTCCAAGCAATCATCGAGAATTGTTTAGGCGATTTTAAAGCATATACAGCAGCAATATTGCTTGTATAACGAAAAAACAACAGATTGTGGAAATCTATTCCTGTTATTTTTATTTTATAAACCGATAGAATGGTCTGACTGACGGATATCTCCCGATATCGCATAATCCTTATTTTTTAGGAATTTGGAAAGAGATAGTCGTGCCTTGTCCAACCACACTTTCTACTGTTAATTCTACGCTAAATAATTGCTTTAGGCGTTGTTCGGTGTTAACGAGGCTAACGCTTGTGTTCTTTTTAGGATCAGTGTTATCGAAGCCAACACCATTTTATAAAAACTGGAAAAGGGAATAGGTAAAGGTTCAAATAGATGTTTTGGTCTAAGACTGGCTTTATATGAGAATGAAAAGGACTCTCGCGGTGTAGAGTCCTTTTTATTATCTATTTTTGATTACCGTAACTTTGGGCTTCTTTATAAATGCTGATTGCCTTGTCTAAACTGTTAATAGCATCTGTCACTTCGTACGAAGATGCATAGGAGTTACTGGCAACAGATTGAGCGTTTTGCACTGCTCTGTCTAAGTCACGTTTTGCTCTTTCTGTTGTCCACTTTTCATAAGTGGGTACGTCAGTTCCATCTCCATTAGCAGAAGTCTTTACATACTGAACAGAATTAATGAGTGACGTTAGCCAAGATTTATCAACATAATTCCGATAATTTACACCGGATTTATGAGTACTTCTATACGTTGAAATAGCATTATATAAATAATTATATGCAGATGATATTTCTGACTGAGACGAGTAGCCATTATTGGCAACACTTTGAGCGTATGAAACCGCATTGACTAAAGCGTCTTTTTCGCTTTGTGTCGTCCAAGTGACATTAGAAGATAATTCAGATCCATTGACAGAAACGGTCACATATTGAACAGAGTTAATAAGTGATGAAAGGGCAGATCGATCGGCATTAGTTTGGTAAGTACCATATTTTTGTGCATTTTTATAAACAGTGATTGCGTAGTTTAAATTGCTAATAGAATTTGAGATATCAGACTGAGTTGAATAACTATTATTTGCAACAGACTGAGCGGATGAAACGGCAGAGACTAAAGCATCCTTCTCACTTTGAGTCGTCCACGGTGTATATGATGCTACATCATTACCGTTATTCCAAGAAACTGCAACATACTGAACAGAGTTAATAAGCGATAAAAGGGCAGATCGATCGGTATTAGTTTGGGAAGTACCATATTTTTGTGCATTCTTATAAACCGTGATCGCATAGTTTAAATTGCTAATAGAATTTGTGATATCAGACTGAGTTGAATAGCTATTATTTACAACATACTGAGCAGATGAAACGGCAGAAGCTAAAGCATCCTTCTCACTTTGAGTCGTCCAAGGTACATATGAAGCTACATCATTACCATTATTCCAAGAGACCGTAACATACTGAACAGAATTGATAAGCGATTGAAGTGAAGATTTATCGCCATAAGTATATTTTGTTCCATTCTTTTGTGCGGCTTGATAAGCTACTAATGCGTTTTTATAGTGTGTAATCGCATTGCTCACTTGTTCCTGTGAGGCGTTGGGATTATTAGCTACTGCTCCTGCACTTGCTACTACGGATTCGAAAGCAGAACGGTCAGCCTGTGTTGTCCATCTTTCAGTTGTTAAAATGTCATTTCCATTATAAGAAACGGCAACATACGGAGGTGAAGACACTAATTTACTTAGCTCTGATTTATTCACGACTGGTAAAATTACAGAGGCCTTTTTATCATCCACCTGCACTTTGTTAATTTGATGTCCTGAATCTAAAGCTACCTTCGCTCCGTGTTTGACAATCACTTGCTCAATTTTACCCTCTCCATAAAGGCTAAAATCATTTTCAACATCGATTATAAGTTTATCGACATTAGCCTTAACTTCAAATGTATTAACTTTACTTACCACATCGACTTTAGAAATAGGTTGGTCAGAAGTCACATTTATTTTAGAGCGTTCCACATTAATCTTTGAGGATTTAATATCTTTTAAAGAGACATATAACCAATTTACTTTTCTCGTCAGTAGAGGCTTGAATGTGATCGTCTCCTCAACGTCTACTCCATCGATAGTAATTGCTTTCTTTACTCGATTCGTTATGATAAGTTCACCGTCAATATCAATATTTTGCACTTTAACATAATCCGCATTTACAGTTAGATTTCCTGCTATCTGTGCATCACCGCCATCAAAATACACTGCTTTTTTGTTTGTACCAGCTTTATTTAATGTTAGTGCTGTAACGCTTGTAATTTCACCGTTTTTCACTACGACTGTGGCTTCGGCATTCGTTAATGCAGTTTTATTCGATGTATTAAAGAGGGGCTTCAGCGACTGACTAATTTTAAATTGGCCATTGGATGTAATTACTTTATCTTTAGTGATATTGGTAATGGTAACGGTTTGACCTGATGGAACCTTTGTTTTGGCTGCTACTATCTGCTCATCAATTTGAATTGAGTGGTTTAAAGGTGAATCATTAGAAGCAGCGTTTGCAGTTGACGCTGGCAACACTAACGTTGCTGTAATAGCAGTTGCCATAAAAGTAGTGAACGCTTTATTCTTCATTTTAGTCACTCCGATCATTGTATTTAATGGATAATATATCATAGATTACTTTAATTTAGTATGAAAGTGGGTATATTTTGTTATTTAGCATAATGAAGTAAAACAATAGTCCTTTTTTCGTAAAACTTAATACTTTCCTGAAATTCCTCGATAAATTTATAAAATTCTACTTTATTCGCTAAATCTTTTATTGTGGTACAACATTCCATCCATTATTATGTTATAAAAAAGGGGTGTTGTGATGAAAAAATCTAAGAGTATTGCTTTAAAACTATCTTCCCTAATAATAGGGTTATTTTTAGTATTATTTATTACTTATACAACGATTACAGGCAATATTTTAAAGACTCAAAGTGTTGATGATGCGGAAAGTGCGACGCTTGAAACTGCAGAATATTCAGCAGCAAAGATGGGTGAACGTTTTGAGAAAGTAAATAATACATTACTGACAACGAAGCGGATAATTGAAAGTATGGAGAAAAATGGCGAGCTTTCTGCTAAAGGCGTCATAGATATGATGGAAAGTAATTTAGTTAATAATGAAGATTTACTTGGTGTAGGCGCTGTTTTTGAACAGAATTCCACAAAGATAGATCCGACAATTCATGCTACTTTAGTGGATTCAAAAAATCGCTTTGTCCCTTACTTAAGTAAAGATGAGAATAAAATAATAACTGCTTCTCTTGAAGGTCTAGAAGATAAGAGTGTTTCAGAGTGGTATTGGATACCGAAAGAAGAGGAGCGAGCAGTTTTAACGGAGCCTTATGATTATAATGTAAATGGAAAAACAGTACTAATGACAACGATTTCTGTTCCATTAGTCGATGCTTCAGGATCATTTTTCGGCATATTGACGGCAGATTTGGCTATTGATTATTTAACTGAATTGACAAAGTCCGTAAAGCCAGATGGTGGCTATGCTGCAATTATTACTAATAATGGGGTTTTAACTGCAAATAGCTTCGGTGAGGCTTTAAAGGGATTAAATATGCAAGATCATATGGATTGGACAAGCATTAAGCAAACTATGGATAATGGCGAGCTAAAAAGTATGTATATGGATTCGGCAGAACTTAAGGAAAATGCATTTAATGTTTTTGCTCCGATGATTTTAGATGGAATTGATGAGACGTGGACTGTACAAATAGTGCTACCTAAATCCAAAATATTAGAAACTTATAATCATGTACTTATTTTTACAATTATAGCCTCAATTATTATAGTCGTTTTAATGACCGTTGCTAGTGCACTATTTATCTATAAACTATTGAAGCCATTAAAATTTTTACGTACTTCTATTGAAACGGCGGCAGAAGGAGATTTAACTCAAAAAGTGGATGAGAAGTATATTAAGCCTGATGAGATTGGTATGGTTGCACTAGCTTATAATAATATGCTAGATCAAACGAATAGTGCCATTCAAACGGTTCTGAATTCGACGACATTGCTTAATCAATCATCCAATCATGTTCATGAAGCATTTAATGAAATAGTAGCTTCAAGTCAAGAGGTTTCTGTAGCTATTAATGAAATTGCACAAGGGGCATCAAAACAATCTGAGGATACAGAAGAAACAAATTATCGAATGATTGATCTATCCGATCAGATTGATGCCATTACATCGCTTTCGAATGAAATGGATGAGCTATCGAATAAAACGAAAGCAACTACAGATAAAGGAATGAAAGAAGTCGAAAGCTTACGTGAACGTAATGCAGAAACAAATACAATGAATGGGCGTGTTCAACAGCAAGTCGAGTCTTTGGCGTCCAATATTGCCAATATTAATCAAGTGATCTCGTCTATTCAAGGTATTACCGAGCAAACAAATTTATTAGCTTTAAATGCAAGCATAGAAGCTGCTCGAGCTGGTGAACATGGTAAAGGTTTTGCAGTTGTTGCAGAGGAAGTGCGAAAGCTAGCAGAGCAATCAAAAAATGAAACAGAGGTCATAAAGCGAACAGTAGATAGTATTCTTTTGAATTCTCAGCAAACAGTTGCTGTTATTGCTTCAAATGCGGGCTTAATAGAAGCTCAAAATGAATCAGTACAAGGCACGGAGCTTGCGTTTAAAGATAATAGTGAGCTTTCTAGTTCTATCGCAACTTCAATTAATGAATTAATGACTCAGCTTTCTCATATGTTAGAGCATAAAAATCAAGCGATTATGGCAATCCAAAGTATTTCAGCTATTTCAGAGGAGACTGCTGCATCTGCGGAACAGGTAAGTGCGTCTGCTATTGATCAGCAAGCGGAGCTACAAAAGGTTGCAGATTCCATTAATAATATGAAAGAGATTTCAAATGAATTACAAGCGGTCGTTAATCGATTTAAGCTTGCTTAATGTTAAAGGATGAATTTTAAGAAGGACTGCCTGATATTGGAGGCAGTCTTTTTTTGCGTTTTTTCCTGATAAAAAACACTGGATTAGTATTGTGCATTTCTGAAGAAAATACCTTTCATGAATGATGAGATAACATTGAGGTGCATTGACCGAGCGAAAAAACAGCACTACTATAGGAAGGGAAAGGGGGGATCACTATGATGTATCTCGGTATGATTTTCTTCCAGATTGTCGCTCCTATTTTGGTACTTCTAGTACTTGGCGCAGTTTTACAAAAGAAATTTCACTTTAATTTAAAGGCATTATCTCAGCTTATTACATATTGCTTTATGCCAGCAGCTGTTTTTGTGAATTTATATGAAACGCATATAGAGCTGCCAGTTCTTGTAGAAGTTGCATTATTTATATTACTCTTTATCGGCAGTCAAATGGTGCTTAGTCACTTTATAGCAAAGGGACTTGGTTTAGTAAAAACAGAGGCTGCGGTGTTTAAAAATAGTGTAGTCCTTATTAATTCAGGAAACTATGGTATTCCAGTCGCGCAGATGATTTTCGTGACGCAGCCGATTGGAGTAGCGATTCAAGTCATTCTCGTGATCTTTCAAAATATGACGACCTATACATATGGCTTGTACAATTTAATTTCTTCAACAAAATCAGGCATGTCTATTGTGAAAGATTTCCTCAAAATGCCTATTATTCATGCCCTTATTATTGGTGTAGCGATGAACTATTTTGATATCACTATTCCACAGTTTATAAAAATTCCGATAGACCATGTGGCAGATGGCTTTATCGCTGTAGCGTTAATAACGTTAGGGGCACAGCTATCACAGCTTGAAATCAAATCGATGTTCAATAAGACGGTATTTATTAGTTGTTTTACACGACTAATCATAGGGCCAGCTGTAGCTTTACTGATTATTTTTACACTTGGCCTAGATGGTGTCGTGGCACAATCTCTTTTTATAGCTAGTTCTTTCCCGACATCACGTAATAGCTCTAGTCTAGCATTAGAATATGGTGTGGAATCTGCAACTGCTGCACAAACTGTTTTATTCTCAACGATTGTAAGCTGTATTACCGTGACGATTGTGATTTATGTAGCGGAGCTGTTGTTTACCTAACAGTTAGGTGCTATTCGGAATAAGAGGTGACATCCCCTCATCTGAAGTAGCGGCTCAACAAAGAAAAATTTATTGCCAAAACGTGTGGTTGATTTCCGTTCCGACTGGGTGCTTTGTTGCTGACGCTTCGCTTTCGCACAGAGCAAAGCTTCCTGGGGGCGTCCGATGAGCCGCTTCGCTTCGCTGCAGGGTCTCATCTGTGACGCTAATCCCCAAGGAGTCACCCAGTCTCCACTCCAATCAACTAATATTCATGGTATACGTTTAAACTTCTTTCAGTAGAGGTCTCTCGTCTCTATAGGTTGTAAGATAAAATTCGGGTTTAAGTTACTTTTCAGCGGATGTTCAAGTATCAGCTAAATACGGAATCGGAAAGGAATTAATATATGATGTTAGCCTAAAATCATCACATCCATACGATAACGGCTAACTGACCTAGTATCGGTAAAAACGCCACGTCCTGTGGCATTACCGAAATGACCGACATCGTGCCGTCCCCTATGTAGGCCTAAGCACAAAGCCGATCCCGACGCATTATGCCGAGGCAATTGGTCAATTGTTATCGCCAACTTTTGGTGATAAGCCAAAAATTATCAAATGAAGCTTCCATCTCTTAGCAATATCTGCTACACTATCATCAAACTTAATAGCATTAACTAGGGGAGTCTGATGAGTCGGGCTGAGAGGGAAACGCATAGAGGTTTCTTGACCCTTTGGACCTGATCTGGCTCATACCAGCGTGGGAAAGTTAACCTTTATTGCAATATAAGCTCTTTGCGATAACTCTACCTTTACATTCTTAGCCGGATCCAAAAAAAATTTGGATTCGGCTTTTGTTTTTTGAGGGGTGAGCTAGATTTGGTCCTTGTATAAAAATACGTAAAAACGGGAGCGAAATAGTTCATGACAACAGTTAGCGAAAAGAATATTACGATTATGTCAAATTTTGATGGAAGCAAAAAAGTGTATGTGGAAGGATCACGACCAGATATTTTAGTGCCAATGCGTGAGATTGCTTTAAGTCCAACGACAGGTAGCTTCGGTGAAGAGGAAAATGCGCCAGTTCGTGTTTATGATACGAGTGGTCCGTATACGGATCCTGCATATAAAGTAGATATTACGAAGGGATTGCCAGCTTTATGTAGTACATGGATCAGAGAACGTGGTGACGTCGAGGAATACGAAGGTCGTACAATCAAGCCAGAGGATAACGGTTTCCGTAATGCGGATGATCCACGTATTCAAGAAAATGTTTTTCCGGATTTATCTAGAAAACCTCTACGTGCTAAGAAAGGTGGTAATGTAACTCAGCTTCACTATGCGCGAAAAGGAATCATTACGCCAGAAATGGAGTTTGTAGCGATTCGCGAAAACATAGATCCTGAATTTGTGCGCTCAGAGATTGCGGCGGGTCGAGCTATTTTACCTTCTAATATTAACCACCCTGAGGCCGAGCCAATGATTATTGGACGTAACTTCCATGTGAAAATCAACGCCAATATTGGAAATTCAGCGGTGTCATCCTCTATTGCGGAAGAGGTAGAAAAAATGACGTGGGCTACACGTTGGGGTGCTGATAACATTATGGATTTATCGACTGGTAAGCATATTCATACGACGCGTGAATGGATTATCCGTAATGCCGCAGTGCCAGTAGGGACAGTACCGATTTATCAAGCGCTAGAAAAAGTAAATGGTGTGGCAGAGGATTTAACGTGGGAAGTGTATCGTGATACGTTGATTGAGCAGGCTGAGCAAGGTGTTGATTACTTCACAATTCACGCAGGGGTGTTGCTACGCTATGTACCATTAACGGCGAATCGTGTAACGGGTATAGTGTCCCGTGGCGGTTCGATTATGGCACAATGGTGTTTATATCACCACCAAGAGAGCTTCTTATATACGCATTTTGAAGAAATCTGCGAAATTATGAAAACATATGATGTTGCCTTCTCTTTAGGTGACGGTTTACGTCCAGGTTCTATCGCAGATGCTAATGATGAGGCGCAGTTTGCAGAGCTAGAAACGCTAGGGGAATTAACGCAAATTGCCTGGAAGCATGATGTACAGGTGATGGTAGAAGGACCAGGGCATGTACCAATGCATCTTATTAAAGAAAATATGGACAAGCAGTTAGAGGTGTGTAAGGAAGCTCCTTTCTATACTTTAGGGCCGTTGACAACAGATATTGCTCCTGGCTATGACCATATTACATCAGCTATTGGTGCTGCAATGATAGGCTGGTTTGGTACGGCAATGCTGTGCTATGTAACACCTAAAGAACATTTAGGGTTACCAAATCGGGAGGATGTTCGAGTAGGGGTTATTACGTATAAAATTGCTGCACACGCAGCTGATTTAGCGAAAGGGCATCCGGGAGCGCAGCAGCGTGACGATGCATTATCTAAAGCACGCTTCGAATTCCGCTGGCGCGATCAATTCAACTTAGCGCTAGATCCAGAGCGAGCGGTAGAATATCATGATGAAACCTTACCTGCAGAAGGGGCGAAAACAGCGCACTTCTGTTCAATGTGTGGACCTAAGTTTTGTAGTATGAGAATCTCGCAGGATATTCGTACTTATGCAAAGGATAAAGATATGAATACTACGGAAGCTATTCATAAAGGTATGCAGGAAAAGGCAGAGGAATTTAAAAAGGCGGGCAGTCAGATTTATCAATAATTCAAAGCGTAAGGCTTGTGTCTATTTTTTAGGCACAAGCCTTTCTTAATCATTAAAACGTAAAAAAACTCCATGTGAAGTTGCTCTTCGCATGGAGTAAAAAGTTGGATTTGGATATCAATAATAAGTGAAAAAAATCAATTAAGCCTAGGCTGAAATAAATTAAACGTTAGTTGGTTGTTTTACGTATGGGTTTGAAAGATCCATACCTTCTAATGAAAGACCCATCGCTTTTGCTACACCTTCACCATATGCTGGATCAGCTAAATAGCAGTGAAGGATGTGACGACGTTTGATGAACTCCTCAACTGACGCCATATCGTTAGCTGTAGTTTCGAATAGGCGTTGTTGCTCTTCTGCAGTCATTAGACGGAATAATTTACCTGGCTGCTCGAAGTAATTGTTGTCATCTTCACGGAAGTCGTGGATACCAGCATGACCGTCAATACGTAAGTCAGGTTCTTTATGATCTAAATTATGCTCCCATTCGCCGTAGCTATTTGGTTCATAGCCCAAAGTTGAACCAAGGTTGCCGTCGAAACGCATAGCACCATCGCGGTGGAATGAGCGGAATGGGCATTTTGGTGCGTTTACAGGAAGCGAGTGGTGGTTTACACCTAAGCGGTAGCGATGTGCATCAGCATATGCAAAGATACGACCTTGTAACATTTTGTCTGGAGAGAAGCTAATACCAGGAACAATGTTAGATGGTGCAAACGCTGCTTGCTCAACTTCTGCAAAGTAATTGTCTGGATTTTTGTTTAACTCGAATTCACCAACAGGAATTAGTGGGAAGTCTTTTTTATACCATACTTTTGTTAAGTCAAATGGGTTATATGGTAATTCACGAGCTTGTTCTTCTGTCATTACTTGAATGTACATTTTCCATTTAGGGAAGTCGCCTTTTTCGATTGACTCATATAGATCGCGTTGTGAAGATTCACGGTCTTTACCGATCAATTCCGCTGCCTCATCACCAGTTAAGTTTTGAATACTTTGCTCTGTACGGAAGTGGAATTTAACCCATACGCGCTCGTTTTCAGCATTAATGAAGCTATAAGTGTGAGAACCGAAACCATGCATATGGCGGTAGCCAGCTGGGATACCACGGTCAGACATAACTATTGTTACTTGGTGAAGTGCTTCTGGTAATAAAGTCCAGAAATCCCAGTTTGAATTTGCGTTTTTCATATTTGTACGTGGATCACGTTTTACCACGTGGTTTAAATCAGTAAAGTGTAATGGATCACGGAAGAAGAAGACAGGTGTATTATTACCAACTAAATCCCAGTTACCCTCTTCTGTATAGAATTTAAGCGCAAATCCACGAATATCACGCTCAGCATCTGCTGCACCGCGCTCACCCGCAACAGTTGAGAAGCGTGCAAACATTTCTGTTTTTTTCCCAACCTCTGAGAAGATTTTAGCTTTTGTATATTTAGTAATATCATGAGTTACAGTGAAAGTACCGAATGCACCTGAGCCTTTAGCGTGCATACGACGTTCAGGAATCACTTCACGGTTGAAGTTTGCTAATTTTTCAACTAACCATACATCTTGAAGTAATAGAGGACCACGAGGACCTGCTGACATTGAGTCATGGTTGCTTACTACGGGTGCACCACCTGCTGTTGTGAAGCGGCGGCTACGATCATTTGCGTTTGTCATATTAGTTTACCTCCTGAAAAAAAGATGAGAGTTGAACTCTTCATGAATTACTATAACAAATATAAAATAGAATTGCTAGTAAATTATAATGATTATTGTTAAAGAATTTTTACATTAAGATATAAACTTTAAATATATGTGTAAAATTATTAATATATGCATAGATTTTTGTGATATTTAAGCTTTTCTAAAACGATATGAAGAAATAAGAAGATAAATGCTTCTATATTATGGCGACTAAAGGTAAATAGAAATAAAGAGAATCCTTGTGTTAAATCCTTTCAAATTGAAAAAATTTATGCTAATTGAAAAATTCTAGCGTACTTCTTTTCATGCTTTACGATAACGGTTAGGAGTAATTCCTATTTGCTGTTTAAAAATTTTAATGAAGTAATTAGAATCATCAAAACCATTTAGTAGGGCAATTTCGCTAATAGCAAAATCGGTTTCTAAAAGCATTTTTGTAGCATTATGAATGCGAACCTGCTGTAGATAGCGCTTAAAAGGCAATCCTTGTTTCTTTGAAAAGATGGTACTTAAATAATTGGGGCTAATCCCTAATTTATGGGCAACGAATGGTAAAGATAACCCGCTATCCTGAAATTGTTGATCGATAATTTCTATTGCCAGTTCTACATAGTCGGCTCGTTTTTCTAATCGTGCCTCACGAGCCAATTCAATAAGTCTTTGAGTAAACGAAATAATGCTATTTAGAATGGTATAAAATATCGGATGCTCGATGATTAAATGAAAAAGCTGGCGATAATTTTGCTCAATTGCGGCTTTCTCATGTAATTTATATTTCAGCATAAAGCGGCGAATTTGTGCCAATACACTCGTTAGATGAATACGTAAGTCATCTTGCTCATAATAAATTCCTTCATTAGATAGTCGATATAAAAATGCTTTGACGGCTTCAAGATTTCCGTCCTCTAAACTACTTATCAGTAATTGTTGCTCCTCTGGTGTTAACAAAGGATCGAGAGGCTGTGTTTCAAACTGTTTACTCGCATAGAAAATGTGTCCAAAGCCTTCGTAAAAACTTTGATAAAGGGCACGCTCTGTTAATGTATACATATTCTTTATCGTTGTAGGTTCTCCATCATAAATCCCGATATTTAAAGAGCTATTGTGTGACAGCCACCATTCCTTCATTAATGTCCGAACATCCTTTTCAACAATCTTTAAATCATCCGTTTGAAATAAGCAGACGATTCTATCTGATAAAGGATAAATCTTCATATGATAAAAAATAGGTGTTTGCTGGAGCCAGTTGAACAGTTTGTTAAACATTTCTGAATGCTCAGGCTCGATCATGGTGAAATGTATATTTGTTTCTATTGAACTTGTCTTACTATCTAAAAATAATCGATAGTAAAAAGATTCATCAGAAGTTTCTTGATAAGCTACCTTTGGCTTTGGTGTACGAAGAGAAATAGCAGTGAGTTTTTGCTTTAATACTTCTAAATCAATTGGTTTAACAAAAAGATGTGCGACCTGTAAATCAATTGCCCTCAATGCATTTTTAAATAATGGCTCCGTCGTCATAGCTAGAATAGTTCCCGATTGTTTTTGTAAAACACGATAAAGTGCAGTTAAACGATTATTTGAAATTAGGTCGATGTTCAGCAGTATTACCTCAGGCTCGAATTGCTGGATACTTTGAGGCGCCTCATTTATAGCTGTACACATTTCAATCGTTACATCTCCAGGAAAATACGTATGTAAAAACCAACGAATACCTGTAAGTTCAGTAGGATCTCGATCAATTAATAACACCCTCATGACAATTAATCTCCTTAAAACAATCTAGTTTCGTAAAAAAATACGATTATATTATTAAAAATAACAAAAAATCTGAAATAAATCATGTTTTTTCTTTTAAAATTCTCTATTTTCTGAAAAAAGTAGTTAGTACAATGTAAATAGAGTAATCGCTATTATAAAAAGCATTTTTTACATAGCACAGAAGGAATGGGAGGATATCATATGAAGTCTATCATCGAGCTGGATGGCAATACATTAACGAGACAGCAAATCGAAGAAATTGTAAAAGGTCGTGCTACGGTTGCACTATCTACAGAAAGTGTGGATCGTATTCGCTTAAGTAGAGAACGAATTGAAAAGCGTTTAGCTGAAGGGCAAACAATTTATGGTGTGAATACAGGGTTTGGAAAATTAAGCAATATAAAAATTGAAGAGGAAGACATTGAGCTTTTACAACTAAACTTATTGCGCTCAGATGCAACAGGTGTTGGTGCTCCATTTCCAACAGATGTTGTGCGTGCAATGATGGTTTTACGTGCCAATGCTTTAGCGCGCGGTTTTTCAGGGATTCGTCAGGAAACAGTGCAACTACTAGTGGATTTTATAAATAAGGGAGTGCACCCGATTGTACCATCTCAAGGCTCGGTTGGAGCAAGTGGGGATTTAGCGCCGTTATCACATTTGGCTTTAGTGCTAGTAGGTGAAGGTAAGGCTGAGTTTAACGGAGAGGTTATGAGCGGTAGTTCGGCTTTAGAGCAAGCAGGGCTAACGCCGGTTCGACTCCAGGCTAAGGAAGGGCTAGCGCTTGTTAATGGTACACAAGCAATGACAGGTATTGGTGTTTTAACGGTGAACGAAGCAGAGCGTATTGGGCTTGCGGCAGATATGGCAGCGAGTTTAACGCTTGAGGCGCTAAAAGGGATTACATCAGCGTTTGACCCAGCACTTTTAGCAGTAAGACCACATCCGGAATTAGAGCTTGTAGGCGGGCGAATTCGTAAGTGGCTTGAGGGAAGTAAACGTGTGACGAAGCAAGGTGAGATACGGATGCAGGATGCCTATTCATTACGTTGTATTCCGCAAGTGCATGGTGCTTCCTGGCAATCATTTTTCTATGCTCAGGACCGCGTGCAAACTGAGATGAATGCAACGACAGATAATCCAATTGTTTTAGAAAATGGAGAAGTGTTATCAGGAGGGCATTTCCACGGTCAGCCAATTGCATTAGCGATGGACTTCTTAAAAGTTGGTGTAAGTGAGTGGGCTAATATTTCAGAGCGACGTACAGAGCGTATGGTTAATCCGTATCTTAATGAAGGTTTGCCGCCATTTTTAGCGACAAATCCTGGTATTGAATGTGGACTAATGATTGCACAATATACAGCGGCATCTATTGTTTCTGAAAATAAAGTGTTGGCACATCCTTCTAGTGTGGATTCTATACCGACGTCAGGTAACCAAGAGGATCATGTAAGCATGGGTACGACATCTGCTAGACAAGTGCGTCAAATCGTCCACAATGCTGCTCGTGTCATAGCGATAGAGATGATTTGTGCATCACAGGCTATTCATCTAGATAAGGCAGAAGAGCAACTATCACCAACAACATATAAGTATTTGAAAAAGGTACGAGAATTTTGTCCACCGCTTTTATCGGATCAGCCGATTGGAGATGAAATTGAAGCATTAGCGGAATATTTATTAGAAAGTGATGATTTAGTGGAATTATCAAATTAAAACAAAGGGGATGGCAATATGAAAACAACAACTACAATTCATGCGCCAAGGGGAACGGCGCTTTCGTGTAAAGGATGGACACAGGAAGCTGCGATGCGTATGTTAATGAATAATTTAGATCCTGAAGTAGCTGAAAATCCTGATGAGCTGATTGTCTATGGTGGAATCGGTAAAGCGGCACGTAATTGGGAGAGCTATGAGCAAATTATTAAGTCATTAAAAGAATTAGAGAATGATGAAACACTTCTAATTCAATCAGGAAAGCCAGTTGCTGTATTCCGTACACATGAACATGCACCACGTGTATTAATCGCGAATTCTAATTTAGTGCCGGCGTGGGCAAATTGGGAGCATTTTTATGAGCTAGAGGAACGCGATTTAATGATGTACGGTCAAATGACTGCTGGTAGCTGGATTTATATTGGTGCACAGGGAATTTTACAAGGAACGTATCTATCATTCGTAGAGGCAGGCAAAAAAGTATTTGGCACAGCTGACTTACGTGGCAAATTCATCCTTACAGGTGGTATGGGGGGTATGAGCGGTGCACAGCCTTTAGCTGGGAAAATGGCTGGTGCTGTCATTTTAGTAGTCGAAGTGGAGCGTGCTCGAATTGAACGAAAAATAAAAGAGGGCTACTGTGATTATATTGTAGAGACAGTTGATGAAGCGATTGAATTAGTCAATAAACTCCGTGACAAAAAAGAGCCTGCATCCATCGGTCTTGTTGGCAACTGTGCAGATGTTAATCGTGAGCTATTGAACCGAGGTATTATTCCTGATTTTGTAACAGATCAAACATCTGCCCATGATCCGATAAATGGCTATGTACCGAATGGTATGACGTTTGAAGAAGCGCTAGAACTTCGTAAAAAAGATGTAAAAACGTATGAGCGAAGAGCAAAAGAAACAATGGCTGAACATGTTCGTACAATGCTTGAATTCCAACAAGCAGGCGCAGAAGTATTTGATTACGGAAATAATATTCGCGCTTATGCCAAAGAGATGGGTGTAACAAATGCCTTTGATTTCCCAGGCTTTGTTCCAGCGTATATTCGTCCGTTATTCTGTGAGGGGAAAGGGCCATTCCGCTGGGCTGCACTTTCCGGTGACCCTGAGGACATTTATAAAACAGATGCACTTGCAAAAGAAATGTTTGCCCATGATGAAGGTCTAGTAAATTGGATTGATATGGCGCAAAAGATGGTGAAATGGCAAGGTTTACCGGCTCGTATATGCTGGTTAGGTTATGGTGACCGTCATCGTTTTGCACTGAAGGTTAACGAGATGGTTGCTAATGGTGAGCTATCAGCACCGATTGTTTTTGGGCGAGATCATTTAGATTCTGGCTCTGTTGCATCACCAAACCGTGAAACGGAGGGTATGCTTGATGGCTCTGATGCAGTATCAGACTGGCCAATTCTAAATGCACTTGTCAATACAGCAAGTGGTGCAAGTTGGGTAAGTGTTCATCACGGTGGTGGTGTAGGTATGGGTTACTCTCAGCATGCAGGTCAAGTGTTAGTAGCGGATGGATCAAAGCTAGCTGCTGAGAAAATTGCACGAGTGTTAGTTTCGGATCCGGGAATGGGTGTTGCACGTCACGCGGACGCTGGCTATGAAATTGCCATTAATACAGCCAAGAATAAAGGTGTGCATATACCAATGCTAAAGGATGATGCTAAGTGACGATTTTAATTAAAAATGCGAATGAAGTGGTTACGCTAAAAAGTACTGTACAAGGTCCTCGTATAAAAGAACAAATGCGTCAAATTGCAGTAGTGGAAAAAGGCAGCGTATTAATAGAAGGAAATCGCATTGTAGCAGTTGGGGCTTATGAACAGCTAGAAGCGGATTTCCCTGATTTAGTTAGGGTAGCAGAGGTTATTGATGCTTCCGGTAAAATTGTTATGCCGGGTCTCGTAGATTGTCATACGCATTTAGTTCATGGAGGTACACGTGAGCAAGAATTTAATATGCGGCTCAATGGTTCCACATATATGGAAATCATGAATGCAGGTGGTGGGATTCATGCCACGACAAAGCGAACACGAGAAACTAGCTTTGAGGATCTATATGAAAAAACTATGCATCACTTAGACGTGTTTTTAAAGCATGGTGTCACAACAGTTGAAGCAAAATCTGGCTACGGCTTGGATTGGGAAACAGAAAAGAAGCAGCTCGAGGTAGCAAAAAAATTGCAAGCTACACATGACATTGATGTCGTTAGTACCTTTATGGGGGCTCATGCAGTGCCCCGTGACTATAAAGGACGTGAGGATGAGTTTGTAGATGTAGTGATTCATGACATGCTGCCGCAAGTGGCCAAGTTAGAGCTTGCAGAATTTAATGATGTTTTTTGTGAAAAAGGTGTATTTACTCCAGAACAGTCGCAACGTATTTTAGAGGCTGGAAAAGCGCATGGATTAACAGCGAAAATTCATGCTGATGAAATTGAGCCCTATAAGGGAGCGGAGCTTGCTGCGGAAGTAGGGGCGATTTCAGCTGAGCATTTGCTAGTTGCTTCTGATGAAGGTATACAGAAAATGGCGGAAGCTGGCACGATTGCCGTGTTGTTACCTGGAACAGCATTCTTCTTACGAGCTCCATTTGCAAGGGGGCGTCTAATGATTGATGAAGGGGTACCTGTAGCTATTTCAACTGACTTTAATCCTGGCTCATCTCCAACGATGAGTCTGCCCTTTATCATGAATTTAGCTTGTATGCATATGGGTATGACACTAGAAGAAGTGTTAACAGCGACAACCATTAATGCAGCATACGCACTGAACCGAGGCCATCAAATTGGGTCACTTGAAACGGGCAAACAAGCTGACATCATTATATTGGATGTTGCCAATTACAAGCAGCTACAATATTTCTATGGCATGAACCATACGAATACAGTTATTAAAGATGGGCGAGTTGTTGTACAAGATGGTATTCTCTTGAAAAATCAACTAGTAAATTAAATAATCAAAGGCATAAATAAGGCAGTAAATGCTTTTATTTATGCTTTTTTTAATTCAATTACACTTCTCAAAACTTTTTTTATTAAAAGAGTTGAAATGATTGGAAGGAACAGTTATCATACTAATAAATAGTAATTCTCTAATTACAAATTACTCAAACGATTTAAATTAATGCAAGGATAGATGAAATGAATCCTGGGAGAATATCCGCGGAAGTGAAGCAAATACCCGCGCGTTCCCGGAGAGTCATTATGCTTCATATGCATCTTGATCATTAATTTTGCAAAATATTGTTTCAAAGGAGTTACATTCAATGACAAAATATCGTTCACAAGAAGAAGTTCTTGCGAATTATGATTCTTCTAAATATCTAACACCTGATGGCTATACGTCAGATATTGCGATTTTTACAATAACATCTGAAAAAGTAGAAGAAAAAGCACCGCCGATGATGACGCTTAAAATCATGTTGATTAAACGAGCTGATAAAGATAATGAGGGGAACCCTAATATCGAAGGAGGAAAATGGGCGCTTCCAGGAGGATTTGTAGATGCGACTCGAAAGGAAACTGCATATATCGCTGCTAAAAGAGAGTTAAAAGAAGAAACCAATGTAGAGGGGTTACATGTTAAACACTTTGGTGTCTACGATGAAATAGATCGCGATCCTCGTGGTTGGATGATTTCAAACGCCTTTTATGCTATTGTTCCGGAAGTTTATATCGATCAACGTCAAGCAAACGATGATGCAGCGGAGGTAGAACTGTTCGATTTAAATGAAGTGTTTAAACTCGAGTTAGCTTTTGATCATCGAAAGATTATTACCGATGCGTTAGATTTTATTAAGAAAGATATGATTCAAACAACGGTTGCTAAAAATTTTTTGCCAGAAGAATTTACTTTATCTGAATTACAAAGAGTTTTGTTGACAGTGGGAGATGATCCGCGCATTTCAAATGATTCTGTGTTCTTCACAAAAGCACCTAAATTGCCTTTTATAGATAAAGTATTAGATGAAGAAGGAAAACCAAAGAAAACGAAAAGAAATTCATATAGACCGTCACAATTATATACTTTTAATAACTTTGAAATTGTAGAGTCAATTTATCATTAGGAAAGCACCTGTCTTTCCTGATAATTTTTAACTTCCTTCAGCAGGTGTCTAAACTCCAGCTGAAATAGAGGAACTCAGGCTAAGATCTTCACATCCTGTGAAAACGCCTGAGTGACCAACATCGTGTTGTTGTTGTTGCTGACGCTACGTTGGCACTGCGCTTTCGCACAAAAAACATCTGTTGGCCTAAAGCCTCCGGCGGATGTCGCGAATCCGGACGCAATTATGCTGAGGCATAATTGATATAAAAGTAATTTGTAATTTTTTAATTACTAATTAAAGAAGTGGAGTGTTGGAATATGCCGAAACGTGCATTGATTAATATTGATTATACAGTGGATTTTGTAGCATCAGATGGAGCTCTAACTTGCGGAAAACCGGGGCAACTATTGGAAGAGGTAAATACACAATTAACAAAGGAATTTATCTCAAAAGACGATTTTGTGGTTTTTGCCATTGATGTTCACGAAAAAGATGATTGCTATCACCCAGAAACAAAGCTTTTTCCTCCTCATAATATTAGAGATACAAAGGGGAGAGAACTATATGGCTCCTTAAAAGAATTATATGAAGAAAATAAACATTTAAATCATGTCTACTATTTGGATAAAACAAGATATTCTGCTTTTGCTGGGACGGATTTAGAGAGTAAATTGCGTGAAAGAGGAATTACTGAATTGCATTTAATCGGTGTATGTACAGACATTTGTGTTCTTCATACAGCTGTGGATGCTTATAACAAAGGATTTAACATCGTTATTCATGAAAATGCTGTTGCGTCTTTTAACCAAGCTGGACATGAATGGGCGTTAGGACATTTCAAACATTCACTCGGAGCCACTATTATTTGATTTTATGAATGGGGGAAAAGGGAATGAAATATACAGACGATAGCTTCATGTTACACACTGATTTATATCAAATTAATATGGTCGAAACGTACTGGCGAGATGGTATCCAAAATCGCACAGCAGTGTTTGAACTGTATTTTCGAAAGCTTCCGTTCGGTAATGGCTATGCGATATTCGCAGGCTTACAAAAGATCATGGAGTTTATTAAAAGCTTTGGGTTTTCGGATAGTGATATTCAATATTTACGAGAGGAAGGAAAATATTCAGAGGAATTTCTTAAATATCTTCAAAACCTCAAATTTACGGGTACCATTTCTGCTATGAAGGAAGGTGAATTGGTATTTGCGAATGAGCCTATTTTACGAATTGAGGCATCATTAGCGGAAGCTCAATTAATTGAAACACCTATACTAAATATCGTGAATTACCAAACCCTTATTGCAACGAAGGCTTCACGTATTAAACAAGTGATTGGAAAGGATACGGCGATGGAATTTGGTACACGTCGTGCTCATGAATTTGATGCAGCTATTTGGGGAACCCGTGCTGCTTATATTGGTGGATTTTCTGCTACAAGTAATGTAAGAGCTGGGAAGTTATTTGGCATCCCTGTGTCAGGTACTCATGCACATGCGATGATACAGGCTTACCGTGATGAATATACGGCATTTACAAAGTATGCAAGTACACATAAAGATTGTGTTTTCTTAGTAGATACGTATGATACATTGCGTTCGGGTGTTCCTACCGCTATTCGTGTAGCAAAGGAATTTGGAGATAAAATCAATTTTGTAGGAATTCGTTTGGACAGTGGAGACTTAGCGTATCTCTCAAAAAAGGCAAGGGAAATGCTAGATGAAGCTGGCTTCACGGAAGCGAAAATTATAGCATCTAATGATTTGGATGAATATACCATTATGAATTTAAAGTCTCAAGGAGCTGAAATTGATGCTTGGGGAATCGGAACAAAGCTAATTACTGCTTACGATCAAGCTGCACTTGGTGGGGTATACAAATTAGTATCGATTGAAAATGAAAACGGTGAAATGGTAGATACTATTAAAATTTCTGCAAATCCCGAAAAAGTAACAACACCAGGACGCAAACGTGTCTATCGAATCATTAACAAAGGGAATGGTCATGCTGAAGGAGATTATATAGCGTTAGACAATGAAAATCCCCAACAAGAAGAACGCTTGAAAATGTTTCACCCTGTTCATACTTATATCAGCAAATTTGTTACGAATTTTGCAGCTAAAGAATTACATGAAGACATTGTAGTGGATGGCTCTATCCTTTACAAGGAACCAACGCTTAGGGAAATTCAAGCATATGTAGAAGAAAATTTACATCTACTATGGAGTGAGTACAAACGGACGATGAATCCAGAAGAGTACCCTGTAGATTTAAGTCAAGCATGCTGGGATAACAAAATGAAAAGCATTAAGGAAATTAAAGAAAAAATCACAAAGTCTGTATGAGAGAAGTTAAGGGGAGGGTTATATAATGGCGAGAATAGGTATTTATGGTTCGTCTTTTGATCCAATTACAAATGTTCATCTTTGGACGGCAAGCACAGTGGCACACCGTTGCAAATTAGATAAGGTCATTTTTTTACCTTGCTCCAATAAACGTAAGGATAAAGAGATAAAAACAAAGGATGCTCATCGGTGGAATATGCTACAGCTGGCTATTGCTAAGGATAAGCGTTTTGTTGCAGATTCATATGAGATGGAGCAAGAAGGTTGGAATATTTACACATATGACACGATGAAATATTTTAGAGAACAGCACCCCAATGATGAAATTCATTTTATTATGGGAGCGGATTTATTAGTTGATATTGGGGCAGGGTTGTGGAAACAGGGAGAATCGTTAGTAGCTGAAAATAAATTTATTGTAATGGCGAGGCATGGCATTGATATGTTATCAACGATCAGCCGTTCCCCTATTTTGAGGAATAATGATGATGGAAGATTTCATTTAATCGACAAAGGCTTAGCAATGGAAATTAGCTCTACCTATATTCGAGAAGAATTCGCAATGGGCGGCGAGCCGAAATATCTATTGCCTAGCGCTTGTTATGACTACATTAAAGAGCATAACCTTTATCAAAAATAATCATATAGATTCAATTCATGACAATAGATACCATTTAGAGTGTGGGTTAATTACCACACTTATTTTTATTTAGTTCGTTACCAAAAAACGTATGCCATGTATATAGTTTGATTGAAGCGGCTCATCGGACGCCCCCAGGAAGCTTTGCTCTGTGCGAAAGCGAAGCGTCAGCAACAAAGCGCCCAGTCGGAACGGAAATCACCCCCTCGTTATGTGATAAGTCTTTTATTTCGAAAAGACGGTGAACTTTCTCATATGTAGCTCTTGGTAAGATATAATAAGAATAAGTGATATAGCAAACAAGCAAGATGTTACAAGTACAAAAGGTTTGATTTTCATCAGGCGTGTTGATTAGGAAAAAATAGGTTTATTATTGAGCGATAAAAGGATTTTTTTGCTATCATATTCCCATTTTTACTGATTGTAGTGTAGGGCTACTCGACTCCCTCGGGAAAGCGAGTAGCCCGTAGCGAAAATCAGAGCCTTCTCATTAATTCTCATGGATAAAAATGGTTAAACAACACACCTGATTTTGTATATCACCTTCAGTAAAGCATAATGATTAATGTTAGAAAGGAATTCTTGGATGTGCAGCTTACATTAACATTTCTTATTTTAGGAGCGACAATTTTTGCGTTTGTGACCAATAAAGTACGAGCAGACCTCGTTGCGATTGTGTCACTCCTAGCATTTGTTATTACGGATATTTTAACACCCGCAGAGGCACTAGCTGGTTTTTCAAACTCTGTAGTATTAATGATCGCGGGGTTATTTGTCGTGGGTGCAGGGATTTTACGCACAGGGCTTGCCGGGATGGCAGGTCAATTATTACTGAAATGGTCAGGCAATAGTGAGCTGAAATTATTTGTATTACTACTCATTATTGTAGGTTCTGTCGGTGCATTTATGAGTAATACAGGTACTGTAGCTTTGATGATGCCAATAGTCGTTAGTATTGCGATTAGTATGAAGGTAAGCCCGTCAAAATTCTTACTCCCACTCTCATACGTTGCAAGTCTTTCTGGGCTTATGACACTTATTGCTTCTCCGACAAATTTAATTGTTAGTCAGCTATTGGTCGATCGCGGCTACAATAAACTAGGCTTTTTCGAAGTGACACCTATTGGTATTGTAGGGATGATCACTGGTATTACCTATTTAGTACTCGTACGAAATATACTATTACCAAATGATAAAAACCGTACACAAACTAATGCTGGTTATAAACTTTCTCCAAAGAAAATTATTAAGCAATATGATTTGAACAATCGTTTGTTCAAAATATTTGTACCGGAGGATTCCCCGATTATTGACACCACATTGGCAGAGTTAAAACTTCCAGCCACATATGCGCTCTGTATGATGAAAATTCATCGGAAAGCACAGGAGGGCATCAACTTATTGCCTATGACATATCAAGAAATGGCAGGACCGACAAGTGTCATACATGGCAAGGACGAACTATATATCCAAGGTGAGGAAGAGGATGTTCGTCGCTTTACTACAGATTATCATCTACAGATGCAGGAGTTAGCTGAAGGAGAGGCTGATGAATTGGTATCGAAGCATCTTGGCATTGCAGAGGTATTATTAACACCAAATTCTAGCTTTATTAATGAAACCGTTAGCTCTCTTGGATTCCGAGAAAAATATAATCTAAACATTATCGGCATTAATCGCAGAGGTGGCTATAAGCTTCAAGATATGATTACACATAAATTGAAATTCGGAGATGCCATTTTAGTGCAGGGAGCATGGGATGAAATTCTATTACTAGCAAGGGAGACGCAGGATGTCGTTGTTGTTGGTCAGCCGAAGGAGCATGCGAGTGTTGCAGCAGCCACTGGTAAAGCCGGTATTGCTGGTGCTATTATGCTTTTAATGATTTTGTTAATGGCTTTTGAAGTTTTTCCTGCAGTTATATCCGTTATGATTGGTGCTGTACTTATGATCTTGACAGGATGTTTACGTAACATGGAGGATGCATACAGCAATATGAATTTTGAAAGTATTGTACTTGTAGCAGCAATGCTCCCTATGGCGACAGCATTAGAGAAAACAGGTGGAATGGCTATCTTATCTGATGGTATTATCAATGCGCTCGGTGACTATGGACCTTATGGGGTATTAATTGGAGTTTATATTTTAACAGTTATCTTTGGTCAGTTCATTAGTAATACGGCCACTGCTGTATTATTTGCACCAATCGCTATGAATGCAGCGATTGCAATGGAAGTTAGTCCGACGACATTCATGATTGCTGTTGCTGTGGCCGCGAGTATGGCGTTTGTCACACCGATTGCTTCCCCAACGAATGCACTTGTGATGACAGCTGGTGGTTATAAATTTATGGATTTTGTAAAGATCGGAATACCATTGCAAATTGTCATGTTTATTGTCATGATGTTAGCAATTCCATTTTTCTTTCCGTTTTAAAAACTCGGTTTCTATACCGAGTTTTTTTGTTCAATTTTTTTAATATCTATTATTTTTCTTATTAAGGTTATGATAGAATTCTAGTTTAGGCAGGAATTTAAAATTGAATTTGCTTGAGATGAAGAGTTTAACTTCTTTCAGCAAATGTCGTTTGTAGCGAAAGCAAAGAGTCAGCTACAGAAGTCTCCCACCTCTATAGGTGGTGAGATGAATGCGATTTTAAGTCGCTTTTCAGCGGGTGTCCAAACATCCGCTGAAAGAAGTTAAAGCTTCCGGCGGATGTCAAGGAATCGGAAAGGAGTTCTTAGGGGATGTTAGCCTAAAACCATCGCATCCATGCGATAACGGCTAACTGACCTGCATCGTGCAGGCCTAAGCACAAAGCCGATTCCGGACGCAATTATGCCGAGGCATAATTGATTACTATAGTTTTTTTGCGAGCATTATATAGGAAGCTTTTCGATGAAGTGAAAAAGTATAAAGTTTTTTTGGAAAAAGTGTTGACCTTTTAAAAATAAGGGTGTAGTATTATACAAGTCGTTAAGACAACTACTGAAAAACAATTAAGTTAAATAAATTAGTTGTTGACATCTAGTAGATAACGTGATATTATATAAGAGTTGCTGCTGAAATAACGGCAACGAAATGAACCTTGAAAACTGAACAAGCAAAACGTAATCAATAAAGTTTTTAGTAGCTAGCCTTGAGTTAGTGAACGAAACAAAATTTTGGACATCAAACATGATGCCAGCAAAACAATTTGAGCTAATCAAATTTCTTTTTATGGAGAGTTTGATCCTGGCTCAGGACGAACGCTGGCGGCGTGCC
>Ga0213822_1000305_pt1 | contig 42018 bp, 40 predicted proteins | sample MC6MC0908MG_FD_179872 | JGI IMG/M metagenome (GOLD analysis project Ga0213822, IMG submission 179872) | Enriched soil aggregate microbial communities from Iowa State University, Ames, United States - MC6-MC0908-MG | ecosystem: Environmental > Terrestrial > Soil > Unclassified | place: USA: Iowa... | reverse complement strand
CCAGGTGAATTAGAAAATCGTGTGAAGGAGTTGACTCGCTAATGGCAACATTTAAGGATTTTCGTAATACAGTGAAACCAAACTGGTGCCCAGGCTGTGGAGACTTCTCTGTACAAGCTGCAATTCAGCGCGCTGCGGCTAACGTAGGTATAGAACCAAACGAACTAGCTGTCATTTCAGGAATTGGCTGTTCTGGTCGTATTTCTGGTTACATCAACTCTTATGGTTTCCACGGTATTCATGGTCGTGCATTGCCGATCGCACAAGGTTTAAAAATGGCAAACCGTGATTTAAAGGTGATTGCTTCTGGTGGTGACGGGGATGGCTTTGCGATTGGTATGGGGCATACAATTCATGCCATCCGTCGTAATATCGACATCACGTATGTTGTTATGGATAACCAAATTTATGGTTTAACAAAGGGGCAAACATCTCCACGCTCTGCTGCAGGGTTTATTACAAAATCTACGCCAGGTGGTGCGATTGAGCCGTCATTAAAACCATTAGAAGTAGCTTTAACAAGTGGCGCTACATTTGTCGCACAAGGTTTCTCAACGGATATTAAAGAGTTAACTGCTTTAATTGAAGCTGGTATTAATCATAAAGGCTTCTCGTTCATCAACGTATTCTCACCTTGTGTAACATACAACAAAGTGAACACGTACGATTGGTTTAAAGAGAACTTAACAAAGCTTGCTGATATCGAAGGCTATGACAATTCTGACCGTGGTATGGCGATGCGTACAGTAATGGAGCATGAAGGTTTAGTAACCGGTATTATTTATCAAGATACTGAAACAACTTCATATCAAGAAAAAGTACCAGGCTACTCAGAACTACCATTAACGGATATTGATATTAAAATGAGTGAAAATGATTTTAACGATTTAGTAAAAGAATTTATGTAAATTAAATTTCATATTGCATGACAAAAAGCATTTGGGATGTTCTCATTCCAAATGCTTTTCGTGTTTTTGAAAGACTGTTATGTCAAATGAATTAAGGTGTTAAAACATTATTGTGTCTGTTGCTACGTTGCACATCGCTTTTGCACATAAGAACCGTAGTGCTGAAGTTTTGTTTTATCATTAATATGACATGAAAGTAGATACATACTAAGTGAGGTTGATTGGAGTGGAGACTGAGTGACTCCTTGGGGATTAGCGTCACAGATGAGACCCTGGAGCGAGCAGCGCGAGTGAAGCGGCTCATCGGACGCCCCCAGGAAAGCGCTCAGTCGGAACGGAAATCAACCCCTCGTTTTGCCGAAGCTATACTCTATAATTGATTTTCTTTGTGATGCTCCACAAAATTTTTCGTTATCCTTATAAAATCCTTATAATCATTTTTTACACTATAGTCATCGAAAGGAAGATGATTATAGATGGAAGATATTATTTTACAAACAGAAAATCTTAGTAAAGGCTTTAAGGGGCAAAAAATTGTAGAGGACTTATCGTTAACGATACCTCGCAATACTGTTTATGGTTTGCTCGGTCCAAATGGTGCAGGGAAATCAACAACGTTAAAAATGATTACAGGTATGCTGCGCCCAAATGCAGGGAAGATATTTTTTAATGGACATGAATGGAATCGCAATGATTTACAAGACATTGGTGTATTAATTGAAACACCACCGCTTTATGAAAATTTAACGGCAAGAGAAAATCTAAAGGTTCGAACGATTGCCCTCGGATTGCCGCAGTCACGTATTGACGAAGTATTAACAATTGTTGATTTGACCAATACAGGAAAAAAACGAGCAGGACAGTTTTCGTTAGGGATGAAACAGCGTCTTGGAATAGCTATTGCGCTATTAAACTATCCAAAGCTTTTAATTCTTGATGAGCCGACAAATGGTCTCGATCCTATCGGCATTCAAGAACTTCGAAAGCTGATTCGATCTTTTCCAGAGCAAGGTATTACAGTCATTTTATCTAGCCACATCCTGTCAGAGGTAGAACAGGTCGTTGATGAAATTGGCATCATTGCAGGAGGGAAATTAGGTTATCAGGGAGTTGCCCCACAAGGTCAGGAATTAGAATCATTATTTATGCAAGTAGTGTCTGCTAATAGAAAGGTAGGCATATAAAATGATTTCTATAATGAAGGCTGAAAGATTAAAATGGAAAAAGACTTTTATTCCTAAATTAGTTTGGCTAGCACCCATCGTGACACTGTTACTGAGTGCAGTTTTAATGGGAGGAAGTTTTTTTCAAAAGGGTGCTTATAATTGGTGGTATTCAATGCTCCTACCAGGTGCACTGACAATATGTTGTGCGTTAGTGGTAGAGAAAGATGCTAAATTAAAATATCATAGCATTCTCGCAATGCCGATTGACCTTAAAAAGATATGGTTTAGCAAAATACTTGCTTGTAGTGCCTGGTTGTTACTCATTACGCTCATTTTCTTTGCAGGTATTACTACTGGCGGAATACTTTTTGGTCATAGTTTTCCTTTAACAAAAAGTCTTGCAGGTAGTTTATTAATTTTCTTAACGATGTTATGGCAAATTCCACTTTGTCTATTTCTTGCGGCAAAATTAGGTACTTATATAGCTATTTTAATCAATCTAGTTGGTAATATTGTGGGGATCGTAGCACTTGCAGATGGAGATTTTTGGTTTAGCATTCCTTATGGCATTACAGCAAGACTAATTTGTCCAACTCTTGAGATTTTACCAAATGGCTTGCCGGTACCTGAGGGCAGTCCATTATTAAACACATGGGTTATAGCTCCGGGTATATTAGTTGCCTTAGCATGGTTTGCTTTAATAAGTTTCATTACTGCACGTTGGTTTCAAAAAAGGGAGGCCAAATAGAGTATGGTAATGTTAAGATTACTTAGAGCAGAGCTTCTTAAAACAAAAAGAACGCCGTTTTTGCTTACACATCTAATTGTACCGATCATTATTTCAGGGGTGTTTTTAGCGTACTTTACTTATTCACCATGGGATTTTAATGGGAAAGTATCGGCTTATTTTGAGGGGCTTTCGTGTGGGTTTCCAATTATTATTGGATTAGTTTGCGCAATGGTAGCGGAGCAAGAAGCAACGGCAGGACATTTTCAGGAGATGCTAAAAGCTACTAAAACAAAAATAGTGGCCTTTTTAAGCAAACTACTACTGTTATTGTTGTTTAGTTTTGGGGCAATATTACTGTCCGTCGGTATTTTTAGTGTTGGATTTATTGAACTTTTGCATGAAGATACGTTGGGTTTTCAATTTTATGTAATAGCTGGATGCATTTTGTTTGTAAGCTATGTATTTTTATATATTTTACATCTTTTTGTTAGTCTTCATTTTGGGAAAGGTGCCTCAATCGGATTAGGTATTGTGGAATCACTTTTAGTAGCCTTACTGCTTACTGGCCTAGGTGATGGTATTTGGTCATTCATACCTTATGGATGGGGCGGTCACTTTGTTTCGTTATGGATACTAAAGGCGTCGGGAATTGAACTATCAATGGTGGACACAGGACTACAGGCTGGAATTTTGGCTGCTATTAGTGGAACATTGCTAGCATTAACCCTGTCTTGTTTATGGTTTTGGAAGTGGGAAGGAAGAAAATCTGAGAATTAGGGTATGAAGGAATGATGAGGGTAGTAGTATGGGGAAAATATTAGCAGTAGATGATGAAAAAGATATTTTAGTATTGATAAAAAATGCATTACTAAAAGACGAACATGTAGTAACGACAGTCTCTGATGCGACAGAAGTAAGTAAGATGGATCTTGGTGCCTTTGATTTAATTTTACTAGATGTGATGATGCCCGAAATAGATGGGTTTACAATATGTGGTCAAATCCGTCATGCGGTAGATTGTCCTATCCTCTTTTTAACGGCTAAATCATTAGAGGCAGATTTAATGTATGGTCTAGGCCTAGGCGCGGATGATTATATGATTAAGCCTTTTGGAATTGGAGAGCTCCGTGCCCGAGTGAATGCGCATTTAAGGCGCGAAAAAAGGGAGAGACGAAGCATTCTCTTTGCAGATCAAGTTCATTTCAATCTATCTGGTAAAGAGCTGTTTGTAAATGAGGAGAAGGTAATACTGACAAAAAGCGAATATGAAATATGTGAATTTTTAGCTCGAAATCGAGGACAGGTTTTTTCTAAAGAAAAGATTTATGAAACGATTTTTGGATTTGATGGGAGAAGTGACAGTACCGCTATTACTGAGCATATTAAAAATATTCGTTCAAAGCTACATGCCTTTGAAATTGATGTCATTGACACTGTTTGGGGGATTGGGTATAAATGGAGACAATGAAGCCGAATAAAGGGACACGCCTTCATACTTTTTTCCTTCGATATCTCCTTTTCCTATGTATAGGCACTATTCTATTAGTAGTACTACTGTTTAGTTTATTTTTATTTTCCTTTTCTGCCAACATCGTTTTGCCAGCAAATTATGCAGAAACTCAAATTTCATTATCAAGGGATCGTATTGCGTCTAGTAGTTCGGTTACAGCTGATATTATCCCAGACCTTGTTGACTACGCTGTCATTTCTAAAGATGGACAATTTCTTGCAGGGAATCTTTCAGAAAAGGAAGCTTTTAAAGCTTGGGATGTCATGAAAAAAGGGGAAACTCAAGGTGGTTCCCAATTTTATTCGTTTATAGAGCGAGAAAATGAGATTTGTATATTACGTTATTATTTAGTACCCCAGTATCGTTCAGAAATTTTAAGAAAATATTTGCCTAATCCGCAGCTGTTCGTGTTTCTAGTGTTTATAGTAGGAATAGTGGCGTATGCAGCTGTGCTTGCGATCCACTTTGGCAGAAGTCTAAAGAAAAAAATGTTTGGTTTACAGGAAGCGATTGAAAAAATACAAAATCAAAATTTGGATTTTACGATTAACTCTTCAGGAATTCGTGAAATAGATGAAATATCGATTTCTCTTGAGCAGATGAAAGAGGCCTTAAATAGTTCGTTAAAACAGCAATGGGAAAATGAGCAGACTCGTAGAGAACAAATTTCTGCTCTTGCCCATGATCTGAAAACACCACTTACAATTATTCGGGGAAATGCAGAGCTCTTACAGGACACGGTTCAAGACGATATACAAAGAGAATATAATGACTATATTTTGAAAAATACAATTAAAATAGAAAAATTCACGAAAGAGCTAATTGATTTATCGAAGATGGAGAAAAATATCGTTCGTGAAAAAACAAATGTTAAAATGGATGCATTTATGGCAGAAGTAGAGCATCAAATGAGAGCTCTTTCCTTAGAGAAAAAGCTTCAAGTGGCTGTCCAAAAGGAAATGCTTCCTGCCCTTATATTTATCGATGAAGAGCATTTCTATCGAGCAATTTTTAATGTCATTGCCAATGCTGTAGAGCACACACCTGAAAATGGAACGGTGACCTTAACTGTTCAAGGTGCTGCGGATTTTATGCAATTTACGGTTACCGATGGCGGTTGTGGATTTTCTCCGAGAGATTTAAATGAGGCTACCAAACAATTTTATCGCGGAGATCCAAGCAGAAATGCAGGAAATCACCATGGCATGGGACTTTATATTGCCCAATCAATTGTTCAGAGTCATGATGGAACACTGCAAATTGCCAATGATTTATTAGCTGGTGGAGGAAAAGTAACCATAACAATCCCAATCAATTTCGCTTTGGCATAATTGTGGCTGACGCTTCACTTTCGCACAGAAAATATTTGTGGCTGACGCTTCGCTTTCGCACAGAAAACATTTGTTGCTGACGCTTCACTACTGATAAAATTCTTGAGAAAAGAATGATTTTGGCAAATTTGCTACTATCATTCTTTTTTTGTTTTGGCAGTAAGGAAAAAAGGGGGGAGCCTGTCCGGGCAATATTATTGTAAAAAATGCTACAATAAAAGAAAAAAGAAGAGGCGATGCACGTGGATAACGTCATTGATTTTGTCGTAAAGAAAAGAGAGCGTGAGGAAAGGCAGCGTGCGCAGGATTTAGAAAGGTACGTTGCGACACAATGTAATTTTCAACAACCTGAAAAAATTGATGCACTTGTTGATGAAAAGATAATTGAAGTGAAAGATCATACATTATTTCTAGGTTTCTTATCCATTTTAAAAGATGAAAAAATTGACCCGCTTGATATTTTTCAGGATGTTTTTACATTAGAGCCTGCTCGCTTTGAGATGTCCTACAATATGAGATGGTGGTCGGTTGTGCAGCTTGCATTTACATTTTTAACAATTTTAAAGGAGAACGAGCCGCATACATATGCAGATTTTCTTGGTTTTTCTGAATAATCTAGAGTGTGTGCACGTCTTGAAATACTACACAAACGTGCGCATACCTAACTAGATCCTTTTTATCTTCCCCTCAAATAAATGAATATCTTTACAATTCCCCCATTAAATCAATAATTCCTAAATAATTTTTACTGAATATTTTAAAGTCCTCCATACTTGCTTAATGTTTGTTTTATAACATAACTGTTGTAAGCAAATAAAAATAAACAAAAACAAATGGAGGTTCCAACTCATGGCAATTCAAAAGTTGTGGAAGAAAGGTCTAATCGGTGCATTAGCAATTTCGATGTTGGTAGCTTGTTCTGACAGTTCGTCTAGTTCCAAGGAGGTAAACAGTGATTTAACGCTTGAAGAAATTACGAAAAAAGCAAAAGAAGAAGGTACTGTAAATTCTGTCGGTATGCCAGACACGTGGGCAAACTGGGTGGAGACTTGGGAAGAACTTGGTACGGAATATAGCCTGGAGCATAAGGATACCGATATGTCGAGTGCCGAGGAGCTAGCAAAGTTTGAGGCAGAAAAGGACGATGCGACTGCAGATATTGGCGACGTAGGAATTGCCTTTGGTCCAATTGCTAAGGACAAAGGTTTAACATTACCTTACAAAACATCTTATTGGGATGAAATACCTGACTGGGCAAAGGATGATGAAGGGCATTGGGTTGTAGGTTATACAGGTACGATTGCATTTTTAACTGATAAAAACAACGTCAAAAACGCTCCAAAATCTTGGGAGGATATTAAAAACGGAGATTACACTGTCAGCATTGGTGATGCACTAACAGCGAACCAGGCACAGTTTGCAATTTTAGCAGCTGCTATGGCATTTGGTGGCGACGAATCAAATATCCAACCAGGAATAGAATTTTTCGCAGACTTAGCAAAGCAAGGGCGATTACAAGGTGATCCATCTGTAGCGAATTTAGAAAAGGGTGAAATTGACGTAGCCATCTTATGGGATTTTAATGCGCTTGGTTATCGTCACCAAATCGATGAGAAACGTTTTGATGTTGTCATTCCATCAGAAGGCTCTGTCACATCAGGATATGCAACGATCATTAATAAATACGCAAAAAATCCTCATGCAGCCATGTTAGCTCGAGAGTATATTTTATCTGATGCAGGTCAAGAAAATTTAGCGAAAGGTTATGCTCGCCCAATTCGTGATAAGGTTCAATTGTCTCAAGATGTTAAGGAGCTATTATTACCTGCAGAAATGTACAAAAACGCACAGCCAGTAAAAGATCAGAAGAAATGGGAAGAAACTACAAAACAAATTCCACAACTATATCAGGAGCAGGTATTGATTCATGCAAAATAATAAAGTTGTCTTAATTGTCGTAGATGCTCTTCGTTTTGATACAGCTTGTACCCATATGGGATTTATGCACCATTTAGTTGAACGCAATCTTGCAGCACGTTATAAGGTTTGTTCGGAGGTCCCATCTTTATCAAGACCTTTATATGAAACGATTTTAACGGGGACACCACCTATTGTACATGGTGTGACGAGCAATATGACCGTACGTTTGTCCACGCAAAATAGTTTATTTCATTTAGCGAAAGAAAACGGTCTGTCTACAGCGGCAGCTGCCTATTATTGGGTAAGTGAGCTATACAATCGTGCTCCATTTGTGCATATGGAGGACAGGCTACAATTGGATACGCAGTTGCCGATTGAGAATGGCTTGTTCTATTTTGAGGATCACTACCCAGACAGTCATTTATTTGCTGAAGCTGCATGGCTAATGGATCAAAAGCAACCAGATTTCTTGTATATACATCCGATGAATGTAGATGACGATGGCCATAAATTTACAGCTGACTCAGCACAGTATCGTAATCGTGTTTTAGCCGTCGACGTCTTACTATCATTATTTATTCCAAAATGTCTTGAACAGGGTTATGAGGTAATCGTGACAGCTGATCATGGGATGACGAGTGATGGTAATCATGGAGGAACAACAGCTGAGGATCGTCATGTACCAATGTTTGTTATTTCAAATCGCGTTAAAGCAGGCATTAAGGATGAGATTGTATCACAGTTACAAATTGCTCCGCTGTGCTGTCATTTATTAAATATCGAACCTTCTGATGAAATGGTGCCCCTGTTATTAGAGGGGATGCAATCTTTAAAAAGGGCTTAATTTTTATTATTTATTCAGACTTTGAAGATATATCGGAACAATTTTAGCATTTATCGGAACAAAATCTCATTTTATCGGAACAATTTCAGTTTTTATCAACTATGGGCGACTTCTGGGGATTAGCGGCTCATCTGACGCCCCCCAGGGAAGCGCCCAGCCTGAACGGAAATCAACCCCACGTTATGTCAATGAGCCTTCTAATTAATAATAATGATTAATCTAAATGGCCGCTATTAAATAAAGAAAGAAGTGATTGTTTTGATTTCGAAGCGGCAAACAGTTGCCTGGCTTTCTCCGTTCCTAGTACTTGTCTTGTTATTTTTCTTAGTACCGTTACTGTATATGCTAATAACAAGCTTTCAAAATAGTGATGGATTTACACTTGCACACTATCAATCTGTACTAACGAATGATTACATTTTACAAGGCTTTAAAAATAGTATTACACTGTCTGTCATTTCAGCAGTAATCGCCTTAATCGTTACTTTATTTGCGGTTTATGCGATTATGAGATTTTCTGAGCCAGTACGTGAGAAGATTTTAATATTAACAAACTTAACATCAAATTTTTCAGGAATTCCATTAGCATTTGCCTTTATCGTATTACTCGGAAATAGCGGGCTCTTTACCTTGCTATTCGATCAATGGGGGATCGACGCATTATCGTCATTTTCTCTTTATAGCTGGGGTGGCTTGTTACTTATTTATATTTATTTTCAGCTACCGTTATCGCTAATGCTTTTATACCCAATTTATGATGGAATTCAGCAACAATGGAAGGAAGCAGCGGCATTGCTTGGAGCGTCTACATGGCAGTTTTGGGTGAGGATTGGTGTTCCTGTTATGCTTCCCGGGATAGTTGGAACATTTAGTGTATTGTTTGCCAATGCAATGGGAGCGTATGCCTCAGCCTATGCGCTAACTAATAGTAGTTACAATTTAGTCGCCATTCGTATTGGTTCTCTTATTCAGGGAGATATTTTTGCCCAGCCAGAGCTGGCAAGTGCGATTGCAGTAATATTAGCAGTAACGATGGTGACGGCAATGCTGTTAAGTGAATGGAGTATTTCAAAAACAAGGAGGAAGTTATAGTGAAAAAAAGAGGTTTTGCTGATTTATTCTTCCTCCTGTTAGTAGTGTATTTGGTATTGCCAGTTGCTGCAACAATGCTTTATGCCTTTGCGACGAATTGGAATAAGACCATTTTGCCAGAAGGATTGACATTTAAATGGCTTGCTACCTTATTTCAGGATGCAGAATTTATACAGGCGTTTGGACGCTCTGTTTTATTGTCGAGTGGGGCTGTAATAATTGCATTGCTCGTGATCGTACCAGCCATTTTCGTCATCGTGTTGTATTTTCCAAAATACGAAAAATGGATTCAGATTGCAGTTGTTATGGTGTATTCATTTCCGGGAATTATTTTAGCAGTCGGACTCATTCGTGTTTATAGCCAATTTGATGTGCCAATGATTTTAGTCGTTTTAGGGGCCTATGTCATCGGTATCCTTCCGTACATTTACCAAGGGACACGCAATAGTTTACGCAATGTAGATGCTCGGCAGCTTTTAGATGCAGCGCAATTACTGGGAGCATCGAAATTGCAGGCATTTAGCAAAATATTGTTACCTACTGTTTACCCAGGCTTATTTGCAGGTGCATTATTATCGTTTTCCGTACTTTTTGGAGAGTTTGTACTGATTAATCTAGTTGTAGGTTCTCGCTTTGAAACGGTACAAATTTATTTAATGAAAAAACTTAGTACAAGTGGGCATATTGCCAGTGCAGTTGTCTTTATTTATATCGTTCTTATGGGCTTATTAACGTTCGTGATTGCAAAATTAATGAAACGATCGAAAGGTGCTACAAATCTATGAGTTATCTTGTTATTGAAGGACTTCATAAAAAATATGGACAATCAACTGTTTTGACCAATATAGATATGAAGATTGAAAAAGGTGAATTTATAACACTTTTAGGTCCTAGTGGGTGTGGTAAGAGTACTATTTTACGTATTGTAGCAGGATTAACAGATGCATCGGCTGGCCAAGTTGTCATTGAAGGCAAGGATATGATGGGTATTCACCCAAAGGATCGCCAAGTTGGTATGGTATTTCAATCATATGCACTATTCCCAAATATGACGGTGAAGGAAAATGTAGCCTTTGGTTTACGCGTGCAAAAAATAAATACTGCTGAAGTTGACCAGCGTGTTCAAGAAATGCTTGCGCTTGTCCATTTATCTGAAAAAGCAAACGTTTATCCGAAAGAATTGTCTGGGGGTCAACAGCAGCGTGTTGCCCTTGCGCGTGCTTTAATTGTCCGACCAAAGGTGTTGTTGCTAGATGAACCACTCAGTGCACTAGATGCCCAAATTCGTAAAAAATTACAGGCAGATTTACGAGTCATTCAACAAAAGCTAGGCATAACGATGATGTTAGTAACGCATGATCAAGAGGAAGCGATGGCTGTTTCTGACAGAATATTTGTAATGAACAATGGGATGATTGCGCAATGTGGAACCCCTACTGCGATTTATACAAGCCCTGAAAGTGAATTTATCGCTAATTTTATCGGACATTACAATGTTTTTACGCGTCCAGCTCTTGAGAATATGATTGGTGAGACGTTACCAAAAGAATGCTCAAAATTTGCAATTCGACCAGAAGCCATACATCTCGATCAGAGACCGGGAGATGTTTGTTTTACTGGAAAGGCAAAGCAGTCGTTAATGAGCGGCAATGTTATTCGAACAACGTTTGAGGGTGAATGTTTCTTTACAATGGAACAGCTGCATCAACGAGGATATTCGTTTGAGCTGGGCAAAAAATATACGTGCTATGTGGCAAGGGAAGATGTGATTGCATTATCATGACGTATGCAAAAATTGAACGATTTGAGTTTATTTTAAAGCAATTAGAGGTTGATGAGAAAATTATTGTTGCCAATATTGCGGAAGAATTACAAGTGGCACCTGAAACGATTCGCAGAGATTTTGATGAGCTAGAGCAGCAGCATTTATTAACGAGAGTACACGGAGGAGCTGTGAAGTATACACACGTTAGAAATGAACCAGTATTTTTGCGCAAGCTGCAAATGCAAAAAGAGGCAAAACGTAATATAGCTCGTTTGGCAGCTAGACGTATATGTGATGGGGATACAATTGCCGTTGATACCGGTACAACGACGGTGCATATCGCTGATTTTTTACTGGCAGTCGATGATATAACAGTCGTAACGAATTCTATAGCTGCTGCAGTACAATTTAATTTGGCTATTGAAGAGCGACGAATGACGGGGAAGGTTATTTTACTCGGAGGAACGACGAATCCAAGGCAATCCTCAGTAGCAGGAGCTATGACTTTGGAGGTATTAGGGAATATGAATTTTGATAAAGCATTTCTATCATGTGGCGGTATTTGTGATGGTATCGTATACGATTACGATTTGGATGAATCGTTAATTTCTAAAAAAATGCTTGACCGTAGCAAGATGAACTTTTTATTAGCGGATGCATCTAAAATAAATGGTAAGTCCTTTTATCAAATATGTCATATCGAGGAGTGTTCAGAAATTCTTTGTGATATCGCTTGTCCAGTGGAGTGGCAAGCATACGAGGAAAAGTGGACGGTATGTAATGGAGGGAAGAGCGGATGATTGATTATCATGTACATTTAGAAGAAGGTCCATATTCATTTCGTTGGCTAGAGCGTACTTCTCAAGCTATTCGATTTTTTAAAGAAGATGAAGCGGCAGCACAAGGTTCTAAAGCATTTGTAGAGTGGCAAATACAGCAGTTGTCAAAGCGATTACAAAGTGGCTGCTATAGTGAGGAATGGTTAGATTTATATCTACAACAGGCTAAACAGCTTGGTTTGCGCGAGGTTGGCATTGTCGACCATCTATATCGTTTTAAGGAGACGCGAACATATTTTGAGCGTTATATGCAGTTGGGTGACAATGACGTTGGTAAAGTGCAGCGTTACTGGCTTGATCGTGTGATGACAGAAAGCATGGATGATTTTGTGTCAGTTATTAATCGAGCAAAGGCAAAGTGGAGTCGTCATGGTATTTCCTTAAAGCTTGGCATTGAGGCTGATTATTTTGTCGGTGGTGAGGAAGAATTAGCATCATTATTAGCAGCATACCAATGGGATTATGTCATCGGATCTGTCCATTTTGTGGAAGGCTGGGGCTTTGATAATCCTCAAACACAATACATATTTGAGGGTATGGATCCAGCTACATTACAGCAGAACTATACGCGTTTTTTTGCCACAGTAGAAAAAATGATCCTCTCCAATATGTTTGATTTTGTGGCACATTTGGACAACTTTAAAGTATTTGACTATCAAGTGAAGGATACGGTTTTTCTTGACTCTTGGTATGAAAGAATTGCAAAGGCACTTATGACAACACAAACTGCCACTGAAATAAATGCCGGCTTATATTATCGCTATCCAGTAAAGGAAATGTGCCCAGGACCTCGTTTCTTGCAAGTTTTAATTGACCATGGTGTAGCCTTTACAATTTCCTCAGATGCACATTTTCCAGACGATTTAGGCAAGTATACATTTGTCAATGCAGAATTACTTAAAAGCTTTGGTGTACAAACGATTGTAGGCTTTGAACAACGTAAGAAAAAATTAATTCAGATTTAGCACACTGTAGTTCATAAATATAAAGGCACTGAAACAAAAATGAGGTTTCTTAAGAAATTCATTTTTGTTTCAGTGCCTTTATTTACTCTTAGTTACATAAGTACAAGACAAATTGCATACAAATGATTAAATTCATTTATAAATGAGAGGCGAGTAAATTTGTCAATAACAATAGATCAAACCTTTTTGCCAGTTATCATACAATCTGGCCAAAATGCATATGGAGTAGCCCGCTCCTTTTACGAAGCGTATTGTATAAAAAGTCTTGTATTAGAACCCGCATTGAAAACAAAAGGCATTCGAACACTCTTGCTAGGTGGGTCACGAGGAATAGCAACTCAAAATAGTCAAATCATCGACTTTCAATATGTGGACCGATTAGATGAACCAGACTATTTTGTACAAGCTTTAATAGACGTCGCGAAGCAGTTCAAAAATAAGAAACTGATCTTACTTGTAGGTGATTGTTACTATGCGGAGCTTATCATTACCAATAAACAGACGCTACAGCAATATTTTATTTTGCCTTATATAGATGCAGATTTAATGAAGCGGATTCGAACAAAGGAAGATTTTTATAAGTGTTGTGATTTATACAATATTAAATATCCAAAAACGGTGGTAGTGACAAAGGAACATGCAATAAGTGATGTTCCATTTGATTATCCGATGATTATTAAACCATCGAATTCTGTCGAATATACAAGTTGTTCCTTCCCTGAGAAGAAAAAAGTATTTCTTGCAAAAAATGAAGAAGAGAAGCAGCAGATTATTCGCAGTATTTATCGTTCTACATATAAAGATTCTTTAATTCTTCAAGAATTTATTCCAGGTGATGATTCTTATATTCGTGTATTAGATGTTTACGTAGGGAAGGATAAGAGGGTTAAATTGATGTGTTTAGGTAACAAGCTTCTCGAAGATCCCTCGCCACAAAATATTGGAACTTCTCTGGCGATTATGACGGATTTCGATGAACAGCTAATGGACAATATACGTTATTTTTTAGAAGATATTGGATATGTTGGGTATGCGAATATTGACATGAAATTAGACGTTCGTGACGGGGAATATAAAATATTTGAAATGAACTTACGATCGGGTGCTTCTAGTTATTATGTGACAGCGAGTGGTCATAATTTAATGCAGTATGTCGCTGATGATTATATATTCAATGCAAGTCAAGAGCTAACGTATGTTCAGACTAAGCATTTGTGGTCACTTATTCCAAAAAGTGTGTTGTTTAAAGGTTTGAAAAATGAAAAATTGAAAATAGAAGCCAAGCGATTAATAAAACAGGGCAAATATTCGAATGCCCTATATTTTAAAGAAGATATGAACGTAAAACGATGGTCAAAGCTGAAACTATATAATTATTATTTGAATCTGAAATATAAAAAGTACTACAAATAAGATCGAGATAAGTACAGGGACACCCTTTGATACAGAATCCTATCAAAGGTGTCCTATTCTTTTTGGGGAATTAAGGTAGCTAAGAGTAATTAAGGCTCATCACCAAAAGTTGTAGATGATATTTGTTGAGACGTATGTTTTGTTTATAAGTTGATTGGAGTGGAGGCTGGGCGACTCCTTGGGGATCAGCGATAGAGGAACGAAGGCTAAGAGCATCACGTCCTGTGATAACGCCTTCGTGACCTACATCGTGTAGGCCCGAGACCCTGCAGCGAAGCGGATGTTTTCTGTGCGAAAGCGTAGTGCTAACGTAGCGGCAGCAACAAAAGCGGCTCATCGGACGCCCCCAGGAAGCTTTGCTCTGTGCGAAAGCGTAGTGCTAACGTAGCGGCAGCAACAAATGTTTTATCTGCGCGAAAGCGAAGCGTCAGCGGCAAAGCGCCCAGCCGGAACGGAAATCAACCATACGTTTTGGTAATGAGCCGTAATTAAGTCTAAACCACGACATTTATTACGCAAACCTTGTAGGATGTAGCAATTATTAAGTATAATAGTAAAATGGGAATTCAAGTGTATGGAATTCGTTTGAAAGGAGTTACCTGATTGCGATGAATGAGGAACAACGTTTAGCTAATCAACAAGTCAATCAACCAAAAAAAGAAGACAAGCCTGAAAAGGATTATAGTAAATATTTTGAAACGGTCTTTACGGCACCTTCATTAAAAGATGCTAAAAAACGTGGGAAAGAAGAAGTTAAGTACCGTAAAGACTTTAACATTGCAGCAGAGTTTGCAGGCATGGGCATAGGACGTACATTTTATATTCGTACCTATGGTTGCCAAATGAATGAGCATGATACAGAAGTAATGGCTGGGATCTTTATGCAGCTTGGTTATACGCCTACAGATGTGATCGATGAGGCTGACGTCGTGCTACTGAATACGTGTGCCATCCGTGAAAATGCAGAAAATAAAGTATTTGGAGAACTTGGTTTCCTGCTGAAATATAAACGTAAAAATCCAGAAATGCTTATTGGGGTTTGTGGCTGTATGTCACAGGAAGAATCCGTTGTAAATAAAATTTTAAGAAGCTATCCTCATGTCGATATGGTGTTTGGTACACACAATATTCACCGTCTACCAAACATTTTGAAAGAAGCCTATATGTCAAAGGAAATGGTCATTGAGGTTTGGTCTAAAGAAGGCGATGTTATTGAGAATCTGCCGAAAAAACGTCTTGGCTCTATCAAAGCTTGGGTAAATATTATGTACGGCTGTGATAAGTTCTGTACGTATTGTATCGTACCTTATACGCGTGGTAAGGAGCGTAGTCGCCGTCCGGAAGAAATCATTGCTGAAGTTCGTGAACTAGCAGCTTCTGGCTATAAAGAAATTATGCTGCTTGGACAAAATGTCAACGCTTACGGTAAGGATTTCGAGGATATTGATTACCGACTTGGTGATTTAATGGACGAATTACGAAAAATTGATATCCCGCGTATTCGCTTTACTACGAGTCATCCACGCGACTTCGATGATCATTTAATCGAAGTCCTTGCAAAACGTGGTAACTTAGTAGAGCATATTCACTTACCAGTACAATCTGGTTCAAATGAAGTGTTAAAAATTATGGCACGTAAATATACACGTGAACATTTCCTTGGACTAGTAGCAAAAATTAAAGCGGCAATTCCTGAAGTAACACTAACGACTGATATTATTGTTGGCTATCCAAATGAAACAGAGGAGCAATTTGAAGAGACATTAGCCTTGTACCGTGAAGTAGGCTTTGAAATGGCCTTTACTTATATTTACTCTCCTCGTGAGGGTACACCTGCTGCCAAAATGGTCGATAATGTACCTGAAGAAGTGAAAAAAGAACGTCTTCTGCGATTAAATGAGGTTGTAGGGGAATACTCTCGCAAAGCTTTAGAGAGCTTGAAGGGTGAAATTGTAGAAGTTTTAGTCGAAGGTACAAGTAAAAGACGCGATGATGTGTTAGCTGGCTATACTCTTAAAAATCGACTTGTAAACTTTAAAGCCCCAGCAGATCTAATTGGTCAATTAGTGAAGGTGAAAATAGTTGAAGCTACTTCATATTCATTGAGTGGTGAATTCGTAGAAGTAGTAAAAAATGAAAAGGTGGAAGCGTAAATGACACAAGTATTATATACAAAAGAAGATCTAATCAAGAAGTCACACGAAATTGCGCATATGATTGCCAATACGCCAGAAGTTGAATTTTTCAAAAAGGCAGAAGCACAAATTAATGAAAACCAACAAGTACGTGAGCGTATTGCAAGTCTAAAAAGCCTACAAAAGCAAGCTGTAAACTTCCAACACTTAGGAAAAGAAAAAGCGCTGAAATTGATTGAAGACAAAATTGCTAAAATCGAAGAAGAAATCAACGCAATTCCAGTAGTCCAACAATTTAAAGAATCTCAAGGTGATGTAAATGATTTGTTGCAATTAGTTTCGAATACGATTGCTAACAATGTCACAAATGAGATTGTTCGCTCAACAGGTGGCGATGTACTACGTGGAGAAACTGGCTCATACGTAGCCAATACTACGCCAGGTAGTTGCTCATAAAAATAATAGAAGAAATAGCTCGAATGAATGATTTCATTCGGGCTTTTCCTATTGTTGAAAAAACTATTGTGTCAATGAAATTAAATAAAGCATGGCTCTTCGGCAAAACGAGGGGTTGATTTCCGTTCCGGCTGGGCGCTTTCCGAGTCGTCACTGGTATAAGTCTATTCCGTTTGATTAAGGTGAATACTTTTAGAAGTTATCGTGATTTAGACAACGTAATATGAAGATCAAGCCTCTGGCGGATGTCACGGATTTTCAAAGGAATGAATTGTGCTGGCACAATTCAAAATCCGGACGCAATTTAATTCTATAAAAATATATGTTCACCCAATGGGCGCTACCTGCATATGATGGAGTGAAAAGAGTCGAAGGAGGAATTGCGCTGAAACGTTTACGACAAATCGTGACGAAAGCAGTAGTTGCCAAAGGGAAGAAGAGAACGGAAGAACGTGTAACATTATGTCCATCAAATAAACCGACGAGTATTCTGGGTTGCTGGGTCATCAATCATACTTGCTCCGCAAAAAAAGTCGGTAAATTTGTAGAAGTATCAGGGAAATTTGATGTAAATGTCTGGTATGCCTATAGTAATCATTCGAAAACAGCAGTGTTTTCTGAAACGGTTCACTATAAAGACAAAGTGAAGCTCCATTTTAGAGATGGCGAAGTGAGTGTTAGTGATGAAGTTCGAGTGCGTGTAGTTCAAGAACCAAACTGCATAGAGGCAATCATTTCTCCATGCGGCACGAAATTTGAAATTGTAGTAGAACGCGAAGTCGTTGTAGAGGTAATGGGTGAAACGACGATTTGCATTAGTGTACATCCACTAGATTTCGAAGAGGAATGGAACTTTAAAGATGAGAGCTCATCTTCGTCTTCATCTAGCTCAAGCTCTAGTTCAAGCTCATCGTCGAGTTCTAGCGAAGAAGGCAGGTTTGTTTTAGAGTCCTCATCGTTTCCTGGTGAAAAATCAAGATAATACTAATAGCCATATTTCTTTCATACATGCGAAACGCTAGCATCTTAAAAAAAGGTGAATGAAGCGTTTCGCATGTATCTTTTGTTATAATAAAAATATCTATATGGCAAGAGCGAGGTAAATATAAAAAATGACAACTTACACACCAATGATGCAACAGTATTTGCAGGTAAAGGAAGATTATAAGGATGCCTTTTTATTTTTTAGACTAGGCGATTTTTACGAGATGTTTTTTGAGGACGCAATTAATGCCTCACAAATTTTAGAAATAACATTAACGAGCCGGGATGCAGGCGCAAAAGAGCGTATTCCAATGTGCGGCGTTCCTCATCATTCGGCGAAAAATTATATTGAAACACTTGTGCAAAAGGGCTATAAGGTTGCCGTTTGTGAGCAGACAGAAGATCCGAAGCAAGCAAAGGGTGTAGTGAAACGTGAAGTCGTACAACTTATTACACCGGGTACGATTATGGAAGGGAAAGCACTCGATGGTAAAACCAATCATTTTATTGGTGCGGCAGAGCAACTTGATGACACAACATTCGGCTATGCATATTTAGACTTATCGACGGGTGAGGCAGTTGCTTCCTCTATTGAGGGCGATGGCAAAGCACTCTTAATGCAAATGCAGGCATATGGTATTCGTGAACTGATTGTAACGGATAGTTTACAGCTTTTGTTAACGGAGCATGCAATCAATGCTAGTATCGTGCTTTCTGTTGAAACGGATGAAATGACAATGGACAAAGCAGCAAGCTATTTAGAAGCGGTGCCAAATGAGTTACATGTTGTTTGTCTTCGTTTGCTTGCTTACATCGATAAAACACAAATGCGTTCGTTATCACATATTCAAACATTTACGTACAATGAAATGAAAAATTATTTACGAATTGACTCTAGCTCAAAGCGTAATTTAGAGCTTATTCAATCTATACGCGGTGGCGATCAAAAAGGTACCCTATTATGGCTATTAGATGACACAGTAACTGCAATGGGTGGGCGAAAGTTAAAGCAGTGGTTACATCAGCCTCTTGCAACATGTTCTGCCATTGAAGCAAGATTAGCAATTGTGACTGATTTATTGGAAGAGTATTTTGTAAGAACAGAGCTACAAGCCTCTTTAAAACAAGTATATGATTTAGAGCGTTTAGCTGGTCGTGTAGCTTTCGGGAATGTTGGTGGACGAGATTTAGCACAGCTACGTGATTCGTTACGTCAAGTACCTGCTATTCAGCAACAATTACTTAGTACCAATAAAGAAACGTTGCAAAAGCTAGGTGCAGCATTGGATATGTGTGAGGATGTAGAGGCATTATTAGCTCGAGCTATTACAGATAATCCACCAATTACGATTAAAGAGGGTGACGTCATACGCGATGGCTACAATGAGCGATTAGATGAGCTACGCTATGCTTCTCGTAATGGAAAGGATTGGATTGCGCAGCTAGAGCAAGAAGAACGAACGAAAACTGGCATTAAAAACTTAAAAATCGGCTATAATCGAATTTTCGGCTATTATATTGAAATTACAAAATCGAACATCCATTTAGCTGATTTAACACGCTACGAACGTAAGCAAACATTGGCAAATGCCGAGCGTTATATTACACAGGAGCTTAAGGAAAAAGAAGCATTAATATTAAATGCTGAAGAAGAGAGTTTAACGTTAGAGTACAACTTGTTTGTAGAAATACGCGATGAGTTAAAGGCATTTATTCCACGTGTACAAGCGTTAGCGGCAAGTATTAGTGAATTAGATGTGCTTTTAAGCTTTGCGAGCGTTTCGGAGAAATATCGTTTTACGAAGCCCGAATTTCATGAAGGTCGTTCCCTTGAAATTATTGAGGGGCGCCATCCAGTTGTTGAGAAAATGCTCAATAAGCAAATGTATGTACCAAATGATTGTGTACTTGAGGATACTAACAATATGATGCTTATTACAGGACCGAATATGTCCGGTAAAAGTACGTATATGCGTCAGGTTGCACTGATCGTTGTCATGGCACAAATGGGCTGTTATGTGCCTGCTGAAAAAGCTAGGTTACCAATTACAGATCAGATCTTTACACGTATCGGTGCAGCGGATGATTTAGCTGCTGGACAATCAACATTTATGGTGGAGATGTTAGAATCTCAGCACGCTATTATGCATGCTACGAAAAATAGTTTGATGTTGTTTGATGAAATTGGTCGAGGGACATCTACTTATGATGGCATGAGTCTTGCTCAATCGATGATGGAATATATCCATGATAAAATTGGCGCAAATACACTGTTTTCAACGCATTATCATGAATTAACAGCACTTGAAAAGGAGCTTCCTCGACTGCAGAATGTACACGTATCTGCTACTGAAAAAAATGGCACAGTTGTCTTTTTACACAAGGTGAAAAAGGGAGCTGCCGATCAATCTTATGGAATTCATGTAGCACAGCTTGCTCAATTGCCAGCGGAAATTTTAACAAGAGCACGAGTTTTGCTTGAAAACTTCGAGGCTGGAAAGGTAGTAGCTGAGTCACAGGAGGAGGTTGCTGAACAGCCAATGCAAATGTCACTATTTGCGGAGGCGGAACCAATCGCTCCAGCAGAGGCAGAGGTGCTTAAAAGCTTAGAAAAGGTAAATATTCTGGGCACTTCACCAATGCAAGCGATGAATATTTTATATGAATTACAACAGCAATTATTAAACGCAAAAAAGTAAAGGAGTGATGCGCTATGGGAAAAATACAAATTATGGACGAGTGGCTGTCTAATAAAATCGCTGCAGGGGAAGTAGTTGAAAGGCCAGCCTCTGTAGTCAAAGAGCTTGTTGAAAATGCCATTGATGCAGGAAGTACGTCCATTGATGTTTTTTTACTAGAAGCGGGCCTCACTTCAATTCAAATAATTGATAATGGTAGTGGCATGGATGAAGAGGATGCATTAATATCATTCTCTCGCCATGCAACAAGTAAAATCCATCAGGAGCATGATTTATTTCGAATTCGTACACTTGGCTTCCGCGGTGAGGCGTTAGCATCAATTGCATCGGTGTCGAAAATGACACTCATTACATCAAATGGTGAATCAGGTACTTATTTAGAGCTTGAAGGTGGACACGTCGCTACACATAAACCTGGTCCTTTGCGTAAAGGAACAGATATTACAGTGGCACAGTTATTTTTCAATACACCTGCTCGATTAAAATATATGAAAACAATACAGACCGAGCTTGGGCATACCATTGACCTAATGAACCGTCTTGCACTTGGGAATCCACAAATTGCGTTTAGATTGCTACATAATGGTCAGCAATTGTTACAAACAAATGGACGAGGTGACGTGCAGCAAGTATTAGCTGCCATTTACGGTGTGCATAATGCTAAGAAAATGGTGTCCTTCAATGGAGAGTCACACGATTATAAAGTTTCTGGCTTCGTGTCACTACCAGAGGTGACTCGTGCTTCGAAAAACTATATGTCGTTGTTTGTTAATGGTCGCTGGGTGAAGCATTATTTAGTACAAAAAGCGATTGTAGATGCCTATCATACGTATTTACCAATTGAGCGCTTTCCGATTGTAGCACTCTTTATAGAAGGTGATCCTTATTTAACAGATGTCAATGTTCATCCTGCTAAGCATCAAATACGTTTAAGTAAAGAACCAGAGCTTCTTAAACTGATTGAGGAAACAATACGGGAGCAAATACGCCATGTTATTCGCGTGCCGCAAATGGAAAAGAAGGAAAAAGTCGCGAAGCCTGCGACGGAGCAGTTAAATATATGGAAGCCGGCACCAAAGCTTAATGTGGAGAAAATGAATGCCATTGTAGAAAAGCTTTATGATGTACAAACTGTTCAGGAGCAAAAACAATTAGACCCTATAGTGCCAGAGCCCGTCCCTACTGTTATTGAAGATAGCTGGCAGCCAACACCAATGATGGAAGCAAATCCACCTGAAGAAATGACGCTAGAGGAACCAAGAGAAGTTTTACACGATGAGTCTATTAAAGAACCATTCCCTGCGCTTGAAGTAGTAGGGCAAATTCACGGTACGTACATTGTTGCACAGATGGAGGATGGCTTTTATTTAATCGATCAGCACGCGGCACAGGAGCGTATTAAATATGAATTTTTCCGTGAAAAGGTCGGTCAGGTAAACCCGAATGAACGACAGGCTTTATTGCTCCCATTGACCTTCCATTATGCAGCTGATGAGGCGCTTCTTTTAAGAGAAAATAGACAGGAGTTAGAGGCTGTCGGCGTAGTTTTAGAGGAGTTTGGACAGTCCTCATTTGTCGTGAGAGAGCATCCTAGCTGGTTTCCTAAAGGGGAAGAACAGGAGATTATCGAGGACTTAATTGAACAGGTACTGACAACTAAAAAGGCGGACGTTAAAAAAATGCGTGAGGCAGCAGCGATTATGATGAGCTGTAAAAAATCGATAAAGGCCAATTATTATTTAACGAAAGAGCAAATGGAAACGTTATTACAAGATTTACGTAATGCTGATAATCCATTTACCTGCCCACACGGACGTCCAGTACTTATTCATTTTACAACTTATGAAGTGGAGAAAATGTTTAAACGGGTAATGTAGTTGTAACGCCTGATATTTTAGAAAGGGGGACAATGTATTGCCACTCGTACATTGCTGTATAATATCTACGACTTGAAGTGGGAAGAAGAACTTTGTACGCTATTAAATATTCCAATGTCAATGTTACTAGAGGTGAAAATTTCTCCAGAGATTTATACAAAGACTGCGCTAAGTGTATTCTTTGGTGAGGATATTCCGCTAGCAGGTACAATAGGTCTTGCGTCGAATAAGGAGACAATATCCGTATTATGAATGAATAACCAAACTTATCAATCAGAAATGGATGCACAATAAGGACCGGCTCTTTAAGCGATCTAGCAAAAAGTTGTAGAGGTTACATGTATTTTCAAATCATAGCTAATGGGGGAAAAAGGTATGTTTTCATTTGAACATCGTCCTAAAATTATACATTTTTTAGAGCAATATAGCTTTGACGTATTAGTCATTGGTGGCGGGATTACTGGTGCTGGCATTGCGCTTGATGCTGCATCTAGAGGTTTATCAGTCGCTTTGATTGAGAAGCAGGATTTTTCTGCTGGCACATCAAGCCGTTCAACAAAGCTTATTCATGGTGGACTTCGTTATTTAAAGCAATTAGATGTAGGTGTAGTAGCTGAGGTTGGGCGTGAGCGTGAAATTGTTTATGACAGTGCGGTTCACGTTACAACGCCAGAAAAAATGCTACTGCCATTATATAAGAAGGGCTCACTTAGTCCATTAACAACATCACTGGCATTGAAGGTATATGATCGATTAGCAGGTGTCAAAAAGCATGAACGTAGAACAATGCTGAGTGCTCAGGAAGCAGCAGCACTAGAGCCTTTACTCAATCGAGATGAGCTTGTCGGTGGTGGTTATTACGTTGAATATCGTACGGATGATGCCCGTCTGACAATAGAAGTGCTGAAAAAAGCAGTGGAATACGGGGCACTTTGTCTAAATTATGCGGAAATGACAGAGTTTTTATATCAAAAGAAAAAGCTTGTAGGAGTTCAAGTAAAGGATCATGTGACAGGGAAAATGATCGAAGTGCATGCTGCGCAAATCGTTAATGCTACTGGACCTTGGGTAGATGAGGTCCGCCACAAGGATAAAGTAGCAGACAAAAAGCAATTACGACTCACAAAAGGAGTTCATATTGTCCTTGATCAAAAGGATTTTCCATTAAGACAAGCAGTATATTTTGATATAGTGGACGGACGTATGGCCTTTGCAATTCCACGTGATGGGAAAACCTATGTTGGGACAACAGATACAGTTTACGAGGGAGACCCTGCACATCCTGTCGCAACCAAAGAGGATGTTGATTATTTAATGGATGCTGCAAAAACTGTTTTTCCAACTGCAAATATTTCAAGTGAAACGATTGAATCGTCGTGGGCAGGTGTACGTCCACTTATTTTTGAAAAAGGAAAGGATCCATCTGAAATTTCACGAAAAGATGAAATATGGACAGCTCCAAGTGGACTAATGACAATTGCAGGTGGCAAACTAACAGGCTACCGTCAAATGGCAGAAACGATCGTTGATAAAATTGTGAAAACACATAGATATAAGCACGCAGGTCCATGTATAACACGTGAGTTATCGCTTTCTGGTGCGAAAGGCATCAACGCTCTCAATTTCCCTGACTATACTGCGTATAAAGCAAGAGAAGGCGTTCAATATGGCCTTAATTATGATGAAGCTAAGACACTCGTTCAAAAATATGGCACGAATGTAGATGCGTTATTTAACCAGGTGAAATATTTGCATGAGCATGGAAGTACGATGCCCCTTGCCTTACATGCAATGTTACTTTATGGCATAGAAGCAGAAATGGTGTACACACCAAGTGATTTCTTTATTCGCCGTACAGGCTTATTATACTTCGATATTGATGCGGTAAAACGTTATAAACAGCAGGTCATTCAAGTTATGCAACAACATTTTCACTATACAGAGTCACAAAGAAATACTTATGTCGCTCAACTAGAGCAAGCTATTTTAGATGCAACAAGTTTTGTATAGGAAGGAGTGTAGGTAATGGAGCGCTATATTGAAATGTCAGATGGCCATTTCCTGTTTACTCGAACATTCAAGCCGTCGAATCCATGTATTGGTCATATTCATATTTTACATGGTATGGCGGAGCATAGTGGACGTTATGTGAAATTTGCTCGTACTCTTAATGAAGCTGGCTATGCAGTGACAATGCATGATCATCGAGGACATGGAGAAACGGCCGCCTATAATGGAACTCTAGGTTTTTTTGCTGAACAGAATGGGTTTGACCGTGTAGTAGAGGATGCTCATGAAGTCGTTACGTCATTACATGCACAGTTTGCCGATGTACCTTTGATATTATTTGGTCATAGTATGGGGTCGTTCATTACTAGAAGATATATTCAATTGTATAGCGAGCAAGTGGATAATGCGATTCTTTGTGGAACAGGGAATGTTACAGCATTGCATACGATGGGGAATTTAGTAGCAAAAGCATTGGCCAAGCAATTTGGTAAAGAGACGGAGAGCAAAATATTAAATAAGCTCAGCTTTGGTAGTTTTAATAAGCAGTTCCCAAGTTCGAAGACTGCGTATGATTGGTTATGTTCGGCAGAGGATGAGGTGCAAAAATATATAGATGATCCATATTGTGGCTTTATCCCAACAAATCAATTTTTTGTGGATTTAACAACTGGTTTTAAGTCGTTAAATCGTAAAAAAGAGATAGCGAAAATAAAGAAAGAGTTACCGATATTATTGATAAGTGGTAGCAAGGATCCAGTTGGAGAACAAGGTCAAGGCGTATACTCTGTGGCAGAACAATTTGCAGAAGCGGGCTTACAGGATGTGACGGTCTACTTATTTGAGGATAAGCGTCATGAAATTTTGAACGAAGATAATCAAGAGGCAGTCTATCAAGTTTTATTACGGTGGTTAGAAAAATATGATACAAGATAAAATACAGCGAGCAGAGGTTGTAGCAATCGTAGGACCTACTGCTTCTGGTAAAACGGCACTAAGCATTGAGTTAGCGAAAAAATATAATGGCGAAATCATTAATGGTGACTCCATGCAGATTTATAAAGATTTAGATATTGGTACAGCGAAAATTACTGAAGAAGAGATGGAAGGTGTGCCACATCATTTAATTAGCTTCAAAGAGCCAACGGAACCTTTCTCAGTAGCTGACTATCAAAAATTAGTGCGTGCTAAAATTGCGGAAATTCAAGCACGCGGCAAGCTACCGATTATTGTAGGGGGCTCAGGCTTATATGTACAGGCAGTGCTCTATGATTTTCAATTTACTGAGGAGCAGGTAGATGAAGTAGCAAGAAAAGCCTATTATGAAGAACTGGAGAAATTAGGTCCAGAGGCTATGCATGCTAAACTTAAAAACCTTGATCCACAAACAGCAGAGACCATTCATCCAAATAATACTCGCCGTGTCATACGTGCGTTAGAAATGATTGAACTAAGTGGCGTTTCAAAGGCAGCAGAAGCACATAATCGTGGAGAAGTTCCACTTTATAATCATGTGATTATAGGGCTTGGGCAAAATATGTCACGTGAAGAGCTCTATGATCGTATTAACCTTCGCGTTGATATAATGATGGAAAAGGGGCTTTTGGAAGAAGTAAAGGGTTTATGGCATCAAAATATTCGAGATGTGCAGTCAATCCAAGCGATCGGCTACAAGGAATTATATGATTACCTAGATGGAAAATGTTCTTTAGAAGAAGCCATTGACAGTTTGAAACAAAATTCTCGCCGCTATGCGAAAAGACAACTAACATATTTCCGCAATAAAATGGATGTTTACTTTCTTAAAAATGAAGAACAACTTTAGTTGATTGATCTCGCCTTATCGTAGATATTGTTTTTATACTTTTGATAAATTTCTAAAAATTACTAATTGATAAATTGGTAGAACGTGCTAATATAGGAATGAAGAGGTAGGAAGAGAGCAAGGGGAGGCATATTTGATGAAATCAATTAACTTGCAAGATACATTCTTGAACCATCTACGTAAAAATAGTGTTTTTGTTACTGTGTTTCTGTTAAACGGATTCCAGTTAAAAGGGACTGTGAAATCCTATGATAATTTTACAGTGTTATTAGTAGATGTTGAAAGTAAACAGCATCTTATTTACAAACACGCTATTTCTACATTTGTTCCAGCAAAGCAAGTCGATTTTTTAGAGACAGAAGAATAGAAACATTAGAGTAAAACAGTTAGTGTTCATGACACTAGCTGTTTTTTTGCCTTCAGGCTATAATGTAAAAGGAAATCGATATATTGGAGGACTACACAGATGAAAACTATGGAGACAACAGAAATATTAGAACTATTAGATGCGAACGAAGATTTATTCATTATCGATGTTCGTGAAGATGATGAGGTAGCACAAGGCATGATTCCAGGTGCTCAGCATATTGCTCTTGGGACAATCCCTGATCGCATAAACGAATTAGATGCTTCTAAGCCATACATTATCGTTTGTAAGGCTGGCGCTCGTTCAGCAAATGCTTGCTCATACTTAGAAGCTCAAGGATTTAACGTGACAAACCTTGAAGGCGGCATGCTTGCGTATGATGGAGAGTTAGAATTTAAATAATGACATACTTTAAAGAGAAAGAGCCTATTAATATTTGCTCTTTCTTTTTTCTTGTTCTTATTTTTTTAGTAAGTTCATGATGAGGCTAAAAATTTTTTCGAAATTATTGTATGGATATCCTTTTTTTGCTCACGAATCTTTAGGTTATAACTGGCAAAGTTTAAACTGGTATATCTAATACCTACGTCCATGATGCTTCATTATTATCTCTTACACCTAATGATCCTTATATCGATAGACCACTCGCCCAAATCCCATTTAAACCAACTTCCTCTACAACTTTTGCGGAAAGACCGTTATGGGTATCCATTAAAAATTCAAGTGTGTCTGAATATATTTTTTTATAAAAAAATTTCGTTGTTTTTCTGATATCTTCCATCTTCTAACTCGACATTATCATATGACTAAAAGTAAATATTAGCAGGGCAGGTATATTAGAAACTAATGATGTTGAAATCAAAAAATGGATGTATTGAGAACAATCATAATGCTACTTTTCTAGTGTAGTAAATTTAATTATGGGACTCAAAAAGAAAAATATGAGATATCGCGTTACCAAGACTCACCCACCTATGCAAGATAAATCTATTTACATACAATACAGTAACCTCCATAAGTGGAGAGGACTACACTATCAATACAAAAGAAATAAAAATATCTAACTAAATGAGGTGAGTTTATTGAAAAACGGACTTGGAAAATGGGAACAATGCTTACTTTTAAAACAAAATCCTTTAACAACTAACTGCATGCCAGAATCAACACTGTACAGTCTAGAAAACCTAATCTATTTATTAAATAAGTATGAGTATATTTATGTGAAACATAATACCACTGGACAAGGAAGAGCAATGTATAAAGTCTACAAAAGAAAAGATGGACACTATTGTTTTAACGGATTTACCATGCAAGGTGAAGAAATAAGTAAATGTGTAGCAGCAATTGAGGATTTCCACCAAGTTCTACATCCATATGAGAAACACGGTAGATTAAGCGGAATTTATATTATACAAGAGGGGGTCAAAAGTCTAACCCCTGATGGGAATTCAATATCTATTCGTGTTCATGTTCAAAATCTAAAGGGAAAATGGGTAATTGGTGGGATTTACGGAAGGGTGGCAACTGAGGATCATGGGATTGTCAATTCAAATCGGGGTTCTAAAGCAATATCGATTGAGGAATTATTATCAGGTTATTTGATGATGGATAATACAAAGAAAGATCAAACAATAGATTCTCTAAAAGAGGATTCAATTTTAGCAGCTGAAGTAATAGCATCCCACTTTCCTTGTAGAGAATATGGCATTGATTTTGGAATAAATCTTGAAGGAAAACCTATATTATTTGAAGTAAATACAACGCCAAGCATACGTAGTTTTGCCAAAGTTGATAGGGCGATCTGGAAGAATATTGTTGAGATTAGGAAAATGCAAAATGAAGGCTAAGTTTGAAATGTAGTTATTTTTCATGTTAGTCATCAGCATATTTTTATTCACTAGACATACATCAAAAAATTACTTTCCCTACTATATTTATAGGAAAGAAGAAACTTAATTGCATCCGTTACTTGTGAACGATTAGGAATTTACCTAGAAAAAATGGATTATGGTTGAGTAGGCGCGTTATGAATCAATTTGCTATTAGAGAAGATTCAGCATGGGCTCAAATTGCCAGCCCTCAGGAACCTGAATTCGCGTACGTTAGATTTATTTGGTTATTCGAAGTGTTAAAAGATTCCTTTGCTGGCATTCACTCTTTTGGAGCGAATGCCAGCAAAGGAATCCTTGGAACAATTTTTCATTTAATCAAATATATTGACACAAAAAACACTTTATCGTAAATTTAAAATAATTGCATAAAAGCATTAGGTGCCCATTGCGGGAGAATAGGGAATAAAGTGAAATGCTTTAGCGGTCCCACCACTGTAAAAGAGAGTTTCATAGAGAATGCCACTAGCATAGTCTGGGAAGGTTCTATGAAATGTTGAAATTGAGCCAGGAGACCTGCCTAACTGCTTCGTATTATATAGACGATGGAAAAGTCTGTAGTTTATTTGTTATGAAATAAACTACAGGCTTTTTATTTTTTCTCTAAATCATTCTTCGAGTAACAAGGGCAAAAAAGAAAGGGGAAATTTTCATGCAATTATTACAACAGACGATTCAAAACATTCAAAGTACTGACCACAAAATGATGGAGAAGGCAAGAGAACGCATAGATGCACTTTGCAAGCCTCCTGGAAGTTTGGGAAGACTAGAAACCCTTGCTGTGCAACTATCTGGGATTACAAGAGAACTATTTCCTGCGATTGATAATAAAGCGATTATTGTATGTGCCGCAGATCATGGTGTTTGTGATGAAGGGGTGACATCTAATCCACAAAATGTGACGGTCTTTCAAACATTAAATTTTCCTAGAGGTGGAACTGGTGTCTGTGCTATCGCAAGAATCACAGATGCTAAAATTGTCACAGTAGACGTTGGCGTAAAAGAAGATATTCCGCATGATGCTGGTGTTATCCTAAAAAAAATTAAATATGGAACGGACAATATGGCAAAAGGTCCTGCCATGTCAAGGGAAGAAGCCATTCAATCTATTGAAGTCGGAATTGAAGTAGCTACGGAAGAAATAGCAAAAGGGGCGAATGTACTCGGGACAGGTGAAATGGGGATTGGAAATACAACACCGAGTGCTGCAATATTATCGGTTCTTCGTGCGTGTCATCCGATTGAAGTGACAGGGGTCGGTGCAGGTGTTGGGCCAGGTGGAATCGACCATAAAATAGAAGTTATTCATAATGCTATTACATTAAACAAACCAAATCGTGATGATGCTATTGACATTCTTGCAAAAGTTGGTGGTTTAGAAATAGGTGCTATGGCTGGAGTTGTACTCGCTGCAGCTGCAAATCGCAAGCCTATTGTGATTGATGGCTTCATTTCTACTATTGCTGCACTTATTGCATACGAACTCGAACCAAAAGTAAAAGACTATATCATTCCTTCTCATGCTTCCGAAGAACCAGGTGCTAAAATTGCTGCTGAAATGCTCGGAGTTGAACCGATGTTGCAGATGAATATGCGATTGGGCGAAGGCTCTGGTGCAGCTTTAGCGTTTCCTATTTTGGACGCAGCATGTTCCATGATGAAAAACATGACAACATTAGAGGAAGCTATGCTGCTGTTAGAAAAGTAATTAAATATTATGAGATTCTAAAAACAAGTTCTTATGAAAGTAGTTACTCAGCAAGTACAAAGTTTACTTAGGGTAACATACTATTTCTATTAGGATATATTGTTTCTAGGCGCTGCTACACATAAACAAAAGTTATAGTTAAAGGATTTAAAATCTGCTATTGATAAAAAATAAGAGGCTGGGACAAAAAGAAAAAATGTTAGACCGATTGCAATTGGTCTAACATTTTTTTGATTTAGGAAGGAACACTCTACTCATTGAAGCGGAAAAGTTATTATCTGCTTTCGTTATTTTTCAAAATAATCGAGTTCTGTCCCAGCCTCTTGTTGTTATACGGTGATGTAAGGAAACTTAGCTATGCCCGCTGCAACTTCCGCAACGGTAAACGCCATTTCTTCATATATGAAAGAACTCTTAGTGCTGTAATTACACCAAACAATATATATAAATAGATATCCCCTGAAAATAATTCAAGCCCGATGATAAGTCCAGCTAGTGCTGCCCACACACCATAGACTTCATCACGGAGAATTAATGGTTGTCGTCTAGCTAATAAATCTCGAACAATTCCACCGCCTGACCCTGTCAAGACAGCAGCTACAATAACCGCACTAATGGGCATGTCGAGCTTCACGGCATAGAGGGCACCCTGAATTGCAAATGCCGATAAACCAATAGCATCAGTGAAATTGCCCCAGCGATGCCAATGTTGAATGAGTCGATGTGGAAATAAGAAAAAAATTGTAATGGCTGCAACGGCAATTTGGAACATCATATCCTGCCCCCACAGCGTTGTTACAGGCAAACCTATGAGCAAATTTCGTATAGCTCCTCCGCCAAAAGCGGTTACAATCCCGAGTATATATACACCGAATAAATCGTATTCTTCCTCCATTGCAATGATTGCCCCGGAAATAGCGAAGGCAATTGTTCCAATAATACTAAAAACCTCCCAAGCCAACCCTTTCACTCCTTATATGAATAAATCTTTTCGATTAGTTGCAAACCCTTTTTGTAGCGTAGAAGTGTTTGCTAAGAAAAGTATCAACTTATGCTTTGGAATTATCAGATATTAAATATCCTATTATAGTAGGACATAATAGATGAAGTCCGCAATTTAGATTAGCGCAAAATGCAATTAGAAACAATAGCAAGTTTTGCAGGCAAGCTCACAAATTGTTAAGATAAGATTTGAACAAATGTGAAATGGAGAAGAATATAATGACTTTTACAACTAATTTAATGGAAGAAACACTAGCATTAGCAGCTAAAATAGAAGAAAAGGTGCGCCTGTTTCATGCAAAAGTAGAAGACATGGCGTTCTTCAATCAACAAAAAGTGCTTGCTGCGTTCCGAAAGCATCAAGTAAGTGACTATCATCTGCATCCTTCTAATGGTTATGGCTATGATGATGAGGGGCGTGATAATCTAGAGCGTGTTTATGCAGAGGTCTTTGGAGCGGAGGCTGCCATTGTACGTCCGCAAATTATTTCTGGTACACATGCAATCACACTTAGCTTATTCGGAGTGCTACGTCCTGGTGATGAATTACTTTATATTTCGGGTCAGCCGTATGATACATTGCAATCAATAGTCGATGGTGGAGACAAGGATACTGGCTCGTTAAAAGATTATAAAATCGGTTATAGCCATGTGGATTTAATCAATAATCAAGAGATCGATTGGGAAGGTGTTGCAGCTGCCATTACGCCAAACACAAAAATGATTGCTATCCAACGTTCGAAGGGTTATGCAACACGACCATCCTTTACCGTTTCACAAATTGCAGAAATGTGTGCGAAAATTCGTGAATTAGCACCAAATGCCGTTATTTTCGTTGATAATTGCTACGGTGAATTTGTGGAGGCACAGGAACCAACGGAGGTTGGGGCTGATTTAATGGCAGGCTCGTTGATTAAAAATCCTGGTGGAGGCCTAGCGAAAATAGGAGGCTATATTGCTGGTCGTGCAGATTTGGTAGAAAAATGTGCTTATCGTATGACATCACCAGGTATTGGAGCTGAAGCTGGTGCAACATTAAATACACTTGGTGATTTCTATCAAGGCTTTTTCTTAGCACCACATGTTGTTTCGCAAGCATTAAAAGGTGCGATTTTTACAGCTGCGATGCTGGAAGAAATCGGCATGGATACATCGCCAAGCTATGCTGCTGATCGTACGGATTTGATTCAATCTGTTTCATTCCAAACAGCGGAACAGATGATAGCCTTTTGTCGAGAAATTCAAGCGAACTCGCCGATTAATGCGCATTATGCACCAGAGCCAGCCTATATGCCTGGCTATGAGGATGATGTCATAATGGCAGCAGGAACATTTGTTCAAGGTTCCAGTATTGAGCTTACAGCAGATGGTCCTATTCGCCCGCCATTTACAGCATTTATTCAAGGTGGATTAACGTACGAGCATGTGAAATTTGCTATTTGTAGTGCTGTACAAAAAATCCAAAAATAGGAGATGGAAAAACTATTCAATACTTTCGTTTTGAATAGTTTTTTACAATTTTTCGTCAATTCGAAAAAAAATTTTAATTCATGTCAGGAAACCTTACATGACTAGTTGACAGTGTAAAATTTTCGTTATATGATTAGCGGGTATTGGAGGGACTTAAATGAGTCGTGAAATTAGACGAACTATGCCGTTATTATCCATGAATATTGTGATGCAATTGACCGAGCTTTCGGCACGTCAAATTCGTTATTATGAAGAACACCATTTAATTGAGCCGCACCGAACAGAAGGCAACCGTCGAATGTTTTCATTAAATGACGTCGACATACTGCTTGAAATTAAAGATTACTTAGAACAGGGTATGAATATGGCGAAGATTAAAAAACTATTCGCTAAAAAGAATGACGCTGTTGCAACAGAAGAACCAAATTTAAGTGATTCAGAATTACGTCGCATTATGCGTGAAGAAATGCGTCAAGCACAGCGCATGCAAAAATCTTCCATCAGACAAGGGGATTTATCTCGATTCTATTAATTAAAGTAAACGTACGCCTATGGTGAACAGTTTAGATGATTTTAATAGGGTAGGGTAATAATAAAAGCTAGACAATTTATAGGAGTGTGGAAAACTGTGGGTAAATACACAAAAGAGGACATTAAACGCCTTATCGAGGAAAAAAACGTAAACTTTATTCGATTACAATTTACGGATATTCTTGGCACAATTAAAAACGTTGAGATTCCTGTAAGCCAATTAGACAAAGCGCTAGAAAATAAAATGATGTTTGATGGCTCATCCATTGAAGGCTTCGTTCGTATCGAAGAATCGGACATGTATTTACATCCTGATTTAGATTCTTTCGTAGTGTTCCCTTGGACTTCTGAAAAAGGGAAAGTAGCACGTTTCATCTGTGATGTATACACTGCTAAAGGCGAGCCGTTTGCTGGTGACCCACGTAACAACTTAAAACGTATCCTTAAAAAAATGGAAGAGTTGGGCTTCTCAAGCTTCAATTTAGGGCCTGAGCCAGAATTCTTCTTATTCAAATTAGATGCAAAAGGTGAACCAACATTAGAAGTAAACGACCATGGTGGTTACTTCGACTTAGCACCTACAGATCTTGGCGAAAACTGCCGTCGTGATATCGTATTAGAGCTAGAAGAAATGGGCTTTGAAATCGAAGCATCTCACCATGAGGTAGCTCCTGGACAACATGAAATCGACTTTAAATATGCAGATGCAATCACAGCTTGTGATAACATCCAAACGTTCAAATTAGTTGTAAAAACAATTGCACGTAAACATGGCTTACATGCTACATTCATGCCGAAACCATTATTCGGTGAAGCTGGCTCTGGTATGCACTTCAATGTTTCATTATTTAAAGGTAAAGAGAATTCATTCTACGATGAATCGACTGAACTAGGTCTTTCTGAAACAGCAATGCAATTCATGGCGGGTGTCCTTACTCACGTTCAAGGTTTCACAGCTGTAACAAACCCAACAGTTAACTCTTATAAACGTCTTGTACCTGGTTACGAAGCACCATGTTATGTAGCATGGTCAGCTCAAAACCGTTCACCACTTATCCGTATTCCATCAGCACGTGGTCTTTCAACTCGTGTAGAAGTACGTTCTGTGGATCCATCTGCAAATCCATATTTAGCAATGGCTGTTATTTTAGAAGCTGGTCTTGAAGGCATTCGTCAACAATTAACACCACCAGCTGCGATTAATCGTAACATCTATGTAATGACTGAAGAAGAGCGTAAAGCGAACGGTATTGAAAACTTACCACCAGCACTTGACGATGCTTTAGCATTACTAGCTAAAGATAAAGTAGCGCAAGAAGCTTTAGGGGAGCATATTTATGCAAACTTTAAAGAAGCAAAAGAAATCGAGTTCGATATGTACCGTACAACAGTACATCAATGGGAACGCGATCAATATTTAAAAATGTACTAATATATTAACCGAGTACCTAGTCAAGGTACTCGGTTTTTCTTTTGGAATTAATTGATAGTAAATACTCTAACAAGAACTGATAGGCGCTAGACATTTTCAATCAAAATAAAGAAGCGATGAGGCGTATTATAACCTCATCGCATATGCCATTAATAGCCCATATATTTTTGATGGTGATGATGATGATGGTGTGGCATGTGATGATGATGGTGCATATGGCAAGGATCAGGTCGCATATCGCAAAGTGTATGATTTTCGCAACATTCATTCACTACACATTCTGTGAAAGGGAAGTAATATTGATGATCAATCATATGTTTGTTAACTGTTGTAATATGTGCTGGTTGTACATGTGGCACGACCGTATGGATGTAATTGGTACGAATATATTCTTCTGGTGGCAAAAAATGTGGTGGGTCAAATTGAGTTGGGCATGCTTGTGGTGGACAACAATGTGGACCTTTTGCATGGTGATGCATACGTTTAAACATGTTATAACCTCCTGTTTTGATAAGTTGTGGTTCATACTTAAGATATGAGATGAAAGACAATGTGGTCTATTTGTATGCCTATTAAGAGCTGGTTAAATCTCTTAGGCAATCAAAATAGGTATGATTATTGAAAAATTTCATCAAATGTTAATAATGTAAACTACTATCGACAACCGAAGTGATGAAATGCATGTCGAAATTTAAAGTATTTATGACCTTTTCAATGATTTTTTTATGTTAGATGTGCTTTATTAATAGTTTGAAAGTGCCAGTATGTAAGGAAGATCCGTCCTTTGAACAAGGTTGGATACATAAATGTTATACATATAATTTAGGCAACATTTTAGCTATTGTAAAATTGAGCTTTGTTGAAAGGTACTGATACAAAGAAGAAGTGCTGGATGATATCAGATGAGAATTATAACAATAACTAATATTTTACATTGAATAAAAATTCATTTTGTTGTAGAATTAACCGGATGTGTTGTTGGGTTTACGATATTTTTGTAGCTCATAAATGTAAATTATGAATAATGTTGGGATTGTTAAAATTTTGCATTGCAGGTGTTAATTATAAAAAAGTAGTGTTTAGGCGTTCCTTTATTACTTTTTAGAGGAATGCTTTTTTTATTTTATCCCTCATTAACCGCTCGTAAATGCCCAATTGGCGAATAATAATCAGCGAGGATAAAGAAATTTCCACTGATTAAAGTTTCGCTTTATACAGATATACTTCTTGGCGGTTGAACAGTATATAACTAACAAGCCTGATGTATACAACTTTGATAAAACTAGAGAAATGAGGCTTTTAATTATGAAAAAATATCCTACTTCTTCCTACTTTTACTTCATAATCCCCTCTCTTATTGGTGTCCTATTATTCATGACACCAGTCTTAACAGATGAGGGATGGAAAGTTCCGATTGCTATTTTAGCAAATATATTAGCGGGTGTTGTTGCGCCTGTTATTAGTTATTTTACTATCATTATGTTTGCGATTTCGGCAATTGGTTCACTTATTGCCAAATTCATTCCTCGCGACAATACAAAGAAGCCTAGTATTTTAGATACATTATTTTATGTCAATTGGTTTTGGACAATAATACGAATGATCGGTTTAATATTTGCTTCAATGGTTGTGTTTGATTTTGGACCATCAGCGATTAACAATGAAAATACTGGTGGGTTATTAATGAACCCTGATGGTGGTTTGGTAACGTTTTTATTTACAATTTTCTTATTTGCGGGTCTACTATTACCATTTTTAACAAACTTCGGCTTACTTGAATTTTTCGGAACAATGATGGTAAAAATTATGCGTCCTCTCTTTAAAAGTCCTGGTCGTTCATCAGTTGACGCACTTACATCGTGGGTTGGTGATGGAACAATTGGTGTTCTGATGACGAGTAAGCAATATGAAATGGGGAACTACACGAAAAAAGAGGCTGCCATTATTGCAACAAGCTTCTCTGTAGTATCCATCACGTTCTGTATCGTCGTATTGGATACAGTGCACTTGTCACGCTATTTTATTCCATATTATATAACTGTTGTACTTTGCGGTCTTGTGTTAGCGATCATTATGCCGCGAATTTATCCACTTGCTAACAAGGAAGATACTTATATTGATGGTACTCCAGTAGATTTATCACGTGAGGAATTACCGAAAGGTTATAATTCGATGTCACATGGATTAGAAAATGCTTTAGCAGTCGCACATGCAAATCGTGATCCTCTTCAATTTATTAAAGATGGGTCTAGAAATGTTTTGGATTTATGGATTGGTGTAGCGCCCGTTGTTATGGCATTTGGTACCATTGCTTTAATGCTTGCTGAATTCACTAGTATTTTTACCGTTTTAGGGAAGCCGTTTGAACCGATTTTAACAGTGCTTGGTTTACCTGAAGCAGCTGAGGCGGCACAAACAATGGTTGTCGGCTTTGCTGATATGTTCTTACCTTCGATTTTAGGAGAAGGCATCGAAGCTGAAACTACACGATTTGTCATTGCTGTCGTTTCTGTTACACAGCTTATCTATATGTCAGAAGTCGGTGGACTAATTTTAGGTACGAAAATCCCGCTGAAGTTTTTTGATTTAGTTGTTATTTTCTTATTACGTACGATTATTTCACTACCAATCGCAGCATTAGTTGCACATTTACTTTTCTAATCTAAAAAGCAATTGTTCGCATTTAATGAGTGCGAATAATTGCTTTTTCTTTATTTAAATCCGCGTGACAGAGAGAATACTTCGCGTCAGAGGAGAATATCCGCGTACTAGAGGTAATTCTTTGCATATAGACTTCCGGTGTGAAAAAATATCTATTTCACCACGCTTTAAAACAAGTTGGATCTAGTCATGATAAAAAAGAATAAATAACTGTGAACATAATACAACTTGCCGCATAAATTCATTGAGTTGGGAAAAACTACACCTAAAGTGATACTGAGGTGATAAAATGGACAGAATTTTTTCTCTCTGCTTAAGTTCCTTTTATTTGTTATTTTCTCAACCAAATAATGCCTATCTAAATGATTCGTTCAGTCCTTATGAAGAAATTTATCCTGAAATAGGCTATAAAACGGTTGAAGCAGCTGCCTCCGATTTTGAGCGGCACTTTCATCAAGAACTAAAGCTACCACTTCGAATACCTCCTATTAGTTTTACACATCATTTTGGTCGATTTAGTAATCTTGATGGTGAGAGGAATGATTTTTTTGAAGTTACATTTATTAATAATCGACTTCCAGAGCATCATTATAAAATAACTGTTCGACCTAATCATTTTAAGTTACCGTCTAAAAAGGAATATATAGTAAAGACATTCGAATTGAAAAACGGAACGACTTCAATTTATATGGAAATATCAGGTTTCAATGTACTCGCTTTTGAAAGAGAAGATTGGCAATATATGCTGTGGATTGATAAAAGGGTTTCAGAAAAGGTGACACCTGAAGTGTTAGTCGATATCGCCAATTCCATTGACTATACAAATTAAGATGATAAACGTGGTTAATTCGGCTGAAAATGCCAAGACCTTTAAATGGGGCTTGGCATCACTTTCTTTTTGAAAGTATTTCGAATATCCTCAAGTTGAATTATGCGGGAGTTACAGAAACATTTCGGATTATGATTGAGTAAGGTAGACATATTTGATAATAGTTCAAACAAAGAAGTAGATAACTCGAAAATGATCATAACAATCGGAATTAAGCAAAGTACCCCCTATAAAACTGTAACCACCGATAGTTGCTAAACGATAAAAGACAACATGCAACAAAAGGCTGAAGAGTAGGAAAAAGAGCAGTAAAACAATATAACTTGAAAGTGTTTTTGTCAATGCATTGGATATGAAAAAAATTAGTTGACGGATTGCATTCATTAAGTTAAGATAACTAGCGAATATAAAAGAGGTTCATAGCGCATACCCTCTATAAAAAACTATGGATGACGTCATTTACGCCATATCCCAAAAATGCGGATATGGCGATTTTTTTTTATTAGGTTTCACGCATAATGGACTTCTCACAACTTGAGGAGGCATTTTTATGGCAGGAAGAACAGATGAACAAGGATTACAGGATTTAACACTACTTGGTAACCAAAACACAAAGTATTTATTTGAGTACTCACCGGAAGTACTTGAGGCAGTCGATAATTTGCATACGGAAAACGATTTTTTTGTAAAATTTAATTGTCCAGAATTTACAAGTCTTTGTCCAATGACAGGGCAGCCTGACTTTGCAACAATGTATATTTCTTTTATTCCAGATAAAAAGCTAGTAGAGAGTAAGTCACTAAAGCTTTATTTATTTAGCTTCCGTAATCACGGAGACTTTCATGAGGACTGTGTCAATATCATCATGAATGATCTAGTTAAGCTGATCGAGCCACGTTATATTGAGGTATGGGGCAAGTTTACACCGCGCGGTGGCTTGTCTATTGATCCTTGGTGCAACTATGGTCGCCCAGGTACAAAATATGAAAAAATGGCGGAACATCGTTTGATGAACCACGATTTGTATCCTGAAAAGGTGGATAATCGTTAATGCTGTATTATTTAAATGGGTTGTTTGTTGGCTTTTTAATTTTGGCAAATGTTTTAGCTGTTAAAGTGTTTAGTATAGGCGAATGGATGATACTTCCGGCGGCAGCAATACTTATTATTTTCACGTATCCTCTTATAGATGTAATTTGCGAGGTGTACGGTAGGGAAGCGGGCAGTCGCACGGTAAGAACGGGGCTTATGGCACAAGTGTTTGCGGCATGCTTTATTGCTATTGCCATTGAGCTACCACCGGCACAAGCCTTTGCTCATCAAAAGGAGTTTGAGATAATTCTTGGTGGTAGTATGCGTGTCATTATTGCAAGCCTTGTCGCGTATACGGTTAGTGTAAATTTGGATGTCATGATATTTAGTAAATTTAAGGAAAAGCATGGCAACGGTAAGCTTTGGCTTCGAAACAATGCGTCTACGATGGTAAGTCAGCTCATCGATACGGCACTATTTATTACGATAGCCTTTTATGGTGTAATGCCATTTAAAGTATTATTGACATTGTTTATAACACAGTATCTTTTTAAATTTTTAGCGTCGATTGTAGCAACGCCACTTGTTTACGGGCTAGTTTATGTTGCACGGAAATTTGACAAGCGTAAAAGCATAGAGCCATCTCATTACTGAGATGGCTTTTTAATGTGTGCCTTGCCAATTAGATAAGCACTATAAGGTAAAAATGAAATGATTTTGATAATCAACATACAGACAATTACGCTCGATAGAAATAGCGAGATGACTTGAAGAGAGGTAGTAGGTATTTGTGCTGTATACGGGACTAAAAATTCTTGAACAAGCCAATGAATCAAAAATATACCAAATGAATATTGACTTACTAAATTAATGATTTTTAGCTTCGGCGCAATTTGACCAAATGCTAAAATGCATAAAGTTATTGAAATAATAAGCAACATCATATCTAATCGTCTAGATGTGATTTCAGTGGCTCCCAAATAATAGTTGATCGCCAGTATAGATGTTGAAAGAACAACGAAAACTAGCGTATGAAATTTGTACTTACTAATATTTGAAGCAACCCATCGATAATGCGTACCAATTAAATAAGCAATTGCGAAATAAGGAAGCCAACCAATAAATAGTAAACGAACAAGATTGTCGTTTACTATAAAGAATTCACCATTCAGCTTTGCGAGCGTCATATATAAAATACCAAGTGCCAACATAATTGGTGTTAGCCATATGCTTGATAGCTGATATTTTTTTATGATAAAGAACAGAATGTATAATTGAAAGATTGTCATGACAAACCAACCCGAGAAATTTCCTAAGACAATATGGCGATACAGTGCATTCCAAAAGCTTTCATCATAATGAAGCGTTGCATATACTGCATACAAAATACTAGCTGCAACAAATGGAATATAAACAAATTGAAAACGTCGCCATAAAAAGTTAGGAGGTAGTTCGACTGGATAGCGCTTTGCTAAAATAATAATAGATAATAGAATAAATGTTGGCGTCGCGAAACATAATAATAATCTGAAAAATTGATAGTACGGATTTTCGATGGTTCCGTTAATAATTTCTGTATTAGTTGTAGCATGTAATAATACAATAGATAAGCAGGCAATTGCCCTTAAAACATTCCACTCATACACCATTTCGATCACCCACTATATGCAAATTTGAAGGCAGCGCTAAGCAAGATGCATCCTAACTATTTATATGAACGTAGCATCTATGATAAAACATCAGGTGTGTTGATTAGGAAAATATATATTGATCGATGAAAGGTTATTTATTGTTGATATTTTACTAATGTATGACAATTTTTAACTGATTGTAGCGCGCAGTGAAATTAGTGTTCTCGAATATATTTGAATGGATAAAAATGTTTAATCAACATACCTGATAAAACATATAAAAATGGAACCTATAGCAAAATTTCAAGAAAGTTATCAATCAGTACAACTGCAGAGGGTGTTGTGTGGAAGCTGGTCAAGGTCATTATAAGTTCCACGAAGTAACCACAGAATAAATATGGTAAATGCATGGATTACTTATTTGAAGTGGAGAGTGGAATTTGTAGAATATTGTTTCAATTTCTTGTCTCTCGAATTATTATTAAGCATGGGGAGATGAAGTGATTTTCGTCAGAATATATAGTAAATTATAGCGGAGGGTTCAAATGACACCAGAACAAATTGCGAAGAAATTTTTTGAAGAAGTACGTTCAGGGAATAATCCTGATTACGCAACAGAGTTAATGGCAGACCAAGTATTGGCACACCAAGTTATTTCTGAAGAGGAGTTAACGGTTTTAAGAACTCCCCAAGATTATGCTGACCATGTAAAAGAAATGGTAGAAGCATATGGCGATTTTTCATTAGAAATCCAAGAGTTCATGGTACAAGAAAATAAAGTATATGTACGATGGAAACAAGTTGGTACACATGTTGGAGAAGTTGATGGATATCAGCCAACAAGTCTTCCTGTTATTGAAATAGCAAGCGCAGTTTATAGAATTGAAGATGAAAAGATAGCAGAATATTGGATTCAAATTGATCGGGCTGGTATTGAAAAACAACTCAACCGTAATAAAATTAATTAACATCCTTCGGGGTGTTTTTTTTTGCCCTAAAA
>Ga0213822_1000302_pt1 | contig 42318 bp, 52 predicted proteins | sample MC6MC0908MG_FD_179872 | JGI IMG/M metagenome (GOLD analysis project Ga0213822, IMG submission 179872) | Enriched soil aggregate microbial communities from Iowa State University, Ames, United States - MC6-MC0908-MG | ecosystem: Environmental > Terrestrial > Soil > Unclassified | place: USA: Iowa... | reverse complement strand
GGTGACCATTTCGGTGTAGAGCAAGGTTTGCCTGGAGAGCAGGCGCAGGAAGAAGCGGCAGTGGCGGTCTGTCCAGTCCATCATAGGTGCAACGCTGAAGCGGCGTGACGGCTCAGGGCGCGTGGTTTCTGGCTTGTAGCCTGATTTAGCGGTCATTTCGTTCAACGTGTTTTGTACCAATTTTCGGGGTTTTGGGGCGTTTTTACCAAGCGCTTGGTACAATGTACCAACCGACAGACGACGTGTACCAATCTCAGATGGCAACGATCAGAACGCGTAAAAAGGCCGATGGCAGCAGCAGCTACCTCGTCCAGATCCGCATTAATCGCGACAAGGTGACAGTCTACCAAGAGAGCCAAACGTTCGCCCGCAAACAGGCTGCAGTGGCCTGGGCGAAGCGACGGGAAACCGAGCTGTCTGAGCCTGGTGCTATCGAGCGCGCCAACCGGGTAGGGCACACGGTCAAGCAGATGATCGACCGTTACCTGGTCGAGGCAGAGAAAGCCCGGCCTCTGGGCGAGACCAAGCGACGCACGTTGAACGCCATCAAGAACAGCTACCTGGGTGAGATGGTCGACTCCGACATCAGCCAGCAGGTGCTGGTGGACTATGCCCTGTGGCGAATGAGCCCCGCAGGCGGTGGCATCAAACCGCAGACAGCCGGCAATGATCTGGCTCACCTGGGTTCAGTGTTGTCGCTTGCTAGGGCAGCGTGGGAGTACGAGATCAACCCCCAAACTATGCCCGACGCACGCCTTGTCCTGAAGCGCCTCGGCTACAACATGAAAAGCCGGGAGCGGGATCGCAGGCCAACGCTCGAAGAGCTCGACAAGGTGCTTGAGCACTTTTTCGAGATGCTTGCACGGCGTCCGACTGTCATTCACATGCCCAAGGTCGTGGCGTTTGCCATCTTCTCCACGCGCCGTATGGACGAGATTGCGCGCATCTTGTGGGAAGATCTGGATGAGCACCGCCAAGCGGTGAAAGTACGGGACATGAAGAACCCTGGGCAGAAGATTGGCAACGATGTGTGGTGCCATCTGCCTGATGAGGCGTGGGCGATTGTGCAAAGCATGCCGCGTCAGTGCGCTAAGATCTTCCCCTACAACACCGATTCAATCGGCACGGCCTGGTCCAGGGCATGCAAGATGGTTGGCGTGGAGGACCTGCATTTTCATGATCTGCGCCACGAAGGTGTGAGCAGATTGTTTGAAATGGATTGGGATATCCCGCGCGTATCAAGTGTTTCCGGTCATCGTGACTGGAACTCGCTGCGGCGTTACACCCATCTGAGGGGGCGTGGCGATCGATATACGGAGTGGAGTTGGCTAGAACGGATTATCGAGGCGTCAGTCACCCTAGGCGCCCGAGTTGAGTAGTTGGTTGAGGACGGAGAATTGAGCGTCACATGCACATGCACTTGTCTTGACGATTCGATTGCGCCGGACCTGATTAGTCCAATGGACGGTTTGATCGGCCCGAAGTGGCCATGATCTACTCTGCGTCTAACACCCCTTTGGGTCGATCCGACTGGCAGGGTGGCCGCTTTCGACCCTTGGCGGACGGTCCCGGGAGACTGTTTCCGCCAGAAGTAGCCCTTTAAGGTACTCCAAGAAAGTTGGAGAGAATTTCCCCATCGCTTGGCAGTCCTTCCAGTAATTCCGGCACGAAAGCTGTCCCCTTGCCTAGCTCCCTGCTTGAAAGTTAATGTACAATCCTGCTAGGTGCTGGCACAGGTGCTTGTCAGGTCGGTGCATAATTTCGATTTCATTAAATGTAGCACTGTCTAGAGTTGTTCTGATTTTAAATCAGAGGGTATTGCGCCTCTTGGTGCCTATTTATCATTATGTGTCGTGGTCGGAGAGGTCTATTATGGAGTGGGTGTTGGCGAATAAAGAGTGGCTATTTAGTGGGGTTGCCGTTGCCGTGCCGCTAGCATTAATTGGTTGGTTGGTTGCCAGTAGAAGTAATAAGCAGACCCAGAAAGGTGGCGATAACTCAACAAATATTCAGATTGGTGGTAGCTTTAAAATAGGTGGTAACAAGAATGATAAGTAGCCAGAGTCAAAAGGGTGGAGACAGCTCCACTAATATTCAGGCTCAGCAAATGGTGGTGCATGTTGGGATTGATGAAAAGCGTGCAAGAGAAATTTATCAAGAAATGAATTTGCAATTGAGAAGTGACTATAGTCAAGAGGCTCTCAAGGTTGCAAATCATAGAGTGGCAGAGTTTGAAAGCAAGCTAATGCCTAAAATCACTCAGGTTGAAGGCGCACTGGAGGCGTTTACAGATCCTAGCTTCCAGCTACTTTTGGTTGAGGCTCAAAAGTCCGCAGCTTCTACTGAGCGGCCGGCGGACTATGATCTTTTGTCTGAGCTATTAATACATAGATTTCAAAAGGGAGAAAATCGAATCGCGCGTGCAGGCATTAGCCTTGCGGTGGAGATTGTAGATAAAGTTTCTGACGATGCTCTGCTGGGTCTAACTGTAAGGCATGCGTTAGATACCTTCCTTCCGCTTAGTGGAGATATACATTCAGGGCTGGATGCTTTGAATGATTTATTTGAAAAGCTACTATATAGAGATCTTCCAGTAGGACAGGATTGGCTTGATCATTTAGATGTATTGGATGCAGTGCGCATAAATGGCTTTGGCACCTTAAAAAAGGTAGAGCAGTATTATTCTAAGAAACTTTCAGGCTATATTGATGTGGGTATTAAGAAAAACTCAGAAAGCCATAAAGAAGCCATAGATATACTGGCAGGTCATAAACTATCCAGCAATATATTGGTCGAGCATAGCCTTAATAGTGACTACGTTAGACTTCGCGTATTCAGCAAGGTCGGCATTGATCAGCTTTCGGTCACTACTCCAGTGGTTAAAGATGGGGGTTTGATTTCCGTCCTGCAAGATCTTTCTCGGGAGCAGAAGCAAGCTCTTCACTCTGTCTATGAACTTTACGCAAATGATGAAAGCGTTAGGCAAGCTAACGTAAATTTATTCTTAGAGGAATGGGTCAAGCGGCCCTGTTTAAAGGTTATTAGGGAGTGGTGGGATAATATACCTATTGCCTTTACTCTCACGTCGGTGGGTAAAGTCCTTGCACATTCGAATGCTCAACGGTGCGATAAAAACCTACCGCCTCTGGATTAATGTTTGAGCGAAGGGTGTATGATAACTGGCTTGATTAGTGTTCTTAACTGCGCTCGACCTGCTTATTAGCCAAACACCAGGTGTCCACATGCCAGAAGTCTCGCTCGTTCCTAAATTTTTGAAATCGTTCGCCTCAGAGCACGGGTTCCAAATTCACGACTGCCTATACGGGGCTATTGAGATTGGCGGCGAGTTTCCGATTCAGCAATCCGCTGCCGCCGTATACGGGATCTGGGCGCACATGCCCGCACCGCCCAAGATCGGGCTAGCCCATGTTTCAGGCTTTCCCGACTGGTACCCCGTTTACTGGGGGAAGGACATCTCACCAGTGAGCCGAATCAAGGCCCACGTTCAAGGGCACCGGAACGGTAACATCGGCCTGCCGAACATCGCTGAATTGAAGGGAGCACGCCTAGTATTCGGCGCCGTTCTGGTGTCCGAATACCAACGCTTTGAGGCCCTCCTGCACCAGCATTATCCTCCATTCAAGGGAACGCCATCGATCGGCCGGCAGAGCACGGTAGTGAGGGTGAGGTGAGGCGCCACAGTAATCGACAAGGACGGGCCATCGGCGGGCTATCGCCGACCTTCTGTCCGCTGGTCATTTCTACACATTAATGTCCGCTATTGGCCACTAGCTGCCCGTAGTGAAGGGCTGCTTTGGGTCAAAAGCGGTCACTATCATAGATTTGGGCAGTTCGGCCATCCAGTCCATTTAGGTAGCGGATCAATAGCCGCCGGTCGTAGGCGGTCATCGACGTAAGGTGGCTAAGGCGAATTCGACTGGGTGGCGGGGGCGGAGGCAGCCAGTTGTTCGGTGTGGACGGCTGACACTGACCATGGGGTGCAATCTCCGTATCAGCCCGCCCGTTACCTCTTATTCAATTGCGCACACTCTTTGCGCGCAGCATCCCGCTGCTGGTCCAGGTAAAGAGCCAGGTCGGCAATATGTATGCCTCGGGCGCTCTTCTGGCTCGGCTCAAGTCGGGTGATGGGCAGCTTGATCTCCCCGGCCAACACCTTGCGTTGGAATACGAGCGGCGTGAGGTGCGTGAAGTAGTCAGCGCATACCTGGTCGAGCGAGATAATCGCCATGCCGTTGTACTGCGCCATCAAAACAAAGGCTGTGTTCACGCGTGACCCTCCTGTTCCTGCAAATTCGTCTCTGCGTTGCTTGGGCGAGCGGATTGCCGACCCTCATTGAGCTGGCTTCGCACCTGCTTGTTGGCAAGGTTGAACAACTCGTCCGCGGTAACCGGCGCTACGGACTGCTCGAAGTTGCGCACGGCCTCAAACCGAGTTCGGTACAGTCCGGCCTGGCCGAGCCACGCGACGGCGTGATACCCGGCGTCGGGTACGGGACAAGTTGTCCCAAGGCGCTCGCCTTGAGAGCCAAGGTTGCACTTCTTGCAGATGTGATAACCGCCGTCGTAAGGGTCCACTGTTTCCCAGAGATGCTTGTACGTGGGTATGCGGCCATCAACGAGGCAGCCTGGTTGGATAACGGTGGTCATGCTGCAGCCTCCGCAGTTGATGCCGTGGCTGGGGTGCTGCGCAGCTGGGCGTGGATGCGCTTGGCGAGCGAATCAACACAGAGCGCCTGTGCGGCAGCTAGGCTCGCCTGCTGATCCGACTTCAAGGCTTTCATGGTGCGATGAGCGAGCTGCAGTGTTTCGCCGACCTTTGTCAGCAGCTCGAAATCGGTCCTGGTCACCGGCATGCCGGTGTAGGACATGATTCGCTCCTCAAGCTCGCTGATGGTGAGCTTGAGGTTTGCCACGGTTTTGAGGTGTTTACGCTGGTCGGCTTCGCGTTGTACGGCGAGTTCTGCCAGATCTTCGTTCAGCGTTCTGATGCGCTGGGTATGTTTGGCGTCGCGCTCCGTCAAGCCAATTTCCTTGCCTTCTTCATGTGCCCGGCGACGCGATGCAGCTAGCAAGTAGGGCAGGATCGCCAAGGCGAAGAGTAGGACGATCCCAGCGCTGAGTGCGTATTGGTAGGGTTGCATGTGCTGTGCTCCGAACTGCCCGCCATCGATGTAAGTGAGAGGTCGACGGCGAGCTGGTTGCCCCTGCAGACCGGGGCCGTCTGGTTTAAGCCGTCTGCTTCGCTTCTTCCGCCTGGCTGTCGAGGTAGTCAGCGAGGTCGTGGAGGTAGATCACGTGTTGTGCCTTTGCCGAGTTGTGCAGCTTCTTGAGCTTCAACTTGATCTGGCCTTTATTGATCAGCTCCCGGAAGCGGCGGTCAGTCCCGATGTGGGAGAAGTAGTGCTCCCTTACAGCCGTCAACGTGGGGCAGGGCGTGCTCCACTGGCTGCGCAATTGCTCCAGCGTGCTGCTCATGCGCGCTCTCCGAGCCCCTCTTGGGCGGGCCGGAGCTGGGTGCGGATGACTTGAGCGAGGTGCTCTTTGCAAGTGCCGGTGGCGGCAGCGCAGATCTCGCCTAGGTCATTGGTGACTACTGCGCCCACCGGTAACTCTGGGTTGGTGGTGGCGGTGATGTAGGCGATCTGATCGGCACGGATGACGGTGTTTACGCTGTCTAGCGCCTCCCTCAAGTCGATGTCTTCCTGCGACAGCTGGCCAGAATCGGTCCGGCCGTTCGCCACGTCTTGGAGGAAGTCCCGCAGGGCCATGTACTTGGCAGAGTCGCCACGCTTGAGCGTGATCGAGCTGGTGAGCGGGCCAAAGCGAACGCTCAGGCGGTGGGCCTGGCTGTCGTTCTCGACTTCAATCTCCGCGTCCATCGTCGTTTCTGGTCGGCGCAGCGGGCAGGTAGTAGTGCCGCCGTCTTCCAGCGTCTTTTGCAGCAGCATCACTCGCTTCAGGGAGAGGGTGTATTCGCTCATGCGGCACCCCCTGCGCATTGCGAGGGGACGGCTTGAACGGTACCGGCGCCGGTGATGACTAGCTGCAAGCCGGTGCGGCGCTGGAAGGCAAGGATTTTCTGCAAGCTGCTGCAGGCTGTGGGGTGGATCAGAACCGTTCCCGGTCCTTTGTGCTGTGCTGTTCTCATTGTCCGTGTCCTTTGCGTGAGAGGGTGACACGGGTCGAAATTAGCAAAAGCTAAAATTCACTGCAATAGCAAATGCTAAATATTTTTGGCGTAGCAGTACCTGCCTGATGGCCGGTATCTGCGGAAAGAGGCGTGCGTTAGAGCTTTTTAGCGTTCCAGGCGAGCAGCACGCGGGCCTGAATATGCATGCGGTCGATCATCGATAGGTCGATGGTGATGGGAGGATAGATCGGGTTGTCCGAGATCATTCTCAGCTGTCCGCCTGTAAGCCGCTGCAGGCGTTTGATGTACAGGTCTCCGTCCAGGGTGAAGACGTAGATGGCGTCTGTTTTGACGTCGGTGATTCCTCGGTCAACCAGCAGCGCGTCACCATCTGCAAACGTCCCAGTCATGCTGTCGCCGTTGCCAGAGATGATCGCCAGGTTGTCGACCTTAGAGAACGTAAGGCCCTGCATCCTCAGCCAGTCGAGGTGCACGGTCATGTCACGGATCACTTCAATGTGCATATAGGGGGCTGCCTTGCCATGCCCCATCGATGCCGCAATGTCGAGGTACGGGATCAGGACGAAGTTCTTGTCTTTGGTGGCTCGCGCCGAGAGCTGAACGACGTTATCCGGGGCTTTGTGAGTGGGACCCTCCGGTTGCGGAGAGGTTAGCGTCCCTGCGGTAAGCCCGATCTTGAGCTCTAGATTGAGCGCAGCCTTCTCCCCCAGCTTGCGATGGCCGTTCAACAGTTGCGACAGATACGACGCGTCCAGGTCATGAGCCTCGGCAAATTCCTTCTGGCTCATGGTCCCCATGATCTTGCGGAGGGAGGCGATACGCCTTTCGTTGATATCCATCCGGTGATGATTGCTTTCCGTTAGCAAACAGTAAATTACAAGATGCTATTGTTTTGCTGATTAGCAATTGCTAATCTCGCCGCCAATGGAGGTGTGTATGACGCTTAGCGACTACTTGAAAACGATGGACAAGGAAGGGCTTGCGGCCTTTGCACGCCGCTGCGGGACGTCTGCGGGCCAGCTGAAACAAGTGGCCTATGGGAATCGTCGTGCGAGCGCCGGTTTGGCGGTAAGCCTGGACCGGGAAACGAACGGAGTGATCCGTTGTGAAGTGATGCGGCCTGATATCGATTGGGCCTACTTGAGAAAAGCCAGAAATTAAGGTGCTGGACCGGGGCCTCTCACCTCCCCAGTCCAGCGACGACGACGCACAGCACAGCACATCGGTCGTGGTTGTAGGATAGGTCCTACCTGTTCCTGTGACTACACCGTAAATCGAGGTTTTACGGTTATGAGTCGCATCGATCTATTGCCGGGCGCTGGCCCGGTCCTCACCTTGCGGCAGGCGCTTTACCGCGCAGGTCGTGATTATCGCGGTGGTATCACCAAGTTGGCCTTCGACATGGGGCTTGAGGTGGATACCCTGCAGAAGAAGCTTCACCACAACGAAGAGCGTCGCTGGCCAACCCCTGACGAGCTGGAAGAGATCGTGCAGTGGACCGCGGATCCGCGCCTGCTCGACGCCTTGGTCCGTCCGGCAGGAGCCGTGTGGTATCGCCCTGAGCCCGTGCCGGCAACGAATGATGCACTGAAGGCGGTCGCCAAGCTTCTTGAGGAGTCGGGTGAGTTCGTAGGTAGCCTGCACGATGGTGCCTCCGACAACGTCTGGACTCCGGCAGAGGTTCTGGACCTGGAGCAGCGGGGGATGGATGTTATCCGCCAGGTGCTATCCATCATGGCCGGTGCGCGCCAGGCGATGGAGGATCGTTGCAATGGCTAACATTCCCGATCCGTTGGACATGGCCAGCGAACAGGCCGAGTACTTGCTGCAGGCTGCGCTTCGGCGGCATGCGAACCGCCCCGTTAAGCCAAGCGCCCAGTTCTGTGATGACTGTGGTGAAGCCATACCTCTGAAGCGGCAGCAACTGGTACAGGGCTGCGAAACCTGCATCAGTTGCCAAGAGCTGCGGGAGCGCCGGCGATGAGCGAGCGCCCAGCTCCTACCACAGCTGATTGGGCGCGGCGTTACATTGAAACCTTCGGTCTTGCCCTGGTCCCCATCGAGCCGGGCAAAAAGGGGCCGACGGGTGACGGCTGGAACAGGCCTGGTGGCTACTTCACTGATACCGCGAGTGCCGATCAGTTCTGGAAGGCTAACCCGAGCCACAACCTTGGAGTTGTGCTTGGGCCAAGTAATGTCTGCTCGCTGGATGTTGATGATGTCGAGTTTACGCGGTTGGTTTTGCAGCAGACGCATGGCCTCGACGTCGATGCGCTCGCTGCTGCCTACCCGACCTCGGTGGGCAATCCCGCGCGCTTCCGCATAATGTTCCGCGTCCCCGAGGGCGTGGAGCTGAAGAAGCACGCATTGGTGTGGCCTAACCAGAACGACCCCGATGGCACTATCCATAAAGGGCTCATGGTCCAGGTACGGGCTGCTGTTGAACAGAAGGACGCGGCCCGTGAGGCGGCTTTCCGCTTGGCGGCGGAGCCGTTCAAGAAGCTCACCGTGTTCGAGTTGCGCGCCGGCTTGGTGCAGGACGTGCTGCCGCCATCCATCCACCCTGGCACCGGTAAACCGTACACGTGGCGTAATGCACCAGATGCAAAGGGCCTCCCTGAGCTACCTCCTGAGCTGCTGGCTATCTGGCAGGGGTGGGAAGAATTCAAGTCGACAGGAGAGGCGCTTTGCCCGTGGCGACCTAAGCAAGCCGCATCGGCTCGGCCAGCCACCATACCGAAGCCCGCAGTTGCCCGAACGGGAGACTCACTGCCAGAGGTGATCCCCGAGTTCAACCGCCGCCATGACATCGCCACGATCATTGAGGCGCATGGCTATAAGCGTGTGGGCGGGAAGTGGTTGTGCCCGCAAAGCAGCTCGGGGCTGCCGGGCGTGAGCATCATGGATGACAAACTCTACTCCCACCATACCTCGGACCCGCTGGCCAACGGGCACAAAAACGATGCCTTCGACGTCTTCTGCATCTTGGTGCACAACGGTGATCAGCGTGCAGCGACCAGGGCGGCTGCGCAGATTCTCGGCATCGATGCCAAGTCACGCCCGCCTGCGCCGCCGCCGCTGGGCGAACTTCCCCGTGCCCCATCGATGATCGAGCAGGCCGGGCACGGCGAAACAGCTGCTGATGCAGCTTTCCAGCCTGACACTAGCGTTCCGACCGTTGCCAGCTCGGCCGGCTACTCGGCCGATGAGGGGGTAGGGGGAGAGGGCCTGGTACTGAAGAGTGCTATGCGTCGATTCGCCCTGGTCGAAGGCACCACGAATGTGTGGGACATGGACAAAGGGCAGTCGATGAAGCGATCAGGCTTTGAGGCGCTGGTCGGCAAGCCCCTTGCGAAACAATGGATGGAGAGGACTGACAAGAAGTTGGTCTCCGCCGAGCAGGTCAAGGAGCTCGAACAGGGCCGCAAGATGTCGAGCAAGAAGGGCGGGGCGCTGAATCTCGACCCGCTGGATCGGTATGTCTACATTGACGGCACCAAAGAAGCTTGGGACCGGGAGAAGAAGCGTCGTTTACCCGAGGGCAGCGTCAAGATGGCCCTGGGCGATGCCTATCAACTCTGGCTGAACAGCCCGAATCGCCGAGTGGTTGATGTAGACCATATCGTGTTCGACCCGACGATGACCAAGGACCCAGCTATCTACATCAACACCTTCGAGGGGTTACCCCATCAGCCGGTGCGGGACGACGCCGCCTGTGAGAACTTGCGCTGGCTGATCTCGTTCCTCTGCAACCATGACGCTGAGGCGCTGGAGTGGCTGGTGAACTGGCTCGCCTATCCGCTGCAGAACATGGGGGCGAAGATGGATACCGCGATCTTGTTCCATTCCACCATGGAGGGATCGGGCAAGAGCCTGCTGTTCGCGGACATCATGGGGGAGCTCTACGGTCGTTACGGAGCCACGGTTGGGCAGACACAGCTGGAAGGCAACTTCAACGCCTGGCAGAGCGGCAAGCTGTGGGCGGTCTTCGAAGAAGTCGTTAGCCGCGACCAACGCTACAACCAGGTCGGCAAGATCAAGCACATGATCACCGGCAAGACGGTCCGAATGGAGTCGAAGTTCATTAACGGTTGGGAGGAGGCCAACCACATGAACTCGGCGTTTCTGAGTAACGAGATCATGCCGTGGCCGATCAGCGAAGATGATCGCCGAATGCTGGTGATGTGGCCCCTGGAGACCTTGCCTGCCGAGCGGCAGAAGGCGATTGCCAGAGAACTGGCCAACGGCGGGGTAGCAGCCCTGTATGGATGGCTGCTGGACGTAGACCTCGGTGACTTTAACCAGCGCACACGCCCGCCCAAAACAGAGGCCCGTCAGCGGTTGGTTGAGCTGAGCCGGACTGCCTGGCAAACCTTCTTCTATCTCTGGCGAGCAGGCGAGCTCGGGCACGGCCTATGGGGCTGCTGCCTGACTTCGGATGTGTACGCCATGTTCCTTGAGTGGTGCTCGCACAACAAAGAGAACGCAATGAGCCACACCAAGTTCTCGCTGATGCTCAGTGCGAAGGTGGAGAAGACACGCGCTATCCCTTGGACGGATGGCAGCGCGCGGCGTTTCGCAGCGTTCTTCTTCCCCAGCGACGGTGATCCTTCCCTGCCCCCATCCATGAAGTCGGCCGAGCTGGGCAAGAACGTCGTCGAGTGGCGTGCTCGAGCGAAGCTGGCGGGATGGAGCGTGGACGGTTGGGACCACATCAAGAGGCTTGCAGCATGACTACGCCGGTAAGTGTGTTGGGTGTGTTGGGTTGGTGTTGGGTTGTTTCTGGCAAGCCAACACAGTTTAAAGCCCCGGATTCCTTGGCGTTGCGGGAATGTGTGTTGGGTGTGTTGGGTTTTCGCACGCGCGCGCGCACGCGATTTTTTTCTAACAGCGATATCGAGGGGGTAAGAAATCTCTATGCGAACCCTGAAAAACCCAACACACCCAACACACCCAACACGGATAGATCTAATTCATTGAATTTATTGGGTTTCGAGTGTGTTGGGTTTGTGTTGGGTTGGCTAAATGCGTGTTGGGTACTGCTTGGGGAGGGCGGGCAATGACGAAAGATCAGGAATTGCGCACACAAAGCCAGGTGCAGCTCATTCTTCACCAGGTCGAAATGGCGCAGCTCATCGATCAAACCGAGCGCCTGCGCCTGATCGGAGATCTGATGAAGCATTGGGGGGAGCGCAGAGCACAGCTTGGGCTGGAAGCCAGCCTTGGTAGCCAGATGGGCAGCATCATGGAATGGAAGGGCGCTGCACCGCGCGGTGGATCGTCAGGGTCGCGCATCTTGGTCGGTGGTGCTGGTCTTGATCACGCAGCAGCAGAAGTCGACGCAGCGGTAGTCCAGCTGGAGCGGCGTGATGGGCGAGGGGCAATCCTGGCCAAGCTGGCACACCTTCGCTACCTGCATGGAGCAACGGTACGGGAGCAGATGCGCGAGGTTGGGCTGGCTGAGGACGCCGACCGAACCTACCGGAACTGGGTAAAGGCCCTGCACTTGCAGGTCTTTGCCATCTTGGCAGCAAGGGCTGGACGGGTACGTGAGCAAACCGTTCGTCGGGTGACTATGCGACATGTGAGCAACATCGACGCTCCATAGCCACCACATTGCGACGAACCGAAAATAGCCCCTTTTCGGTTTTTCCGGTGGCATGTAAAAAGGCCCCACGATATCAAAAGTGCGCTTAGGCGCTTCCCCACAAGCACTGTGCTGTGCAACCCGCTCCGACCTTTCGGCGCATTGAGAACCCTGCCACCCGGCGGGGTTTTCTATTTCCGGTGCTGTGCTTTGCCAACGAGGCTTACATGAACAGCGAGCAACAAACGTTAGCCGAACTGCCGATCTGGATGGTGATCGTGCTGTCCCTGGTCGGCGGTGTTTCGGGAGAGATGTGGCGGGCGGACATGGCGGGCGCTCGCGGTTGGGGGCTGATGCGACGGCTGGCGTTGCGCTCTGGTGCCTGTGTGACCTGCGGGCTTTCGACCAACATGCTGCTGTACGCCCTCGGTGTTTCGGTGTGGGCGGCGGCGGCTGTTGGTTGCTTGGCTGCGATGGCCGGTGCCGATGTCGCGATCAACCTCTACATGCGCTGGGCTGCCAAGCGGCTGGGCGTCAGCGAGATGCCATCGCCCAGCCAGTCTAGTGCCGATTAGGACAGGAACATTTGGTGGCCGATTAGCTCGGTAGCCCAAAGTGAGCGGTCACGAGGCGAGAACCGACGGACAGCACCTCGCCTGCCAAGCTACCGAGAACACTCTTGGTGCCGTTCTTTGTGGCATTCACGAGTTGGTCGCCCAGGGATGGACCTACGGAAAGGCTTGCAGGCACCGCCTTAAGGGCTTCCAGCCCTTTGGCAGTCAGCACAGCATTTACAACACCATTGCCGTGGGATCGATCTTTAAAAGTCAGATAGCCCGCATCGGCCAGCCATTCGATACAGGCTAAAAAAAACTCACCTCTCTCATTCGCAATGTTCACCCCCGTGTGTTCATCGGGGCTGAGACCATCCTCAATGAACTCCTTGATCAGTAGATGGCGGGGGACAGGGAACTCTGCGTAGAGCGCACCGAGCACTTGTCCGGTGATCTCATCAAATTGTTGGATATTGGAGGTAGTCATGTCCTTGACTCCTAAAGAAGAGAAAAAAAGCCCCCAAAGCTGGGAGCAAGTTCTGCGTTACATCGACATGCAGGTCCGGCGAGATTGTGACCTGACGCGTGCGCGACATTACTGGGCGAAGACCCTTGATGAAACCCCCAAAGACGTAATCGCAGAGGCATTGAGCATTGCATTGGCCTCGGGACGTTATCAGGAGAAGCCCCGCAGCCGGTGCTGCCGGTGCTGCCGGTCTTGCTGAAGCTGAGGCGATACCCTGGGGCAGACTGCCGGTGCCCAAGGTCGGAGCTTGGTGACAAATTTGGGTCCTCCCCCCGGGCCGCCTCCTACACGGGTGCACAGACTCGCGGATTCTCTGCAGCTGAAATCCCTGCAGGGATGTCCGTCTTTTCAAGGACTTAGTGATGGGCAGGACAGTCAGCAAGTTCGAGCTGGGCGAGATTGTTGGCCGTGACGAACGGACGTTGAGCCGTTGGCAAAAGGACGGCATGCCAGTAATCGAGTTCGGCGTTGGCCGTGGCAACGAAAACCAATACGACACCCAGGTGGTGATCGAGTGGCTGATGCGACAGGCCGCACTGAACGGCAAGAAGGAATCGACGCGCGACCGCCTTGACCGTCTGCGTGGTGACCGCGAAGAAATCGCGCTGGCTCGTGAGCTGGGCGAGGTGGTGATCGAGGCAGAAATGGTTGAGCGGTTCGAGGCGGTAATCACCGCCGCGAAGATCGAGTTGCTCAATACCTTCCCTGATGAGCTGGCGGCGACCTTGTCGGCCAAGTACGGCGTGCAGGTCGATGACCAGCTGATCCGCGAGCCCATCGAATCAATACTGAGGAGGTTGTCCGCGTATGACGAGGACGACGATCTCGCTGGGGATTCTGACGAGCCGGACGACGAGGAGGGCTCTGAAGAAGACGGCGAGTAAAGCGATGGGGCGGGTCTGCCGCAAGTGGGCGCCCCCGCCGAGAATGACCATCATCGAGTGGGCCGACAGGTTTCGCTGGCTCGCTCCCGAAGAGTCGGCTGCACCAGGTAAGTATCGCTTCGAGATGACCCCGCATCTGATCTGGCCAGGCGGCCCGCTCGAGGCGCTGGACGACCCGAACATCTTCGAGATCGTAGGGCGCAAGTCGGCCCAGGTGGCCTGGACGTCGGGCGTACTGGGTAACGCGATTGGCAAGTGGATCGATCTGGACCCCTCGCCGATTCTGATCCTGTTCCCCAAGGCTGAAGCGGCCAAGCAGTATGTCGCTGAAAAACTGGAGCCGATGATCGAGGCGACCAAGCGACTGCGGAAGAAGGTCGACCTGCGCAGTCGAAAGTTGCAGCAGCGCCAGGACTTCAAGCGGTTCCCCGGGGGCTTTCTGAAAATGGTGGGCTCCAACAGCCCGGCCAGCGTGAAGTCCACGCCAGTACCACGGGTCGCTATCGAAGAACCGGATGACTGCAACCTGAACCTGCGGGGGCAGGGGGACAGCATCAAGCTGGCGAAGGAACGTCTCAAGACGTTCCGCCGGTCGAAAATCATCATTGGTGGCACACCGACCATCAAGGGTCTCTCTGCCATCGACGCAGAGCTTGAGCTATCCGACAAGCGTGTTGGTCTGGTGCCGTGCCACGGCTGCGGGCAATCGCACGCGCTGAGTTTCGATCATCTGCACTGCGACGAGGACGAACACTACTTCCACGAGGTGTACGGCAAGCGCCGACCGGAAACGGCTTACTACGCGTGCCCGCACTGCGGCGAGATCTGGGATGACCATCAGAAGAACGCCAACCTGGCGCATGGTCGCTGGGAGGCGACGGCTGAGTTTCGTGGTATCGCGGGCTACATCCTCAACGAGCTGTATGCCAAGTTCCACGGTTCCCGTTTCGAGGTGTTGATCGAGAAAAAGCTGCAGGCGGAGTACGCCGCGCGGCAGGGCAACATCGGCCCAATGATCGCCTTCACCAACAGCTCAATGGGTGAAAGCTACGAGTACAAGAGCGACGCGCCCAAGACGGACGAGCTGGAGAAGCGCGCCGAGCCCTATGCCGAGCTGACAGCCCCGACGGGAACGCTGATGGTCACGGTTGGTGTCGACGTCCAAGGCGACCGTCTCGCCCTGGTCATGGTTGGTTGGGGGAGAGGCGAGGAGTCCTGGCGATTGTACTGGGGCGAACTGCCAGGCAATCCCATCGATCCGCACGACCCTGTATGGACTGAGCTCGACAAGATCATCGCAACGCCCATACCCACCGAAAGCGGTGCGCAGCTTGCCGTGTCAGCAGTCAGCATCGACAGCTCTGACGGTAACACCAGCGATGCGGTGTACACCTACGTTCGAGATCGTCAGCGCTTCAACATCATGGCGATCAAGGGCGCGTCCATCGACAGCCGGGACCGGGAGATCTTTACCAAGCCGGCCCAGTCTGCCGACACCAGCCAAGACAACACCAAGGCGTCGAAGTACGGACTGCGCGTGTTCATCGTCGGTACCCACAAGGCCAAAACGCTGATCGATGGGCGGATGAAGCTCAAGGGTGCAGGGCCAGGGCGAATGCACTGGTACAGCGAGATCCGCTCGGATTACTACGAGCAAGTGACCAACGAGGTGCTGGCGCCGCACCCACGCAACCCCAGCAAGATGGTCTGGCAGAAGAAAGCAGGCCGGCGCAACGAAGCCTTGGACTGCGAGGTGTACGCCTTGCACGCCGCCCGCAGCCTGAAGACGCACCCGCTGCGTGATCACGAATGGGACCAGCTGGAGCAGCAACTGCTTCAGCCCACCCTCTTCACAACTGAGCAGGCGGTGGCGCCGGTACCCCGTCGTGCGGTTTCGCGCGGCCGAGGCACTCGAAGCCGCGTCGGCTAACCGAGGTTCACCATGACAGATGCACAACAACGTCTCGACGAGGTCCGGGCGGCAATCTCGAACGTCCTACGAAACGGTCAGCGCTTGCGCCGTCAGGACCGAGAAATCCAGCTGGCCGAGCTCAACAGCTTGCGTTTGCTGGAGAAACAGTACGCCACTGAAGTCGCTGCAGAGACGGCAGCGCGGCAGGGTCGTGGCCGTAACCGCGTTTCGTACGTGGGGATCTGACCATGTGGCCGTTCCGAAAACGGGACTCGGCTGCCGAGCAGCTGATGTCGGAAGCGATTCGCGTGGCCAGGGCATCGGTCGACGGGCAACAGATTGTCGCCCAAGGCGGCGGCGGTGGCGTCGAAACCCGCTGGCGTGGCGCCTCTCGGGTGTTGCGTAGCGTTGCCAGCTGGATACCTGGCCTAGGCAGCCCTCGTCGTGACTTTAACCACAGCGAGCGCCGCATGCTGGTGGCCCGCTCCCGCGATGCCATGCGTAACCACCTGATCGCCCGAGCGGCGATCACCAGGCTGCGAACCAACGTCGTGGGTACCGGGCTGGTCTGTCGTGCCCAGGTCGATCATGAGGCGTTGGGTCTGACCGAAGAGGAGGCCGAGCAGCTCAACAGCCAGCTGGACCGGCTGTGGTCCCTGTACGCCGACGATCCACGAGAGTGCGATGCCGAAGCATCCCTCAATCACTACCAACTGCAGGCCCTGGTGCTTGTCTCGTCGATGGTGGCCGGTGACGTATTTGTCGCCAGCCCCGATCAAGAGCGGCCTGGGTGCATCTTCAGCACGCGCCTGCAGTTGATTGAGTCCGACCGTGTTGGCAACCCGAACGGCGGAATGGACCGGGCGGACTTGGTAGAGGGCGTAGAGTTCGACGGATTGGGTGCGCCAGTGGCTTACCACGTATGCACCGGCTACCCCGGTGAGCATGTGCTGGGCAAGTCGCTGCAGTGGGAGCGGTTAACGGTATTCGGCGCTGGAACTGGTCGTCGTCGAGTGTTGCATGTCATGGCCGACAAAGAGCGGCCGGGGCAAAAGCGCGGTGCACCGTACCTGTCGCCGGTGCTTGAGCCGCTGCAGAAGCTGGAGCGATACAGCAGCGCAGAGCTGATGGCGGCGGTGATCTCGGCGATGTTCACCGTATTCATCAAGAAGGGCGACAACTTCAACAATAACAACCTGCCCATGTCTGCATTGACGGAAGAGCAGCCGGGCGGTGATGACACCTCCGACGGTGCAATTGCACTGGGCGAAGGGGCCATCGTTGACCTGGGCGTGGGGGAGGAGCCGGTGGTGGCCAACCCCAGCCGGCCCAACGCCCAGTTTGACCCGTTCTTCACCGCAGTGGTGAAGGAAATTGGCGCTGCTCTGGAGCTGCCCCTGGAGGAGCTACTGCTGCACTACAGCAGCAGTTATAGCGCCGCTCGTGCAGCAATGCTCCAAGCCTGGCGCTTCTACAGCCTGCGCCGCTGGTGGCTGGCCTGTGACTTCTGCCAGCCAAGCCGCGAGCTGGTCATCGACGAGGCAGTTGCTCGGGGCCTGGTCGATCTACCGGGTTACAGCGACCCAGCCAAGCGCAAGGCCTATTGCCAGGCTATCTGGATTGGCCCGGCCCGTGGCGCGATTGACGAGCTCAAGGAAGCCAACGCGGCTGGTAAGCGCATTGAAATCGGCGTCAGCAACGAAACGCTGGAAACGGCGGCCATGACCGGCGAGCCCTGGCAGCAGGTTATCCGTCAGCGCACCCGTGAGGTTACCTACCGGCGCGAGCACAACATGCAGGCCCTGCCAAAGAGCGGGCTTGAGTCTGCGCCTGAATCCAACCCCAAAGAGGAATAAGAATGCCTCGAGCACTTGAGCTGGCTGCCTCGCAGCCCTGGCTGATGATGCCCGACGCCTTGGACAACCTGCTGACCATCTCCGACCGCATGGGCGATCCGGTGGCGCTGGCGACCAAGCGCGGCGAGCGGCTGGATGAAACCCGGCGAGTCACCATGCGCGGCGGTGTGGCGGTGGTGCCCATCACCGGCCCGATCTTCCGGTACGCCAACCTGTTCACCGAGATCAGCGGTGCCACCAGCACCCAGATCCTGGCGACCGACATCCAGCGCGCGTTGGACGACCCCAAGGTCAAGTCCATCGTACTCAACATCGACAGCCCAGGAGGCGTGGCCTCGGGCATCAATGAACTGGCCGAGATGATCTATGCCGGTCGGGACCGGAAACGGATTGTTGCCTACATCGGTGGGATCGGAGCCAGCGCCGCTTACTGGATCGCCTCGGCGGCGAGCGAGATCGTCATTGATGAGGCCAGTCTGGCGGGCAGCATCGGCGTCGTTGTCGAGGCCGTGATAGAGGACGAAAAGAAGACCGGGCGCACCCGCTACCAGATCGTCAGTCGCAACGCGCCGAACAAGCGCCCTGACCTTGGCACTGAAGAGGGCCGCGCCAAGATGGGCGAGACCATCGACGCGATGGCCGAAGTCTTCGTGGGCAAGGTTGCTCGCAACCTCGGCGTGGCAGCCGAGAAGGTACCCGCAATGGGCGACAACGGCGGCATCCGCGTTGGCGCTGACGCCGTCAAGCACGGCCTGGCCCATCGCGTGGGCTCGCTGGAATCCCTGATCACTGAACTGGCCAAGCCGGCCACTACCTTCCCAAGGACAAACACCATGACCACCGTCAAGACCACGGCAGAACTGCGCACCGCCATTGCAGCAGGCACTGATCCCAACACTATCGAGATTGCCCAAGCCGATCAGCCTGATACCGCCGCGATTCGCACCGAGGCCGCCACTGCCGAGCGTGAGCGCATCAAGGGCATCAATGCGTTGGCCGTCAAAGGCTTCGATAAAGAAATCGGCGCGGCGATTGATGACGGCAGCTCGGTCGAGGCTACGGCGCTGGTGTTGTTCAAGGCCTCGCAGGATCGCGGCATTTCTCTCGCAGGCATCAAGGCTGATGCGCAAGGCGTCACCGGTACCACCCCGCTGGAAGGCGGCAAGGCTGGCGAACGCAAGGCGGTCGTCAGCGCAATCGTTTCTGGCGCCACGCGCCGTTAACCAGGAGCTCCTCATGCCAAATCCTGTTACCCATACCTTTACGCCTTCCCAGCTTGAGGCGGGCGACTTCCCCATTGTTATGGATTCCGGCGTCATTGCTGCTGACCAGCAGTTGCAACGCGGTGCAGTGCTGGGCCAAGTCACCGCCTCTGGTGAATACCTACTGTGCAAAGCAGCTGCCGAGGACGGGTCGCAGACACCCAGGGCGATCCTTGACCGCGCTGTTGACACCACCGATGGCGCCCAAAGCGCGCCGATTCGCCTGACGGGCCAGGTGCTGGGAAGCCAGCTGACCCTTGGTGAGGGCCTGACCCTGGCGGCTGCGAAAGCAGCTCTGCGTCCTCTCTGCCTCTTCGTTCGTTAATTGGAGCACCCATGGATATCTTCGACACCCTGACCATGCTGGAAGCCGTCGAGCAGCTGGCGACGCCGCGCCGCTTCCTCATGAATACCTTCTTCAATGCCGGTGCCCCGGAAACCTTCCCCACCGAGACCGTGACAATCGACATCGTGAAGGGGCAGCGCAAGATGGCGCCCTTTGTTCATCCGACCCTGCCCGGCAGCGTGTCACAGCGTACCGGCTTCGCTTCGTCGACCTACCAGCCGCCGTATATCCAGCCCAAGCGCGTCACCCGGGCAGAGCAGATTCTGAAACGCGCGGCAGGTGAAACCCCGTTTTCGACGCGAACCGCTCTTGAGCGAGCGGGCGAGCGCCTCGGTCGTGACCTGGTGGAGCTTGAAGGCGAGATTATTCGTCGGGAGGAATGGATGTGCTCCCAGGCGCTGACTACCGGCCGAATCCGGGTAGTCGGTGATGGAGTTGATGACACCATCGACTTCCTGATGGAAGACACTCACAAGGTCGCTCTGGCCTCTGGCCGTTGGAACACAGCCGGGTCCGACCCTATCGGTAACCTGCGCCAGTGGCGGCGCCTGATCGCCAAGGACTCGGGCCGTTCGGCCAACGTCGCGGTACTGAGCGCGGAGGCACAGGATGCCTTCCAGAGTAACGATGCGGTACTCAAGCAGTTGAATACTCGCCGTGTTGACCTGGGCCTGATCAAACCGGAAGAGCTCCCTGATGGCGTGACTTACCTCGGCTACCTCAATGATCCCGGTGTGGACCTTTACGCGTACGACGAGTGGTACCTGGACGATGAGGCTGGTGAAAAGCCAATGATTCCTGCCGGGGGCCTGATCCTTGGCTCTACCGCCACCCGCAACGCCATGCTGTACGCGGCGATTCAGGATCTTGAAGCCATCGAAAGCGGCCTGGTCGAAGCCGCACGCTTCCCCAAGAGCTGGGTCACTCAGGAGCCAAGCCAGCGCTGGCTGAAGGTTCAGGCAGCGCCGTTGCCTGGCTTGCTGGAGCCGAACGCCTTCCTCTTCGCCAAGGTGGTGTGACATGGCTGCGAAGATCGAGTACGTGGTGGTGGATGGCTGCATTCAGGATGGGGCTAAGGTCGTCAAAAAAGGCGAGGTCTTCATGACGTCCGACAGGGAGGTGCTGGAGCTGCTTATCGAAGAGCGAAAGATTGCTCCTCGCGGCAAGCTGCCGAGCAAGGACGAACAAGACGACGGTGAGTGATCGTGGACTTCCGTGACCAGGTGGCGTTCATGGACAGAGCGCTGCTGGATGTCCTGGGTGACGAGGCGGACATCGAAGGCGTAGCCGATCCGGTACCGGGGTTCTTTTCGGCCCCCTGGCTCCAGCCCAAGCTTGGGCAGATCAACACAGGTTTGCGCGAGCCCGTCTTTGCGGTTCGCATCGCCCATGCGAATGGCATCAAGGAAGGGATGCACCTGGTGATCAAGCTCGCGGCCGAGGATGGTGGTGGGCGTTACGTCATAGCTGGCAGGAAGCCTGACGGGACCGGCTGGATCAACCTGACACTGCGTGAGGTGCGTACATGAGTGTTGGCAGCTACCACAAAGGGTCGGCCAGCAGCGGCTTGATCACGTTGCAGGCAAGCCCCCAGGATGTAAAAGGCTTTGAGCAGTTCGCTCAAGTGGTACCGAAAGCAATCGCTGCAGCGCAGCGGCGAGCCATTAACAAGACACTTCGCTGGCTCAGAGGCAAGATTGCCCGCGAAGTAGGTGTTCAGGAGCGCATCGCTATATCTGCCGTGCGGAAGCGCTTGATGGCTTACCCCATGGGCAGCAACGGTCAGGGCAAGCTCTGGTTCGGGATCAAACCGATTGAGGCCAGTCGCGCTGGTCGGGCTCGGCAAACACGCTCAGGTGTATCGGTAGCGGGGCGGCATTACAAAGGGGCCTTCTACCGGCGAGTTTATGGCGACCAGGCTGATATCTGGATCCGCGCTGGCAGCAAGCACTTCACGGCTGATGATTACCCCGACAGCATGATCGAGGTGCGTCGGAAGGGGCGGTCGGGTTGGATTGCTGAATCCAGCAGCATCGGCCGCTTTCCTCTTGCCAAGGCAAAAATCTCGCTTGAAGACGTACGGCCTCATTTCGAGACTTGGACCAATCGTGCCCACGAGCGGTTGCTTGTGGTCATGAAACAAGAGTTGAACTTCGAGCTGCAAAAATTCTTGCGGAGGACTGGCAATGGCTGATGAGCCGATTCCGCTTTCCCAGATATACGCTGCGATTGAGCAGCACATCGGGGCTGCAATACCTGGCCTCGCCTATGTTGGAACCATGCCTGCTGGTATTGACGTCGTTCCGGTGCCTGCCGTTGTGCTGGAACTGGCCGGGTTTGAAGACGCGGACAAGGATCCTGGTACAGGCGAGACCGCAGTTGATGCCCGTTTTGAGGCGCGCGTGATCGTGGGGGCAGAAGAGGAAAACTGCCTTCATGTAGCGGCGTTCGTCGCGGCTCAGCTGGCCGTACTGTTACGCATGCAGTCCTGGGGCTTGGCAGTTGAGTTTGCTCAGTTCGTCCGGGCAGAGCGGGACTGGAGCCGGCCAGAACTGGACAGCTTTGCGGTCTGGGTCGTCGAATGGACTCAGGTGATCTACCTGGGCGAGGAGGAGTGGCCATGGCCCCGGGAGCCCGGCCCATTGAAGTTCGCCTTCGACCCGGACAGTGGCCCAGGCAATGAAGGCCTGTATCAATCGCCGGAGGCGCTGGCATGAGTTACGCGGCCGCGCAGGCCGACCGCATGCTGGCCGGCCTGGTGATCCCCTGCTATGTCGTGGGTGTTGATCTGGTCGCCGCCAAGGTGCGGGTTTCCGACGGCGGCGACTGGACGAGCGCCTGGGTGCGCTGGCACGCGGTGGCCGCCGGCAAGGCCCGCCACTGGCGTGCCCCAAGCATGGGCGAGCAGGGCGTGCTGGTGAGCCCGAGCGGCGAGCCAGCGCAGGGGACGTTCGTTCCTGGGCTGTATGGCAACGCTGGCGCTCCCCCGGACAATCGCGACCATGTGGAGGTCTGGCGTTTTGATGATGGCGGCTCACTGGTCTACGACTGGGCGGCTAAGAGCTACACCATCACGCTCCCCAGCGGCACGGTCAACATCGTGGTCGGTAGCAGCAAGGCTGTTATCACCGACACCGCGATCACCGCCGAGTCGACCGCGATCACGGCCAAGGCGCCCACCATCACTCTGCAGGGCAGCGTGGAAATCGTCGGGCCTTTACGAGTAACGGGCGACATCCTCGGCCTCGGGAAAATCATCGATACCGCCGGCAACACGGCGAACCACAAACACTGACAGCCCGCTTTCGCGGGCTTTGTCTTTTCTGGAGCATCACTTATGGCAACAGTGAGGAAAGCCGCCGCGACCGACGCGGCAGCGAGTGCGGACGAATCTGCAGTTGTACCAGGTGCGGCCGACGGCGCGGGCCCGGACGTTTTGGCCGATGTACTGCCCGTCGTGTCCTTCACCGACCGGGCCTATACATCGCGCTCGCTGTTCCTGCAGGCCGGTGATGACCTGCGCGAGTTCAAGGTGCTGGCCGGCCGCGTGACCGTCCAGGGCGGGGACGCGGAGGCGCTGGCGTTTCTGCGCAAGCATGCCGACCTGCAGCAGCTGGACGGCTGAGTGTGATTGGCGTGGATCGCAGTACCGGCCAGCAATCCACTGGCCTCGATCACCTGAAACAGTCGATTGAGGACATCCTGACCACCCCCTTGAAAAGCCGCCGTATGCGGCCGGAGTACGGCAGTAACCTGCGCCGCTTTGTGGACCTGCCGGTCAACGAGGGCTGGAAAAGCGCGGTACAGGCCGAGGTGGCCCGCGCGCTGGGCCGCTGGGAGCCGCGCCTGCTGCTGGAACGGGTCAAGGTCGTTTCGGTAATCGACGGTCAGATTGGCTTGGTCCTGACGGGGCGGTACCTGGGTAATTCGGCCGTCGTGGAGGTGAACGCATGATTGACCTGTCTTTGCTGCCCCCACCCGACGTGGTGGAGGCCCTGGAGTTCGAGACGCTTTATCAGGAAGTGCTAGGCATCTTCCGCGCCCATATGGGCGACCAATGGACGGCGCTGCTGGAGTCCGACCCGGTGGTCAAGCTGATGGAGGTCATGGCTTACCGCGAGATGGTCATGCGGGCGCGCGTCAATGCGGCGGCCAAGGCCAGCCTGCTGGCCTACGCCAAGGGCGCCGACCTGGACAATCGCGCTGCTGACTACGGCGTACAGCGCCTGACCATCCGTGCGGCGGACCCTGACGCAGTGCCGCCGTTAGCGGCGGTAATGGAGAGCGATGAAGCGTTGCGCTACCGCACGCGGCTGTCGCTTGAAGCGCTGTCGGTCGCTGGCAGTAGCGGGGCATACGAGTATCACGCGCTGAGTTCGTCGGCTGAACTGGTACACGTTTCGGTCGACTCCCCACGGTTTTCCGGGGTACCGGTGCCAGCCGCGGTTAAGCCGCAGCTGCCGGCCGGGGCTATTGTCGTGGTCTGCGACTATGAAGCTGGCCTGGTCAACCCGCTGCCCGGGGACGTATCACTGGCGGTGCTCGCAGGGCCGAGCAGCGCGGTGCCCGAGGCACAGCTGGTGGCCACGGTCCTCAAGGCGTTGTCGGCCGAGGATGTGCGGCCAGTGACCGACAGGCCGCGTGTGCAGGGCGGTATCCCGACCGACTTCAAGGTGGAGGCGGTGCTGTGGGTAGAGGATGGGCCAGACCCTGACGTTGTCCTGGCGACGGCGCGGAAAAGCCTGGATGCCGCCATTGCCGATGCTCGCCGGCTTGAGGGGCAGCTGCCCGTCTCGGCCATCTACGCGGCGTTACACGTAACGGGGATTAGCCGCGTCGACCTGGCCAGGCCGGTGGAAGGGGTGGTGTGTGACAAGCGGCATTACCCGCGTGCCACGTCCATTGCCCTGACCACCAAGGTGGTCACATGAGCCTGCTACCGCATAACGCCACGCTGCTGGAGCGCTCGCTGGAGCGCGCCGGCGAGCTGGGCGTGGACCCGGAAATCATCCGGGGCGTGGCCGACTCGGCGCGTTGCCCGCCCAACTTCCTGCCCTGGCTGGGATGGGCGCTCAAGGTCGAGGGCTGGGAAGCCGCTTACACCGACGACCAGCGGCGCCAGTTGAACCGCGAGGCGATCCCGGTTCACAAGACCAAGGGCACTGTCGGCGCAATCCGGCGGGTGCTGAGGGCGGTGCGGGTCAACGCGGAGTTCAAGGAATGGCACCAGATCCCGAACGCCGCACCGTACACGTTCCAGGTCACGGCCTGGGCGAACGAAAACCGGGCGGGTGAGGGCTCGATCATCTCGCCCGAGCTGGGCGCGCGCCTGCGTGCCCTGGTCGACGCGGCGAAGAACGAGCGCAGCCACTACGAGTTCCGGCTGGGCGCGCGCTTTGATGGCGGCCTCGTTATGGGTAACGCCGCGCAGGTTCTGGCACTGCAGCGGCGCACCCTGGAGGCCAAAGGGGTTCCCGTCGACACCTCGACACAAACCCTGTTGCTGGCCAATGCCACTGCCGCGCTGGGCGTTTCTCGCCGTAGCGCCGAAGTGCAATGCGCCCCAATCAACTCTGAATCGGGAGTCGGGTTCGCCAGTGCGGCCCGCACCCTGGTAGTCGTGCGCGGCACGATGGAGGCAGTTCTATGAGTACCGCTTTACAGCCTGTAATCACCAAGGCCGGCCTGGCGGCAGTGTTCAACGCTACCCGTACCGGCCTGGCAGCCGAGATTACCCATGTGGTGCTTGGGGACCGGGCATATACCCCCAGCGCCGACCAGATCGTGCTGGGCCGCCAGTTGGCGAAGTACCCCATTGCCGGCGGCGAAAAGCTGTCCAGCACCCTGTTGCACCTGACCGCTGTCGCTGACGGTGAATCAGCGTTCTATGTGCGCGAAATCGGGTTCCTCTTGAGTGATGGAACCCTGTTCGCGGTGTGGTCGAGCACTACCGAAGTCCTCGCCTACAAGGCGGCAGGTATCGACCTGTTGCTGGCCTATGACCTGTCGTTAGCGGCCCTGCCTGCCAATAGCGTCACCATCAATAGCACCGGCGCCGGGCTCAATCTGAGTTTGGCTGCGCCCTTGGCCGCTTTGGCCGCCGCCCAGGTGGCTGCCCAGTTCCGCGACCTGAAACAGCAGGACCAGCTGGACAGCCAAACCGATCAGCAGCGAATCACCGGCGAGCAGGTAGCCAATTTGCTGGCCCGGATGAAGGCCGCCGAATTGCGCCAAGACACTGACCATGACGGCCTGCTGAGTGCGGCAATTGCCAACGCCTCGGCGGTTATCTACCTGCAATCTCAATTCGTCCAACACCTCTACGGAGCCTAAGAACCATGAGTCTCGAAAGCGATGTTGCCAACCTGGTAACGCAAACCAATGCTTTGCTCGATTACTTCAAAACCCGGAAGGGCGGCATTGAGCAGGCAGTGGCCCTCGCCATCGCTGCCGTGCCGAACCTGGAACGGACTTGGTACGTCAACCAGCAGACCGGCGACGATACCGCCGCCGGCACGGCCGCTGCGCCGCTGAAAACCATCGACAAGGCCGTTGCCAATACCCCGGCGGGTGGTTCTTGTCTGATCCGCCTGCAGGCGGACTACCTGCATTCGGCGGCGATTGTCGGGGCGCAGCGTGTGGTCAACATCATGACCGACACCACCGGCGTGAAGCGCAAGCTGACGCTGACCTATCAGACTGATGGCACCTCGTCTTACCTGTCTGGCATCGGCTTGCCAAGCTGGGGCTCTTTGGGCCTGCGCGATGTGACGCTGGTGTTGCCGAGCCCGGCCGGCATTGTGCCGACTCCGTCGGGCTCGGCCAACTCGGTGATCAAGACCTATAGCGCCTCGATTGTCACCATGCTGGCCCTGAAGCTGGATTCGTGCGACGTCCAGGCACCTGCCGACTTCGTGGGCTTCCTGATGCCGGGCTCGGCAAACGGTGTGGTGCTGGAGGTGATTTCGACCAGCACCCCGTCCGGCTTTGCCGGCCGCTATGTCATGGGTGTGGCGGGCGGCACTGCGTCCAACACCCTCGGCAACGTCGTCTCCAACCTGGCCACCCTGTAAGGATCCCATATGCAAAAGCAAAACCTGACGATCACCTACGGTGACACCGTCTTCAACGGCTTCAACTTCGAGGCGCTGCCGCTGCCTGCAGCCCTGCAGGTGGCTGTCCAGCAGATCGACCTGACCGCCGACCAGGCGCGGGCCAGCGTGGTCGGTGATGCGCTGCGGGTGGTCGAGTACGAAATGGCCGAGAGCGAGGCCACAGCCTTTCAGGCCGCCGGCTTCGAGGGTGAGGTGCCGCTGACCGTCCAGGCCACGGTCGACGCCGAGGGCGTCACCCCGCAGCAGGCCGCTGAAAGCATTCTGAGCGAGGCTGCGACCTGGCGCACCGCGTTGTGCCAGATCCGCGCGGCACGGCTGAAAGGCAAGCAGGCGGTGCTCAAGGCTGGCAGTCATGCCGAGGCAGAGGTAATGGCCGATTCGGCCATTAACGCCATCCGCGCGAGCGTGCCCGGCGTCGTCTGACCCTCTCCCTGAATTCCCTTGAGCGCCCCGATTTCGGGGCGTTTTCGTTTCTGTTGGGCCGCCGCGTGCGGCCCTTTCTTTTGGAGTTATCTCATGGCTGGATTCTTTCACGGCGTTACCGTAACGAGCGTCGACACCGGTGCGCGCAACGTCTCGCTGCCGTCCTCCTCGATCATTGGCCTGGTCGACACCTTCACCGAAGGTGCCGGCGCCACGGCCAAGGCTGGCGACGTACTACTGATCACCAACGAGCGCGAAGCCGTCGCCGCGTTCGGTGCCGGCGCTGCCATCACCAAGGCCTGCCAAGCCATCTATGCACGTTCCAAGGCGGTGATCGTCGCCACGGGCGTGGCCAAAGGTGCCGACGCGGCCGCACAGACCTCCGCGATCATCGGCGGTGTACAGGCCAGCGGTAAACGTACCGGCCTGCAGGCGCTGCTGGACGGCAAGAGCCGTTTCAACGCCCAGCCGCGCCTGCTCATTGCGCCCAAGCACAGCGCGACCCAGGCGGTGGCCACCGCCATGGATTCGATCGCGGCCAAGCTGCGGGCCGTAGCGATCATCGACGGCCCCAACACCACCGACGAGGCGGCCACCACCTACGCCAAGCTGTTCGGCTCCAAGCGCCTGTACATGGTCGACCCAGGCGTGCAGATGTGGGACACCACCAGCAACGGGACTGTCGACGCGCCGGCCTCAGCCTGGGCCGCAGGCGTGTTTGCCTACACCGACAGCGAATACGGTTTCTGGTCCTCGCCATCGAACAAGGAGTTCGTCGGTATTACCGGCACCACTCGGGCCATCGAGTACCTGGACGGCGACGAAACCTGCCGGGCCAACCTGCTGAACAACGCCAATATCGCGACCATCATTCGCGACGACGGCTTCCGCCTCTGGGGCAACCGCACGCTGTCGAGCGATTCGAAATGGGCGTTCGTCACCCGCGTGCGGACCATGGACATGGTAATGGACGCAATTCTGTACGGCCACAAGTGGGCGGTGGACCGGGGCATTACCTCGACCTACATCCGTGATGTAACCGAAGGCCTGCAGGCCTTCATGCGCGACCTCAAAGCCCAGGGCGCAATCATCAACTTCGAAGTCTATGCCGACCCGGTGCTCAACACGGCCAGCCAGCTGGAGCAGGGCAAGGTGTACTGGAACATCCGCTTCACCGACGTTCCGCCGGCCGAGAACCCGAACTTCCGTATCGAAGTCACCAATCAGTGGCTGACCGAAGTCCTCGATCAAGTCGCGTAAGGAGCGCAGCACATGGCAATGATTCCCGAAATTCTGGCCAACATGAATCTGTTCGTGGACGGCGTCAGCTTCCAGGGCGATGTGCCCAGCCTGACCCTGCCCAAGCTCACCCTCAAGATGGAAGAGCACCGCCCTGGCGGTATGGACATGCCCATCGAGATGGACGTGGGCATGGAGAAGATGGAGTCCAATTTCACCACCACCGGTGTGCGCAAAGAGTCGCTGAAGTTCTACGGCCTGGCTGACGGTAGCGCCTTCAACGGTACGTTCCGGGGCTCGTTCAAGGGCCACAAGGGCGAAACGAAGTCGGTGATTGTCACGCAGCGGGGCACCCTGAAAGAGCTGGATATGGGTGACTGGAAGCCGGGTGACAAGGCCGAGCTCAAGCACGCCGTGGCCCTGACCTACTACAAGCTGGAAGTCGGCGGGGAGGTCATCTACGAGATCGATCCGATGGCCATGAAGCGCGTCATCAACGGCGTCGACCAACTGGCCAGCCAGCGCCGCGACCTCGGCGTGTAATCCCTTCAGCCCTTTCTCATATCCTTTTCAAGGTATCAATCCATGACCAAGCCATTGCCCAAGTTCATCATGCTGGAAGCCGACCGCGTCACCGTAACGCTGACCAGCCCGGCCGAGCTCAACGGCGTCCAGCAGGACCACGTCACCCTGCGTGCGCCGACTGTGCGCGATATCCGTAACTCGACCAAAACCTCTGACGGTGACGACGAGCAGCGCGAACTGAACCTGTTTGCCTCTCTCGCCGAGGTCCACGTCAAAGACCTGGAAGGCCTCACCTACAAGGACTACAACCGTCTGGCCACCGGCTACAACTTTCTGGTGCGAGACGACGAGCTTTAATCCGGCCACGCAAAAGCAAGCGGCCAAGCGACTTGCGGCTGAGCTGAACTTCTCAGCCGCAGAGATCCAGACCATGGCGTACGCGGACATGGTTTGGTGGCTCACGGATTAAGCTTGCACAGGGGGCACCGATGGCAAGCAGGCTAGCGTTATCGCTGGTGATCGGAGGTGCTGTCGCCTCATCTGTAGGCGCAGCCTTCAAAACGGTCGAGAACGGCATCCAGAAATTGGAGGCCAAAGGCAACAGGGCCAAGGTGCTGAAAAGCACCATTGGCGAAACCATCAAGCTGCGCGAAGAGTGGAAGCGGGCGCACGACAGCGGCGCTGCTGGGGCCGACAAGCTGCTGCGCAAGCTGGACAGCAATCTGGATGCCTTGCGCAAGCAGGGCGTCGAGGTTGGCCGCCTCAGTCGTGAGTATCAGCGCCTGGGGCGGGAGGCGAGGGGCGCCGATCTGCAGCTCAAGGGACACCAGCAGCTGCAGGCGGGCAAGTCCTCGCTCAAGTCGAATATTGGCCAGGCCGTCGTTGCCACGGGCATGGCCGCAGTGCCCACGATGATCAGCGCGAACTACCAAGCGGTCATTCGCGACATTGCAATCAAGGCCGATATCGTCAACAAACCGGAGGAGCGGCAGCTCACCCGCACAGTGATCGACACGGCCAAAGACACTGGCATGTCACGCAATGATGTGGCCGACCTGGTCAATCAGCTGGTCGGCGCCGGCATGGAGCTGGACAAGGCGCTGTCGTATGCGCCGGTAGCAGCCAAGTTCGCCATCGGCCAAGGCGCCTCAGGCGTCGACACGGCGTCGATGATCCAGGCGCTGCAGCAGAACGCCAAGATCAGCGATCCGAAAGTCATGCAGCAGGCGCTGGAGGCAATCGCCTTCCAAGGCCAGGCGGGCAGCTTCGAGGCCAGCGACATGGCCAAGTGGTTCCCGCAACTGCTCGCCGGCATGGAGAAAAACGGGATCACCGGGCTGGATGCGGTGACCTCGCTGGGCTCGATGCTGCAAGTCCAGATGAAGACCGCCGGCAGTTCGGACGAGGCGGCGAACAACTTCAAGAACTGGATGGAGAAGATCGGTTCAGGCGAGGTGGTGAAGGCCTACAAGGATGCGGGGATCGACTACCAGTCCTCCCTGAATACGGGTCTGCAGAAGGGCATGAACGTCATTGAGGCGTCCATGGCCCTTGCCATGAAGTATGTCGAGGCGACCGACCCGGCAAAGGCAAAAAAGATCGAGGCCGCCAAGGCTAAAATCGACAAGGAAGTCGACCCGGAGAAAGCCAAGGCAGCGCTTGATGCCCTGGAAAAGGCCTTGCGCACAGGCGATATCTTCGCTGACATGCAGGTCAAGGCCGCCCTCACTGCATACGGGCAGAACCGGGGATTGTATGAGGAACTCAAGGCCGACTCGCAGAAGGCCTCGGGCATCCTCGACAAGAACCTTGCTGAGCGTCGTGAAACATCTGCGCAGCAGTGGGCTGAGCTGGGGCAGGCAGTTGACGATTCGATGCGCAGTATTGGCGATGCCATCCGCCCGGCCACCGACCTGGTGGCCAAGGGGCTGACCTCGGTTGCCCGTGGCATGACCTCGCTTGCGGACAACTTTCAGCCGGTGGTGTTGGGGATCGCGGCAATCACCGCTGCGGTGTTGGCATTCAAGACCGCCTCCAGCGCAGTGAAAATTGGCCGTGGGGTTATCAATATTGCACGCGGCCGTGGTATCGAGCGGTCAGCCGGTCGCGCCAGTCCTGGCGACCGTCAGCCTATCGAACTACCCAAAACGGGTAACAAGGTGGTCGATACCGGTCTTGGCCTGCTGGGCAAGGTGTTTTCAGCGACGCCGACAGAAGCGGGACCAGCGAACGATCCGCAAACGGGCAGCGATGACACGCAGCGCGTTTTCGTGGTCAATGCCGATGCCTTCAGCGGGATCGGCAACAGCGTCGCGAATACCTCGCCTGCCGGCCCTGCCCGGGGGAGTCGCAGGAGCCGGCGCCGGGCGCGTCGACGTGAGTCAAGTCAAGCCACCCCAGCCCGGCCCGCTTCAAAGGTTGTTCAGCCCAAGTTACCAGCGGTGAAACCTACCATTCCTGCTGCCGCACCTAAGGTGATGGCGGGCGTTGATGACTTGGGCAAGGTTGCTCGTTCGGTGCGCGGCGTTACGCGGCTTGCCAAGCGCTTGCCTGGCGTCAATGTGGTTGATGCAGGAGCCGCGGCAATCGACGTGGCGATGAATGCCACCTCTCAGGATGAGAAGGCAGAAGGGTATGGCGGTGCTGCAGGCAGTCTCGCCGGAACACTCGCGGGCGCTGCTGCTGGTGCGGCCATCGGTTCGGTGGTGCCCGTTATCGGCACTGCTGTTGGCGGTGCCATCGGTGCTGTGTTGGGCGGCATGGGCGGTGAATCGCTGGGTGGTTGGCTGGGCAAACGCTGGTTTGGCGATGATCAGGCGGAGGCCGGGGAGGCGACGGAGCGGGAAGAAAAGCCGGCAGCCGCCAAAGGTGAGCCTGCAGTATCGTTGCCTGCAGCGCGGACGCCTGTCCCAGTGGTGACGACGGTGGTCCAAAGCCGCGAGCCCGTTGCCAAGCCAGTGTCGATCCCATCGGTACCGGCGTTGGGTGAGACCGTGCGCACTGTAGCCGCCTCGGCTGAGCCGACGGTGTCGTATGACCCGCGCGACCCTGGGTCAAAAGACCCTTACCTGTTGCCGTCATTGACGGCCACCCCGGCGCCGGCTGAGCCTGCTGTGTCGTATGACCCGAGGGAGGCCGGCGCCAAAGACCCGTTCCTGTTGCCGGCACTGACGGCCAACAAGGTGCGATTCCTTGGTGCGCCGCTGGTGCGTCCGCCGGCACAGCCCGAGCCAGTGGCCGAGCCGGCCCCGGCCCTGCAGGCGCCGCCGAAGCTGGGCACCACGGTGCAAGCCGTGGCCAGCCCGGCCCCGGCTGAGCCTGCTGTGTCGTATGACCCGAGCGTGCCCGGCGCCAAGGACCCATACCTGTTGCCGGCGCTGACGGCCAACAAGGTGCGATTCCCTGGTGCGCCGCTGGTGCGTCCCCCGGCACAGCCCGAGCCAGTGGCCGAGCCGGCTCCGGACCTGCAGGCGCCGCCGAAGCTGGGCACCACAGTGCAAACCCTGGCCACCCCGGCCGCGCCTGCCGTGTCGTATGACCCGAGCGTGCCCGGCGCCAAGGACCCATACCTGTTGCCGGCGCTGACGGCCAACAAGTTGCGATTCCCTGGGGCGGGTCTGGTACCTCCGAAAGCCCAGCCACAGCCGGCGTCGGAAACGCCGCCGGTGAAGCTGGGCGAGACGGTGCGCGAGGTCCCGAGCAAGTCGACGCCGGTTCCTGTGGTGATCGACAACCGCGAGCAAAAGCCGGGCGCCGAGGCTGCGCCGCCACAAGCTACCCCCCAGCCGGCGACGTTGCCTGCCGGGTTCGGCGATGTGGTGCGCGCCATGGCGACCAAGTCGGCGCCGACAGTACCCCGCATGCCTGAGCTGGCCCAGCCAGCCAAGGCTGCCGCACCGGCACTGGCACCGGCGCCGAAGGTGGATCAGGAGTTTTCGTTTTCCCCCACCATCAAGATCGATGTGCAGGGCGATGTGAAAGACCCGTCGCAGGTCGTGCGCGAAATCGAGTCGCCCCTGCGGCAGTTGTTCGAGGCGTGGCAGCGCGAAGCATCGGCGCGCATGTCCTCGGCCCAACTGTACGACCAACCGCACGTTTAAGGAGGGGCTATGCCCTACATGCAGCAGCTTGAATCCTCCCTGTCGGGGCTGGTTTCAGCCGGGGAGGCCGGGCGCAAGGGTGTGGACGGCATGCTATCCCCGCTCAATGGCGCAATCGGTAGCATCACAGGGGCCGCGTCCGAGCTCGAAAACATCCCGTTCGTGGGCCCTGAGGCCGGGGCGAAGCTGGGGCGGATTGTGCGCAGCATCAACGTGGCGCAGTCCAGGGTGGGGCAAGTGGCCGCGACCTACAGCAGCGTGGTCACTGGCGCCGCCCAGGTGCAGGAACGCCTCGGCACTTTCAAGCAGATGGCGAGCAAAGTGACAGCCGAGGCCAAGCGGGTGGCGGGGCTTGTAAGCCCGTCACTGTCCAACATCCTGCCTACGGGTGGGCTCCAGGGCTCCTCGACGCCGCTGCCCGAAGCGGTCGCGCCGTTCCCGCACCTGCTGATCATCCAGCCGCATGACCCCAAGCTGCAGCCGTATTACTTCAACCTGGACACCGCGCCCTTTGACGAGCTGCGCCGGCAGGCGTCATACCGCTGGGCTGGCCAGGAACGCCTGCGCCGCAGTGTGGCGCAGCAGGCCGTGGGCTTGGGTGAGGAAAAAATCACGCTCAAGGGCGCGATCTTCCCGCACCACAAGGGCGGCATCGGGCAACTGAAAGTGCTGCGCAGTATCGGCGGCAGACTGCAGGCGTTGAAGCTGGTGACGGGCTATGGCGAGGTACTGGGCGACTGGTGCCTCGTAAGCGTGGAGGAGGAACAGAGCAACCTGCTGGCAGGTGGCATCCCACGAAAACAAGGCTTTACCCTGGAGTTTGTGAGCTATGGCAACGACCTGCAGAACGTCTGACGGGGATCTGCTGGATGTGATTTGCCAGCACTACTACGGCCACCTTAACGGCACCGTCGAGGCGGTGCTGGAGGCTAACCCGGATCTGGCCAGAGAGGCGCAGCCTTACCGCGCCGGCGTGCTGATCCAGCTGCCCGACCTGTCGGCACCGGCGGTCGAGCTGCTGCAGCTGTTCGACTGATCCCCATCGCGTTGCGCGTAACGAGCCCCGCCTTGTGCGGGTTTTTTTGTGCCTGGAGCAAGCATGAAACCCACGTATCGAATCATTGCGGATCGCAAGGACATCACGGCGCTGATCAATGACCGCCTGTTGCTGCTGCGCGTTTCGGACAAACCCGGCATGGAGTCGGACGAGTTCGAGCTGCGCATTGACGACCGCGACCAGGCTGTCGCGCTGCCTGCGCGCGGCGGCCGGGTGGAGGTGCTGTTGGGCTATGAGGGACAGCCCCTTAAACGCATGGGTGCTTACACGGTCGATGAGGTGCAACTGAGCGGACCGCCGGACGAATTGTCCATTCGCGGCAAGGCCAGCGATATGCGCGGCAGCGGCAAGACCGTGCGCAGCGGCAGCTGGGAAAACGTGCCGCTGTCGCAGATCGTCAACGAGGTTGCCAAGCGCAATGGCTGGGAGCCAGTGTGCCCGGTCACCACAAAGGTCGAGCGCGTCGACCAGCGCAACGAGTCGGATTTTAACTTTGTCACGCGCCTGGCCCGGCAGTACGACAGCATCGCCAAGGTGGCCGACGGCAAGCTGTTGGTGATGCCTCGGCAGGGCGGCAAGAGTACCTCGGGCAAATCCCTGCAGGTCATCACCATCAACAAGACGGACGTTTCCCGGTACCAGTTCCGCCTGGGTGACCGCAGTACGCAAAAGGCCGTGAAGACCCAACACCAAGACCAGAAGACCGGGGCCATGAAAGTGGTCGAGCTGGGCAACGACGAGTCGCCCGACGGTCTGCCCCCGGTGCATACCGACCGCCATATCTACCCCAACAAAACCGCCGCCGAGCAGGCCGCCAAAGCGCGGCTGGCTGCGTTCAACCGCAGCACCGCCGGCGTGCGTCTTGAAATGGCAGGGCGGCATGACCTGTTCGCCGAATGCACGATCAACGCCCAGGGCTTCAAGGTCGGCCTCGATGGCGAGTACCTAGTGGAGAGCGTGGAGCAGGTGTTTACGCAATCCGGGTGGAGCACGACGGTGGAGTGCAACGGCGGCAAGAAGGGCAAAGCCAAGGCCTCAGGCAAGAAAAAGAAAGTTGAAAAGCCGCTCAAGGTTGAGCAGGTCTAATCCCTCGGCCCCATACGGCCATCATTGGAGACACCCATGGCTATCTCGGTTCAACAGCTGCAACAGATCCTCCCCAACGCTGGCCGCAAAGCCGGCGTTTTTATTCCCGGCCTCAACGCGACAATGGGTAAGTATTCGATCATTACGCCCAAACGTATGGCGGCGTTCCTTGCCCAGGTCGGCCATGAGTCTGGCCAACTGCTGTATGTGCGTGAGCTCGGTAACGATGCCTACTTGGCAAAGTACGACACCGGCCGCTTGGCGCAGCGTCTCGGCAACACGCCTCAGGCGGATGGTGATGGCCAGCGGTACCGTGGCCGTGGGCTGATTCAGATCACCGGGCGCGATAACTACGAAGCCTGCAGTGAGGCACTGTTCGGTGACAGTCGCTTGCTCAATACCCCGGCCCTGCTCGAGCAGCCGGTCTATGCGTCGCTGTCGGCCGGCTGGTTTTGGCAGCGTGCAGGCCTTAACAGTCTCGCTGACAAAGTGGCAAGTGCCGATGACTCGGTTTTCGAGTCGATCACTCGCCGCATTAATGGTGGCCTGAATGGTTTGAAAGATCGCCAAGCGCTCTACAAGCGAGCGCTTGAGGTGCTGCAGTAATGTCGCTCAATTGGCGTATCGCCTTGTTGGCCGTTGCGCTCGGGCTCTATGTCGGTGGCCGAGGCGCCTGGGTGTGGCAGGCCAGCGAGTACGGTCGGCAGCTCGCGGATCAGTCAGCTGATTACATTCGGCAGCTGGCCGACAAGGATCGAACCTATGGTCGCGAGCGTGAAGAGGCTGCAGCTGCAGCCCTGGATCAGTTGGCGGAGCAGAAGGCTCAACGACAAGCCCTGGAGGTTCGCCTGCAGGAGCAGGGCAAAACACATTGGCAGGAGATGAGCGATGCTCAAACTACTCAAGCTCGCCTGCGTGACAGGCTTGCTACCGCTGATCTGCGGTTGTCAGTCCTTGTCGACGTCGGAGCCTTTGCCGCCCCGGGTTGTGACGGTGGAGTGCCAGAAACCGCCGGCACCGGAAGCCTGGTACATGGCGCCGTACGCGCCCAACTTGACCGAGCGCATGCTCAACGAATTGTCGCCATCACCGACGAAGGCGACCGGGGGCTGATCGCGCTACAGGCTTGTCAGGCCTACATTCGCGAAGCCACCAAGTGAAAAGAGGCGAGCCGGGTGGATGCGTCAACATCCAGCCCGGCCCGCCGAACCCGCAGACCCTTCCTGCAAGTCCAGCCGTGGCCTCTGCCTTGTGCACAAAGCGCGGCGAGCCTAACACCTGTTTATCCATACAGTAAAGACTTGCATACCTATGACCTCTCCAATCATTCCCTGGATGGGTGGCAAACGCCGCCTGGCCGACCGCTTGATCCCACTTTTTCCCCCTCATGAATGCTATGTCGAAGTCTTCGCCGGCGGTGCCGCGTTGTTCTTCATGCGTCCCCAGCCCGCACCGGTGGAGGTGCTCAATGATCTCAACGGTGACCTGGTCACCCTCTACCGTGTTGTGCAGAACCACCTGGAAGAGTTCGTGCGCCAGTTCAAATGGGCGCTCAGCTCCCGCCAGATCTTCGAGTGGCAGAAGATGACACGCCCCGAGACCCTGACTGACATCCAGCGCGCCGCCCGGTTCTTCTACCTGCAGCAGCACGCCTTCGGTGGCAAGGTCACCGGGCAGACGTTCGGTACCGCAACTACGGGGCCGGCCATCAACTTGTTGCGCATCGAGGAGAACCTGTCTGCGGTGTGGCAGCGTCTCGCCGGCACTTACGTCGAGAACCTTTCCTAGCTCGACTGCGCCGAGCGCTACGATCGGGCACACACCTTCTTCTACATGGATCCGCCTTACTGGCAGACCGCTGGTTATGGGCTTAATTTCCCGTTCGAGGAATACGAGCGCATGGCCAATTTCATGCGGCGCTGCAAGGGCAGGGTCATGGTAAGCATCAACGATCACCCGGATATCCGGCGCGCCTTCGATGGCTTCCACTTCGAGTGCCTAGATATTCGCTACTGCAACACAAACCAGCGTAAAGGCACGGCCGAGATGACAGGCGAGCTGGTGATCATGAATTGGCAGCCTTCAGTGTTGGAGCAACTTTTCTAGCTGTCGTAATTCAAGTCATCGGAAGCACATTCTCACGGCGGAGCAGGGGCACGAGCGTGTTGAGATCAGGTGTGCGTAGAATCCCTGCGCCTGGCACTGCACAGAAAATTCACTGACCGATGTGCATTGGAGGGTGCAAGGATGCCCTAATTAAATACAAGGTGCGTATTAGCTAAAGATTCTCTTTCTCAGACGATGCAACGTGCTGAAGCTTTCCTTTTTAGGCGAGGCTGGGAAACCAGATAGCCAGCCATCGTACTCTTCGTCCCTTGGCAGTAATCCTTCCTGCTCAGCCTTGCTCCAATCGAAATCGCTTACCTTCGGAGCATCGCCACGAAAATTTTTCGTATATTTTTTTGTAACATGCAAGCCATGCTCCCGAAGATCTTCACTTAGCTTCATGCTGAAGAATATCACGTCGTTAGTATACAGCCACAGTGCTTGAACATAGCATCCGTATTCTATGTTAACTTTTCCCTCAGCATACGGGATGCCAAGATAGAAGTGCTCTATTTTTGCTCCTTGTGGAAGATCATCTTCTTTTATTTTCTCAAGAAGATGATTTCGTCCTCGTAGAGTGTCATTCAAATTTCCTATGGCGTCAGCCAGCCCTGTTACTGATGCTATGGCCCGACCCGTAGTGGAAATTTGCCCCATTACGATGTTTTGAAGGGCTGAAATCGGCGGGGCGACCTCCTCTAGGCGGTCGAGATTAGGCGACATCTTGAAAGGTTTCTTCCCTGCGCCGTTGGCTTTTTCTTGCTTGTAAAGCTCGAACAATAAACAATCGCTGTCATAGTTCTCTTTAAGTTTTTTTATATGTTGCTTCTTTAGAGCGTATGATAGATTCGTTATTGTATAGGATAACATGATGCCTGCATTCGTACTACGCAGCTCTTTCTGCAGTTCATCACGGAGTTTATGGCGAGCTGCAATACGTTGGGCTGCCCACGCACCCAGCCAGGCACCTGCCAACGCCCCTATAACTGTGGTGAACAGCGACCAATAGTCAATAGAAAAGTCCAAACTCGGCAGCCACGATGCCGAAGCTGTGAACACACCGTTTACTGGCTCCCACAATTTTGTCATTGCATCCCCTTGGTTTGACTCGTGGCAAATAGCGGGCAATCATAGCCGCAGTAGTGGGTGGCCGCTACCTGCTGCGCTGAGCGCCGTGGTCGTACTCCGGTTTCTTTCAAGTGGGTTCTTCCCTGTCCCCAGCACACCCACATATGGTGAACGCGCTTCGTCGTAGCGGTCGAGCGCCCCAATCGGCTCGTAGATCGGATAATGTCCACACATATCCGCCTCTCGCCTCCCAGAAATTTCGCCGCCAGTGATGGTCCAATCGGTGGTGATGAGGCACAAAGTGTGTGAGCCGCACGCCATGCATTCCCAATGTGCGGCCACTGTTACGCTTATGCCCGAATGTAGAAAGGCACGCAAGTCCCTGCATTTACGGGTGGTGCCTTTTTCTGCTCATGTTCCAGCGCAGCTGAAAGATTGTTTGATAATGAGTCAAAGACTTGCCTAGGGATGGTGTTAATCTTTCTTTTTTATAATTTCAATAAGTTTTTTTACTTCGTCTATATTGAGCTTTTCTAGTGCATGAAGTATTGGTGGCTTCTCAGTGTGCTTTCCATCTAGGGTGGATGAAGCATTAAAGGCTATAGCATCAATGGCTTTGGCGATAAGTTCTTTTTGCAGTTCGTCGCCACTGACCTGGAGGTCGCTCAGTTGTTTTTTGTAGCTCTCATATGAGGCCGCAAATGCTTCTTTGTGGGCATATTCCTGCTGAAGGCGCTCATATTGACTTCTTCGGGTGGCAGAAAATATAGCAAGCCAGATTACAGGTAGTACGATAGGCGATCGCATAAGAAGATTTCGAAGTATTTCTTGCCAGTCAGCAGCTTTTATAAAGGTGATTTTTGGTGGCCACAGAGATAGTGAGTCTGTTACAAGAAATAGGCCGCCGATAAGCAGTGCCGCCATAGAAGAATAAAATGCGACCGTATACCGCTCAATTGGTGTGCTGAAGTAATCTTTCAACGTTTTGTAGGCAGATGCTAGGCCTGCGCTGGTCGCACCTGGTAAAAGGGCCTCAATCGAAGTGTACAATGTTTGATGGCGATTTTTTTGCTCGGCTTCAAAGCTATTGAGTTGACGAAATCTCTGTTCCAGTTCTTGTTTGAGGCCACCTTCAGCTATCTCGTCGTCATCACCTTTTTTCAGTCCGAAAATTTTGTTGTAGAACTTTGTTAAGTCATTGGTTTGCTGGGTGCTAGAATCTAACAGGTCACTTAGCTCTCCATTGATTCTGATGATTTCTTGTTGATTTGTTTTTATGTTCACGTAAGTTGATTCTGGGCCGTCAAGCAGGGACTGTTTGAGGTCGCTAATTGTTTTATGATGCTCGGTAATTTCTTTTACCGCAGATCGAGTGTATTCTTCGGCGGGCGCAAAATCTGAGTCTCCCTCGTAGAGATATCTGTCAAGTTCTTTGACTTTTAATTCTATGTCGTTGAGGTAGCTTTGCTGTTGTCTAGACTTCTCAATGGTCTCAGCCAGCTCGGTTGTTATGTTGGCGATGTGAAGGTTGTAGTTTTCTGTGTGTTGCTTCAGTGTGTTTGAATATGCTTCTGTGGCGGCGCTATACGCTGGAAGTACTTCTTGGGGAAGTACCATGTATGGTCGTATATACGTGAGTAAATTGTCTGCGTGCTCGTTGGCTTGTGCTAAATGGCTGGTGGCTCTTGAGGTGATATATGCGTTTACTTGACTGAGGCACGCGTGGCATTGGCTTGCGCAATTGTCTAGCACTGATTTTGGAGTGAGCTCCGCGTCAACGCTATTTATAATTTCGTTGATGAAGTATGCGACTTTATTTAGGCGAGCAAGTTCTTCTACGGTTGTCGTGATAGTTTTGTCATCAACATCCAGCTCGCTAATTGTGCTCAAGAGACTCGGCCACATAGTCATAAAATTACTGGATTTAAACTGTTGAATCCATCTGGTCAATTTGGTGTCCGTCCTTTTTCATGTTTGCAAGCGTTAACTGAGGCTTTGAATGTTTGTCCGTTTTATAACGCACTAAGGGTGTTCTTCCCCGGGTTTGCGCTGAGGGCAGTAGCTAGATGACACGGCGTAGCTTCTAAGCATTAGATCTAGCCACCCATGGTTAAGGCGGCAGTACGCAGAGATAGTAGCTAAATGACATTCCATACGGAATGGGCGGGTGAGAGGATTTGGGCTGCGGTTGGCTTAGTCAGGCGATTGGATGGTACAAAATTGGTACAAGAAGATTGGGTAACGATGCTGCGGGCCTTTTTTAAGGGGGGTTAGGTTAAGTAGGCCCAATCCATCACATTGCAGTTATAGTCCCGCGATCGCCAGCCGGCTCAGAGGAGCTCAGCCGGCGGCGGGTTTTCCGGGTATATCAAACGAGCTACAGCTTGGCGGATCGCTTCAGCATGCCGTACCCGAGCGCGACCTCAGGATCAACGACCTCATTGTCCGTTGAGGCTAGGTCGATGTCCCAAGCATCTCGGTAGAACAGATCCACTGAGCTCCGGATGTCGCTGATACGCCACTGGCAGCGTCGTTTGTTCTTCGAGCGATCGTGGGCCAGAAATTTATGCCCTGGGTCAAGATAAATGACGCCGTCAGACAATGCTTTTAGCAAAAGCTCGGCAGAGGTTCCTCGGCACCAAACCACCTTCGGTGAAAAAAGAACCTGATACATGAAGCCCTTGTCCAAATCTACAGCGTTTAAGTTGGTCGACTTTTCAGCTGATATGTACACGACTTCGTTGTGCTTTGCACCCCAGTTGTTCATAAGTCGTTCCAGGCTCCATCCTGCAGCGACAATTCCAGCGTCATCTATTAGCACCACCTCTACCGCATTCATTTTGCTTGTAAGTGAGGTTGATGGGTCGTAAGCGAAGCTGACACGCTCGCCGCGCTCATCACGAATCCAATCAGATTTAGCGTTTTCTGGGTCTGCCGGACGATATTCGCGCACGTGCAATGTAAGGCCGGATTTTTTACATGGCCTGTTGGCGCGATGAATGCCCGTCAATCGCCATTCACCCTTTGAGGCCTCATAGCCATAAGTCTTGATCATTCGTTCGAAGTCATCGACGTATAGGCCAAAGTCAGGCTCGGTTGTGAAAAGCGTGATTTTAGGCATGGTGTGGACCTTAAGCTCGATGCCGTACAAATCACCGTCTTTGTTAGAGTTGGGAGTGATTCCCAGTAATCCTTCCAGCGTGTACCCGCAGACCTGTGTGCCATCAAAGGGAAGTCGTTCCCCCTTCACGTTCAAGCGGAAACCACTGTGCGCGCGGCCCAGTACATCCGCTTTAAGCTGTGCAAAAAGCCTCCCGGTATATCCCTGAGGGATTCTGAGAGTTTTGCAAACCCTCGATCCGTCGAAGCCAGGTAGGGTGGCAATTTCCTGTTCGAGGGAGTCGTCGAAACCTACAAACATAAACGCGAGACAGGCCCCGCCAGGTGTGCGGCCAAGCGCAAGTAGTCGTTTAGTTTCCGGGTGTTCTTTCGTGAAAGCGACAGAGAGTGACACTGGCATGGTGTTTTGATCAGTAGTGAAGCCCGAAAGCCTGACCTCTGGGTACTGGGTGTAGACAATCGCCTTAACATTACTGGCTCGAACGAGATTCTTTTCAATGTCGACCCAGCAGAAATTTCTAAAAACGGCTTCCGGGATGTTGTCACCCGGTTTGGACCGATTCTTGGTGAGACTCGTGCTAGCGGCCCGTTCCGAAAGGGTCATGTCGAAGGTGGCGTGCAGGGCGTTCAGGCTGCGCAAAAGGTACACCTGGTTTTTATCGTTGGCGTTACTAGGCAATACCTTCAGCAGTATTTTGTCGACGCCGAAGCCTTCAAGAAGACTCTTAATCTGGGCCACGGAGCTGGCGAAGTGTTCAAAGCTTACTGTCGATTTTTGCGTCATTTCTTAGGCCTCGGAGTGGTCGTCTTCCTGCCCTAGCAATTTAGGATTTAGGCTTCTACAAGTCAACAAAAAATATCAAAAAAATATTCATTGCCCAGTAATCATTGGGTTTTAGGTTTTTTGCTTGGTTTTCGCCTGTTTTTATCTTGGTTTTTTAGCCTGTTTTATCAGTCGAAGAACGTCGTGAGAGGAGGTTGAGCATGCGCTCGCAGCCCTTGTCAGGCCGCATGGCGAGCAGCATGGGTATGATCGTGGGAGATGGTCTTGGAGAATGAGGAGGATCGATGCTGGCGGCTTGGAGGGGGTGTCAGTGCTTAGCTGCTATCCGTCTTATGAAAATAGAGTGCACCGACGCTGCAATTCGCTGATAGAGAATTTGAGTGGTACAAAAATGGTACAAAGCTAAAGCTAAGTTTGCGCAACCCTTTGTTTCTAAGGGGTTTAAAGAAAGCGTGGCCAATCCATCATGGGTGCAACGCTGAAGCGGCGTGACGGCTCAGGGCGCGTGGTTGTTGGGTTAGAGCCTGTATTAGCGGTCATATCGTTCAACGTTTTCGGTACCGGATGCTGGATTTTGGGGCGTAGCAGCAAATTGC